>ERZ1643251.3468-NODE-3468-length-14529-cov-8.434711_pt1 | contig 14529 bp, 14 predicted proteins | sample MGYA00579261_ERZ1643251 | MGnify/ENA primary metagenome ERZ1643251 (study PRJEB29033, sample SAMEA4952267) | chicken gut metagenome | biome: Broiler Chicken; feature: Gastrointestinal Tract; material: Caecum | place: Ireland | collected 2018 | study: Broiler...
CGCGCATCATCTGCGCGCGGCACTTGGTCGCGAACTGCGCGGCGGGGAGGTCGGCGTATACCAAACCGTGGTAGCTTTCGTCCGGTTCGTTGAAGGAGGCGTAGCGCTTGTTCCCCTTGAAATTAAAGTTGCCGCCGTCCACGATGACGCCGCCGAGCGCCGCCGCATGCCCGTCGAGATATTTCGACGAGGAATGCACGACGACGTTCACGCCCCAATCGAAGGGCTTGCACAGCACGGGCGTGGCGAGCTTGTTGTCGTCCGCATACACGATGCCGTGCTTGTTGGCAATCGGCGCGATTTTTTCGAAATCGATAATCTTGGTGGAAGGGTTTGCGACCGTTTCGGTAAAGATAAGTTTGGTTTTATCGTCGATGAGCTTTTCGATGTCCTCGGCGGAATCGTCGGGGTCGAAAAAGCGGGTCTGAATGCCGAGCTTGGGCAGGGTGACGGCAAAGAGGTTGAAGCTGCCGCCGTAGATCGCCGCGGAAGAGACGATGTTATCGCCGGAGCCGCACAGCGTGAGCGCCATGAGCAGGATCGCGGACATTCCCGACGCGCAGCCGATCGCCGCAACGCCCCCTTCCAGCGCCGCGACCTTGCCCTCGAACGCCGCAACGGTGGGGTTTGCAAGGCGGGTATAAAAATAGCCGTCCGCCTTCAAATCGAACAGATCCGCCATTGCCTGCGTGCTGTCGTAGGCGAACGTGGTGCTCTGCACGATGGGCGGAATGCGCGATTCGCCCGACTTCGGGCTGTAACCGCCCTGTACGCAGATCGTATCCTGTTTGTAACTCATAGTATTTTATCTCCGTTTTGAATGCTTGTTATTCCGTTCGGAATTCTGCCGACGGCTCCGTTTTGGCTGAACGTTGCCGCTTTTTGTGCCGCTTAGCGAACTTCAGGCGTATTCCTTGATGCGCCTGTCCGTATCGCGCTTGATGTCCTTTTCCTTTAAGGACTGCTTTTTGTCGTAGGTGTGCTTGCCGCGGCAGAGAGCGACCTCCACCTTGACGAGCGCGCCCGAAAAGTAAATTTTCAGCGGCACGAGGGTGTACCCCTTTTCGTTGACCTTGCCGACGATTTTAGAAATTTCCGACTTGTGCAGCAAAAGCCGCCTGTCCCGCCGCGAATCGCGGGTGTTGAAGGCGCCGCTCTTGTCGTACACGGCGATGTGCATGTTTTTGAGGGTAACTTCCCCCCGCCGCACAAAGCAGAAACTGTCGTTTAAGTTGCAGTTGTTCTTGCGGATGGACTTGACTTCGCTCCCCTCGAGCACGATGCCCGCCTCGAACTTATCCTCGATGAAGTACTCGAACCCCGCCGATTTGTTGACCGCGATGACTTTGACCGCCATATCTTACTCCTTTAACAGCGCATAAATGTGGCTGTCAAAAAACTCTCCCCTTTTATAGGTGCTCTTTCGGAGTGTTCCCTCGAGCGCGAAACCGCACTTTTCCAGCACGCGGCAGGAAGCCGCGTTCGGCGCAAAAACCTCCGCCTGAATGCGGCGGACGTCCGTTTCTTCAAATGCTTTTCCGCAGATGCGGCGCACCGCCTCCGTCATGATGCCTTTGCCCCAATAGGCGGGATTCAGCCAATAGCCGAGTTCCGCGCAAAATTTCCGCACACCGAGCCCGCGCGCCATAAGGCTGATTGACCCGATCGCACGGTCTTCCGCCACGATTGCGCAAAAATCGTTGCCTTCCAGCCGATTCATGACGAAGGTGCTGTCGATATACTTTTTCGCGTCCTCTTCGGTATACGGAGACGGAAATTCTTCGCCCAGCCACCAATCGATTTTCGCATCGTTCGCACTTTCGGCGAGCGACGGCGCCAGCGAAGGCTCCCATTGCAAAAGTTCGAAATCCATACAAACTCCCTTTCGCCGCACAGCGATATTATAGCACATACTGCGCCGCGCGGGAAAGCGTTTTTTGCCGAATTCCCCCTTTTGCCGCGAATTTACTCCGCAAGCAAAAATTCACAGCGCCGCGTGCCGATATCGCAGGCGGCGACCTTAATTTTGATTTTATCGCCGATCTTAAAGGAGCGGCGCTCCCCTTTGAGCAGATACCGCTGCTCGACGAACACATAGTCGTCCGCCGGCAGGTTTTCCAGTTTAATCAACCCCTCGACGGTGTTGGCAAGTTCCGCGAATACGCCGAACGCCGTGACGCCCGAAACGATCGCCTCGAACTCCTCGCCGAGGTGCGAGCGCATATACCAGACCTTGTACAGCTCGTCGACGGCGCGCTCCGCCTCGTCGGCGCGGCGCTCGGTGTTGGAACTTTCGTTCGCGGCGCGGGCGACGAATGCCGCCATCTGCTCCGCTTCGCCCGCCTGCCCGCCGATCGCGAGCTTGACGAGGCGATGCACCACGAGGTCGGGATAGCGGCGTATCGGCGAGGTGAAGTGGCAGTAACAGCGGGAGGCGAGTCCGAAATGCCCGCCGTTCTCCGCACTGTACTTCGCCTTGGACATGGAGCGGAGCATCACGCGGTTGACCACGCGGAACAGCTCGCTGTCCTCCAGCTTTTCCAGAATTTTGCCGTATTCGCCCGGGCGCACGTTTTCGGGGCGGAAATCCGCCTTGACGCCCAACTCCTGCAAGTACGCCCTGAACCCCGCAGCCTTCTCTTCGCTCGGCTTTTCGTGCACGCGGTACACGCACGGCAGTTCGTAACCCGCCAGAAACTCCGCCACCGTTTCGTTCGCGAGAATCATAAATTCCTCGATGATATGGTGCGAAATGGTGCGCTCGTATGCGGAAACCTCGATATTTTCGCCGTCGGCGGTGATCTTCGCCTCGCGCACGTCGAGGTCGATGCTGCCCCGCCTGTCCCGCTTTTGCATGAGGATTTCGGCGAGAGCCTTCATATCCTCCAGCATGGGCACAAGGTGCGCATATTCCCTGCGCAGAGCCTCGTCGCCCTCCAGAATGGCTGTAACTTTGCTATACGTCATGCGATTTCGGGAACAGATGACCCCTTCCGCGAGTTCGCTTTCGACGGCGTTCCCCTTCTCGTCCACCTTCATCAGACAGGAGAGGGTATAGCGATCCTCCCCTTCGTTCAACGAGCAAGCGCCGTTGGAGAGGGATTCGGGGAGCATGGGCAGAACGCGGTCGGGAAAGTACACGCTCGTGCCGCGCGACAGCGCCTCCTTGTCCAGCGCGCCGCCCCGCCTGACATAGTGCGAAACGTCCGCGATGTGCACGGAGAGGAAATAATATTTTCCGTCCTTGCTCCTGGAAACGCTCACCGCGTCGTCGAAGTCGCGCGAGTCGTCGCCGTCGATGGTGATGACAAGATCGTTTCGGAAATCCCGCCTGCCCGCGAGCGTTACCGGCTCGCGCGCGGCGCGCTCCGCTTCCGAAAGCACCTTTTGCGGGAAGGCGGTCGGCAGATCCTGCGCCGCGATGAGCGCGTCCTCCTCCGCAGAAAGTTCGCCGCTGCGGCCGAGCACTTCGAGGATTTCGCCCTCCGGCTTTTTACCTTCGGGATAGTTTATAATTTTGACGAGAACCTTTTCGCCCGAAACGGCGCGCACGCCCCCGACAATGCGGACATCCTGCGAATATTTGCGCTCGTCGGGCACGACCAACCCGCCCTTCTTTTCCTTATAATATGTGCCGGCAAGGCGGCACATGCCGCGCCGCACAACGGAATGCACGCTCGCCTCGTCGCCCCGCTCGCCGCCGACGATCTTTGCGAACACGACGTCCTTATGCAGCGCACCGTTCAGGGCGCGGGGCGGAATGAACAGATCTTCCCCGTCCTCGCGCAGAAGAAAGGCGAACCCGCGCTCGTTGCCCTGTACGGTGCCGAGCACCAGCCCGAGCTTTGCGGGGGTAACGAACCGACCGCGCTCGTCGCGCACGATTTCGCCCTGCTCCTCGAGTTCGCGCAGGATGCGGAAGATCTCCTCCCTGCCGCCGCGGCCGCCTATGCCGAGCAGATGACAGATGTCGCCCGCCTTTTTGTATTCGAACTCGCCCGTATGAAATTTTTCCCGTATACTTTCGATTGCTGCCATAATTATCTTTAATTTTTGTTTTATATTTTTAATAATTACTCGCAAGAGCAAAAACCACATTTTTTGCTCTTGCACTCCATTTGGCAATCCCTTGCCTTACGGAAGGGTTGAAAGCGGCGGCATTAAACAATATGTGTGCCCTTAAAATAACGGGGCCCCCGAAAATCGCAACGCGCGTAGCGGTGTGAGATTTTTGGGGATAAGGAGCAACAAGTGTACGAGGGCTTGGCGGCAAGCTACGCGCGCCGCCTGCCCTCCGTCGCCTTGTTGCGACGAGGCGCTGAGGGGAAAACCGCTCGGGTTTCCCCTACAATTCGCAGAAATTTGTTTTAACAGCTTAAAACAAATTTCGCGAGCAAAAAATTTAGGCGGTTATTCCCGAAGAATAACCGCCTGTAAACTTCCTTGCGTTTATGCAGCGACGCCCCAAACCGCATCCATCTGCAAAATGAAGAACAAAATCGAAAGGATGGTAAGCACGACAAGCACGATGACCGTCCACTTTTTCATCTTATATTCGATCGACCTGCCCTTATTCTTGCCGAAGAAGGTTTCGCTCGAACCGCCGAGCGCGTCGATACCCGTGGAATTGCCCGGCTGGAACAATACGATGAGGATCGCAACGATCGCTGCGACCATCATCACCAGCAGAAGCACCAAGGTGATTATTCTGTAAACCTGATATATTTCAGCACTGGGCGCAGGCGCCAACATGTTGCCGAGCATAGACATCATTTCAGGCATTTGAATTACTCCGAATAAAAATTACCGTTTGCGCGCTTGCGGCACACTCCGCCGCCCCGCAAATCAAGCTATATTATTATAGCATACCCCCCGATATTTTTCAACTTTTTTTCGGGTTGTTTTGCACTATTTTTTATGAAATCTTTGCTTTTTCAGCGCACGATGAGCGTTTTGCCTGTCATTTCGGCGGGGACGGGAATACCCATCATATCCAACAGAGTGGGTGCAAGGTCGGCAAGCACGCCGCCTTCGCGCAGTTTCGCGTTTTTCAGCGCGTCGCAAACCAGCACGACGGGCACGGGGTTGGTCGTGTGCGCGGTGAAGGGCGAACCGTCCTCGGCGATCATCCTGTCCGCATTGCCGTGGTCGGCCGTGAGAAGAGCGCCGCCGCCCATCTCCAAGATCTTTTTGAGCACCTTGTCCACGCACTCGTCGACGGTGGCGACCGCCTTTTCCGCCGCTTCCAAAACGCCCGTATGCCCGACCATGTCGCAGTTGGCGAAGTTCAGAATCATCGCGTCGTACTCGCCGGTGGAGAGCTGCTCGAGCACCTTGTCGGTGACCTCGTAGGCGCTCATTTCCGGCTTCAAGTCGTAAGTCGCGACCTTCGGGGAAGGAACGAGCACGCGCACCTCGTTCGGGTTGGGCGCCTCCACGCCGCCGTTGAAGAAGAAGGTGACGTGCGCGTATTTCTCCGTTTCGGCGATGCGCAGCTGCTTTTTGCCGAGAGAGGAAAGGTATTCGCCCAGCGTGTTTTTCAGGCTCTGCGGCTTGAATGCGACGTGAACGTGCGAGAAGGTCGCATCGTACTGCGTGAAGCAGACATAATACGGGGCAAGATAACCCGTCTTGCGCTCGAACCCGTTGAAATCGGATTCGGTGAACGCGCGGGTGATTTCGCGGGCGCGGTCGGGGCGGAAGTTGAAGAAGATGATGCTGTCTCCCTTTTCCACCAGCGCCACGGGTTTGCCGCCCCTGACGACGTTGGTCGGCAGGATAAATTCGTCCGTCACGTCCTTTTTATACGATTCCTCGATGGCGTCCGCCGCGTTTTCCGCCGCGATGCCGTTGCCGAGGGTGAGCATTTCGTAGGCTTTGGATACGCGCTCCCAGCGGTTGTCGCGATCCATCGCGTAATATCTGCCGCAGACGGAAGCGATGGCGCCGAAGCCGAGCTTGTCCATCTCCGCCTGCAAGGCGCGCACAAAACCGGCGCCCGATGTGGGCGACACGTCGCGCCCGTCCATAAAGCAATGCACATACGCGTTGTCCATCCCCTCTTTTTTGCACATTTCGAGGAGGGCATACAGGTGGGTGTTGTGGCTGTGCACGCCGCCGTCTGAGCAAAGACCCCAGATGTGCAGCTTTTTCCCGTTCTTTTTGGCGTTTTCCATAGCGCCGAGCAGCGCCTCGTTCTTGAAGAACTCCCCGTCCTGAATCTCTTTGGTGATTTTGGTGAGCTCCTGGTACACGATGCGCCCCGCGCCCATGTTCAGGTGCCCGACCTCCGAGTTGCCCATCTGCCCTTCGGGAAGACCGACGCTCATGCCGCTCGCGCCCAACTGCGACGAGGGATACTCCCGCTCGTAGCGCTTGACGTTCGGGCTGCCCTCCAGCTCAATCGCGTTGCCCTTTTTGTCGGGATTGATGCCGTAGCCGTCCATAATGATGATCGCATAAGGTTTTTTCATGATTCGATACCTCGCTGAAAACTCTTTTTCCGTATAGTATTATACAGCAAATCCGCTTTTTTTGCAACTTTGCGCATGCGCTTTTCGCACTATTTTCTCCGGCGCCGCCGGCAAAACATTTTCACAGCGCAGGCAAATCCTGCAAAACGGCTGCCGCCCGGAAATTGCAAAACAATGCGAGCCGGAAAGAGGCAACCGAGGGAACCGCACGCGCTCCGGCGGCAAGAAAAATAATAAAATTTACTTATGAATTTCTTGACAATAGTTGCACAATGTGCTATTATATCACAAACGAATGAGAAAAAGCGGTACATCCGCACAACGGAATATGGGGAAACAGACATGCTGATCGATGAAATCAAACTCCGCCTTCGCAATGCCATCAAAGGCAGCGGCTTGAGTCAGAAAGAGATTGCGGCGCGTGTAGGGGTGCACCCGTCCACCGTAAGTAAATATGTTCGCATGGAAAAATATCCTTCCATCGACACTCTTGCCATGCTCTGCCGCGCCATCGGCATTTCATCGGATAAAATATTGGGGCTGGATGACAGCCTTAAATAGACGCGCGGTGCTTTAATATGCGTTAAAGCATTTTAAAATTTACGGCACCGCGGGATGGTAGTTATGTTTGCAAAAACCTTAAAGACGTTGCGCAAAGAGAACGACACGACGCAGTGCGAATTGGCCGAAAAACTCGGCGTAAAGCAGTCCACCGTCAGCAGCTGGGAAATCGGGCGTTCCCGCCCCACTTTCGAGCAGCTCGTTGAAATTTCGAACATTTTCGGAACCTCGACAGATTACATGCTCGGCAAGTCGGACGGAGAAAACAACTTCGTTTATACCGACAGCAAGACCCTGCAAACCTTTTATGCAGACTTCGGCAAACTTTCCAAAGCCGAACAAAACTTTATCGTCAAAGCCGTTCATTCTTACATTGAAACAAAGTAACCGGAAAACCGCCCGCTGCTCTTACGCAATTTACGGGCGATTTTTCGCAACAAAACGGTTAATCCCGTTAATAATTAACAAACTGCAATGTTTTTGTGCCATAACTGAAAACAAGGTCATCCGAAGTTGCCCGGATGACCTTGTTTTTTACGGAATTTATTTATTATAGTTGACAATGACCGAAAAATCTTCCGCCTTCAGCGACGCTCCGCCGATGAGGCCGCCGTCGATTTCGGGCATCGCCATCAGCTCCTTGCAGTTTTTGGCGTTCATGCTGCCGCCGTACTGGATGCGCACCTTCTCCGCGCACTTGGGGCAGAACACTTCCGCACACGTCTTGCGGATGAATCCGATGGTCTCGTTCGCCTGCTCCGCCGTGGCGGTTTTGCCCGTGCCGATCGCCCAGACAGGCTCGTAGGCGATGACGATTTTGGAAACGTCGTCCAGTCCCTTCAATCCCTCGCGGATCTGCACGTCGAGCACTGCCTCCGTTTTGCCCGTTTCGCGCTCTTCCAAGCTCTCCCCTACGCAGACGATGGGGATAAGCCCCGCCGCCAGAGCCGCGTGCATGCGCTTGTTGACCGTTTCGTCCGTCTCGCCGAAATACTGGCGGCGTTCGCTGTGACCGATGATGACGTACTCGACGCCGAATTCCTTGAGCATCGCCGCGGAAATTTCGCCCGTAAACGCGCCTTTTTCCGCAAAATGTACGTTCTGCGCGCCCAGGTGAATGTTGCTCCCCTTGACCGCTTCGGACACGGCGGGGATGTCGGTGAAGGGAACGCAGACGACGACGTCGCAATCCGCGTCCTTGACGAGCGGTTTGAGAGCATTGACGAGTTCCGCGCCCTGCGCCGCGGTGTTGTTCATTTTCCAGTTGCCTGCAATGATGGGTTTTCTCATAATGATCGTATGACCTCTTTACAAAATAAAAATAATAAATTTAGAATGCAGAATTTCGGATTAATTTTACTTGCAAAAGTAAAATAACTCGCGCAAGCAAAACCGCGCTTTTGCGCTGCGCAACCCTATTTGCCAACACCTTGGCTTGCGCAGGAAAAGTGAAGTTGCGGCATTGAAAGGTATGTGTGCCATTAAAAATGCCGCAACGAGAAAAACTCCGAACGCACGACCGCCGCGGCGGCGCGCGTTGGGGTTTTTCTGAAATCACGGAAAAAGCGACAGACTGTCGCACAACTTTGTCAATTTTGCTTAAATGCCCGCAAGCGGTCGCTTCGCAAAATTGACTGTGTTAGACTGCAGGCATCAACTTGCCGAGATTTTCGTGAGATAATTAGTCTTTATCGTTCAGGCAGGCGATGCCGGGCAGAACTTTGCCCTCCATCAGCTCGAGCGAAGCGCCGCCGCCCGTGGAGATGTGCGTCATCTTGTCCGCAAAGCCGAGCTGCTGCACGGCTGCCGCGCTGTCGCCGCCGCCGATAATGGTCGTAGCGTCCTTTGCCTCTGCCATCGCCTGCGCAACGGCGATCGTCCCCTTGGCGAGCGTCGGGTTCTCGAACACGCCCATCGGCCCGTTCCAGACGACCGTCTTGGCGCCCTTGATCGCATCCGCAAACAGCTTGCGGGAAGCCTCGCCGATATCGAGCGCCTCCATATCTGCAGGGATTTTATCGATCGCAACCGTTTTCACCTCGATGGGTGCGTCGATCGGGTTGGGGAAGTCTTTCGCGATGACCGCGTCGACGGGCAGGAGCAATTTTTTGCCCATATCCTTCGCCTTCTGCATCATATCCTTGCAGTAGCCGATCTTTTCGTCGTCGCAGAGAGACTTGCCGATTTCATAGCCGAGCGCCTTGACGAAAGTATACGCCATGCCGCCGCCGATGATGAGCGTGTCGCACTTATTCAGAAGATTGGAGATGACGTTGAGTTTATCCGCAACCTTTGCCCCGCCGAGCACCGCAACGAACGGGCGAACCGGATGATCGAGGCTGTCCGCCATAACTTCCAGCTCCTTCTGAATGAGGAAGCCGCAGACTGCGGTTTTGACGAATCCCTGCTCGACGATCGCCGCCGTGGAAGCGTGCGAGCGGTGCGCCGTACCAAACGCGTCGTTCACATAGATATCGCAGTAAGAAGCGAGCTTTTTGCAGAATTCGGGGTCTCTGCCCTCTTCACCCGCGTAGAAACGAAGGTTTTCGAGCAGAACGCACTCGCCCTCTTTGAGCGCCGCGACCTTCTTTTCCGCGTCGGGGCCGACCACGTCGGAAGCGAAGGTAACTTTATTGTCCAACAGCTGGTTGAGCCTGTCCGCAACGGGCTTGAGGGTGAACTTCTTTGCGTCGCCCTTCGCCTTTTCGATATATTCGGCAGCTGCCTTTTCCTGCTCTTCGGCGGGGAGAGCCTCGACCGCCTTTTTCTCCTTTTTGTTGAGCTTGATCTTCTCGTCGAAGATGTTGTGCGGCTTGCCCATGTGCGAGCAAAGCACGACTTTTGCATTGTGTTCCATCAGGTATTTGATGGTGGGAAGCGCACCCATGATACGGTTTTCGTCGGTGATCTTTCCGTCCTTCATCGGAACGTTGAAATCCACGCGCACGAGAACGCGCTTGCCGTTTACGTCGACATCGGTGATAGACTTTTTATTCATACAGTTATCTCCTTTGCTGAATTTTTCTTCCTATACTATGATACCCTTTTTTACGCCTTTTGTCAATTTATTGGCGGACTTTTCCTATAAATTCCGCCCCTCGCCCGTACCTTTGCGCGGCTCGCAGGTGCGCAGCGCGCCCCTGCGCTCCCCCTCCGCAAAACCCAGCTGCCGCCATCCTTCGTATACGGCTACCGCAACCGAGTTGGACAGATTCAGCGAACGGATTTCCCCGATCATCGGGATGCGCACCGCCTCGTCGTACCGCTTTGCCAGAAGCTCCTCGGGCAGCCCCTTCGTCTCCTTGCCGAACACGAGAAAGTCCCCTTCGCGGTACTGCACGTCGCTGTGCGTTCTTGCCGCCTTGGTGGAATAAAACCAGAACCGCCCCTCGGGAAATTTTGCGAACAATTCCCCGATATTGTCGTAGAAGGATATATCGACGAAGTGCCAGTAATCCAACCCCGCGCGCTTAAGATATTTATCGGAAACCTCGAACCCGAGCGGGCGCACAAGATGCAGTTTACAGCCGGTAGCGGCGCAGGTGCGCACGATGTTGCCCGTGTTCTGCGGAATTTCCGGCTCGACCAAAACGATATTGAACATTCTTTCCTTTCTCCTCCCCCGCACAGGGGGTTTGTGGCATTCCGTCGATAAATCGGCAAAAACTGTCGATAAACTCGCACGATGAAAAATTATGCCAAAATGCTTGACTTTTCAGCACTCATATACTATAATGGTAACGTAAGAATTGAACAATTCTTGCGCATTTGAATCGCTCATACTCACTACCCATATTTTTTCTCATTTGTTTTAGGAGGAAGGCACATCGCAAGATGTGCCTTCCTCTTATCCGTTTAAAAACCACGCGAGGCGCACAAAAACGGGGCGGCGCAGCCCGTTTTTCCGCTTGCAAACGGGCAAAAAACGCCGCTTCCGCCCTGCGCCGCGCGGTCAGTCGATGACGCCGCCGCCCAGGCACTTGTCACCGCTGTAAAAAACCGCGTACTGCCCGCCCGTAACGGCGCGCTGGGGAACATCGAACAGCACCTCGGCGGAATCCTCCCCCGTGCGCACGACGCGCACCCCCTGTTCGCCCTGGCGGTAACGGAATTTCGCCGTGCAGGAGAACTCCGCTTCCCGCGGGGCGCGCGGGATCCAGTTGATGCCCGAAACGGTGCAGGATCCGGTGAACAGCGCGCTTTCGTCGCCGTGCGAAACGTAGAGGATGTTGTTCTTCACGTCCTTTTTGATCACGAACCAGCGGCCTTCCGCAGTATCGCCCTTTCTGCCGCCGAGGTTCAGCCCCCTGCGCTGACCGAGAGTGTAATACATCAACCCGATATGCTCGCCCACCTGCTCCCCCTCGAGCGTGAGTACGGGCCCCGGCTGCGCGGGGAGATACGTTTTTAAGAAGTTGCGGAAATTGCGCTCGCCGATGAAGCAGATGCCCGTGCTGTCCTTCTTCTTCGCGGTGGACAAACCGCATTTTTCGGCAAGTTCGCGCACCTGCGGCTTGAGAATTTTACCCAGCGGGAAAAGGACATCTGAAAGCTGTTCCTGCGTGACCTGATTCAGAAAATAGGTCTGATCTTTGTTTGCGTCCGCCGCCTTCAGAAGATAATGGGTGTCCCCTTCGTGCAGGATGTCGCAGTAATGCCCGGTAGCGATATAGTCAGCGCCCAGCGCACGGGCGTACTCCTTGAAGGGCCCGAACTTGATCTCGCGGTTGCACAGCACGTCGGGATTGGGGGTGCGGCCGCGGGCGTACTCCTCGAGGAAGTGTGCAAAAACGCGCTCTGCGTACTCTTTGGCAAAATTGACGGTATAATACGGAATTCCGATTTTGTTGCACACCCGCCTTACGTCCTCGTAGTCCGCTTCGGCGGTGCAGCAGCCGTTTTCGCCCTCCTCTTCCCAATTGACCATGTACAGACCTATGACGTTGTAACCCTGCTCCTTTAAAAGAAGGGCGGCGACGGAGCTGTCCACCCCGCCGCTCATGCCGACAACGACCGTTTTCACTGTTACTCTCCGAAATATAATCTGAATTCTTCTGCCGGGCAGCCGCCCGCACGGGGTTCCGGCGTTCGCCCGTTTTCCGACAGGGCAATTATAGCATATGCCGCCGCGGTTGGCAAGGAAAAATTTCACAATACTTGCAAATTAACCCGCGGCGCTTGCCGATGCGAAAATACATCCGCTGTCCGTAAAACAACATTTTTATCCACTCCTTGTCCACAACAGCCATGTATATTGTATTCAGGCAAATGCCTATAAAGAAGCAATTCATTTATCGCTCAAATCATTAAAAATCAGCAACTAAAACAACCGGAGAGGGAGAAGCAAAAGCCTCTCCCTCTCCGGTTGCTCCGACTCGTGCCGCCGCGCGGGCGCGCGGCGAGCCGTTATTCGATTTCGATAAAGTGCTGGTTTTCCTGCTTCGGCGCTTCCTTCGGAATGGTCACGTTCAGCATGCCGTTTTCATACTTCGCCTTGATGTCCTCCTTTCTGACATCGCCGACGTAGTAGCTGCGCTGGCAGGAATAGCTGCGCTCGCGGTGGATATAATTGTCCTTCTTGCCGCCCTCTTCCTTTTCGCTCTTGTTGACGGAAATGTTCAGATACCCGTCCTTCAGTTCGATGCCGATATCCTTTTTGTCAAGCCCCGGCATCTCCACTTCCATCACATACGCGTCGTCCGTCTCCTTGATGTCCGTGCGCATATACTTATGACCGTGGTTCTTGCCGCCGTAGAATGCGGGGAAAAAGTCGTGCATGGCTTCGTCGAAGAAGTCAAAATCGTTATAAGCGTTCCTTCTGCTGAGTTCATTTTTCATAAATATCATCTCCTTATCGGATGTTAGCACTTACATACTTTAATTGTTAGCAATTATTATATATAAGTGTTAGCACTCTCTTTGTTTTTCTGCTAATATTATAGCACTGCCTCTCTGCATTGTCAACGGTTTGGAGATAAATTTCTAAAAAAATTTTTAAATTTTTGCATGAAAAAGGAGCCGCCTGCAGCTGCCGAAACTCTGCGGTTCGGCGGCTCTGCAAGGCTGCTCCTCTTTTTAATTGTGTGCGCCCGGATCTGTTTCCAGCGGCGCTTTTCAGCGGATGAAGTTGGTGCGGAACTGCGATTCGGCTGCGGGGGGCTGAATGCCCGCCTTTTTGCCCGCGTCGATGCACTTGATGAGATACGCCATGTTCCTGCCGAGGTTGCGCATCGTCTGCATTCCCTCCAAGTCCTGTTTCACCTCCTCGGGCGTGTTGCCGTAGACCATGTTCCAATAGGTGGACGAAACGACGGGCATCTGGCATATGGTGAAGTATTTGTTCAGCACGTCGAAGGACGCCGCGGTGCCGCCCCTGCGCGCCGATACGATCGCCGCGCCCGGCTTGCCGGCGAACGCCGCCCCGCCCGCATAGAAGGCGCGGTCGAGAAGGGACAGAACCTGCCCCGCGGGGTGTGCGTAGTACACGGGCGAGCCGAACACGAAGCCGTCTGCCGTTTTCGCCTTTTCGGCGAGCTCGCTCGCCGCGTCGTTAAAGACGCATTTGCCCGTTTCCCTGCACTTGCGGCAGGCGATGCAGTCCTGCACGGGCTTTGTACCCGTTTGGAAAATTTCCGTTTCGATGCCCTCTTCTTCCAGCGCTTTGGCGACCTCGCAGAGGGCGGTATAGGTGCAGCCGTGCGCGCGCGGACTGCCGTTGACAAGCAAAACTTTCATGGATATGTACCTCCGATAGGAATGTTTGCGGGGACATGAGGAATGCGCCGCGGTTCAGGTGAACCGACCAGGAGCGGGAACGCTCCAAACGGCGGATCGGGTCATTCCTGCACCTTCTCCGCAATTTCGCCGCCGCACTCGGTGCAGAACTTTTCGTCCCCTTCCGCCCTGCGGCCGCATTTGGAGCAGACGCGGTACTTTTCGACGATCTTGCCGCCGCATTCGGGGCAGAATTTGACGTTCGGTTCCGCCTTGCGCCCGCATTTGGAACAGACGCGTGCCTCCTCCTTTGCCTTTTGCTCGGCTTCCTTCGCCTTCTGCTCGGCGGCTTGCGCCTCCTCTTTCTTCTTTTTGCGCTCTTCGGCTGCCTCCTTCACGCGGTCTGCCGCATCTTCGGCGAGTTCCTGCACCTTCTCTTCCGCCGCCTCTTTGGCGCGGTCTGCAGCATCCTCCTTCGCCTTGTCCCAAAGCTCGGAAATCCCCTTTTTCAGGTTATCAAAAAATCCCATCTCTGCCTCCCTTATAAATTTTAATTCGGGTCAGAAACCGCACGGCACGCATTCGGCGGAGCGGCATGCCCATATTTGCAAAGGGAACTGCCGCATTGCGGCAATTCCCTTTCTTTCAGGCTATACGATATTGCTTATAAATTACTTTCTCGGATTCTGGATGTTCGCCCTTGCAGCCGCCAGACGCGCGATCGGGACGCGGTAAGGCGAGCAGGAAACATAGTTCAGACCGATGTTGTGGCAGAACTCGA
>ERZ1643251.3470-NODE-3470-length-14525-cov-7.719281_pt1 | contig 14525 bp, 11 predicted proteins | sample MGYA00579261_ERZ1643251 | MGnify/ENA primary metagenome ERZ1643251 (study PRJEB29033, sample SAMEA4952267) | chicken gut metagenome | biome: Broiler Chicken; feature: Gastrointestinal Tract; material: Caecum | place: Ireland | collected 2018 | study: Broiler...
TTCGCCTCCCTAAAAAATCTGAAATTTCTACTTGACTTTTATTAGCAGGTCTTTCGCTAATCGCAACGCAAGTATAGCTGGAAAATCTGGGGAAAGCTATTACCAACACCAACAAAGAAAGGCGAACAAAGCAAGCGTAAGCACCAAATATCCGCTCCCTATGAAAAAGCAAAAAAGCCCCCCATGGCTACCACGGGAGGTGGTAGCCATGGGGGGCTTCATAGGGGAGAGCCAAGGAGTTCGAAACACTTTTGTGCATGAACTGACCTCTGTGCATCTCCCTGGAACGTCATTTTGGGGAAATAGGGGCGGATTTTTAGCTTTTCTACTTTTTTCTTTTGTTTGACCTGAATTTTCGGTTGAAATGCAGAAATACCGCACTTTTGTGCGGTATTTCTGCTGCGTATCTCTTTTGTCAACACATTTTGGCATACTACGACAATCTAGATATTTTCAAACGCTGAGATATAAATTCCAGGCCCGAGATGTCAGAAGTTATTAGGTTCTATTTATCGAAAAATGCTGTCTAAATTCCAATATAAGATAAAAATATTGGTTTTGAACGTTTTGAAAAACCAGGCTCGAATAAAGAAAACGCCAAAAGCGTTGCGACACAAGCGCTTTCGGGTAAAGCGCTCCCCGTTTTTCGATAAAATTGTTCGAAAAACGGGGAGCGTTCAATCCAAGAATTGTGGAAAACTGAGCCAGATTTTATAAAAAGGGTATAGCAACGCCGAAACTGAAGCCAATTTCAGAGACAAATGTGGAAACTATTTTGTTATCTGGACCTACGCCGTCATTTTCTCGGAAACACGGGTCTGGAGCCTGCTGTGTTTCCGCTTCATTCACAGCTTTTTCAGGTCAAAGGCCATGTCCAGGAGGAACAGCTCCGCGCGGATATTGGCCCGCCCGCGGGTGAGAAACCTGCGGAAACCAAAATCATTTTTCAGCAGGGCAAAGGCGCCCCACCTGGATGGAGCGGAAAAGGCACAGATGGATCCCCCTGGGAGATGCAATGCGCTGGGTGGTTTCCGCGCGTTTGTCTCAAAAAGTCCTTTGGAGACACAACTCTTTGGGCTGTTCCGGGTCCTTGGCCCGGCAACACTGGCTGCAGCAGGGACAACCGGTACAACTCTCACACCGGTACCAGGTGGTGCAGACAAACTGGCCGTCCCGTATTTCCGTACATTCCCGGCGGAGCGGGAGCTTTCTGCCCTAGGTACAGGTGAAGCAGTCTTCCTCCGGGTCGTAGGCTATATTCTCTATCCTGCCAATCTGTTTTTGGAACTTTTTATGTTTCTTCTGGTCGTAGTTTGTGGGCTTGATAAAGCAGGTCTGGCCGGTGGAATCCAGGTATCCTTCCTTCAACAGGTGGTTTTGATTCTCAATAGTTCCGACCGGCCTTTTGTGCGCTTCACTTTTCTACAGGTGGTAAGATCGGTATTTTTTCTTGTATAGGACTTTTATAGTAACCACCTCACAAATCGTACGCCTAATTTGTTTATAAAAATCTAAGATATCCGTAGTCTCAAAAGGAATTTTCTCTACCTTTTTCATTACAAGTGAAATTGCAATACTAAGCAGAGATATGAATACTGAGGAAACAAATGCTGATATCACTGATATCAACACCCTTACGAAAAAGGGAACTTTATTTATGTCCAGCTCAAATATACCGTACGCAAGCATATCTAATGGAGTTTCCGAAATGGTAAGAATGGTAATAAGCATAAACGTGAATAGCAGGCTGAATATTTTCGAACGGTAACGCAATCGACGTCGCCTATCCCAACTTTTTTGGAAGTGTTTCGTTTGTTCCTCATAAGTAAACTCTGGAATTTTATTGGGCTGTTGAGGGTTTTGCCCATTTACCAGGCTCAATGCCAGGTTCCAATCGGGCGTGTGAAGGATCCCTTCGTTGCTTTCAGGCAAGTCAATTGCTCTATAATCCCAAATATTTCGATAACGTACAGAGCAATACTTCATAAGTGAGTTTGTGTCTGGAGCCAGAAAGCATTCCTTGTGTATATCCCAATATTCATTGAGGCGCTTTGCAAAATCCTTTATGAAGTTCTCATTCTGAAACAACTTAGAGGCGTTTACATATTTTATAATTTTTTTAGCAGCTGAAGATGAGATTCTTGCATAATTTTGATCCTCTTTTGTCTTTTTTATTGTGTCAATCTCATCAGGTGTAAATAATGCACGGCTGATATTATCGTTCAAATAAGCCAGTTCTTGCCCAGAGATTTGTTCATCAATTCCTTTTAATTTGCTTTCTTTAAAGTGCTTCAGCACATTTAAAACGCTTTCCTCTACCGCATAGTAATAGCACAAGTCCACCAAGGCGTTGGCCATTTTTAGGCAATTGACATCCGGTCGAGTATGACTTTCTATATATACGTCCCGAATTTCAATGAGGGCGTCAATCCAATCGCTACGGTTGTCCTGATGCTTGAGTTTAGTTTTTTTCTCGTCTTCCTCAGACGTATCACGAAGATGTTGAAGCTGCTTGCGCGCGTCTAAAATCAAATTGCGACGTGCAGGATCAATCTCCATTGCACCCCAATTAATGTTTGTATTATAAAGGATCACATTTATTAAAGACAGATAATCATAACGTATTTCATTTATTTCTTTCTTCTGGTGAATCACGGGGCCGGCAGAACTTAACTGCACCATAATAGACAAGAATTCCCCAATATCTCTCATCCGTCTGGAATAATCTGTGTTCACTTCTTTTTCTAAGGCTTTAAGCTCTTCAAGTGACAAACCTGAAGAAGAAACCTCACGTTTCATTTTCTCTATTTCCGAGTTGAGAATCCAAAGTTCCTCTTTAGATGGATTTTCTTTTGGGCTGAACATCGCCGTGTTTGACGAGGAAATCGCCTGTTTGATTAGTTGTAATAGGGCTGTTTCATCCTTTTGCACCGGCAGCCAGGAGAACAGGAACTTTCCATTGCCCTCTGATGCTTTTGAGGCTGCGTTTATAATATAGTCGGCCATCGTATACTTTGAGCCAAATGCATTGACCTGTAACCATCCTAGGCGAAATAGTTCCAACACCGCATCCTTCGAATGCTCATTGAGCAGCATACTCATAATGGTATATGAATCGGTAACCTGATTAAACGGCAAAACGACAATGTGGCCATACTGAACAATTTCTGTGAAAATTGCCCATTGCCCCAGCTCTACTTCTTTGATCGAACGCCTAGTAGAATCTGTTTCCTGGAGGAGGACAAAATGATTATATTGATGTTCCATAAGCAAGTCACTCCCTCTGTGTCTCACCTAATCGTGAAAACTACATAACAATGATGTGCGCTATCGTAAATAGCGCTTCCAGCAAATGCTGCATAAGTGCACATGGTTTCTTTGTCCAGCACGGGGGATATGTTTAAAGGGACCTGATATCTCGGGGGTTTACCCTTTATCTCTCTTGTTGTCTCATTGAACGCACCGCTGCTTCAATCGCATCTGGAACCGTCACTTGACTCCACTCATTCCAGAACTTGACTGTAGCGCTATTGGGCTTTTGTCTTGGCGCTTCAATGAGGATACGGCTTGGAAGCAACGAAGCATCTCCTACAGCTATGGCCTCACCAATATCCAGTACAGGGAGCAGATCCGCGAAATTTCCAATGCTATCGGGCAGCAATTTTTTAATGACTAACTGGTCATCAGCATTTGTCAAACGCATTGCGATAAAGTTACTGCTCTGGCTTAACACTGTTCGATTCACTTCGGAGGGCCTTTGGCTGACAATGACAAGGCCGATTCCATATTTGCGTCCCTCTTTCGCAATGCGCTCAAAACTCTGTAGGCTGGAAAGTTCTACGCCCTTCTGTGCATTGGCCGGAATATACAGATGTGCCTCATCGCAAAAAATTGCCAGTGGACTGATTTTGCTCCGCTCCATCCACTGTTGGACGGAGAAAATGATGCGTGCCAAAAGGGAAACAATAAGTGGTAGAATATCAGAGGGAACTTCAGAAAAATCGATAATCTTTACCCCGCCTCCTTGGCTGGCCGGAGCCATTAGATGTTTGCATAGAACATCCATATAATCAAACTCCAGTAACATGTCGTCCTTTGCAAACATGAAGTTCAATCGTTTATCGTTTACTTTTGCCTCCAACCGTTGAATAAAACGGGATAACTTTCCGTAAAAATCCCCTTGTTTTTCTCTGCTGTTTGCGCCCGTTACCATTTCTCTATTTTTATAGTCCAGCAATTCCAAAATCTGATCCATTTTGTAGGGCACTGGGCTATCTAAAGTGATTGCCTCGCTTAGATCTGGATGGCCTGACGCATCGAGCAGAGAGCGTTTCCCCTCCATAACAGCTTGACTGAATACCATCGCCTGATTCGGTGCGTTGGAATCTGACCGATCCAGCATTAAGGACAGCATCTCCTCATAGGTCAGCAGCCAATAGGGAAGAAACATAACGCCATCCATCGGCCGATCAGTTGGACCAGCGATCTTATAATGCTGGATATGTTCTCCGGAAATTGGGGCATATTCACCATGAATGTCGAACAGAATAGCGTTACATGAAGGTAATTCCGCTATCTTTTCAATTAAGGCTGCCACTGTGTAAGATTTCCCTGAGCCTGTACTCCCTACAATAACGGCATGCCGCTGAAATAACTTATTGCCATCCAGAAAAGCCAAAGCACCGTCGTTCATCGTGTATCGGCCGATGCAAAGCGGGTGCTCCATACCAGAATCTGTACCAGAAATTACCCCCATAAAAGAAGCGAGGACTTCGTCTGTCATAAGAAAGCACTGGGAGTCAATCTCTGGAACCGATTCCAGGGTACGCTTAAATACGTTCTTCCGCGTTCCCTCCCGATCCAATAGTGTCCCGATCAATGTAATCTTCACGATATCCGCAGAGAAATCGGTATCGCTCTCATTGTCAACATCCTCTATAAACTTTCGCACGATTTTGCTGACCATTCCTATCAAAGCTTGTCCTGTTTTAGAGGAGCGGATCACGACCAAATGGTTCACCTGCAGCTGAGAGAGCTGTGTGGAATCTTCTACACACACAACGACATTGGAGGTATCCACACTCTGGACCATCCCCAGTGGATGCATATCATCAAAATGAAAAATTCCCATCTCCCCACACCCCTTCAGTCAATTAAGGACATGAACCCATCAATTGTCCAAAATGTACCGTCCAAAATTTCTATGTGATTGTCAATGCAAACAGCAGTTTTATCTGGAATTTCATCTTGCTGGATCGTTATGTAATGTTGTGCATTATTGACCAATAGATGGGCAGCAGAATCTGATACTTTTTGCGTGATCGAGACAATCGGAATTCCTGCCCGAATACGCGTGATGATCCCCTCTTGTATCTGTGAGTCATTGAATCCATAGCCAATACAGAGAAACGACCGTGCCCGTTTGATTCGCTCATCTGCAGCCAATAACAATTCGCGGTGAGTACCGTGTAAAATAGCGGCATATTTAGAAGATCCAGGCGTAATAATTTCCGGAATTAATCCCGTCGGCAAATTTGACAACATGGGCGCAGAGACTATACCTCCATGCACATCACGAAAGACATCTAGCGAACCGTGCACTTTCAGAAGATTCACAGAATTCTTATCAGCAAAACTTCCGGAAAAGTGCTTTAGGTAGTATCCGTCAAATCCAACAGTGCAAGGGATTTCCGCCAAATCACAGGCATACTCAATCAGACGATCATAATTTGTTGTAATAATATCAATGCGCCTAGGATGTGCCTGATAGAACTTTTTCAGAAGCCGGGTCAAGGGCAGCATTTTGGGGCTAAACAGAAGCTGTTCATATACTGCTAAGTCCCTGGAAGATATCAAATTCCAGGTTTCACACCTAATATCCGCCAACACCTCGCGCGTAAGCTCTATACCTGTAAGAGCCGTTTCCAGATCATCATCATTTGCTATATTTGCTTCAAAGTTGTCCCAGCAGGGAGTGCCGCGATAACAAGCGCTGAGTTGGTGAACCAAATGTTTCCCCAAATCGTGCATACTCGGCAGCCCGTGCGGAGCAGATGCGCCGCTTCCAACCATGATTAAGGGCGTTTCTGTAACTGCGCTTTGAATGGTTTTCAAAATAGTGTCTAAATCCATATTCCAGACCTCTTCTTTCTGTTAAAACAAGTATGCTGCGTTTGATGGTAAAATAAAAAAGGTGAAATAACAATTGACACTGAACCCTCTCGGTGCTATGCACTTCCCAATATGTGCTAGCTAGAAGGAAATATGAAGCCTGTTAAAAAGCGTAGACTTACACCAGGTTTCGTGACAGTTTCCTTTTCAATTCTGAATAGAGCGCAGTAATATCCCGCTCATAGTATGCCCGTACATCATAGGACGTGACGGAAACAGAGGAATTCGCATGAGCCAATCCATCCTCATGAGCCCGCTCTAGTTCGGCCAGGTCATGCTCTAAGAATGCTTTCCAAAGCCGGCTGCGGGTGTCGGCTAATTGAGGGGTTTTAGCTTTGTCAATCATTTTTTGGAATGCAATTTTGGCTGTTGCTTGGCTCCCCTTGACTCCATATTCAATCATACCGTCCATGTAGTCATACCAGGAAACCTGCAAGAACTCAATTTCCTTTAAAAAGAGTCGGATTAACTGTAAATTTTCCTTAGTAGGAATGGATGAACGGGGACCTACTTCAACAATTGCACCACCGGAAAAGTCGCTGTATAAGTTCTGAATATCAACATACTCCAGTGGAACTCCCCCTAACGCCGCCAGATTGATTTCTATCTTATGATCAGCTAAGAGATAGAGCAATTGACGCAACGGGTAAATCCGCGTTATCCAGGTTTCGCCTTTCTTGCGCTCCTCAAACAAAGCGCTGTAATAGAACCAAAAAGCATGTACGAACCAATCGTCTCCTATATTACTACTCAGAAAATCTTGAAATTCATTCCTGGCGCCTAATTTTGGATGCGGAGAAGCCAGGAGCAGCCCCATCAGCGAACAGGAAAAGCGATAGGGCGGGACTGCCTCGTTCCCTACGGCACACCGATAGAGTAGGGTCAGCGCTTCCGTGAGGTACTTCGGATCATCTCTTGTTTGGAAAATATGAAAATCCACCATTGCCTGATTGTGATAGATGGCGCTGAACATGGGATTTTTGCTTTCTTGTTTGCACTGATTGAGATATTTCGCGGCAGCGATCATGCGGTTTGCCCCATTATAGTTTTCCTGTTCCCGATATAATTCACAAACTTTCATTAAAATTTCTGTCAAATCCTGCTTTAGCAGGTCTCCCAAAGTCAGAATCGGACGAGCAGCCTGACAAAAACCGGATTGTTGGGCCATCCTGCTTTCTTTAAAGGCATATTCAGATAAGGGGCGCAAAATCTCGAGCGCATCCTCTTTGATACGCTTCTCCTGTTCTTTTGTACATGAGATGCCCACCAAATGTAGCATATCCGCTAATTGATAGGGAACTGTATACCATAAAATCCATCCAGGGAAAATCTCCCTGCTGGTCAAGGTTTTTAATTCCGAATGGACCAGAAACGTTTGGAGAAACTTTTCAGGGAACTCCACAGCTTCATATACCAGCTTCAAAATATATTTTCCATATGTGTTGATTTGCAAAGAACGGATATTTAACTCTGAATCCCAGCATCTGGAATTCGGGACTTCACGCATGTAATACATTCTCTGCACAAAGTACTCTGCCACTAGGAAATCCCGGTAATCTTGGTGTTGGAACACATAGCTATCCTTTTCAAAATGAAAAAGCACATGCTGTTGTTTGAGATAGTTGATAATTTTATCGGAATGTTGTGGATAAAAACGAATCTCATCCAATATTTTTTTATATCCATCCGTGGGAATCAACGGAATATTCCGTAAAATGCGTTGATAGCCGCGGCCCTGTGCTGGATTTGAACTGGCTAGAAACGAAATCAATGGCGTCCATTCTGTAATAATATCGATGCAGGAGCTCCTCACGATTTCAGTGGTCAACCGGTTATTGGTCCATTCCTGATACGCTAAAATAGGAAGGAGAAATTCTAAAATGTAGGCAAAGTAATATGTACGTTCATCTGCCTGAATGTTGCACAGCATCTGTTCCGCTAAAGCAGAATACATTTCTTTCAATACCTGATACTGCGTCGTAGGAGCATGTCCTTTCTCTATGCAAGACTGAATATGCTGACGATACATAGGCCGTTCTATGAGTTTTTTTACCTGATCTGTAATTGGAACCGTTATGTTGATGGGTTCTTGGAGTCCGCATAATTGGGCCTGTTGAAAATAGTCGGGCAAACTATTCAATTGTGCTGTTCTCTCCGCATCGGATTCCGTTCGTGAAGTCACAATAACATGCACTTTAGGATATTGCGTTTTGTCTGAAATAGCTGCAATTTCAGCTAAAACTTGCTGAAACAATGTCCGAGGTTCGATTTGACGGGATTGCATTTCGCTCAAACCGTCTAACAACAGAAGAACTGGTTTTTCATTTCCGTTGATAGGGCGACGGAAAAATTCTCGCCAGTATCCACACGTGCTTTCCGAGCAATTTTCCGCACGATTCGCAATATGCTGCAGAAGTGGGCTATTGTCGGAACTCAACGGTCTGCTGTCCACGTCTGGAATGCAGGAATACCGTGAGATCAGAGTATCTAGTGATAATAAAAACGAACCAGCATATGGGCAAGATGACTCATCTGATCTTATTTTTTCATATAAATACGCCAAAAATGCTGTTTTTCCCATCCCACCCGGTCCGGTTAAGAACATCGGATGCTGTGCCAAGAGGCTCTTCAGATTTTCCCACCAAACTGATTCATCAGAGCCAGAGGACGGTTGTGCATCCATACTCGTTCCATCGGGAAATAATATTTTTTGTGCCCAATAATTCTTTTTTACATGCTGCCTGACAAGGTGTTCATCCGCACCAATACATGATTCAGCTATCAATGCGTTAAACATAGAAATTCTCCCTCTCTCTCTTTGACAAAGATTTTTCTCATTTTACCATATAAAGGATAAGTAGTCGAGAGATGTCGACGGATAAAATTTCCAAAATCTGCTTAAGGCGTTTTAATAAAACGTCTGCGCTAACTTTCTGACGTTGACGTAAAACCGACTCTGCGGTATGATGACTGAGGGTGATTATAGTATGAGTTTAAACAGTGATATGATTGATTTCGAATATTTAGAGCATTTTTTAGAGAGTCTTTCCCAGAAGGATGCTCCAAACGCGAGTTTCGCCTCTCTATAGAGGAAAGAGAGTATCTTCAAAAGAAATATCCAACGGCCATTTTTGAACCGCTTGGATCAAGCGATTCGCTTAAAGCGTGGCATTTGGTGACGTTTGTCTATTGATCGTGAATTCAATCTGTTCGACTGCGAGAGGCGTTTGTTCACTTTCAAATGCTCGGAAACAGTTATGGACGCTCTTTTCTCCAATCTAGCGACGGTAATGCTTTTGTTTTCACGGTATATTCCATATTCGACGGGTTCGCAGCTATAAATGATTCTATCATTTCCAGATGGAGAGATAAAAAACCGGCCCGCACTCCTGGCATTCAAGGCGGTGCAGGCCGGTTTTTCTTTCCTTAACAGACTTTTCTTTCCCATCTGTGGCGGCTATCTTTAGAACAAGAAGGGGCACCTGCCAACGGCTGGTGTCTGTCTTTGGTCCCCCCTTCTTCACGATTCAGAATCGCTTCTTACCTCTCCAGAATCGCCCCATGTGAATGGGTAGTGTCAACATTTGGGCCTGCTGACAAAGTCCCCCAAAACTCCAACTTTATAGTATAATTAAAATGAGGAGGGATGGAGGATGATGGGACGGCAGAGCAGACAGATAAGTATGTTGGTTCTGGAGATAGAGGAACTGATTCCCGCAAATCATTTGCTCCGGCAAATCAATCAGCTGGTTTCATTTGATTCTATCTATGATCTTGTAGCCCCGTATTATCCTGCGAATGGCCGTCCATCTGTCGATCCTGTCAGTATGTTTAAAGTGCTGCTAGGAGTATTGGACAGTCCAAGAAAAATGTTCAATACTCCTACCCTTGTCCAATTTTATTGTTGGCCGGAAGGTAAAAATTTTTCTGCCTCTCCTGGATGAAAAGTTTGTCTTTCCTCTTTCTTCAAATTCTTACGAGCTTTTTTAAAAGATTTATCATCTGTTCCGGGATACTTTTCATTAATATCAGTAACCATCTCTATGAGTGCATCACGTTTACTGCAAATTTCCTCATCAGACAGTGCTACAAAATCGGCTATAAGAGACTTGTAGCATTCTCGGACACGCCAAAGAGCATCTGCCGCATCCTTGTGCTTTTTTGCCTCGCTGTCAAGGTTAAAATCCTTTGTGTAAAGGGTTATTCCAAGAGTAAGTGCGGATCCCAAACCACCAATCCAAGCTAATGTTACCTGTTCTTGGATTACGGTTGCTAAGAATCCGACCGTTGATATTGCGGTTAATACTATCTCAGTTATTTTGAGCAAGCGATGTTTTTTCAAAAGGCGGTTTGCAATAATATGGTGTTGGGTATATGTATATTCGATCCGGCCATGAGCATCGATAAGTTGATTCTTTAAGTTTACTTTGTAACTGTCGATTCCCATATTGACTCCTTATGCAATTACTCTCAGAACTTTACCAAGAATTTCCCAATCGTCTGTGTTAACGCTCTGCTTGCTCCCAGGGGCCTAGTAGATTTACGGTGCATCGACCATAGCTATCAGTTCGTGCATTGTAAAAATTTAAAAGTGTCTGTTCATACGAAATGGGAGAATCGATGTGGGGTTCGCCATCCCGAGTAAAATGCCAACCGCCTATTGCATTATAACAAAAGGTATCGATAAGGATTCCTAACAGATGGTAGCTGGAAAAAACGTATCTCTTACAAAACGAATATGCTTACAGGTATCAAACAACAGTCCATTGGTTGAAGAATACCCATTTTTTCTTTCATTGAATCTTGCTCAGCTTTTGGATTTGTGGTCATCCAATTTCCACCCATATGAGAATCAGGATACCTATACATAGTTGTTCCCCATAAGTTTCGGAGTATAAAAGCAGGTAAAACTTCAAATTTCATGTTGTCCGAGAATCTTACTACAACAACCTGCCCATCTCCTCTAATGTCTGTTGCTGGATATGTATTCAAAATTGCGTTTTTTACAGCTTGCAGCAATCGAGATGGACCATTTCCATAAGAATTAGCAAAGTAACTATACTCACTATCAGGTAGCTCTATCAAGACATCAAGGTCACTGGTGTCAATGGCTGTCCCACGGCCATATGAACCAACATAAAAACTGTGAGTGGTGTCACTATCCTATTCCAAAAAACACGATTCACTGCCCTGGTAATACGTGTATATCGATCAGAAATTAGTGAACGGGTGTTGCCATCAATAATGTGCTGACCTTTAAAAATATTTGATCCCATATAATTGTCCTTTTCTTATTATCCTATTTTTCTCAAGATAGAGATGTTAGATATTGTTACTTGAGATATTTCTGACTTGTTTTTGTAGATTTTACAGACTTACACTAAGTTGACCAAGGTGCGAGCAATCCTTGGCACCCTGCCAGTACATTCTGCCAGGTAGTTTCAAAATTGCCGGTGTACTAAGGATCCGCTACTTCCTGGTCTAGTTGCCCCGCATATTCCATCAGAAGGTGCATCTTCCCATCGAAATCTCCGCCGCAGATACGGCACATATCGTGGAGATTCTCTTGATCCATCCCAATCAGCAAATCGTATTTGTCGTAGTCGCCGTTCTGCAGTCTCCGAGCTGTTTTGCATGAGCAATCGATTCCGTGCTCGCTCAGGAGCTGACGAATTGGTAAATCGACTGGGCGTCCAATTTCCTCTGGGCTGGTAGCTGCCGAATCGATTTGAATCTGTTTCTCCAGTCCAGCTTTTTGCACCAAGTTCCTCATTACATACTCGGCTAGAGGACTTCGACAAGTATTTCGGTGACTGATAAAAAGAATTTTTGTCATTCTTTGGATGCTCCAATAACATGATCTCTTCTTTAGTATAGCAGGAATTTGATACCTCGTCGAGCCCGGAATTTAACCAGACCTCGTCCTGGATTTTCTTAAGTAGCTCTGTTTTTGTCCAATTATACTCCACAACAGCAGCGATGTACCAAATCCGTTCTTCTGTAGTCTTACAGGTCTCTAAGATGACCATATTCTGCGTCCAATTAATTTTCATAGCTTGCTGTAACAGTTCTGGATCACTTTTGTAAGTGCGATAGATCTCCCGCATCCTGCGCAGGTTCCTTGGGGAGAAACCCGTAGTATGGGGATATTTTACTTGTAAATACTCCGATGCGGCCACAGCCGCCCCCTTCTCCGCTCTGGCACAGACAACTTGTCCGATCTCAAAGTACAGCTCCACCTGCGGCAGATCTGTTGCCATGAGTTGATCCAGTGTCTCATACATGGCGCCGTAGTCTACGGGTTTTCGGATGTTCGTAACCGTAAAATCTCCCGGCGTATAAAAAGGCCGCCATCTCAGTACCCAGGCATTGAGATGGCGGTCGGCATTTTCATTATTATTTTGGAATTTTACATTCCTGCGGAGCATTCACAGGAAGGAAAGATTCTGCCCAAGCCTCATCCGTCTGGCTCAGCCCAGGTGCGGTGTTCAGAAGCCAAACCAGGTAGCGGTAGGGATCCAGGTCATTCTCCTTTGCGGTTTCAATCAGACTGTAGATCACAGCGCTGGACTGGGCGCCGGCGGGGGTGTTGGAAAAGAGCCAGTTCTTCCGGCCCATGACGAATGGCTTAATGCTGCGCTCGGCACGGTTGTTGGAGAGCTCCAGCCTCCCGTCCTCCAGATAGCGCACCAGGTAGGGCCACTGCTCCCGCAGATAGTGCAGTGCCTTGCCCAGGGCAGACTTGGGGGCAGTCTTGGCGCTGGCCTCATTTGCCCATGCCAACAGAGCGTCCAGAACCGGTTTCTCCAGTTCCAGCCGCTTGTCATAGCGCTCTTCCGCTGTAAGTCCGGTAAAAGACTGCTCCAGCTGAAACAGCCTGGCGCAGTAACACTCGCCGGTAGCTGCCAGAGAATCCTGCCGTTTCTCCTTGGGCAGGGTTTGCAGCGCCTCATCAAATTTTCGCCTGGCGTGTGCCCAGCAGCCCACTACCCGGATGTTCCCGGGCAACTTGTGGTAGCCCTGGTAGCCGTCCGCGTGCAGCCAACCAGAGAAGTCCTTGAGGAATGCCTGAGCATGCTCTGCCTTCCGGCTGGGCTGGTACTCGTACAGGACAATGGGATGCTCAGCGCAGCCGCTGGTACGGTAGAGCCACATGTAAGACTTGCTCGTAGAAGTCCTGCCCGGCTCCTTCAGCACCTGCAGTGTGGTCTCATCCCCGTGCAGCACGGTTTCCTTGCACAGCTTCCGGTGCAGTTCATCGTACACAGGCCGCAGCCAGGTGTCCGAGGCCTGTAGGATCCAGTTGGCCATGGTCTGCCGGGAAAGCTTCAGCCCTTGCCGCTGAAAATCCTGCTCCAAACGGTACAACGGTGCGTACATGACGAATTTCTGTGTCATGATATGGGCTACCGCCTCAGGTGAGGCAAAGCTGCCCGGGCAAAGCACGGGCTGTCTGGGTGTCTTTCGGAGATTGCCTTCGCCTGTTTCCGCCTCGCACTGCTTGCAGGCGTAGGTGTAGTACACATCCTCCCGGATCCAGAACCGGACCGGTTCCATCTTCAGGCTCCGGCGCACCTCTTTGCCAATCTCCTCCATGACTGTACCACAGGCATCACAGATGCGCTCTTCTTCGGAAAGACGGTGCTCCACCACTTCCGTAGGGGTGCCCTCCGGCACGATATCCAGCACATTGCCGCTCTGCCGCTTGCGGGCATGGGCCTTTACCGCCACCTGCTCCGCTGTGGCATTCTTGGTCCCATAGGCGTAGGCCTCCGCCTCATTTGCCATGAGAGACAGCTGCTCCATCAGCCCCTCCTGGAGCCGCTCTGAGGATGCGCCAAACTGCCGCTTTTTTGCAAGACCAAGCTGCTCCAGAAGCCATTGGTTCTGGAGCTTTAACTCTTCATATTCCGCCCGTGAGATGGTCACCATTTCCGGGGTGCTTGCGGCAGTGTTCTTCTTGTTTTCCATAAAAAAATGATACCACAGCACTGGCCCAAAAGCCACTGTTTTCAGCGCTTTCTGGCATTAGATTACGCTCAGGCCGGACACCGCTTTGTTTGCCTTCGGCTGCTCGGTCTTCAGTCCCTCCATCAGCCAGCGGTACTGTTGGGGTGTCAGGGTCTGCACTTCCTCCGTGTTCCTGGGCCATTGGAAACTGCCGCTCTCCAGACGCTTATACAGCAGCAGAAAGCCGTCTCCCTCCCAGTACAGTGCCTTGAGCCGGTCCCGCCGTCTCCCGCAGAACAGAAACAACGCCCGCTGAAAGGGATCCATCTGGAACTGGCTCTTTACCAGATTGGCCAGTCCGTCAATGCCTCGCCGCAGGTCTGTGTATCCGCAGGCGATGTACA
>ERZ1643251.3471-NODE-3471-length-14521-cov-4.734066_pt1 | contig 14521 bp, 11 predicted proteins | sample MGYA00579261_ERZ1643251 | MGnify/ENA primary metagenome ERZ1643251 (study PRJEB29033, sample SAMEA4952267) | chicken gut metagenome | biome: Broiler Chicken; feature: Gastrointestinal Tract; material: Caecum | place: Ireland | collected 2018 | study: Broiler...
ACTCAATCCATTCCATAGTCGTGCTCAGCGAGTCGAGCTGGTTCTGCAACGTCACGTTTTCAGCGGTATACCTTGCGATTAGCTCGTTATAAGGCGAAAGGTCGGCGGAGGAAATCTGACCGTTGCCCACGAGTTCGATGAGCGCGTCGCGGCTTTCCTCCTGCGCGGCTATGAGCGCCTGGTTTTCCTCGATCTGTCTTGTAAGGTTAGCTTCGCGGGCGGAGTACTCTTCTTTAAACTTGGTATAATTGAGCACATAGTTGCTTGTTGCAACGAGCGAATTGAGATATTCCTCGTCCATGCTCTGAAAGAGCAGCGAAGCCTGCGTACGGTAATCGGCGAGCGTTCTGCCGCCCACCGTGTATTCACCCGACGTTTGCGCAATCATTTCATCGTACATTCCTACAAGATATTCGCGCTGGGCTATGAGCGCGGATATTTTATCTTCAAACGTATCGGAAGAGTCATATACGGTGAGACTGCTGTCGTGCGTAAGCGCATTTGCAATCTGCACCGCCCTGTTCAAAGGATAGTTTGCCACGGCGCGAAGAAAGACAGCCGCTTGTTCGGTGCTGGTGAAGTATCTGACGGCGACGGTGATTGTGAAATGACGCTCGGCGACGCCGCTGGCGCTGCTGTCGGCAGGAACGACCGACTGCGTAAATTCTATGTCGTCCGAATCGACCATTGCACCGACATCTATTCCGCTGAGCGAGGGATTTGCTGCGACGATCTCTTCGAGCGTGCTGCGCGAAACGACCGAACTGAACCTGACCGTGCTGCCGTCGGGATAAGCGCTGTCTTCAATACCCGGAAATTCGAGCGTGTAATTTACCGTATAGGTCTGATTTTGTCTGTTGAGCCAGAACTGCACGGCAAAGATGAAAATGAGCATTACGGCGAGCGTAACGCCTACCACCCACCATACTCTTTTGAATATGATTTTTACAAGTTCGCTTAACGATATGCTTCTTTCTTCGTAATCCATTTAACTCCTACCCCTTTCATGGCGAAAGATATTGCCCTCGCCACAGGTATTTTTAGTATAGGCAAAAAAATTTATCTTTTGAAATCGACGAGCACGCTTTCATTGCCGGTTTCGGATTTTATGAGTACCGCCGTTAAAAAAGTGTAAAAAAGCGTGGGCAGTATGTAGAATATATGATTGTCCAACAGGCTCAAATTGAGCAGCGCAAACAGGGTGAGCGCGACGTAGAACCTGTTTTCATTGGGATTTTTGATAAAGGATATTACCGTGTGAACGCGGTGAATAACGTAAGGAATGGTAGCCACGAGCCCGCCGACTGCCATGAGTTCGAGAATGGTGTTGTGATACATGTCCGGCACGAGAGGCACGCCGACGGCGCCGGGGTCTTCGGCAAGGTCACGGTAAAAGCCGTCGCCGAACACAGGATTTGCCATAAACGTCTGAATGGCATTTTCATATAGAGTCGACCTGCCGCTGCCGTAGAAGAAGTTTTCAAACAGCATGGACGCAACTCCGCCGAACCATTCGTGCTTTACTGCCAGAACTATTACGGCGACGAGCGCCGACCCTACAAATATCGCCGCGTTGAGCCATCTTTCGGGACACTTGATGAGAATCCATGCGGCGCAGATTAAGAACACGAGCGAACCGCACAGCATAGCCTGGCGGCTCATGGACAGGAACGCGCACACGAGCAGGACGACGAGATAGACCGTAAAGAAATGTCCGCCGCGGCGATAACGGCGGGCAAGATACGCCGCCGACGGCATGGAAACCGTGAAGAGCATACCTATCGTATTGTATATGCCCCAGCCGAAGTAAAGCTGATTTCTGTCTATTCCGCCCGTAGACGTCCAAAGTTTATCGTAAGTGCAGTAGGCGACGATGAGTTCGATGACGACGCACACCGACAGCGCGAAAAAAGCCCAGGCTATGCGCTCGTACGTGTGACCGTTTATTGTTACGCTGCCGAAGCAGGCGACGAAGAGACCAAGGAACAAAAAGGCGAGGATGAAACCGTAAACGGCATTCATCGGCGAATATCCGTCGCTCAACACACCGTTGAGCACGAGGCATACCGCGAACACGCACAGCCCGAAAAAAGTGGGCGAAACTTTAAAATTACCGTTTTTGATATCAACAACGGCACGGTAGATGCCGCCGACTGCAAACAATCCTACGGCAACGCCTATCTGAGCGAGCACGGGCGCCTGAAAATAATAATCGTTGTCGTTACCGGCGGCGTGCGTGGGCGAATTGCCCATTGATATCATTATGTTCATGAAAAGGAAAACCGTTATGAGCGGCGTTGTATCCCTCATGAAAATAAAGATAAACGCCCCCACAAGCGCGATGTACCAGATTAAAACCAGATCGAGCGCCATGTAGTAGCAGAATAAGGTTATAACTGCCGTGACGAAAGGGAAATAATTGGAACCAACGAACACGCGGAGCGCGTCTATTACCCTTTGCAAATTAAATTGTCCTTTGCTTTCCACAGAATTCATGCATTCACCGTAACTTTACGTTCATACCGTAATAAAATTATAACAGAGTAACGCCCGCAAGTCAAGCGGGCGGGGCTTATAATATGCCCTCTATCTCGCGCGTGCGGTTGACGGGATAAGGCGCCGTCTGTTTTGTAACGTTCTCCACCCTGGTCACCCTGCCTTTTGCAGACGTGCGCCCGAGCGGAGCGAGCACGCAGTCGCCCTCATTTATCTGCGGAAAGGGGCTGATATACCACGCCTTTTCGCCGCTTTCAAACGCGACGAAAACGTAAATTAAATTTTCATAATCGGCTATTATGCCGCCGCTTAAAGAATGAATCATACAATTATCCTTTGACGGCGCGCGGGCGCATGTCCGCGCGCAAAATTATTTGTTAATGTCTTATATGTATTATAACTCATTGAGCACAAAAATGTCCTAAAAAAAAGGTCAAGATTGAGGCAAGATTTTTACTCCGGGGAAAAATGCGGCAGACAATTCTGCGGCGGGCGCGTAATGCGCGCCCGCCGCAAGCAACGCCTGCACATTATGATAGCACACGATACGCCTCAGCACAAGCATTAAAGACAGGCATCTGAAAATTACGCAACGCGCCCGACTAATAAACAAAAGCCCGCGCGCAGCTCCTAACGAGCCGCGCGCGGGGTTTATAAAAAACTGTTACATGAGCATGAATATGCTTATAAACTGGCAAGCCGTGCCTGCAAGCACGAAGATGTGCCACACACAGTGCATGTAAGCGTGATTTTTACCCAGCGCGAAGAATATGAGCCCGAAGGTGTAGGACAGTCCGCCCGCAAGCAACCACGCAAAGCAGGCAACCGACACCGACGAGAGCAGCATGGGCACGGCGGGAACTATCATCCAGCCCATGACGACGTAAGCCATCATAGACAGCACTTTGACCGCCTTCCAGCGCATATTGATTGCGTTGAAGGTTATGCCGAGCACCGCCAGCCCCCACTCGACGCCGAGTATGGCATAGCCGAGGGGCGTACCCCAGAATGTTATGAGGCAGAATGGCGTGTAACAACCCGCTATGAGAAGAAATATCGTGCAGTGATCGAATATCCTGAACAGCCTTTTTGCCCTGCCCTGCGGGAAAAAGTGATAGAGCGCGCTCATAGTGTAAAGAATAATTATAGACAGCGAATAAATGCCCGCCGCCGCGTATTTGTTGGGCGTGGGGTTAGCCGAAGCGGCTATGAACAAGGCTATCAATATAGCTATGCCCAGCGCGCCTCCGACAATGTGCGATATTGCGTTGAACAAATCTTCGCCCTTGCCGTAAACCGGTTCTGCGGGGCGGATTTTGCTGCGGCCGCCTGCGCCGCCCGCCGTTAATGTTTTTTCCATAAACCTGTTGTCTCCTCGCGATAATTTTTACTTACAATCAAATTATAACCCGTCGCGGGCAAAAATACTACCTACTCTTTAAATATGCGCTCTCTCCTTCAAATTGACCCCTCCACCGTCCGAAACGCGCACTCTACCATACAAAAAGAGCACTCTACCGACGGTAGAGTTGAGTATTTTTATTACAATTTTTGCCCAAATGCGCGCAAAACCGCGCGAAACGGATGGCAGCTTGCAAAATAAACAGAGGGCATATTTATACGCAGCAGAAAAACGGGCGCATAACAAAGTGTCGGGCGCGGGGCGCAGATAAAAGCCGCCGAAAGGTCAAATATAGCGGAGGCGATTAAAAATCGCCTCCGCTATCGGCATATGAATATTGCCGCCGCAGATTTTATGCCCGCCACTGCAATAAAACCGAGCGGATACTCATTGAGAATAATTAACCCGACCTCATAAGTTTTAAACTTGCATTTTAAAAAATTTTGTAAATGCGACGGCAATCAGTCGGCGCCCACCCGGTCAGCCGCAGTTTCAAACCGACATTTTACAAACTTTTGCGAGCAAACATGCCAATCAGTCGGCGCCGACCCCGTCGGTTGCGGTTTCGCCGCTCTCTTCGCGGGCGCGCACATCTTTATCGGTTTCAAAACCCGTAAAGCCGCACAACTTTCCGAGTACTTTGTACCCCGCCAGCTTGTCGGCGAAGAACGCCGCAAAGAACACAAGGCTGCCCACCAATGCGGCGATGACGTCCTCCATCGTGTCGGAGATGGGCGATTTACCAGCCGCCATGCTCTCCAACACGCGCTGCGCGTCGCCGCCCGTGATGAAGTCGGAGGCATATTCGATCACCTCCCACAGCGCCGCCACACCCATGGAAAAGCCGAAAATCGTCACCAGACAGCCCATGGGGCTGAGCTTTGAACCGTTCCAGTCCATTATGAACATAAAGATTATGGCGCAACACAAAAAGCCCGAAACGCCGTGCATGGCAAGGTCGTAAAACCATATTTTATGGTAGAAGTCCATAGCCGTGCCCAGACAGCAGGCGAGGAAAACAAATATTGCGCACGCCACCGAGATTGCCGTTGGCAGCGACTTTTTGGCGACCACATTGTATGCGGGAACGAGAAACGCCAAAAGCGCCGCGCCGGGGAGCTCTATGTACATGGTGACTTGCTGCCGTCGACGACTGCATAAATTATGCAGAATATGACGGCGACGACTTCGGCAACGATGCCCGGAATCCATTGGATTATTTTGCTGTTTTTCAAAATACCTTCTCCTTTGTTAAAATTTTATGCGCCTGTCTGCACCCTTTTTCTTTAAATATAGCGCGGGCGTGCAAATTTACGGTTAATTTTTTGTTAACCAATTGTTAATCGTCAAAATAAATTTATTATAAACGGCAAATTATATGCAACATTTTGTCGAATAATTTCATTGAACTATCACATTTTGGGGTTGATTTCGGCGTGGCGCGCGCAAAACGTGCGCCACGCCGAAACAGCTGTCCCCCCTTACCTCAACCGCTTTTTTTAATATGTCATTTCGACTAAGCCGCCGCGACTGAAAGTCGCGGCGGCGCATGGAGAAATCTCGCCTTACTCCGCAAAAAAAAACGCCCTTTTTTACTTCTTTTCCTCTCCCCTTCCTCTCCTTACGTGCGGCGCGGGCTCACCCTTTCTGCCCGAAAAAATATGTGACGGAGCTCATTTTTTGTGAAAACGCATGTTTAAGTCGGCGCGGGGCGGTTATAAAATAATACAAAGAAACCAACCGCCGCGGACACAAAAATTTTGCGGCAAGGGAGGAAAAAATGGACGGAAATAAATTTACACAGAGCAGCATACAGGCGATAAACCGCTGCGAGCGCATAGCCGCCGAATACGGCAACAGCGCCATAGCGCCCATTCACATACTGTACGCACTGCTCGACAAAGATTGCATAATTCCCCGCATACTCACCCGCTCGGGGCTGGACGCCGAGGGGCTTGAAAGGGCTGCAAAGGAAGAGATAGAGCGCCTGCCCAAAGTTTCGGGTTCGGGCAGGGGCGAAGTTTACATCTCGTCCGAGGCGAACGCCGTTTTTGCTGCGTCCGAAAAGATTGCCTCGGGCATGAAGGACGAATATATTTCGGTGGAGCACATCATGCTCGCCCTCATCGACTGCGACGATTCAAAAGTTCAGTCGCTCTTCCACCGCTTCGGCGTAAACAAAAACGCCTTTTTGCAGGGGCTCAAACAGGTGCGCGGCAACACGCAGGTGACCAACGACAACCCCGAAGAGAGCTACGAGGCGCTTGAAAAATACGGCTCCGACCTGACCGCCGCCGCGCGCAAGCACAAGCTTGAACCGGTTATCGGACGCGACGAGGAGATAAGAAATGTAATACGCATACTTTCGCGCAAGACCAAAAACAACCCCGTTTTAATAGGCGAACCGGGCGTGGGCAAGACGGCGATAGCCGAGGGGCTTGCCCAGCGAATAGTCAAGGGCGACGTGCCCGAAGGGCTTAAAGACAAAACGCTGTTCGCACTCGACATGGGCGCGCTCATTGCGGGCGCGAAGTACCGCGGCGAGTTTGAAGAGAGGCTGAAAGCCGTTCTGGGCGAAGTGGCGAAATCCGAGGGCAGAATACTGCTGTTCATAGACGAGCTGCACACCGTGGTGGGCGCGGGCAAGACCGACGGAGCCATGGACGCGGGCAACCTTTTGAAGCCGCTTTTGGCGCGCGGCGAACTGCACTGCATAGGCGCGACCACCCTCGACGAATACAGAAAATATATCGAAAAGGACGCCGCCCTCGCCCGCCGCTTTCAGCCCGTTATGGTAAACGAGCCGACGGTAGAGGACACCATTTCCATACTGCGCGGACTTAAAGAGAGGTTCGAAATTTTCCACGGCGTGCGCATTCACGACGACGCGCTCGTCGCGGCGGCTACCCTTTCGAACCGCTATATCACCGACCGTTTCCTGCCCGACAAGGCCATCGACCTCGTGGACGAGGCGGCGGCGATGATAAGGACGGAGATAGACTCCATGCCCTCCGAAATGGACGCCCTCAACCGCAGGATATTGCAGCTTGAAGTTGAAGAAAAGGCGCTCTCCAAGGAAAAGGACAACGTTTCGCAGGCGCGCCTTGAAAGCATACGCAAACAGCTCGCCGACGACAAAGAGCAATTCGCCGCCATGAAGACAAAGTGGGACGACGAAAAGCAGGCAATACACGCCGAAAAGGATTTGAAGGAAAAGATAGACGCCATGAAGGCGGAGATAGATTCCGCAACCAATAACGGCGACTTTGAAAGGGCGGCGCGCCTGCGCTACGGTGAACTGCCCGGGCTTGAAAAACAGCTTGAAAAGGCAAAGGCACATTCCGCTGGCAGCGACGCCATTTTGCAGGACGAAGTTACCGAAGAGCAGATAAACGAAATTGTTTCGCGCTGGACGGGCATTCCCGTTGCGCGCCTCAAAGAGGGCGAGCGCGAAAAGATACTGCACCTGCCCGACGACCTGCACAAGCGCGTGGTCGGTCAGGACGAAGCCGTTAAAAAGGTTTCGGAGGCTATTCTGCGCTCGCGCGCGGGCATTTCAGATCCTGCAAGACCCATTGGCTCCTTCCTCTTCCTCGGTCCCACGGGCGTGGGCAAAACCGAACTTGCAAAGTCGCTCGCCGAAAATCTTTTCGACGACGAAAAGAACATTATCCGCATAGATATGTCCGAATATATGGAAAAGTTTTCGGTTTCCCGCCTTGTAGGCGCGCCTCCCGGATACGTAGGTTACGAGGAGGGCGGAACTTTAACCGAGGCGGTAAGGCGCAAGCCCTACTCCATCGTGCTCTTCGACGAAATCGAAAAGGCTCACCCCGACGTGTTCAACATTCTGTTGCAGATACTCGATGACGGCAGGGTGACCGACTCGCAGGGGCGCACGGTAGACTTTAAGAATACGATTATAATTTTAACTTCCAACCTCGGCTCGACCGACATAATCGAGGGCATAGAGAACGGCGAAATTTCGCAGGCGGCGCAGGATAAGGTATATGCCATATTGAAGCGCTCTTTCCGTCCCGAGTTTTTGAACAGGCTGGACGAAATTATAATGTTCAAGCCGCTGACAAAAGACAACATTGCGGGCATTGTGGACATTCTTTTAAATCGCCTTGCAAAGCGGCTTGAAGATGAGAACCTGCACCTTGAAGTAACGCAGAAGGCGAAGGAATATATCGCCGACAACGGCTACGACAACGTTTACGGTGCGCGCCCGCTTAAAAGATTTATTCAGACGCACGCCGAAACGCCCATCGCAAAATATATAATAGGAGGCAACCCCGCCGCGGGCTCGACGATCACCCTCGACGTCAACGCCGACGAAAATAACAGCCCGATATACTCTACACCGACAGCGTTCCGCTGTACCATTTCGACCAAAAGCGCAATACCCCACCCCTCTGTCATTTCGACTAAGGCGCCGCGACTTTCAGTCGCGGCGCCTTCGGTCGAAATGACAAACAGGGATAATGGGTAGCGGCTCGGTTGAAATGAAAAACATGGGCAGTGCCGCACTTAGCTAAAATTTACAGGGCGTAACATTAAAAGGAGCACGGCAAAACCATGCTCCCCTTTTTCTTTTATAAATTATCTGCGGCGCAAGTGAAGTCGCGCCTACCTTATTGTAGCGCGGCGGCACAGCCGCCGCGTTCTGAAAAAATTGAAGATGCGAGCAAGACGAGGAGCGCGAGGAAAACCCGAGGAAGTTTACTTAGACGTAAATGACCGGAGGTTGCCGCAGCGCGACAAAGTATTGCGACGCATATGCGATTTTTTTATTGAGGCTGTTTGCCGATATACGCCAGTATACCCCCATCCACATACAGAATGTGACCGTTGACGGCGTTGGACGCGTCAGACGCGAGGAATACGGCGGGACCAGCAAGCTCGTCAGCCTCTAACCAGCGACCTGCGGGCGTCTTTGCGCAGATGAACGAATCGAAGGGATGGCGCGAACCGTCGGGCTGGCGCTCGCGCAGGGGAGCCGTCTGGGGAGTGGCGATGTAGCCGGGACCTATGGCGTTGCACTGAATGTTGTAGCCGCCGTATTCAGAACATATGTTGCGGGTAAGCATTTTAAGACCGCCCTTTGCAGCGGCGTATGCCGAAACGGTTTCGCGACCGAGTTCGCTCATCATGGAGCAGATGTTTATGATTTTGCCGTGACCTTTTTTGATCATCGAAGGAATGACAGCCTTTGCGACGATGAAGGGCGCGTTGAGGTCGACATCGATTACCTGGCGGAAGTCTGCGGCGGACATTTCGAGCATGGGAATTCTTTTTATAATGCCTGCGTTGTTGACGAGGATGTCGATTACGCCGACTTCCTTTTCGATTTTGGCGACCATTTCCTGAACGGCGGGTTCGTCGCAGACGTTGCAGACGTAGCCGTGAGCTTCGATGCCGTCCGCCTTGTATGATGCAACACCTTTTTCAACAAGTTCGGGCTTGATGTCGCAGAACGTGATGGTTGCACCGGCTGCGGCGAGGCCCTTAGCGATTGCGTAGCCTATGCCGTATGTGCCGCCGGTGATCATTGCGACCTTGCCGTCGAGCCTGAAATCTTCCATTTTCATAGTTAAATTCTCCTTAAATGGTAATATTTTCTAATTAATTTAATTATAGCACATTTTACATTAAATTACAATGAAAAATAATAAAATTTTCCGTTAGAAAATATAATTTGCGCCGCATACACTTACCACCGCGACGGCAATAAATAGGCGCCCGCCGCGACATTTTGTCGCGGCGGGCGCTTATATGCTTGTTTATTGCACTTATAACTAGACGACCGAATATCTTTGCGGCAGATTGCCGCATGTTTCCACGCAAAAACCGTAAATGCCGCGCCGCGGCAAAAAATCAGTTGTCGGTGTACATCTGTTTATAGGGGTTCTTTTCGTCAGGGCGAAGAACGGTGTAGTTAGCCTTTAACAGCATTTCGCAGTCGAACTCGGGGAAGTATGAACAGAAATCGCGCACGATTTCGACGAGTTCAGGTATGTCTTCGCCGAAGACAATGTGTGAAGAAATTTGCGAAGGTATTCTGTGGGGCAGTTTTTCGCAGCGCAGATACATTACGCCGCCGTGCATGCCCGTGCCGCAGAAGTTGTTGATTATGGGCAAGCCGTCTTCGTTCTGACCGAGCACGACGATTATGCCGCCCGCCTGGTATTCGCCGAGGAAGGAGCCCGCCCTGCCGCCGACAACGACGACGGGCTTCAAGTCCTTATACGCCTTCATGTGAATGCCGGCGCGGTAACCCGTGTTTCCCTTTATGTAGATTTTGCCGCCGCGCATGGCGTAGCCCGTGGCGTCGCCCGCATTGCCGTGGATTATTATGGAGCCCGAATTCATGGTGTCGCCCGTGGCGTCCTGGGCGTTGCCGTTGACGACGAGCGTGCAGCCGTTGAGGTAAGCCCCGAGCGCGTTGCCGGGCGTGCCGTTTATGGTTATGGTTTTGCCCGAAAGCCCCGTGGCTATATAGCGCTGACCTATGCAGCCGTTGATTTCAACTTCGGCGTCGCGCGATTCGCGCACCTTTTTATTGAGCACCGAAAAGTGCGTGTTTTCGTCTACATTGATGACCATAATTTATACCTTCTGAGCAAGCTTTGCCCTGCGCTGTGCGGGCGGGTATGCCAGCAGTTGGGGCGCGGTTTTTAACAGTTCAAAATCGACGTCCGCAAGCGGCGTTTTTTCGCGCACGAGCGCCGTGTAGATACCCGCGCGGAGGAAATCGTTGATGAGAATAAAGCCGACGAGCTTTTTATCCTTTACAAACAGCTTTTTGTAGATATCGCCCTGAATATGGCTTATGCACTCGCCTTCGTACACGCCCGCGGACAGTATGTGCGAGCCGAAAAATCCTATCGCGTTCATGGGGATGGCGTCAGTCTGTTCAGCCTCTCCCCCCGCCATGTTTACGCCCGCAACATTGCCCTGAAAATAGGCATTGGGCAGAAGCGCGAGCACGCGGTTGGTGCCCGTTGAGCTGTCGTACCCCTCGGCGCAGTCGCCTGCGGCGTACACGTCGGGAAGGGACGTGCGCATGTGCGTGTCGACGACGATGCCGCGGTTGACCGCGCCGCCCGCCTCCTTTACGAGTTCGGTGTTGGCGCGCACGCCCACGGCTATTACAAGAATGTCGAAAGAAATTTCCTGCCCGCTGTTTTTGAGCGCAACTTTGTTGCCCTCGAACTTTGCGGCGCAGTCGTTTAAAATGAACTTTACGCCCAAACCCTCTAACCGGCGCTGAATGATTGCGGCGCCCTCGGCGTCGAGTATGGAGGGGAGAATTCGGTCGGCGAGGTCGACGACCGTCACCTGCCCTACCCTTTTGAGTATGCCCTCGACGCACTTCAAGCCTATCAGCCCCGCGCCGATGACGAGCACTTTCTTTTTGGGGGAAAGCACCTTTTCAAGGGCATTCATGTCGTCCATGGTCATGAATGAAAAGACATTTTTAACGCTCTCTATTCCCTCCATGGGGGGAACGAAGGGGCGCGAGCCCGTTGCCACGAGCAATTTGTCGTAAGACACCCTTTCGCCGTCCTGCAAGACGACGCACTTATCCTTTGCATCTATCGACTGCGCGCGCACGCCGAGCATGGTCTTTACGTTATTCTTTTGATAAAAATCGTCGGGGCGGTACTTCATTTGCTCGCGCGAAGTGGCGCCCATGAGGCAGTAAGAAATGGTAGGTCTGCCGTAGCAATGATATTTTTCGTCGGAAATGACGGTAATTTCGCCCGCGCCGTCTGCCGGGCGTATGCCCTCTATGCAGGCGATTGCCGCAGTTGAATTGCCGATGATTACATATTTCATGTCAGCCGCGCTCCTCGAATACTATGGCGTTATTGGGACAATATTTAACGCAATTGGGCTCGCCGGCGGCGTTGTCGGTGCAGAGCATACACTTTTGCGCCGTTTTGCCGTCTGGCGCGGGCATTATGGCGCCGAAAGGACATACAAGCACGCATGTAAAACAGCCCACGCACTTGTTTTTGTCTATCGCCACCATTCCGTCGCCCTCGCGCGAAAGCGCGCCGGCTATGCAGCTGCGAACGCATATGGCGTCAGTGCAGTGACGGCAGTTGACGGCGAAGTGCACGGGCGATTTATCGTCCCCCTCTACTTTGATGCGGGGGATATATTCGCCCAGCCTGCCCTTTAATTTGAACATTGCGTCCAGCCCCGAGTTGGCAAACATGCACTCGTACTCGCACATGTGGCAACCGAGACACCATTCTTCGTTTACATAAATTCTTTTCATCTGGCGCTCCTCGCGCGGCACATAAAGGCTCTTTTAGTTTTTATCAGTCCATTACGATGCAGGCGTCGCGCTCGGCACCGACGGACACATATTTGATTTTACAGCCGCAGAGTTTTTCAAGCAGGCGGATATAATCGAGAGCTTCCTTGGGGAGATCCTCCGCCTTTCTGCAATGCGAAATATCGCAGTTCCAGCCCTTTACCTTTTCAAAGACGGGCTTACACAAATCGAGCACGTCGGTAAAGGGGAAATGATCTATTATTTTGCCGTCAAGCTCGTAATGCGTGCAGATTTCTATCTCTTCGTAGCTGTCGAGCACGTCGAGCTTTGTCAGGGCAATTTCGTCTGCGCCCTGGCACATTATGCCGTAGCGCGAAGCGACGGCGTCGAAGGGACCCACCCTCCTCGGTCTGCCCGTCGCCGCGCCGTATTCGCCGCCCAGTTCGCGCAGTTTGTCGGCTTTTTCGCCGAAGTATTCGCAAGTGAAAGGGCCTGCGCCCACGCAGCTCGAATACGCCTTCATTATGCCTATCGATTTATCGAGTTTGAGGTTGGGCACGCCCGCGCCTATGGGCGCGTATGCGGCGATCGTCGACGACGACGAGGTGTAGGGCACTATGCCGTAGTCGATGTCCCTGAGGGCGCCGAGCTGGGCCTCGAACATGATCTTTTTGCCCTCGGCATTGGCTTTGTTGAGGTACATGCCGACGTCGATTATGTAATCTTTTAAAATAGCGCCGTACTCTTCAAAGTAAGCCTTCATGTCCTCCACGCGTATGGGCGTGAATCCGTAGGCCTTTATGGTCATGTTCTTCCAGTCGACGATGTCGGGCAGACGCTTATAGAGGAGGTCGAGGTTTAAAAGTTCGCCCATGCGGAACGCCTTTTTGAGATATTTATCGGCATATACGGGCGCGATGCCGCGGCGGGTGGAACCGTAGGGCTTGCCCGTAGCCTTGGCGAGGCGGTCTTCCTCCATTATGTCCTGCAATACGTTGTAGGGCATAGTGATGATGGCTTTGTCCGAAATTTTTAAATTTTCGGGCGAAATTTTGATGCCCGCCGAACGCAGCTTCTGGATTTCGCCGCAGAGGTGCTTTAAATCAATTACCATGCCGGGCCCCATGACGCACACGACGTCTTCGCGCAAGATGCCCGAGGGGAGCAGATTTAATATAAATTTGCCCTTGTCGTTGATGACGGTGTGACCGGCGTTGTTGCCGCCCTGATAGCGGCAGACGATGTCGTAGTCGCGCGAAAGCAGGTCTACCATTCTGCCCTTGCCTTCGTCGCCCCAGTTGATTCCACAGATACTTGTAAGCATTTTTTTACTTCCCTTTTTTATTTTTAATCCGTCGGCTTGCTCTCAGTCGCCGCGGAAAAATATCATAGTTATTGATTTATTATCAATTAATTGACGTTTTGCCACAAAACCACGCTTTTGGGGCAAAGGACCCAATTTGCGCATATCTGCGCCTCAGCAGAGTGAATTGCCGCGATTATTCAATCGAGGGCTAAAACAAATCGCGGCAAGAGAGGCAGCGCCTCTCAGATAACGGCAAATCGCAGCCGCGTCAAGGCAAGATTTGCGTTAATCGTTTTACGCGCCCGCGTGTTTTATCCCCAAAATGTTGAGCTCGGTTTCGTTGAGACCCACGCCGCGGAGCATGAGCCTGTTGCCGCGCAGAGCCTCTATCGAGTTGAGACCCATGCCGCCCATCATCTCCTGAATTTCGTGCGTCCACGCGCGGACGAGGTTGACGAGCCGCTTATATCCGATGTCGGGATTGAGCCTTTTTACGAGGTCGGGGCGCTGGGTGGCTATACCCCAGTTGCACTTGCCCGTATGACAGCTGCGGCAGAGATGACAGCCGAGCGCCAGAAGCGCCGCCGTGCCGATATAGCAGGCGTCAGCGCCCAGCGCAATAGCCTTTACTACGTCTGCCGACGAATGTATGGAGCCCGCCACGACCACCGAAACGCAGTCGCGTATGCCCTCCTGGCGGAGGCGCTCGTCTACCTGCGCGAGCGCGAGCTCTATGGGGATGCCGACGTTGTCGCGTATCCTCGTGGGAGCGGCGCCCGTGCCGCCGCGGAAGCCGTCTATCGCGATGATATCCGCGCCCGAACGCGCCACGCCCGAAGCTATCGCCGCGACGTTGTGTACGGCGGCAATTTTTACGATGACGGGCTTTGTGTACGCCGTCGCCTCTTTGAGCGTGTATATGAGCTGGCGCAAGTCCTCTATCGAGTAGATGTCGTGATGGGGCGCGGGCGAAATGGCGTCTATACCCTTGGGTATCATGCGGGTCTGCGAAACTTCGTCCGAA
>ERZ1643251.3475-NODE-3475-length-14513-cov-3.906349_pt1 | contig 14513 bp, 11 predicted proteins | sample MGYA00579261_ERZ1643251 | MGnify/ENA primary metagenome ERZ1643251 (study PRJEB29033, sample SAMEA4952267) | chicken gut metagenome | biome: Broiler Chicken; feature: Gastrointestinal Tract; material: Caecum | place: Ireland | collected 2018 | study: Broiler...
CCGTTGCCACCCTTATCCAAGGAATACCAGCCCCTTTTTGGATTTTTTAAACAAATGTTTGCCCAAGTGACCAACCCGCCCATAGATGCAATACGGGAAAAAATCGTTACCTCCACCACCGTCTATGCCGGCAAACATGGCAACTTGTTGGAGCCTTCTGCCCAGAACTGTGTAGCACTAAAAATCAACAACCCCATTTTGAACGATTTGGATTTGTTGAAAATCAAAACCATACACAAAGAGGGCTTTCAGGTGGCTTGTATTTCTACCCTATACCAAAAGGGAACCCCCATCCAACAAGCCCTACAGCAGCTTTTCGCAGAGGTTGACCACGCCCACAATGCCCATGCCAATATTGTGATTTTGTCTGACCGTGGAGTGGACGAAACACATATTGCGTTGCCCTCTCTGCTTGCGGTTTCTGCTGTACACAAACATCTGGTAAAAACCAAACAATCTACCGCCCTTTCGTTGATTGTGGAATCTGCCGAGCCAAAGGAGGTGCACGACTTTGCTACCTTGTTGGGGTATGGAGCCTGTGCCATCAACCCCTATTTGGCACATAGCTCCATTGCTGCTCTTATCCAAAAAGGCAGTTTGGACAAGGACTATTATGCCGCTGTGGAGGACTATGACCGAGCTGTGTTGGAAGGCATTGTAAAAATTGCCGCAAAAATGGGAATTTCCACAGTGCAGTCCTACCAAGGCAGCCAAATTTTTGAGGCATTGGGGCTGTCTAAAGAAGTGGTAGACCAGTATTTTACTGGCACCCTCAGCCCAGTGGGAGGCATGGGAATAGAGAAGATTCAACAGCGAATGGAGCAACAACACAGCAAAGCCTTTGGCGACAATGGAGGGGAATTGACCTTGCCCTCTTTGGGAAGGCACAAGGCGAAAAAGGGGGGCGAACAGCACCGCTATACCCCCGAAACCATCCACCTTTTGCAACAATCTACCCGACAGAAAGATTATGGTCTGTTTAAACAATATACCCAGCAGGTAGACAGCCAACACACCGGCTATCTTCGCAGCCTGTTGGAGTTCAACTACCCAGAACAGGGCATCCCTTTGGAGCAGGTGGAACCTGTGGAAAGCATTGTAAAACGCTTTAAAACAGGGGCAATGTCCTACGGCTCTATCTCGCAGGAAGCCCATGAAGCATTGGCCATTGCCATGAATCGGCTGGGGGGCAAATCCAACAGCGGAGAGGGTGGAGAGCAAAGGGAACGCATGGCAGACACCAACCCCCAATACTGCCGCAACTCTGCCATTAAACAGGTGGCAAGCGGACGATTTGGGGTAACCAGTGAATATCTTGTCAGTGCACAGGAATTACAGATAAAAATAGCACAGGGAGCAAAGCCGGGGGAAGGTGGGCACCTTCCGGGCAAAAAGGTCTACCCATGGATTGCCGAAACACGCCATTCCACCCCCGGCGTCAGCCTGATTTCTCCCCCGCCGCACCACGATATTTATTCCATCGAGGACTTAGCACAACTGATTTATGACCTCAAAAACGCCAATACCAAAGCTGATATTTCGGTCAAGCTGGTGTCTGAGGCAGGCGTAGGCACCATTGCCGCCGGTGTGGCAAAAGCAGGGGCAACAACGGTTTTGGTGTCTGGCTATGATGGGGGAACCGGTGCCGCACCTATTAGCTCTATTCATCATGCTGGATTGCCTTGGGAGTTGGGGCTAGCAGAAGCCCATCAAACCTTGCTGCAAAATGGCTTGCGCCAACAGGTGCGGCTGGAAACCGATGGCAAGCTGATGAGTGGGCGAGATGTTGCCATTGCTGCCCTTTTGGGAGCTGAGGAATTTGGATTTGCCACTGCTCCTTTGGTGACTTTAGGGTGTGATATGCTTCGTGTATGCAGTTTGGACACCTGCCCCAAAGGCATTGCTACCCAAAATCCCCAGTTGCGTAAAAAATTTGCAGGTAAGCCGGAGTATGTGGAAATGTTTATGCTGTTCGTTGCCGAGGAGCTGCGAGAATATATGGCAATGCTGGGTATTGCAACGGTGGATGAAATGGTGGGCCGTGTAGACCTGCTAAAGCAAAAGCGCAATAGCCCATTGGATTTGTCGGGCTTGTTAGCCGCCAGCAGCAAGCCTTGCACTTTCTCCCCCGAAAAGGCGTATGATTTTGGGCTGGAAAACACCAAAGATTTTCAATTACTGCAAACCAGCAAACCTTTACAGCAAGCCATAGAAAGGGCTATCCCCTGCCGACTGCAACAGCACCTGACCAACACCGACCGAACCTTTGGTACACAAATTGGCGAGCAGGTGACACGGCGGCATCCCGATGGCTTGCCCCACGACACCATCCACATCCATTGCACAGGGGCAGCCGGTCAGAGCTTTGGCGCATTCTTGCCCCATGGAATAACCTTGGCTTTGGAGGGAGATGCCAATGATTATTTTGGCAAAGGGCTTTCTGGAGGCAAATTGACCATTTCCTTGCCAGCCAATGCAAGCTATGCCGCCGACGACAATATTGTGGTGGGAAATGTGGCACTGTATGGCGCAACCTCTGGAGAAGCCTATATCAACGGAGTTGCCGGAGAACGCTTTTGTGTGCGAAATTCCGGTGCAGTGGCTGTGGTGGAAGGCGTTGGGGAACATGGCTGTGAGTATATGACAGGAGGCTGTGTGGTGGTTTTGGGAAGTACGGGCAAAAACTTTGCCGCCGGCATGAGCGGTGGCATAGCCTTTGTATTTGACCCCCAAAACCAACTGTACAAAACCCTGAATCATGAATTGGTAAGCATGGAGCAGCCAAGCTGGAAGGATGCCGAAACCCTGCAAGAACTGCTGCAAAACCATGTAAAAGAAACAAATTCCCCTAAAGCAAAAGAAATCTTGCAAAACTTCTCCCATTCCTTGCTCCAATTTAAAAAAGTTATCCCATTTGAATACAAAGCTATTTTGCAGCAAACACAAACTGTTTAGTTAAACAATATCAGTTTCATCAGCAAAAAGGCTTGCTACCTGTGAGGGCAGCAAGCCTTTTCATTTTGCCTCAATTCTGTGGTTATCCTAAGTATGCAAATAACCATCTGGTTTTATTATTTTATATAATAGACAAATTGTGGTGTGTTTTTATATAAAAAACAGCAACCCATAGAAAGTTTTTACAAAAAAAATTATACAAAGAGATAAAATGCAGTAAAAAAATGGTGTAAGATTGCAATATTCCGCAAAACAGGATATAATTAAGGGAATGTCACAATATAGTAAGTTGTTATTGCGATTGTGTATTTTTTGACCTTCTAATAAAAAGGTATACAATGCCTACAAATAAGAGTGTCAAAGTATTTTATAGATGATAAGATAGAAACAGCAACAACCAGATACATAGGAGAGAATATAATGGATAATTTGCGTCGCAGTACTGTATTACGATTGGTGAAGGTGCTGAATGCAGTTTTGGTAACCATTCCTTTTGGAGTGTGTTGGTATATGGCTTATGCACAAAATTTGGCAGAACCTTTTTTCCGAAAGGGAAACTGGCTAATAATTGCTTTGTTTTTTGTGCTTTACATTACCTATGGAAGAATTTATGAGGCTTTTCGTGTGTCGTTAAGCCGAATTTCTGAGTTAATCGGTTCCCAACTGCTTGCTTTGTTGATTTCGGACGGCATCATTTATGCAATTACTTGGCTTTTGATGAAAACATTCCCCCCAGTGCTGCCTTTGCTTGGTACATTTGTTGTCCAATTGCTGCTGGCATCTCTGTGGTGTGTTACTGCACACAAATGGTACTTTCGTACCCATAAAGCGAAAAAAACCGCTGTTATTTATGACATGCTGGAAGGCTTGGAACAGCTAATTTCGGAATATGGCCTAGAGGCAAAGTTTAACGTTACCAGCATTGCTGGCATTACAGCGGCTTTGGATAACCAATTAAAAATATTGGATGGAGTGGATGTAGTGTTTTTGTGCGGCATCCATTCCCGTGAGCGTAATATCATTTTAAAACAGTGTGTGGCGAGAGGAATACAGGTGTATCTTATCCCCCGTATAGGCGATGTGCTTATGAGCAGCGCAGAGAGAATGCACATGTTCCATCTGCCCATGCTGCGGGTAAAACGCTACGACCCGAACCCAGAGTATCTTTTTGTAAAGCGTGCCTTTGACATTGTAGTGTCGGGCTTGGCATTGCTGGTGTTTTCCCCCGTGATGTTGGTGGTGGGAATTGCCATCAAAGCAACCGACGGCGGCCCGGCTTTTTACAAACAGTGTCGCCTAACCAAGGACGGTAAAAAGTTTGATGTGCTGAAGTTCCGCAGTATGCGAGTGGATGCAGAAAAGGACGGCGTGGCCCGTCTTTCCACCGGAGAAAAGGACGACCGTATTACCCCCATCGGCCGGTTTATCCGCAAATGCCGACTGGACGAGCTGCCCCAGCTTATCAATATTTTTAAGGGCGAAATGACCATTGTAGGCCCTCGGCCTGAGCGTCCCGAAATTGCCGCCCAATATGAAAAGGATTTGCCAGAGTTTGCACTGCGGTTGCAGGCAAAAGCCGGCCTAACTGGTTATGCCCAAGTGTACGGCAAGTATAATACCACCCCTTACGACAAATTGCAAATGGATTTGATGTACATTGCAAATCCCAGCTTTACCGAGGACTTAAAAATTATGTTTGCCACTGTAAAGATTCTTTTTGTGCCTGATAGCACCGAGGGCGTAGCACAAGGGCAGCAGACGGCAGCAAAATAAACAACAGAGGGTGAAATAATGCTTGTTAGCGTAGTTATGCCAGCATACAATGCAGAAAAATATATTGGACAGGCTATAGAGTCTGTTCAAAAGCAAACATATGAAAATTGGGAATTGTTAATCATTGATGATGGTTCCACAGATAAAACCTGTGAGTTGGTAAATCAAAAAGCACTGGAAGATAGTAGAATATGTTTGCATAAAAACCCTGAAAATAAAGGGGTTTCCTACAGGCGTTCAGCTTGCAAAGGGAGAATGGATAGCTTTCTTGGATAGCGATGATATGTGGCAGCCAGAAAAGCTACAAAAACAAATAGACTTAGCTGCCAATAAAAAAGACAGTGCGTTAATATTTACAGCAACTGCCTTTATGAATGAACAAGGAGAACCTGCCAAATATATTCTCCATGTTCCCTATAAAATCACTTACTGGCAGTTATTGAAGCAAAACATTATTTCCTGCTCTTCAGTATTTGTCAAAAAAGAATGTATGCGTGATGTAAAGATGCCAGGCGACCAAATGCACGAGGATTTTGCTGCATGGTTGCAGATATTGAAAAAAATTCCCTGTGCATATGGAATTGATGAACCTCTATTAAACTATCGCATATCCAGCGGCACAAAATCAAGCAATAAAATAAAAGCCTTTAAAATGACAATGCGAGTTTATAAGTATATTGGCTTAAATATTTTTGAAAGAATGTATTATATGTGCTGGTATGTCTTTAAAAACTTGTTAAAGTATGCACAAATAAAAATTGGGTAGATAAATGTTTAGGATGTGATTTTGTGAAGGTGGAAGTTTTGTTGTCCTGTATGAATCAGGCTGACTATTCTATTTTGGACAAAACGAATATTAGCACCGATGCGGTAATAGTAAATCAATGTGATATTGATAATGTAGTGGAATTTGATTACAAGGGTTCTAAGGTAATTTGGTGTAATTCTACCCAAAGAGGAATTTCTCGAAGCAGAAATTTGGCTTTGCAGTATGCAAGTCATGATATTTGCCTGTTGGTGGATGACGATGAAATTTTAGTTGAAGGATATGAGCGTATAATCACCAATTCTTTTGAAACAGTAAAACAAGCAGACTTGATTTTTTTTAATCTCCATCCATCAAACCCAAAACAAAAATGGTATGTGAATACAGAGCAAAAGGAATTATCATTTTACAATATTATGCGATATGGTGCGCCACGAGCAGCATTCAGAAGAGAAAAAATTGTAGGTAAAATCCAATTTAATGAGTCATTTGGTCCTGGTACCAAATTTTACTCGGGAGAAGATAGCTTGTTCTTTGTTGATGTATTGAAAAAAGGATTGAAGGCATACACCTCTCCCGAATATTTGGCAAACATTGAGGATGGAGATTCCACATGGTTTACTGGATATACAGAACAATATTTTATAACAAAAGGGGCAGTATTCACACAAATGTCTAAAAAATATTCGCTGCCTCTTATTTTGCAATATATACTGCGTTATTCTAAACATACAACTAATATAGGTTTTTTCAAAGCCTATTCTGCCATGTTAGAGGGAAGACGGGCAGTGATGCAAGGAAAAATATAAAAGAGCAATAAATAGGTGAAAAAGATGTTGTTATTAAGCATTTTCATATATATTTTTATGCCTTTTTTTATGGGGCTAAATAGCATATATCTGCTGTCTTTATGTTATGTAGTCAAGGCGGCTATAGACGTAAATTATAGAAATATATTAGTGAGTAGAACAGTGACAAAGGAAGTGTTTAGGCTGTTTTTAGCAGTAATTCCAGCACTGATTTTAGCTATGCTTGTTTTACTCATTAACGGAACACGGGATGTGTCTTTTATCCTCCCTTTAATCAATCAGTTGTATAAGCTATTAGTTGGCCTTTTTGTGTATGCGCATTTTTTACAAAAAAAGAAAAGTGCAATTGTCTATTGCATATATGCTTTTGCTGTTCAAGCTGTAATGCAAACAGTAAGTTTCTTTTCTTCCAATATCAACACATTTTTCAATATGTTTCGAGACCCATATGCTGTTAAGATAGGAACATTGTACTATGGTGGCTATCGTGGTCTAGTTGTAGGTGCTGCAAGCTTTTTCTCCATTTCCGCAGCATATGCTCTTATTTTTGTTATTGTGGCTGAATATTGGGATAAGATAAAAATTCAAAGATATCTTAAACTGATAATTTTGGGAATTATGTGTTTTGCAGCCATTTCTGCTGGGCGAACTGCATTTGTTGGAATGGCCGTGGCTGTTGCAATTCCTTGTGTGCTATCTTTTATCAATTTAAAAAAGAAGGAAAATAAAGTTCATAAATCGAAGAAAAAGAGGAGAGTAAATCCTGCAAACATTGTGGCCCTTTGTGGAATTAGTATTGTTCTATTGCTGTTGTGGCTTTTGGACTTAAATGGTGTTTTAGATGTTTCTCTTTCCAAGCAAATTAATGAAAAAATAGCTTCCTTTTTAAAGTATGCTTTTGAATTTGTCTACAACTTTTTAAACGGAAACGGCTTTACTACAGTTTCTACAGATGTTTTGCAAGATATGTATTTTCCAGTGTCAATGAAAACCTTTGTTTTGGGTGATGGTTTGTACACAGGAGAATTTGGCGGGTACTATATGAGCACAGATGCAGGTTATATGCGCCAAATTCTTTATTTTGGAATTATTGGATTTTTTTCATTGGTTTGTTTCCAAATGACATTTTTTATGTACAAACAAGGTTCAAAAACAAAACTCTATTCTCTTGCAATTATAATATTGCTTTTTGTTTTACATTACAAAGGAGAGGTAATTGGTTATTTGCATATTACGCAAGGTATTTTGTTATTGAGAATGTTGTCTGAAATTCACGAGAAAAATGATGTTAGGGAGAACTACACAGATGGTAAGTGTTATAATGAGTGTTTACAACGAAACGGAGCAAGAATTGAAAAAATCTATTGAGTCTATTTTATTTCAGACTTATACAGATTTTGAACTCATTATTGTCAATGACAATCCCAATAGTGAAAGTATGAGAGCTATTTTGGATACATACTCAACCAATGAAAAAGTGGTTATACTAGCCAACGAAAAAAATATGGGATTGGCGAGAAGCTTAAATAATGGTATATCTGCTGCAAAAGGAGAGTATATTGCCCGCATGGATGCAGACGACATAGCTGTACCCAATCGCATCCAACTAGAATTGGATTTTCTGAAACAATACAATTTGGATTTAGTTTGTGGAAATGCTGTATATATCGACGAAAATGGAGAACCATTGGATAACTCCAAACAGAGAAAAGGATATTTCTGTACTGACTTATCCAAGTTTTTGCCATATACAAATCCTATTATGCATCCAACTGTTTTGGGCAAAACAAATGCATTTAAGGACATGGGTGGATACAGAAATTTTCCCTGTGCGCAGGATTATGATATGTGGTTGAGGATGGCAAGTAAAGGGAAAAAAATAGGTTCTCTTGATACTGTTGTTTTGTATTACCGTATTAGGCCCAATAGCATTGGTCAAAAAAATTCTTTTAAGCAATATTTAACCCATCAATATGGCCTTCAAATGTTCAAGGAACGACAAAAAAATGGTGGAGTGGACAGCTACACAGAGCAAAGTTATAAGAATTATCTAGTGAAACACCATGCAGAGGACAAAAGTAACATTGTATACTATCAAAAAGTTCGACAACATTGTGATTTGTTTATTGAAAGTTTAAAAAACAAAAAAATTATGCAGGCAATTTGTTATGCCTGCAAAGCATGTTGTTTTAATTCCTACGGGTATAAGATACTGTATTCAATTTTTATGGTTGGAATATTAAAAAAATTGACAAAGACAGTTTAAAGTGCTCGCAAAATTAAGAACAAAGTGGGGAATTCAAGTGAGTGGCAAACTCAAAAAAATATGGCATATTTTAACGGATAGAGATAAACGATTTGCTGTGTTGGCATACCATGGCTTTTATAAGCGTATGGATGATGAGACTTATTTAAAAAGGCTGTTTAAAATCCGTACAGGATATAATCTAAATCTGGACAACCCTAAAACATTTAACGAAAAGCTGCAATGGTTAAAGCTAAATGACCGTAATCCTTTGTATACACAGCTAGTAGATAAGTATGCTGTAAAGGAGTATGTTGCCAATTTGTTGGGCAATGAGTATATCATTCCAACCTATGGTGTATGGGAAAAATTTGATGACATTGATTTTTCTCAGCTCCCTAACCAGTTTGTGCTAAAATGTACACATGACTCAGGTGGAATTGTAATTTGCAAGGATAAAAGTAAACTGGATATCCAAAAGGCAAAAAAAATACTAGACAAAGCCCTAAAAACAGATTTTTATTTGCTAGGTAGAGAATGGCCCTATAAAAATGTAAAGAGAAGAATTATTGCCGAAAAGTACATGGGTGAATTATCAGGAGATTCTTTAACAGATTATAAACTGATGTGTTTTAATGGAAAAGTAAAATGCACATTTACATGTACAGACCGTAATGTACCTGGCGGTTTAAAAGTTACTTTTTTTGATAATTCATGGAAAAAATTGCCCATAGAGCGACATTATCCTTCCGACTCAAAAAAAATAGAAAAGCCACAACAATTTGAACAAATGAAATCCATGGCGGAAATTTTGGCAAAAGATATCCCCTTTGTTCGCATTGATTTTTATGAAGTGCAAGGCAAGGTCTTTTTTGGAGAAATGACTTTTTATCCTGGAGCTGGATTTGAAGAGTTTTCCAAAATAGAATACGATATCGAACTTGGCAACATGATACAGTTAAACAGATAAATTTCTGCAATACTATAGTTTACTAGAGATAGGGAAGATTGAATATGAAAATTATAATTGGTGCAGATATTTGTATTACAGAAAGCAACAAAGATAAATTTGAATCCGCAGACATTGACCAGTTGCTTGGAAAAGAGCTAACACAAATATTACGACAAGCAGATGTAAGAATATTTAATCTGGAAGGTCCGTTAATTGATGAGGATGCACCAATAACGAAATGTGGCCCTGCCTTAAAAATGTCAGAAAAGTCCATTGCAGGCTTAAAAGCATTGGAAGTTTCTCTTTTTGGATTGGCAAATAATCATATTATGGACCATGGCACCAAAGGTTATACTAAAACAATGGAACTTTTAGCTAAGGCACAAATTCCTTCTGTGGGCTGTGGTAAAAATGCTGAGGAAGCATCAAAACCATATATCATAGAAATGAACAATAAAAAAATTGGTGTGTATGCTTGTGCTGAACATGAATTTACCATTGTCAGCGAGGATATGCCAGGTGCAAATCCCTATGATTATTTAGAAAGTTTTGACCATATCTACAACTTAAAACAGCAGTGTGATTATGTAATTGTATTGTATCATGGGGGCAAAGAGCACTATCGGTATCCCTCCCCCGACATTCAAAAAATATTCCGAAAAATGGCACAAAAGGGGGCAGACTTGGTAGTTGCTCAACATACCCATTGTATCGGATGCTTTGAAGAATATATGGGTTCTACATTGGTTTATGGTCAAGGTAACTTCATTTTTGATAATATGGACAACGAGTATTGGAACTCTGGTTTGCTCATTGAAGTAGATATAGAAAATGATAAAAATTGTGTTAAGTTTATTCCATTTACCAAAAAAAGTGGGGGCATTATACGGATAGCCACTGAAAAAGAAACATCTGAACTTATGAACGGATTTTATAACCGTTCAAAACAGGTAGTAGATGATACATTTGTAAAGCAAGAATATTCCAAATACGCAGCATCTATGTTTGAAGAATATTTGCGTATTGTGCATGGCAACAACTTTTTCTTTAAAGTGTTTAACAAGCTGGCTGGTGGTGGCCTTGTATTTAAAATGTATGAGGGGAAAAACGCATTGGTTGGATTGCTCAACATGATAGAGTGCGAAGCCCATCATGAACTGTTAATTACAGCTATAAAAAATGAGTATAAAAAAGGAAAATATAGAAATGGCTAACTGTAGAGAAAAATACAAATTTATAATAGCAGGTCGTACAGGTGAATTGTATGATTATGTTTACCGTGACACAAACATTTTAGATTATGCCAGATTTGATAGCGGAATACCAGTTTCTCCATTGTTAAAGTTTATCATGAGAGTCCATTTGTCAAAAAAAGTCAATAATATTCTGTCGATGCCTTTTAAAAATGTATGGGGAAGAATATGGATAAAACATTGGAAAAAACTGCTGAAAAATATGAATCTAGATAATAGGTCTGTGTGTTTCATTTTATTTGCAGACATGATTCCATTTGAAGAATATGGACTGACTCAAGATATAAGAAAAGCCTTTCCTCAAGCAAAAATAGTCTATTTCTATCAAGATTTAGTAGCTCGTGATAAAAACAAATTGAAACCAATTCAGGAAAAAAGTCCAGATTTAATTATGTCTTTTGATTATGGAGATGCAGAAAAATACAATTTGGTACACCATAATTTTCCTTATTCTAAGCTGCGAAATGATTATGTTAATCAAGAGTTAGATTCGGATGTTTGCTTTATAGGTAGAGCAAAAGATAGATTAGAAGAAATTATTAATGCGTACATATTCTTTTCGGAACAAGGATTAAAATGTGACTTTTATATCATAGATGTACCAAATGACAGACAAAAATATTCTGATAAAATCCACTATTGTGAACCAATGGACTATGATTCGTACTTGAAAAAGATTGCGAAATCCAAATCTGTTTTAGAAATTATGCAAGGTGGAGGAAGTGGGAATACAATTCGTATTAATGAAGTAATTGAATTTAATAAAATACTCATTACCAACAATGAAAAATTATCCCAAAGTGTTTTATATGACTCAAGGTACATGTTTTCCTATCATAATGTGCATGAGTTGGATTGTAAGAAAATCCAGCAAATAAACCATGTTTCTTATGATAATAGGGAAATGATGTCTATTGAAAATTTTTTGGAAGATGTTGCAAAAAATTTAGAAGGTAAATAATAAATTGAGATAAACGGAAAATAAAAATGATACAAAAAATTGTAAATTGTTGGAAGAATTTTTATAGGAAGAAAAAAGAAAGAAAAAACTTTGTCGTACAAAATGGTGGAGTACGCCTTCCTAAATCAGCCACCATTGCCAATGCAGATCATATTTCTTGTAGTCAGGATGCGGCTTTGGGCGAAGGATGTAAATTGTTATGTACAACAAAATTTAATGGTAAAACATATACTCCAAAGTTAGAAATAGGTAAAAACTTTCATGCTACACGAAATTTAACAATTCAGTGTGCAAACAATGTGGTTATTGAAAATGATGTTTTAATTGCAAGTGATGTATTTATTATTGATTTTAATCATGGAATGAATCCACAAAATGAAAATTATTTGCAAAATGATTTAGAAGTGGACAAAGTTTTACTGGAAAATGGAGTGTGGATTGGAAACTCTACAATTATCTTGCCGGGAGTTACAATTGGGGAAAAATCCATTATTGGAGCAGGTTCTGTGGTTACAAAAAGTATTCCGCCTTACTGTATAGCTGCTGGTAATCCAGCAAAAGTTATTAAAAAATATGATTTTAACACGAAAATGTGGGTTCATACAAATTTACAATGAATATCGTAAGCTCCTTAGGTAGCATCTAATTAAGTTGTATTAAAAAATACGGTTAGGAATTAAAGATGAAAATAAATCAGATTTTTAATGGAAAATTATCAGTTGGATTGACAGCTTCTATTGTCTATGCTTTGGCGATGTTGCTTTCAAAAGGGCTTACTATCATTACCACTCCTATCTTTACTAGGATTATGCCTCCAGACCAAATCGGTATAGTAAATTTGTACACCTCTTGGTATTCTATGATTGGAGGTATTGCGACTTTGGCGCTTACTTCTGGTGGCTTCCAACTTTCGTTAAAAGAATTTAAAGATGAACGGAACGAATATGTTTCCTCTGTGCTAACTCTCACATCTATTACCACAATTATTTTAGGAATTGTTTATTTTGCAAATCCTTCTTTCTGGAATAAAATAACAGGTCTTCCAACGGCACTGATGGTTTTACTTTTAGTGCATATGTTTTTTTACCCAGCACAAGAATTTTGGTTAATGCGCCAACGGTATGAATACAAGTATAAAAGTGCAGGTTTGTTCACATTCTTGTCTGTATTTATTGCTACAATATTTTCTATTGGTGCAGTTGTGTTGGCATCTAGCACAGGGATTAAAGAGCTGGGAACAGTTCGGCTATTTGCAAACTATGCAGTTATCCTTCTTTTTTCATCTGTAATATGGGTTTGGATATTAAGAAAAGGGAAAACTTTTTACTCTGACAAATATTGGAGATTTTCCTTGGCGTTGAGTTTACCAATGATAGGAAATTCTGTTGCTGCTCAAATTTTAAATGTTTCTGATCGAACGATGATTAGTAAAATGGTTGGAAATAGAGAAGTAGGTATTTATAGTACATTGTACACAGTTAGTTCTCTTTCTTTAATTGTATGGTCAGCAATCAATGCTTCTTTTGTACCTTTTTTATATGAAAATTTATCTAAACCTAAAAAAATACCCAAAATTCGTTCTTTATCCTCCACAATATTGCTTGCTTTTGCTATAGTTGCTTTTTTAGCAACTATGATGGCTCCAGAAATTGTAAAAGTGTTAGCTACAGACGAATATTACGATGCAATCTATATTATGCCTCCTATTGCGGCAGGAGTGTTTCTCACGTCTGTGTCCAACATGTATTCTAACTTGTTGATTTATCATAAGAAAACGCAATTTCTAATGGTTTCTTCCATTATTGCAGCTGTAATCAATGTGGTTCTGAACTATATAGGGATTCAGAAATTTGGTTATATTGCTGCGGCATATACAACTATGATTGCGTACATTGTTCTAAGTATTTTACAAGCTATTGTGGCAACAAAAGCTCACTATGCTACAGTTGGACATGGACAACCATTTGTTTATAATTCCAAATTTATTTTTGTACTGGCATGTGTCACTGTTAGCTGCTGCATGGCCTGTTTGTTGTTTTATCACACACCACTTCTACGCTATATAATTCTTATAATAATGCTTGTAGTTTTTTGGCTTAAGAGAAAAATAATCATTCGATTATTTAAATAAAGGTAGTTTGAAAGGAGAATCAATGTGAAGGTATTGGTGACAGGTGCAAATGGCTATCTTGGTCGTGGTATTGTAGAAAAATTACTGGACAGTGGAAATGAAGTTATTGCAGTTGATTTTACAGTTGATATGGTAGATAAACGTGCAGTTAGGTGTGCATATGATTTGTTTGCAGTGGAAAATCCATATGAGGAATTTGGAAAGCCAGACACTTTATTGCATTTGGCTTGGAGAGACGGATTTATTCATTACTCAGATGCTCATGTGGTAGATTTACCTAAACATTACCTGTTTATTGAAAAAATGGCAAAAGCAGGTATTCATAAAATTGCAGTTATGGGAAGTATGCACGAAATTGGATTTTTCGAAGGAAGTATTGATGAAAAAACTTCCTGTAACCCGATTACACCCTATGGAATTGCCAAAAATGCATTGCGCAATCTTACAGCAATAATAACAAAGCAAAATGGTCAACTATTTCAGTGGCTGAGAGGTTACTATATCGTGGATAGTACTTCTTATGGCAGTTCAGTCTTCTCTAAACTAGTTGCAGCAGTGCAGGAGGGAAAAGAACTGTTTCCTTTTACTACAGGTCAAAATCAATATGATTTCTTAGATTATAGTGAATTTTGCTCTCAAGTTGCAGCAACTATTAATCAAGATGAGAT
>ERZ1643251.3478-NODE-3478-length-14509-cov-5.511000_pt1 | contig 14509 bp, 15 predicted proteins | sample MGYA00579261_ERZ1643251 | MGnify/ENA primary metagenome ERZ1643251 (study PRJEB29033, sample SAMEA4952267) | chicken gut metagenome | biome: Broiler Chicken; feature: Gastrointestinal Tract; material: Caecum | place: Ireland | collected 2018 | study: Broiler...
AAACCCACACGGTCGCCATCCACACGGTATTGGATTTCAGTGCTATCTTTAATATCTTGGGCTTCGTCTTTGTATTTCTCCGCTTGCCCAGCAAAATACTTGCTGTTGTTGGTATCTTCTCCGGGACGTGTGCCGGTGCCGCCAACTGCCCAACTTTGCGAGAGGATGGAGCTTTGAGCAGCTTCTCTCTCTGACTCTGCTGCCGCAGTCTCGCTGGCTTTGGCTGCAATTTCGCTTGCCTTTGCCGCTTTGGCCGAGGCATCCGCCTGTGCAGCAAGCTTCTTGCACAATTCTAAAATCTCCAGAAGGGTGAGGAATTCATCCTCGCTCTCAATTTGACCTTCTTGAACCGCATTTTGAGCAATCTCCACAGGGATGGCATCGCTACATTTTATACCTTTGCTATCGGGCAAAGAAATTTCTACATTTACCCAGCCTTTGCCGGGTGCAGCACACATCTGCTGGGTGAAAGCGAAATACACAATACCATTTTCATCTGCGCCAATAGCCGGATTGTATACACCTTTTCCATCTGGTTTTCTCATCCTCACACTGATAGCGGCACCCTCTGGCGGTGTGTAGGCCACACCATTTTCCACCAGCTGGACGGCTGCCACCGGAATAGTAGCATCGTATTGTACCAAGCGGATGGGCTGGCAAGGTGCGCCACCATCCATGGCTACAGTGCGGCTAAATTTTATGGATGTGTCTGGGATTTCTATGGATTTAATTTTCAACATTTACCACCCCTGAGAATAATTTAGGGCTTTGGGTTTTGGTCGAATCGATAACAACAACCCATGCCTGTAATTCTTCACTGTATTTGTAACTGATAAGATTGCCATTGAGCCTAGGTGTATTTACACTATTACCTGCAATCACATTACCATTGTAGTTGGCATCAAAGACGATTGGGTCTGTCGGTCCAATTGTGCCCGGATTTTCAAACTCTCGTATACCAATTCCATCAGATGTGGCATACGCATAATATTTTGTACCTTCAAAACGCAATACTCCACCATAATAGTCATTTGACCGATACAGCCTTACTCTTGCATTTCCGTCTTGGTCTTGCAGCAACAATTGCCCTGCGCTTAAACTCAAAATGTTTTTAGCGGCATCGATTGCGCTAAACACTCCGTTAAGTTGAATCTGGCCTGTGTCAAAGTTCCAGAAACTCTTACCATCTTTACTGCTTAAAATTCCTGCTTTAATCAAAGCGGCATTGATGACACCAGCGGTGATGAAGTCAGCGTATAATCCAAAGTCAATGCTTGCAGCCATGGTAAAAGGCCCGTTGTACCCAGTGGAGCTGGCTCCCCAGCCTTCAAAATTGAACCTCCATACCTTTTTGGCCTTTTCAGGTGCAGGGTTATCTGCGATAAAAAGAGTGTCTGGCATGCCGTCATCATTGGTATCCAAAAGACGAACGGCACCACCTTTTGCACCCATAATGGTGGCTGCAATCTGGTCTGCAATCCACTCTACTTGGCTGCTACTAGGCTTTTTGGAAATTTCCTGCTGCTGTCCTGCGATAGTGTCCGCAATGGTACTGCGCACTTGTCCTATATTTACCTCTATATATCGTCCTGTTAGACAATCCGTTTTTGTTTTTACAATTCTTGCCTTGACATCCACGCCAAGTTGGGCAAACTGTACTGTCACTGTATCGCCCAAATCGCATTTTTCCAAAAGTGCCAAGTGCTTGTATTCCTCTGTCTGCTCAAGCTGCGCAAATTTTACCGACATTGATACCTCTGGCACTCCCACCCTGTTTGCCTTTATGTAGGTATCTCCTCTAGCTTTTAGCTGCTCCGGCGTTGGCTTTTCTCTAAAATCCTGCGAAAAATCAACAGGCAGGATTTTTTCAAAATCGTATGTACCGGGAGCATGAATAATTTTAGGCTCACAGGTAACTAGATTCCCTTCGGTATCTGTCCAGTAAGGATATATGCCAGTATACAAATTGGAGATATTGGCATCCTGCTCTATGTCGGTCAGGTTTTTTCCGTACCGGATAGTCACTCCATTATCACTACCACGCTTTGTATGGAGCTTTACGGAAAAATTATCCCACTCATACTCTCCCCCATACGCATCCAACACACTGCCAGCTTGTCCACCCAGCACGCTGCGTGTGGAACTGGGCACAGACACAGCAAAATTTGCAACTGTGCTTTTGTTTGTCCAAAACGTAAATGGGCTTTCTACGGCGGCATTGGTTTTCAGCCCTAGCATCGCTTGAGGTGCTGAATTAGCTGTAAATGGATTTAATGGGATACCGGACAAATCATAGGATATGTGTTTGGCATAAATGGTACAGATACCATTCAAGGGCTTTGTTATGCGGTAAATGCGGAAGGGCTGTGGCAATCTATATGGAGACGGAATGGTATACAAAAGATTTCTGTTTTTTATTTCTTCAAAGCGCAAACCACCCATGGGGTACTGCATTTCTAACTCATAGATTTCGTTCAGCCCTTCCTGTACTGTGCAGGAGATTGTATCGGATAAAACTCCGATACCCTGTGTTTCAAATCGTGTTTCGGTTGCCGGAAAAAGAACAGGAATCATCCCAGCACTCATAATGTCCACCACCTTGGGGTTATTTCAACGGATTCCACTCCTCCGCTGAAAGAGATTTTGTTCTCTCCGCTTTGAAGTGTAGGAAATTCGTAGTTACTCAATTTGATATTGTTGTTTTGGTTTTGATTGCCTTTATAGGCATTTTGGGTATCAGAATCCAGAATCAGAAACTCGGATATATTTGTGATGGAAATAGTCACACCCCCTATAGTCACAGTTCCTGCGCCACTGCCTACCACTTTTATTAGCGGCAGCGATGGCATATAGGAATTGTACAGTGTCTGTGGTGTCAATATCTGCCTTGGCAAATCTCCACTTTTTAGAAAGCGTTGGGGTTTGCACTCAAATTCTAAAGTGGCTCGCCCTCTTTTTAGCATCCAGTTTTCGATATTCAGCGGCCCCTTAAAAAATGCTTGACGGTAAATATCAGGGTCATAGTCATCTTCTAACACTTGATACCCTTGCGGGGATAAAAGCCATAGGGCAATTTCTTTAGAAAAAGCTGTAGTGCCTAAATTTTCAGACTTAAACCAAACTTCATATTTCTGCGAAACATTCTTGAATGCTCCATCGCTGTATGTCAAGGCCCCATTCCGACCAGGAATGTACAAAGTTTCCATTTCTCTTTCTGCCGCTTCAAATTCTGGGCATTTTTCAACAGTGATATGAAACTCTTTGCTGCATCTTTTTGCAAAATAAAATTTACTGTTCATGCCCAAAGCCCCTCTTTTTGTCTAAAAAGATTTTCCAAAACAATTGACACTTTTTCCGCTAGAGCATTTTCATCCATTCCTTGTGATGGGTTTATTGTGATGTTAATTCCACCCATGTCAATAACTGTAGATTTACTACTTGTGGCTTGTATTCCTCTTTCTCGTGTGTAGTCTACTGCATTTCCCATAGCAGTTTGTACCCTATAGTACCCTTGCTGTAGCTGTGTGCCAACTCTTTGATACAAGCTAGAATCTATCGTTTCGTATGCAGCTCTTAAAGGAGATATATCCATGGGAGCTGTTTCGGGCAAGCTCATATAAGTAGACAAATTGCGTGGTCTTGTTGGTTTTGCAGATTCGTTTATGGTTTTAACTGTTCGCGTTTCTGTAGTCGCTACATCTACGTTCACGGTTTTTTTACCAAATAAACCGTTCCATAGGTTATTGAACCAGCTTACAAGCCCAGACCATGCGGCTGAAATTCCGTCTTTAATACCTTGAATGATATTCCCTCCAACATTCTTAAAAAAGTCAAGTACCCCTCCAAAAATATTGACTAAAGAATCAAATAAACCTTTAAAGTAGTCACTCCATCCAGAGAGTATCTGCTTAATAGCATCCCATGCACCTTGAAAATCACCTGAAAGGATAGATTTTACCACCGAAAAAATACCCTTAATGGTATTCCATATGTTTTGAAAATACCCTGTGACCACATCCCAAACAAACACAATCCCATTCCATGCTGCTTGGAAGTACCCTGTAAGCACTTGTCCCACAACCGAAAACGTGAGCTTAATCCCAGACCAGACCACTTCAAAATATGGCTTCACAGCATCCCATACAGTTTTTATATTTTCCCATGCGTCCGCAAATATTTGCTTGATGTTTTCCCATATGCCAATTACAGCATTTCTAAAACCTTCATTTGTGTTCCAAAGAACAACCAAAGCGGCAACGAGTCCTGTAATAGCAGCAATTACAATCCCTATTGGATTGGCGGCTTGTGCTGCATTAAGAGCAAGCTGCGCTATTGTAGCTCCCTCATTTGCAGCTTTAAACGCCTTTATAGCAGATACTACTCCTTGAATCATTGTCACAACATTCCATGTAACAAACGCAGCTCCAATTCCTGCAATTGCCGAAATCAAAAGTTCTTTATTTTCAAACACAAATTTAAACAGCCCAACCAATTGAGGCAAAATATCTTCAATGAAATAAGAAAACCCTTCTTGTATTTGCTGAGTAATTGCTGAAAAATCCACATTTTCGGTAAGGTTTAAAATTTCTTTAAAAATCTCATTAAATCCATCTTTCACAGCTGTAACAGCTGGAGAAACTCTATCTGCCAATTCAGCCGCATTTTTTTGGAAATCCAACTGAGCATTATTTGCATTTACAATGTCTTCATTGTTTTTTTGCCATGCTTCACCTGCTTCTACTAAGCCTTGGTTTGCCATCGCCTGTAAAACCAAGTCTGCTCTTTCTGCTTCAGTGGATGCTTCTTGTAAAGCTAAGTTAAAAAAATCTTCGGCAGTAGCTGCGTTTTTTACTGCATCATTCCATTCTTTGTTTGCCTCTGTATTAGCTTTTAAGGTAACTCCAAAAGTTTCCCCTTCCTTACTTCCCCAATTGAGAACATCAGCAAAAGTTCCCGTAACCTGCCCCGCTTTTACCGTTTCGTTGATTGCTTCCGCCAATCCATCAATTGGAATACTATCCCCGTAAGTTGCCCATGCTCCAATAGAGGCATTTGTGAGCTCTGTGAGTTTTTCTTGCGAAAGCTGGAGAGCTTGCAAATTGGCGGTTGTTGTTGCTGTTGTCTGGTCGTCAGAAAGTACACCATACAGTTTTTCATAAGTTTGAGCTGTTTCCTGCGCACTGTATCCTGCTTTTTGGCTTGATATATCTAAGCTAGCGATAATGGTTCGGTATTCTTTTGTGCTTTCTATAACATCTGCAACAGCACTACCAATCCCTTTTATCGCTTCAACAATCGTTTGAGCAGAGATTGCATCTGTAAAGGAAAATGAATCCGCAACATCATCTACACCTTTTTCAAGATTGGATAGTTGGGATGTCATTTTATTTAAGTCGGTGGTGGCATCATTTATAGCCTGTTTCCATTTGAGGGTTCGGCTGTCTGCCTCTCCAAACTTTGCAGCAGCCTCGGTTAATCCTTTCTTTAGTAATTCAATTCTGCTTTTCTGTGCCTCGATTTGTTTTGTAAGCACCTGCGATTGTGCTGTTAATTTTTTCTGACTTCTATCATTTTTGTCAAAGGAAGATGTAACAGCCTTCATCTCAGATGCCAGAGTTTTTTGTTGTTGAACTAAGGCATTGATTTCTTTCCGAAATTGCGCCTCACCATCTATCCCAATCTTAGGCCCTATGTTGATAGCCACTATATTCCACCTCCTTTTTATATTTCATCGCTGGAATAGCGTATTTTTTGTTTCGCTCCACGAGCGATTGCTTCACAGGCGGCAAGGTCTTGTATTTCTCCCGGTGTAGAGGTCAGAACCTCTGCTCTTGAAAGCCCTGACCTCATACCCACCGAAAGAACCCACGCCTCCGTTACCCGGATCTTGTGTCCTCGCTTTTTTTTTGAGGTTCCACCTCAACCGTCACTTGACTACTTTCCTTGATAACTTGAAATACTACCTCCATCCACTCCTTTATCTGCTTGGGTTCAGCTACTAGCAGCAGCTCTTCGTATGTAGGTACACTCACTTCGGACTTTTCTTGTGGATTTCCCATCATTCTGGTTTTTACTCGCTCACGGTTTTCTGCCGCTTTGAGCAGTACAGACACTAAAAAGATGGAATTTTCCATAGCTTGGGTTGGGTCTTCCTTATCAAGCAGTTCATCCAGCTTATCCAGCCCACCAGCTTTTTTGGCAATTTGAGATTGTGCCTCAATGGTAAATGCTAAGGGATACTCTTTGTCGAAAATCTTAACTGTATTCATGGTTTGTCCTCATGCTCCTGTTTGACTCAAATATGCTTTAACTGCATCATAAGCCTCTTGTTCACTTTCAAATGGAGTTTCTGTCACTGCTCTCCACTCATGTTTACCATTTATAGAGCGTAAAATGGTGGCAGTCAATTCTTGTGTCTGCCAGTTGATTTCTTGTTCCTGAGTTTCCGCAGTTTCTCCAGGGATGTTGAATACTACCCGTGTCAATACAAAGCCCCAGTATTGGTCTTTGCCTTTTTCTCTGGTTTTCTTCACATGACCATAGCCAAACTCCGTGGGTTTGGTATCATCATCATATTTTGCCCATGTGGTTTCTGCAACGGAAGCTGTGTTTTTGATTCCCAAAATCAATTTTGCAGCTTCTACCTTTAGACCATTGATGGTAACGGTAGCTTCGCCCGACACAAATGTACCACTGTCACTTTCATCAACGGTGTTGTTTGCATAAAAGTTGTTATCTTCAGCGACTTCAATGCTGTCAGAATAAGAAACGCCCGCACCCAAGTCCATCCCTTCGGTGTACTTATCAGTGCCAGAAGAACCATCATATTTTGCGACATATGGAAAAGAATACCCAATTGTTACCACTATATCATCTCCTTTATTTTTCTAGCTGTTTTATTTTTTGTTCAACTACATCTTTTGCTTTTTGCACTGCGGGGGCTTCTGTCTCCTTTACTGCTGGACGAATAAATGGTGTTTTGTCACGAAAGCTGCTGCCAGATTCTGTTGCCCTGGCTATCAGAGCATTGGGCTGCCCTTGTGGATAAGACTTTGTTTTTGTTGTGTTGTACCCATCAAATCCCACTTTTACATTCCAGTATCCATTATCATTTTGCATAGAGGAGATTCCTAAACTTTTTTCAAGGGATTTCTTTTGCGCTTTGGTTAGCTGTGTTTTCTGCCCCGTTTTCCATGCTTCTAATGCCTCTTTGGTGGGTACTGATGGCAAGGCTTCTAAATTTTCTCGGATTTTATCGGTTACAATATCCGCCATAGCATAAACTGCCTCTCCGCAAATTTCTTGCGTATTTGCCCCTATTCTTTGTAGATACTGAGCATATTCTTCCAGCCCTTTAAATTGATACTTTGCCATCTGCTATACCTCAAATACCCACTCATAGTGGATAATTCCGGTTTCCTGTTCGTGCTGAATGCTGTTGAGATACCATGCAGCGGGTGTTTCATTGAGTGCTCTTTCAATTTCAACCACTAAATCGCTCTTTTCGTTTTTTGTAAACAAATCAATCGTTCCAGTTATTGCGCTCTCATCTCGTCTGTTATTGGCCTTGAAGCCGTTCACTCCATCTTCTGCCCAAATGATATATTCTGCTTTTTGATTTGGTGGTGCATTGAAATGGAACACATTTTCCGAAACAGAAAGAAGGGCATTTTTAATAATTTCCAAATTCATCATTGTCAGCACCCTCTATTCTTTGCAATGAAAGTTCAGTCGCTGGAAGGCCATCCTCATCTGTTATTTGCTGCGCTTGCAAAATTTTGTACCATCCATTGATTGCTTCATCCGAAAAATCCTGAACTAAACACCTGTGTATAGGTGACACATGAGCATTTCTTTGGATTCTTAAAAGCAAGTCGATTTGATTATCCTGCGCTTTCGCTGTCCAAAACCTTGATACACCAACCGTTTTATCAGCGTAATAGCTTTCAAAAATTTTCTTTGTGTATTCCAGTTTTGGTTTCTCTCCTTTTTCTGCTGTGTTTTCAGCTTGAAATACACTCAAAAGCCCTGAATCTAAAAGCATTATTCTTTCCTCGCTTTTTCAGAAAAAATTCTGTTGTTCAGTGCCCAGCGCAACATTCTGGGCATTGGCTCATCGGTTGCCCGCTTACGAAACAGGTATGCGGCATACATCTCAATTAGCTGCGCATCCTCATGGCTAAAGGGTTCGGAAAGGGTTACCCCTTCCCTTTGAATCATTTCACAAGATGTATTGATTAAATGGTTGAGTTGAAAGCTTTTCGCTTCATCCAATACTACATACCCAAGACTCGCTTTTAAAAGCTTCAACACATCTTCTCTGTTCATTTGCAGTCAACTCTCTTTCAACCGCTTGCCTTTGTTACGTTTACCGTATAGACCATTGTTGCAAGACCATTTTTTACGGTAACTGTCAGCGGATGAGCAGTGTCGTCAGCTTTCCACTTGATTTTTGCTCCATTTGCATATTCTTTTCCTTCGTACCACAAACTCACTCTTGCCTCAGCTTGTGCCGGAGAAGCATTGATGTTTGCATCAGCAGCGGAAGCCACAGCGATAGTGTATTCAAAAGTAGTGGAAGCAAAACTTGGAGAAAGTGTTTCTCCTCCAATCTGCAAATCATCAAGCAGCGCATTGTTTGCTCTATCTCCCGCAAAAATCGCACTGGACTGTGGAGCCTTGTTGATTCCCATAGCCACAAATGCCTCTGCGATAATTGGTTCACCGTCATATCTTGCAGTGCCTTTAAATGAAATCAAATCATCTGCAAAGCGGTATTCATCGCTGCGCTCAATAACGGCACCGCTTCTTTCCGCCAGAAGATACAAATCGCCGTATCCTCCAACAATATTACCATCAGAAATGATTTCATCAGAAAGAACCTCAATAACTCCACCAATCACAGGCATTGTTCCATTTTGGGAACTTACAATAGCACCGCTGGCATTGAAATTCATCGCTTCGACAATCAATGTATTGTGGGTACTTTCGTTCATTGCCCAAAACTTTCCACCCCGACTGTATTTACCTTTAGCTTTACCGCCGGCAGAAGCAATGGCTTTGAACAACTCTACCCCTTGTTTGTTTCCAAGGTTAATCATGTTAGAAGTGTGCAAATCCTGCCAAGGTCTTGCTTTATCGGAGTAGTCATCTGGTTTGCTTGTTTGTGCAAGACGGGTCACAATACCAAGCGGCATTTTCTTGTTTGTTCCGTACAGAATCGCTTTATCAATTGCAATTCCGATTGCTGCGCCAAGTGCAGAAATAATTTCCTGTGCCAGATTGATGTCGTTGTCTTCCAATGCCGCTTTGCAAACATAGATAATGCCACCAACTTTGTACCCATCCACTTCGACCTGAGAGATTCCAAGAGAGAGCTCGTTCAAGCTTGCGCAAGCTTCAGTCCAAACAGCTTCAGGAATGTTCCCCATCACATTCTGCCGCGCAGTTCCGTTCACCGGAACCAGTTTTACATGGCGAATCAATTTAGAAAAGTCCATAATATTTTCACGAATCACATCCAAAAGCACAACAGGAATCCCCAGCTCTGCACCTGTCAAACTTCTGGAACTAACTCCCATTTCTCTCACTTTATTGAAAAAGCCTTTAACTTCTTCGTTTGCAAAAAAAGCACTTCGTTCTTCGACGCTCATTCCAAAGAATTTTTTTCTTGTTGTCATTTCTGCTGTATTCCCTTCTTTTGATTTGTTTTGTCTTTGTTCAGGGTCATTATTGGGTGCCGAAAGCTCAATGTTCTCCAGCTCAGCTTCCAGTGCTTCAATTTCTCCTGCGAGTTGATTTTTTTGCTGTTCGTGTGCTTTTTTCTCTTCATCGAATTTTTCGACTTCCTGTGTCAGCACCTGTTCATCTTCCTCGCTGACAGCTTCATTGATTGCTGCCTCAAGTTCGGTTTCTCTGGTTTCAAAATCTTTATCTTTTGAACGCAGCTGCTCCAAATCTTGTTTTTTATTTTCGAGTTTATGCCGAAGCATAATCACTTTAAGTGCCATTTGTTTCTCCTTTCAGTCTGGAAATCATTTGATTTTTCCACACCTCTCTTTTATGTGTTTTTGCTTTTTCAAGCTCTTCTTTGTTTCTTGCAGAAATGCTGGTCTGCGTATAGGCCGGAAAGGTGCAGGGGCTGACTTCATATAATGGATTAATTTCCAAAATCTTTGTTCTGTAAGTTCCATCATCGTCCCAGCTTTCTTCCATTTTTGAGATTTCAAAACCAAAACTGCAACCGTTCACATCTCCTCGGTCAATTCTCGCATAAGCGTTTTTGGCATCCTGGTCTTGCTCATTGATGATAACTTCACCCCAAAGACCGATTTCATCCTCTCTCAAAAAAGCGGTTTTGTTTGCAGTGCTGCCAAGCACAATGTCCCTGTTGTGGTTCCACAGCACTTTTGTGTCTTGCTTTTCTGCTAATGCTTTTGAAAATGCACCGGGTGCAATTGTTTCAATCCATCCTGGCATCACTTCATAGGGCTTATCAAAAACCGCAAAATAACCACTCAGTTTTCTGGTGCCATTATCTTCCCGCACTTTCATTTCAATTTTCAGAGTTCTTTGCTGCAATTTATTCACCTTCTTTCTGAACCAATTTCTTTTGGTCGCCAATCGAGCCGGCAGGGATGTAATTCTCCAGCATAACAAGCTCATCCAGACCATCCAACGGGGAAAGACCTAACCAATCTCTGACTTCATTTCCTGTCATTAGACCTCTGACATACTGGTCATCTGCAACCGCTGCCATTTCTTTCAAGTCATAGTTGTACAGACTTCTTGCAGAAAATCTAAAAAACCGCTTAGGACTGATTAAGAGTTTTTTTGTATACTCCTGCTCAATCATTCTGGCAATAGGCATTATTTTGGAATTGATGAAGTTGTTCCACTCGTTTCGGTCAAAGCTACCTACACCCAAAACAAAGGCAGGAACACCAACAATGGACGCCACCGTTTTCTTGTCCAAAGTGACAACATCTGCAATCGCCAAATCTGCCAATGTCAGAGGTTTTATCTGTTCTACCTCCATAATTCCTGCTGGAATTATCCATGGTGTTCCTGCACCTTCTGTTGAAATGTATTCATTCAGCAGTTTTTCTCTACCTTCTTGCTTTGCAAAATCATCAATCAATCCATCTACCTTGACAACCATTGATGGTTTCCATTTACTTTCCATAAAACCTTTTTGAGTTTTGGATGCCTGTTTTAGGTTGTTTGCCACTTCTTTGAGTGCAACTTTATTACCTTCCCCCTTCCATGGGGAACTGCTTTGCGGATTCATGGCAAAATGAAGCAAAGAATCTGGGGAATATTGCTTGCCGTTTACAAGAATTTTATATCCCCAGCCATCAGCGATAAAAGAAACCATCGATGGGGGAACCGGCACAAGATTTTCTAAAAAACCTTGATTGGTTTCTGGATAAACTACAGCATTACCATTTCCCTCAAGCAAAAGAGTTTTCACAATCCAATACACAAAATTAAATCGTGTCATGTATTTGTTTGGAGTAATGTCGATTTTTCTAGCAAGTTCATCTTTGATACGGATATCTCCGTTTTGTGTATTCTCCATCAAGTGAATTGTCATACTGGCAACCAACCTCGAAACAGTATCCACGGCTGAAACAATTTCTGGATTGTGTGCTAAACTTGTATACCCAAAACATTCCAATGTATCCCAAGAATTTAAAGAAACAAATGCAAAGCTGGTTTTTGAGGTCGGCTCTGCTCTTGTTGTTGGCTTGTTTTTCTTTTTTCCCAAATTTTAAAACCCCTTTCTTTGTTACCACCATCCTGAACCTTTTTGCTGTTTTTCCATATTGTCCAAATATCGTACACAAGCAAAAACAGAGGCGTCAAAAACATCAATACGGTGTTCCGGCTGCACTTTCTCATACTGCACCATATCATCTGTTTTCTCTATGGCACGAACATTTTGCACGCAATACTCAAAAGGCTCTGAATGCAAATAGTAAAGAGTGCCATCTTTTGCCGATTTTTCAATGTGCCGGAACCCTTCACTTTTCAGGTAATAGTATTGAGGCTGGTCTACCACAACAAATCCAGCACTTTTCATTCCGATAAAGTATTCTCGGCAGAATTTTCTATCGTGTCCAACCTGTTTGATTTTGAATCCTTTCTTTCTCATCAAAACAAACCAATTTACAACATCCGACCAGTTTACCGTTGGGCTATTACAAAGTGTCAGCCAGCCATCATCTGACCAACCAAAAAGCGGAATTTGGTCTTGCTCCGCTTTGAGATGAGCTGCCACTACCGGAAAAAAAGCATGAGTAATGATGATATCTATCCCTTTATAGTGACCAAAAAGGGCTGCGGCTGTAAGGTCATGCAATTTAGAGAGGTCTGCACCACCATACCAATCAATTGGGAGCTTTGCCAGCTCATCCAGTGTCCAGCTGTATTTTTCATCACTTTCCCGAAACTCATCAATATTGAAGTAGGCATTGAGCGCATTAGTATACACGTTCAGACTTTTTGCAAAAAAATCTTTACGCTGTTGAGGGTCGTTCAAGGCTTGAAGGGAGTCGTTGAGAATTTCTTCCGGTCGGATGCTAACGCCATAAGCAGGGTTTGCCATTTCATGTACAATTGGGTCTGTAAAATCCACACTTCCATCTTTTACACCTTCAGGAGCACAGCACATAAAAATGAAATACTGTTCGTCTTTTATCGTTCCATTCAAAACCTTTCGACAGTATTTTAAACGCTGCCCCAAAAAAGCCTGTTCATTATCTCCTGCGGTGGAGATTCCAATCATCAACTTGTTGGTATAGGCTTTCATTGCTTCTTTAAAGAGGTTGTACTGTTTTGGCTTTTTGAAGGCGTGAATCTCATCTGCAATGGCGACATTGCAGTTTAAGGAATCCTGTGTGTCTGGATTTGCAGCCAGTGCCCGAATGAAGAAAGAACCATCCGGAAGTGTTGCTTCCATGGAATGTTCATTATTGTTGTCAATAATCTTTACAGGTCCACCCGATTTTACATCTTCACCCAAGCGGCGGATATTGTAATCAATAAAATTGAAGCTCTCCAAGGATTGCATCAATGCGGCTGAGGTGATATACACTTTTGACCCGCTCCTGCGATACCATAGGGAAAGTGCCCATGCAAGCCCTGCTGCAAAGCTGGTCTTAATATTTTTCCGTGGAATGTAAATCAACGCTTCATGAAATCTTACAATATCCGTTCCGGCTATCTTAAATCCAAGAAGATTGTAGATTATAAACTTGTGGAAAGGTTCCAGATAAAAAGGGGTTCCTCTCAACGGAGTTCCATCCAGCCTTTCTCCCTGCTGGTGGCACATTGTTTTCTCTATGATTTGAATACAAAACTCCGGTCCCTTGCTATCCACACGGTATTTTGGATTTTCCAAATCCTTGAAAAATCTATCCACTGCCTGCTTGAGTTCCTGGCAGGCAATTTTTTTGCCGCTTTGTATGCTTGTGGCATAATCCATCACAATATTCCAATTCTTACCTTTTACCAGCTTCATTTTTCTGCTGCTCTCAAAGCAGCCATCAATCCGCTTTCTCTCTCCTCTTTTATTGTCCCGCCTGTCATTTTCTTATAGCTGGAGGGTGTGAGTCCAAGTTCTCGCCAATACGCCAAGGCACTTTTGTTTAAATCGTCCCACAAAATCAGAAGTGGGTTTTTGGTCATATTGGTAGAACCGCCTTTGTTGGTATAGTGAATCACAGACAAACCGCCTGACTTTTTAAACTCCTTGTAAGTTTTGTCTCGTTGCTCTAAGATGGAAGCCAGTGTTTCCACAGCGGAATTGTATGAATCATTTTGCACGCCGAGTGCAGTCATTTGGTCAATAATCAAGTCTTTCCATTTTGCTTTTGTCATACCTGCACCCCTTTTCATAATTTTTTAAGCAGAGTTGGAAAAGGCTACCCACGCCAGTAAAGCAATTTTTTGAAACCCCATTTTAGGGGTGGGGGGGATATCTTCCATATCTTGCCGCTTTGACTTTTTCTGGATGTTGTCTATTGTGGCAAGTGTGGCAAAGGCTCACCAAATTGCTGTTTTCAAAAGCTACTTCAGGATATTCATCTACATGTTTAATGTGATGTACTTCTGTTGCTTGTATTGTCCTCCCAAATCTTTTACAAAATTGGCAACAGTACCTATCTCGCCTTAATATATTTTCTCGTTTCACTTTCCATTTTCGGGAATTGTAATCAAACAATGTATACACTTCCTTTTCATAAATAAAAATTAATTTTTTTATTCATTTTTGTAAAACCTATTGACAAATACGCATAAAATGCGTATAATATAATTGTGAGGTGATTAAATGAAACAAAAAGACCTAATAAAACTTCTCGAAAAAAATGGATGGTGGAAACAACGAGAAGGAGGCAATCACATCATCTACACTAACGGAAAGGAGCATGAGGCAATACCAAGACACAAAGAATTAAATGAGCGTTTGGCAAAATCAATAGTCAAACGGTGGGGGCTGAAATAA
>ERZ1643251.3480-NODE-3480-length-14503-cov-9.646456_pt1 | contig 14503 bp, 15 predicted proteins | sample MGYA00579261_ERZ1643251 | MGnify/ENA primary metagenome ERZ1643251 (study PRJEB29033, sample SAMEA4952267) | chicken gut metagenome | biome: Broiler Chicken; feature: Gastrointestinal Tract; material: Caecum | place: Ireland | collected 2018 | study: Broiler...
CGGCGGCCGGGGCGGGGGCATCCGCCACGGTGACAAAGGCGTTGTTGTCCGGCTGGGCGGCGGCGATCCGGGCGGCGGAGGCGGCGATGGCCTCGTCCTGGGTCACGGCCCCGGCGCGGAGCTGTTCCCCCAGCTCCAGGGCAGTCAGTTCATATAGTTCCATCGTCCTCACCTCACTCCACAGCCCTGGGCACCAGGAAGGCCTCCCCGTCGGAGGCCGGGGCCCCGGAGAGCAGGGCGTCCCGGTCACAGGAGGGCTGCACCTCGTCGGCCCGCAGCACGTTCTTCACGGGAAACACGTGGCTCAGCGGCTCCACGTCCGCGGTGTCCAGCCCGCTGAGCACGTCCATATAGTCCACGATTTTCTCCAGTTCCGCCGCCATGGCGGCCTTCTCCCCCTCCGGCAGCTTCAGCCGGGACAGCTCGGACACATAGTCCACCAGTTCTTCGGTAATTTTCATCTTGTCATTCCTCCACGGGCCGGTATGGGCGCCGGCCCCACGCAATCTGGTCTCGTTGCGGGCGGATACTATCCGCCCCTACTGCCGGGTCTCACCGGCGGTTGGCGTAGGGGCGAACTGTGTTCGCCCGCGCTCTCATGGTTCAAGTCTGGTGCGGTCTCTCGGGAACAAACACGCCTTGCGCACGTTGTCCAGGCCGCACAGCTGCATGGTCAGCCGCTCCAGGCCGATGCCCAGGCCGCCGTGGGGGGGCATGCCGTGCTTGTGGATCATGAGATAGCTCTCGAATTCCGCCGGATCCATGCCCCGGGCCTCCATCTTGGCCACCTGCTGGGCGTAGTCGTGGATGCGCTGGCCGCCGGTGGTGACCTCCAGCCCCCGGAACAGCAAATCGAAGGACAGGGTGAACCTGGGATCGGCCGGGTCATCCATGGCGTAGAAGGGCCGCTTCCTGCTGGGGTAGTGGGTGACGAACACGAAGTCGCTGCCCCACTCCTCCTTGGCGTACCGGCCGATGTGGTGCTCCTCCTCCGGCTCCAGATCGTAGGGGTCGCGGATGGCGTAGCCGTACTTCTCCGCCGCCAGCCGCTTCACCTCGTCGAAGCGGACGGCGGGAATACGCGCCACGTCGGGCAGTTCCACCCCCAGCAGGGTCAGCTCGGCGGAATACCGGGTGCGGAGCAGCTCCATCAGGTGCCGGAGGAAGCTCTGCTCCACCTCCATCACGTCGGCAAAGGAATCGATATAGCCCATCTCAAAGTCCAGGGAGGTGTACTCGTTGAGATGCCGCTGGGTGGCGTGCTTCTCCGCCCGGAACACGGGGGCCACCTCGTACACCCGCTCGAACACCCCCACCATGGTCTGCTTGTAGAACTGGGGGGACTGGGCCAGGAAGGCTTTCTTGCCGAAGTAGTCCAGCCGGAAGATGTTGGCGCCCCCCTCCGCCCCGGCGTGGACAATCTTGGGGGTGTGGATCTCGGTAAAGCCCTCCCCGTCCAGGTACTCCCGGAAGGCCCGGCAGACGGCGGCCTGGATGCGGAACACCGCCCGCTCCCTGGGAGAGCGGAGCACCACCGGCCGGAGGGACAGCTCGGTGTCCAGGTTCAAGTCCAGCTTCTTCTTGGCCAGGGGCACCGGCGGGGGCGCGGCGGGCCGGGTGAGCACCGTGATTTTCGCCTCGGACAGCTCCACCCCGCCGGGAGCCCGGGACTCGGCCCGCAGCACGCCGGTGGCGGTGACGGTGCACTCCTCGGTGGCCCCGTCCAGGGCCTCCCGCCCGGTGCACACACACTGGAGCAGCCGCTCCCGGGTGCGCAGGGTCAGGAAGGTGACCCCGCCCAGATCCCGCAGGGCGTGAACCGCCCCGTGAAGGGTGACGGCCTGGTTATTCCGGGCCCCCTCCATCGCGCGCGTTTGACTGGTCAGAAATTCCATGCCGTTCACAACCTTTCGATGAAAAAGAATAAAAAAAGTCCCGAAGCTGCATGCAGCTTCGGGACGGAAAAACTCCGCGGTACCACCCGGTGATTGCCGCGCCCTCCTTGGCGCGGCCGCTCACAGCCCCTAACGCGGGCGGACGTGCGCCCCTACCCCCTGACATCAGGGCTCAGAGCGCCGGCTCAAACGTGTTGCGCCATCCCATCCTGCCGAACCGGGCTCTCAGTCGGTGACCCGGATTCTCTGGCGGCCCTCACGGGCGGCGGTCGTTCTCATCGCTTTTGTTGCATGTAGTATAACCGCTTCCTGCAAAAATGTCAACCACAAATTTTCACAAGTTGTGTCCCGGCCAATCCTGTGGTACAATGTCAGAAATGAGCAAATCAACTGAGGTGAAACCATATGATGGATTGGGACGCCCTCTATGAGGCGTGTATGAGCTGCCAGAAGTGCGGCCTGGCGGAGACACGGCACAACGTGGTGTTCGGGGAGGGGCCCCGGGACGCGGAGGTCATGTTCATCGGGGAGGGCCCCGGGGAGCAGGAGGATCTCACCGGCCGCCCCTTTGTGGGCCGGGCGGGCCAGTTTCTGGACGACATGCTGGCCATGATCGACCTGAAGCGGGAGAAGGTATTCATCGGCAACATGGTCAAGTGCCGCCCGCCCCAGAACCGGGATCCGCTGAACATCGAGCAGGACGCCTGCATCGGCTACCTGCGCAACCAGGTGGCCCTGCTCAGGCCCAGGATCATCGTGTGCCTGGGGCGCATCGCCGCCATGAAGCTGATCCGGGAGGACTTCAAGATCACCCGGGAGCACGGCCAGTGGCTGGAGAAGGCCGGGGTGTGGATGATGGCCATGTACCACCCCTCCGCCCTGCTGCGGGATCCCCGCAAGCGGCCGGAGACCTTTGAGGATTTGAAGATCCTCCAGGCCAAGATCAAAGAGACCTGCACCCATACCTATTGACCCAGAGGGGCCCGGCAGAGCGCCGGGCCCCTTGCCTTACAGCGTGCCGGAGACGGCGGCCCTCACGGCGGCCATATCCAGCCCCCGCTCCGAGGTGAGGGAGAAGCTATACCCGTCCCGGCTCCACAGGGCCAGGGACACGGTGTCCCCGTCCCCCTTGCAGGTGACGGATACGCCGCCCTCCTCCACCGTCTGCACGGCGGGATAGACGTTGTAATCCCCGCTCATATCCTCCGTGCCAAGGCCCGCCCGGTAGATCAGGGTGTCCCCGCCGCCGGAGAAGCGCACCTCCGCCAGCTGGCCGGGGATGGCCTGATACAGGACGGCCTCATACCCCTCCGGAAGGACGGGCAGGGGCACGGGGAACCCGGCGGCCTGCTCCAGCCCGGAGAGGGAGCCGTACTCTTCCCAGGGGCTGGGGATCTGGGCGCCGCTGCCCGCGGCCTCCGCCGTCAGCTCCACCGCGCCGTCATTGGCGGTAACCGCGTCCGCCGGATTGCCCATGAGCACCACAAAGAGCTCCAGGGGCACATAGGTGGTGCCGTCCACGGCGTAGGGGGCGGCGGCCAGGGAGAAGGGGGCCGTCATGCCCACCATGCCCTCCAGGCTGGTGACGGCCTGGTAGCGGTTCACCCCCAAGGTCACCGTGGCGTGCATGGAGCCGCTGTTCAGGGTGACGGTGCTGTCCTCCCCGTGCCATGCCACGGTATAGCCCAGATACTCCGCCAGGGCCCGGAGGGGGACGATATAGCCGCCGTCCTCCTCCGTGACGGTGATGCCGGTCGCCGCGCCGTTGACGGTGAGGGGCAGGGCTCCCTCCCCCGCGGCTCCGGCGGCGGTGCCCAGGGCGGACAGGGACAGGGCGGCGGCGGTGAGCAGGGCCAGCCCACGGCTGTGCAGTTTCTTCATCAGAATCATCCTTTCCGTTTGGCGGGCTCGCGGCCCGCTCTGCCCCATACACAAACGGGCCAGGGAAATCGCTGCAAAAAAAGAAAAAATTTTTTGCAGCGGATCGGGCCCGCCGTTTGTATTCCAGGTGAAGGGAGTGAGGGAATGGAAGGCATACTGCGGCCCGGGCCCGGCTTGCTGGCCCGGCTGCGGGCGCTGCTGGCCGGCGGGCCGGAGGAGGGGGAGGCCCCTCTGATCCCCGATGCGGCACGGGCCCTGCGGCGGCACGGGGACGCGGTGCTCCGCCTGGCCTGCTCCTACCTCCACCAGCGCCCGGAGGCGGAGGACGTGCTTCAGGACACCCTGCTCCAGTATCTCCAGAAGGCCCCGCCCTTTTCCGGCGAGGAGCACGAGAGGGCCTGGCTGCTGCGGGTGGCGGCCAACCTGTGCAAAAACCGGCTGAGCTACTGGAAGCGGCACCCCCAGGAGGAGCTGAGCGATCTGCTGCCCGGCCGGGCGCCGGAGCCGGAGCTGTCGGCGGTGTGGGACGCGGTGGGGGCCCTGCCGGCCCGCTACCGGGGGGTAATCCACCTGTACTACTACGAGGGCTACACCACCGTGGAGATCGCCCGGATTCTGGGGGCGCGGGAGTCCACCGTCCGCTCCCTGCTGGCCCGGGGCCGGGAGAAGCTGCGGGTCGTGCTGAAGGAGGGGTATGACTTTGAGGAATAGAAGCGCCTACCGGCGTCTCATGGACGCCGTGGTGGTGACGCCGGAGCTGGAGGAGCGGGTGCTGGAGGCGGTGGCCCGCCGGGCAGAACGGAGGCCCGTGATTCCGGCAGCACGGCGGCGGATCCTGACGGCCTGCGCCGCCGCGGCCTGCTGTGTGGTGCTGGTTGTGGCCCAGCCGTTCTACGGGGAGCCCGCGGTCACGGCCACGCCCCCGGCGGTGGTGCAGGGCGGCTATGGCTCGGTGGAATACGACAGCCCCCAGGCCCTGGCGGAGGCCCTGTCCTGGCCCCTGGCTATCCCCACGGCCCTGCCGGAGGGGTACAGCCTCCTGCTGGCTCAGAGCCTCCCGGGGGAGCTGGCGGAGCTGCGCTGGTCGGACGGGACAGATACGCTCTGTTACCGTATGGCCCCCGGCTCGGAGGACATCAGCGGGGACTACACCCAGTACGGGGAGATATCCACCCGTGCCGTGGGAACCCGGTCGGTGCAGTGCCGGGGGGAGGGCGGCATGATCTACACCGCCGTGTGGACGGCGGACGGATACAGCTGCTCCCTCTCCGCCAGCGGCGGCCTCTCCCCCGCGGAGCTGGAGAGCATCCTGTCCAGCATCCGGCCCATAGGAAAAGGGAAGTGAGGCGATTGCCTCACTTCCCTTTTGTGGTTACCCGCTTGATGACCTTCAGCCGGGCGAACTCCTCCCGCTCCTTCTCCTCCAGGGCGTCGGTGATGAAGCGGATGGTCTCGTCCAGGCCGGGTATGACGATATTCTCCAGGGCATTGGCCCGCTTCTGGGTCTTTTTGATGGCGTCGGCCAGGCGGTAGATGGAGGTCTCCACCTCCGCCAGCCGCCGGGTGAGCTCCTTGACCTTGTGGAACTTCAAATAGCACTCGTCCAGCTCCGAGCAGGTCTCCCCCAGGCCGTACTCCGGCCGGGGGGGCGGGGACTGGCCGGGGATGCGGGGCAGCTCCACCCCCATCACCGAGCGGTACCGGAGGGTCAGGGAGTCGTCCACCTCCACCGCCTCGGCGATGCGGTCGCAGATGCCCAGGCGGATGTTGGCCGCCTGGAGGGCGGCGTAGGCCTCGGTAAAGACGGTGTCAATCTGCCCCTGGAGCTCCTTTGCGGTGTCCATCATGCCCATGAGCTCCCGGATGAGGATGTTGCGCTTGCGATCCATCAGCTCAAAGCCGGTCTGGGCAAGGCCGCGGGAGTGCTTGGCGGCGATCAGGTTGCCCTTGGTGGGCAGAAGGTTGTTGGGCACGGCGGTTCAGCTCCTTTCCACGGCCCTCTCACTGCTTGCGGGCGAAGAGCTCCTTCCACGCGCCCTCCCGGTAGTGGGCCTCGATGGTCTTGGAGTCGATGCGGTCCAGCTCGCTCTTGGGCAGCATGGAGAGCAGCTTCCACCCCAGCTCCAGGGTGTCCTGGATGCTGCGGTTGTCCGTCAGATTCTGGTTAATATATTTCTCCTCAAAGGCGTTTCCGAAGGCCAGGTACTGCTTGTCCAGCTCGCTGAGCTCGTCCTCGCCGATGACGCTGGCCAGGCTGCGGGCGTCCTGCACCTTGGAGTAGGAGGCGAACAGCTGGTTGGACAGGTCGTAGTGATCCTCCCGGGTGAAGCCCTTGCCCACGCCGTCCTTCATCAGTCGGGACAGGGAGGGAAGGATGGCGATGGGGGGATAGATGCCCTTCTGATCCAGCTCCCGGTTGAGCACGATCTGCCCCTCGGTGATGTAGCCGGTCAGGTCGGGGATGGGGTGGGTGATGTCGTCGTTGGGCATGGTGAGCACCGGCACCTGGGTCACCGAGCCGGGCTTGCCGTGGATCATGCCCGCCCGCTCGTACAGGGAGGCCAGGTCGGAGTACAGATAGGCGGGGAAGCCCTTCCGGGAGGGGATCTCCCCCTTGGAGGAGGAGAACTCCCGCAGCGCCTCGCAGTAGGAGGTCATGTCGGTGAGCACCACCAGCACGTGGTAGCCGTGCTCGAAGGCCAGGAACTCCGCCGCCGTCAGGGCGCAGCGGGGGGTGAGGATGCGCTCGATGATGGGGTCGGAGGCCAGGTTGAGGAACATGACCACCCGGCTCAGGGCGCCGGCCTCCTCAAAGGAGCGGCGGAAGAACTCGGCGGTGTCGTTCTTCACGCCCATGGCGGCGAAGACGATGGCGAACTCCCCGTCCTGGTTGGGCACCCTGGCCTGCCGCACGATCTGGGCGGCCAGCTCGTTGTGCTTCATGCCCGAGCCGGAGAAGATGGGCAGCTTCTGCCCCCGGATCAGGGTGGCGCAGCCGTCGATGGCGGAAATGCCGGTGTAGATGCAGCTGCGGGGATACTTGCGGGAGACGGGGTTGATGGCGGAGCCGTTGATGTTCCGCCGCTCCTCGGGGTAGATCTCCCCCAGGCCGTCGATGGGGCGGCCCGCCCCGTCAAACACCCGGCCCAGCATCTCCCTGGACAGGGCGATGTCCATGCTCTTGCCCACAAAGTGGGTGGAGGCGTTCTCCAGGGAGATGCCCCGGGTTCCCTCGAATACCTGGAGCACCACCCGGTCTCCGTCGATGAGGATCACCCGCCCATAGCGGCGCTCCCCGTTCTCCAGGGTGATCTCCGCCATCTCGTCAAAGGCCACGTCCTTGACGCCCCGGAGGGCGATCAGGGAGCCGGACAGCTCCGACAGGCCGATGTATTCCAGTCTCATGTCAGTGATTCACCTCAATCTGTGCCGCGCTACCGGTTGGCCTCGTTGACCTGGCGGAGGGCCTCGTCAATGGCCTTGTCGTACTCGTCAAACTTCTCCTGGTGGTCGTTGGGCACCTCGTACTTCATTTTGGCCAGGGACTCGAAGATCCCCGTGGCTTTCAGCTGGGACAGGGGGATGGCCCGGGAAACGATGTCCCTGGCCCCGTGGTAAAGCTTGAGAATCAGCTCCATCATGCGCAGCTGCTTGTCCAGGGGCACGTAGGTGTCGATGGCGTGGTAGGCGTTCTGCTGGAGGAAGCCCACCCGGATGAGCCTGGCGGTCTCCATCACCAGCTTCTGATCCTCGGGCAGGATGTCCGCGCCGATGAGCTTGACGATCTCCATCAGCTCCGACTCCTTCTGGAGCAGGTGGGCGATCTGGTGGCGGCTGGAAACGAACTCCGGCCCCACGTGCTCGTCGTACCAGGGCTTGAGATCGTCGGCATACTCCGAGTAGGAGGTGAGCCAGTTGATGGAGGGGAAGTGGCGGGCATAGGCCAGGGCACGATCCAGGCCCCAGAACGTGCGCACATAGCGCTTGGTGTTCTGGGTGACGGGCTCGGAGAAGTCGCCGCCCTGGGGGGAGACGGCGCCGATGACGGTGACGCTCCCCTCCTTCCCCTCCAGGGTCTTCACATAGCCCGCCCGCTCGTAGAACTCCGCCAGGCGGGAGGCCAGGTAGGCGGGGAAGCCCTCCTCGGCGGGCATCTCCTCCAGGCGGCCGGAGATCTCCCGCAGGGCCTCCGCCCAGCGGGAGGTGGAGTCGGCCATGAGGGCCACGTGGTAGCCCATGTCCCGGTAATACTCGGCAATGGTCATGCCGGTGTACACCGAAGCCTCACGGGCGGCCACCGGCATGTTGGAGGTGTTGGCAATCAGGATGGTACGGTTCATCAGGGGCAGCCCGGTGCGGGGGTCCTTCAGCTCGGAGAACTCCTCCAGGGCCTGGGTCATCTCGTTGCCACGCTCGCCGCAGCCTAAGTAGACGATGATGTCTGCGTCCGACCACTTGGCCAGCTGGTGCTGGGTCATGGTCTTGCCTGCGCCGAAGGGGCCGGGGATGGCGGCGGCGCCCCCCTTGCCGATGGGGAACAGGGTGTCGATGATCCGCTGGCCGGTGACCAGGGGCCGGTCGATGGGCAGGCGCTGGGCCATGGGCCGGGGGGTGCGGATGGGCCACTCCTGGGCCAGGCGCAGCGGGTGCACCCCGCCGTGGTCGTCGGTGAGCTCCACCAGGGTCTCGGTCACGTTGTAGGCCCCGTCGGGAACCACCCGGGTGACCTTGCCGGACAGGCCGGCGGGCACCAGACAGCGGTGGAGGATCAGCGGCGTCTCCGGGCAGGAGGCGTACATCTGCCCCGGCGCAAGGGTATCCCCCACCTTCACGTGGAGGGTGGTGTCCCATTTCTTCTCCTGATCCAGGGAGGGCAGGTTGAGCCCCCGGGCGATGAAGGGCCCGCTCTTCTCCTCAATGACCTTGAGGGGGCGGGCGATGCCGTCGAAGATGTTGGTGAGCATGCCGGGCCCCAGGGTGATGGCCATGGGGGCCCCCTGCCCCACCGCGGGCTGGCCGGGCTTGAGTCCGGCGGTGTCCTCGTAGACCTGGACGGTGGCGGCGTCCAGATCCACGCCCACCACCTCGCCGATGAGGCCCTCGTCGCCCACGCTGACCATGTCCATCATGGCCAGGCCCTTGCCGCCAACCACCTTGACCACGGGGCCGTTGATGCCGTGGATCGTGTACTGCGCTTGCTTCATTCTGGAAGTACCGTCCTTTCGGATTCATCAGAGAGAGACAGGCCGAAGAGCTCGGCAAAGTGGCCGGACAGCTCCTCGGCGGCGCTGTCAAAGGAGGCGTCCACCCGCAGGCCCAGATCCGGGGACTCGGCCACCAGCCCGCCCATGCGGAAGTCGCCGGGCTGGAAGGTCAGGTGCATCAGCGGAACCGCGTCGGTCAGGAGCTGGCGCAGGCCCATGTCCTCCTCCCGCAGGGTGACCAGCACCTCCTTGGCGCCGGCGAGATACCCCGCCGCCTCCGTCATCAGCGCGGCCATCCGCCGGGTGTAGGCGTCGGTGCGGGTGAAGGCGGCGATTTTGGCCCGCACCAGGGCAAAGACCTCCTGGGCCATCTCCTTGCGCCGCAGGGACAGGGTGCGCTTGTTGTCCAGCATGTGCCGGGACACGCCCCGGCCCGCCTCGGCCTGGATGCGGGAGACCTCGGTGTGGATGTAGTCATAGGCCTCCTTGAGCACCTCGTCCTCCGCCTCCTGGATGCGCTGCTCCCGGCGGCGCTGCACCTCCTCCATGGCCCGCCGGCTCTCCGCGGCGGCCTCGGCCAGGATTTTGGCGGTGAAGCGATCCAGCTTCTGGTTGATATCAGGCATACTTGTTCCTCCTCGCGGGATCAGAGCTTGACCCCGATGGCCTCCCGGATGTACCGGGTGATGGAGTCGGGGGCGCGGCCCGTGCTGTGCCGGTCTGGGATCTCCACCACCAGGGGCCGCTGGGCGGTGAGCTTGAGCGGGGCGATCACGTCCCGGCACTGGTCGGCCAGATGTTCGGTAATGAGCAGCACGGCGATGTCCGGGTCGGCGGCGGCGGTCTGGATGGCGGCCCGTGCCAGGGCCTCCTCCCGCACCACCACGCCCTCGATGCCCGCCAGGCGCAGACCCACCTGGGTATCCGTGCTGTCGGTGATGACAAAGTATTTCATAACATGATTCCTCGTGTTCGTAGGGGCCGCGCAGGCCACCCGCCGACGGGCGGCTGATAGCCGCCCCTACACACAGTCCACAACCGGCTGCTCCCATGCAGGGGCGATTTCCAATCGCCCGGCCTCGCAGAGTTTCGCCCGCCCTACGGGCGAAATCAAATCAAAATCTGTTTTCCGGGGAATTCATTTCTCCGGAAAACACCACGACCCGCGCCACGGGGCGCGAAACCGGGGGTATCGAGCCAAGTCGCCGGCGTTTCGCCGGCACGCAGGCTCGTATCTAGGGGGCATTGGATGCCCCCTAGACGGTTTAGACGAACAGGAGCAGCAGCGCCACGATCAGGCCGTACAGGGCCACGCCCTCGGCCAGGCCCACGAAGATCAGGGCCTTGCCGAAGGCCTTGTCGTTCTCGGAGATGGCGCCCAGGGCGGCGGAGGCGGAGGAGGCCACGGCGATGCCGCCGCCGATGCCGGACAGGCCCACGGCCAGGGCGGCGCCCACGTACTTCAGGCCCTCGGCCATGCCGCTGGCGGCCGCGGCGGCCTCAGCGCCGGCGGCGGAGGCGCTGCCGCCGATGCCCACCACGCTGGCCAGCACCAGGAAAGCGAAGAAGGAGGCGATGTTGGCGCCCAGGGCCCGCCTGGCCTTCTGGCCGGTGTATTTGCGGATGCCGATGAGGAACAGGGGGGAGAACACCGCAAAGGCGGCAAAGAACAGGACGATAAATTTCAGCATGATGACTACCTCCTCCGCTCACCCGTTGATGCGGGCGGCGTAATCGATTTTTTTCGGGACAAAGGGGACGCCGCCGTCGTCGTAGAAGCGGCCGAAGAGCTCGTAGAACTCCAGACGGAGCACCTGAATGCCCACCAGCAGGCCCTCAAAGCCCATGACGAAGATGTTGCCCAGCACCAGGATGAGGATGCCCACCGGCCCCCCCACGCCGCCGGCCAGGTCGGCCAGCATGTGAACCACCAGCATCAGGCCCACGTGGGTGATGGCGTAGGCGCCCACACGCATGAAGGACAGGGTGTTGGTCAGGTAGCTCAGCAGGGTCTCGAACAGCTCGAAGAACCCGGTGCCCAGCACCTCCCCCACCGAGAAGTGCTTCCAGTCCGGATCGCCGGAGAGCAGGTGGGACAGGGGCTCCCGCAGGAGCATGAGCACCAGCGGCAGGATCAGCACCGGCAGCACGTAGGCCGGGACAAACAGGTTGACGCCGAAGGCCGCGGTGGCCACGGCGGCCAGGATCAGCCCGCCGTAGAAGAGGATGCCCGCCGCGCCGTTGGGGCCGAAGAGGATCTTCTCAAAATTCCGCTGGCGCACGCCGTTGAGGATATTGACCACCATCACCAGCAGCAGCATGAACACGCCCAGGCAGATGGACATGACCAGCAGGAGCAGCACGTTGCTGACGGTGCCCATGCCGGCGAAGGTTGTCTCCTCCATGATCTTGAAGCCGGGGATGAGCTCCTCAAAGCCGAACACCGAGCCGTAGACGCAGCCGAACAGGGCGCCGGACAGGCCGCAGCAGGTGATGATGCCGCCCAGCCACATGTGCTTCCACTTGGCCAGCACAAAGCCGATGAGGGCCAGGCACAGGCCCTGCCCCAGATCGCCGAACATGATGCCGAAGAAGAGGCAGTAGGTGAGCGCCATGAACAGGGAGGGATCCTTCTCGTTATAGGCGGGCAGGCCGTACATCTCCAGGAAGGGCTGGAACACCCGGCCCAGGAAGGAGTTTTTCAGCTTGGTGGGGGGCTTGGCGTGCTCCACGTCGTCGGCGGCGTCGGCCACGCAGGACAGTTCGGGGAACTTGGCCAGCTTTTCCTCCACCTCCCGCACCGCAGCCGCCGGCACCCAGCCGGTGAGGTAGAAGGTGTTGCGGCTGCGGCAGGCGTACTGGCGCAGCTCACAGCAGGCGCTGTGGTAGCGCAGGCAGGAATAGCTGGACAGGATGTGCTCCTTCTCCCGGTCGCGCAGCTCCTGCAGCTCCGTCCCCACCGCCTCCACCGCCTTCCGGATGTCCGCGGTTCTGGCGTTGAGCTCCGCCGTGGCCGCGTCCACCGTGCCGTGGGGGGGCTCCTCCAGGTGGATGCGGGTGAAGTGGAGGGAGTTCATGAGGGAGTCCACCTTGTGGTGGGACTCCTTGGTGGTGAAGTACACCCCGTACACCCGCCGGCGGCCCACGGTGGTGGGCACGAAGAAGAGATCCTCCTCCGCGTCCAGGGCGTCCCGGAAGCCGTCATAGGTCTCCCGGGGCAGATAGCCGTAGCGGAACCGGGCGTGATCCAGGCCCCACAGCTCGTCCAGCTTCACGTCGAGGCCCCGCAGGTTCTGCAGCTGATCCACCATGCTGCGGGCCTCGTCCATCTGGTGCTCCAGCTCCTCCTGCTTCCTGTGGAGGGCGGAGGCCTGGTCGGCCAGGCTGTCAAAGTAGCCGGCCATCTCCTCCAGAGAGGCCGTGGGATCAAAGGGGGCGTAGTCCAGGGGAATCCCCGCCTCGTCGGCCACCTCTATGGAGCGGCGGAGCAGGGCGGCGTAGGGGTTCTCCAACTCCAGCGGGCGCAGGCCGCCCACCCCGCGCATGAGCTGGAGCGCATTCTCCGGATGGAACTCCTGGTCGATGACGCAGGTGCGCACCACATCGTCAAACCGATCCAGGGGCCCGGCGATGGTGAGCAGCTTCATCGGGACAACGGACATCGCGGTATCTCCTTCCTTTCAGATTCTATGGAATACAGGCGCTAACCGCCCACCAGATTGGCAAATTCCGCGTGATAGGGCACGCCGTACTTCACCGACTCGATCACATTGACCAGCACCCCCAGCTCCAGCTCCTTGAGCTCCAGGTAGGCGATGGCGGTGTAGATGGAGGGGGGCACGGCGGAGAGCTGCCGCTTGTTGAAGCGGAAGACCGCCCGCTGATAGTACTCCTCCACCGCGTCCACCGCCGTCTCGTCGAAGCAGTCCCCGTAAGGGGACTCCCGCAGCAGCCCATAGGCGCCCTCCGCCCCCGGCGCCTCGCACAGCCGGCGGAGGAAATCCATCGTCAGCCGGTACTGGAAGGGGAACAGCACGCCGGCGTATTCCTCCCGGGGGGTCTGTGGGAAGTAGGTCTTGAGGCGGAGGATGTGCAGGATGTTCAGCAGGTCGATCTGCTCCCCGATGGCCCGCAGCAGCACCTTCTGGGTGCGGCCCTGGTACTGGGAGCGGACGATGCGCAGCAGATGGGCGTAGTAGGCCGTCCGCAGAACCGCGTCGGCCCGGGTGAAGTCGGGCAGCTCGTCCGTCCGGGGCGGCCGCAGCTGCCGCAGGGCGGAATAGTAGATGGTGTCCCTGGCGGCCTCCGTCAGCTGGTCGTAGGTGGTGCAGGCGGCTGCGGCCGCCTCGTCCAGCCTGCTGTGGAGGGCGATGCGGGGGGGCGGCGGGGCCTCCCGGGGGGACAGGCCGGCCTTCAGCCGGCGCAGGGCGGACAGAATGGCCGACCGCTCGGCGGCCCGGAGCTGGAACTGCATCAGGGGCTTGTCCTCCCGGGGGACGTAGTAGGCCAGGCTCTGATACTCCAGCCGCAGCTCCTCCTGAAGGGCCCGCTCCACCTCCACCCGGCCCACATAGCCCCAGGCGCCCGGGGGCACCAGGGCCAGGGCCCGGCTCCAGCCCGGGTGCTGGCGCAGTTCGTCCAGGATCTCCGCCTCGCTGCGCCGGGCGGCCAGCCGGGCGAAGTCGTCGGAGCGCAGCCGCTTTCCGTACAGGGCGCGCACCTTGGCGGACAGCGCGCCGTAAGCCATCTCCGCGGTCATGACGGCTCCACGCCCACAATCATGGAGAACAGGGCGTCCACCCAGCGCTCCTTGTTCTTCTCATAGGACGCCTCCACCGCCTTCATGGTGCGATCCAGGCGCTCGTCCAGGCGCGTGAGAGCCTCCTGGGCGGCGGCATCCTCAGTCTGCCGAACCTCCTCCAGCCGGTGGTTGGCTCGATCCATATAGTCCTCCCGCAGGGCGGAGACCTCCTTCTCCAGGCCGGCCTGCATCTGCTGGCGCTTCTCCCTGGCCTCGTCGGCCAGGGCCTTCGCCCCCTGCTCGGCGGCCATGATCTGGCTGACCATCTCGGCATAATCCATGGTAACACCTCCGCTTCGGCCCTAATCAGGGCCAGCATATCATGCTTATCATACCATGCCGGGCGGCAGAATGCCACAGAAATTTGGTCAAACCAGAGAAATTTTATGCCTTTCCGCAGGCGGAAAGGAAAACTGTACGGATGCGTCCGCAGGGCCTTGTAATCCCTCGCGGGGGCGTTTATAATAATAGAATATATCCGTCCGCCCCATGGCGGGCCAGCAGATAGGAGGAATTGCTATGGCAAAGCTGCTTCAGCTCCTGGAACAGGACTGCACCCTGACGCCGGAACAGCTTGCATCCATGACCGATATGACCGTGGAGGAAGTCAAGGCCGCCATCAAGCGGTATGAGGACGAAAAGATTATCCTGGGCTACCAGGCCATTGTGGACTGGGATCGCACCCAGCGGGAGGCGGTCACCGCCCTCATTGAGGTGAAGGT
>ERZ1643251.3481-NODE-3481-length-14496-cov-6.416038_pt1 | contig 14496 bp, 15 predicted proteins | sample MGYA00579261_ERZ1643251 | MGnify/ENA primary metagenome ERZ1643251 (study PRJEB29033, sample SAMEA4952267) | chicken gut metagenome | biome: Broiler Chicken; feature: Gastrointestinal Tract; material: Caecum | place: Ireland | collected 2018 | study: Broiler...
TCAACAAGCGCCAGAGCGCGAAGGAGATCGTCGAAGAGGTCATGGCGCAGGCGGAGAAAATGATGGAGGGCGTCCGGTGGAACATTTAGCCTTCCTGTTCGCCGGGCAGGGGGCGCAGGTCCCCGGCATGGCGGCGGACGTCAGAGACCTCCCCAAAGTAAAAAAACTGTTCGGCGTCGCCGAGGATATCCGCCCCGGCATCGTCGATAAAATGCTTTCCGGCACGCAGGAAGAGCTGAACAGGACGCTGCTCACCCAGCCGACGATGTTCCTTGCCGACCTCGCCTACGCCTACGCGAAGGAAGAGGAACTCGGCGCGCCTGCCTGCGCCTGCGGCTTCTCCGTCGGAGAAGTCCCCGCGCTCTGCTTTGCGGGGATGCTGTCCGAAGAAGACGCCTTCCGCGCCATCGTAAAGCGCGCGGAGCTGATGGAAGCATACACCGCCCGCGTCCCCGGCTGCATGATCGCCTGCGTCAAACTGACCGCAGACAAAGTCGAAGCGCTGTGCGACGGCGTGAACACCCATCCCGCCAACTACAACGGCGCCCTGCAGACGGTCGTCGCCTGCCGTGCCGAAGCGGAAGAGGCGTTTTCCGCAAAGGTGAAAGAGGCGGGCGGCAGGGCGATGAAACTGCGCGTATCGGGAATGTTCCACTGCCCCGAACTCGCGCCCGAAGCGGAGGAATTTGAAAAATTCCTGCGCTCTTTGTCGTGGAGCGCGCCCCGCCTTCCCGTCTACGCCAACCTCACCGCACAGCCCTATGAGGGCGACTTCGCGCACACCCTCGCCATGCAGATGCGTTCGCCGGTGCGCTTTACCGCCACCGTCGCCAATATGCGGGCGGCGGGCGTCACGGAGTTTGCCGAGGTCGGCCCGGGCAAAGTGCTCACCGGTCTCGTCCAACGCGGGTAAAAGAGCGCCGGGCGGGCAACAATAAAGACAATTTCGGAGCAGATATGAACGAAAAGAGAGTCGCGCTCGTCACGGGCGCGGGCAGGGGCATCGGCGCGCAGATCGCGCTCACCCTCGCCAAAGAAAACACGGATATCGCCGTCGTGGACTACGCCCCGGCGGAAGCCGCCGCGGAGACCCTTTCCGCCCTGGCGGCGGCAGGCGTCACCGCCCGCTATTATTCCTGCGACGTTTCCGATTTTTCGGCGACCAAAGCGGTCGTCGATCAGATCGTCAAAGATTTCGGAAAGATCGACGTCCTCGTCAACAACGCGGGCGTCACGGCGGATAAACTCATCCTGCGCATGGAAGAGGCGGATTGGGACCGCGTCCTCAACATCAACCTGAAGGGCTGCTTCAACATGATAAAGCACGTCACCCCGTACATGATGCGCAAGCGTTACGGCCGCATCGTGTCCATAAGCTCCGTGGTGGGGCTGATGGGCAACGCGGGGCAGGCGAACTACGCCGCGTCGAAGGCGGGCATCATAGGGCTGACCAAAACGGTCGCAAAGGAATTCGGCGCGCGCGGCATCACCGCCAACGCCGTCGCCCCCGGTTTTATCCGCACGGCGATGACCGATGCCCTCACCGAAGAGCAGAAGCAGGCGATGTACAAGCTCATCCCGCTCGGCTCTCTGGGCGAAACGCAGGATATCGCCAACGCCGTCAGGTTCCTCGTCTCCGACGACGCCCGCTACATCACCGGCGTCGTTCTCAAAGTGGACGGGGGGATGTATATTTGAAAAAGGGCTCGGAGATTTTGTTTTGAGCTGACAAAACAAAATCTTCCGAATTTGAAGGGGCAACCGCCCGTTCGCTGCGCTTCTGCGGGCAGTTTCCCCCTCGCGCGGCATAGGTGGGGCACACATATTGTTTGAATGCCGCGCTTCACCCCCTTCGGGGGAGCCGAAAGCATTCGGCAAATTGAGTGCGCTTAGCCAAAAGTGTCATTTTGGCACGCGCAGTCATTTATAAAAGGCGCGGCTTTGAAACGCGCAGATATTTATAAAGAGGGTGCGCTGGCACAGGTATTTATAAAAATCAGCTTTGAAACGCGCAGATAGTTATAAAGCGCGTGCGCTTCTTCGACACAGGAGTAATAACATGGAAAAAAGAGTTGTCGTAACCGGGCTCGGGGCGGTATCGCCCCTCGGCAACGACGTTAAATCCACCTGGGAAAATATGAAAAAGGGCGTCAACGGCATCGACACCGTCACCAAGTTCGACGCCTCCGGCTATAAATGCACGCTCGCGGGCGAGGTGCGCGGCTTCGACCCCGCCCTCTATATGCCCAAAGGCGACGTGCGCAAAACGGATCCTTACTGCCAGTATGCGCTCGCGGCTGCCGTGCAGGCATACGAAGACGGCGGCATGACGGAAGAGAGCGTCGCTCCCGAGCGTTTCGGCGTCTATATCGGCTCCGGCATCGGCGGCATCCACACGCTGGTCGCCGAACACGCCAAGCTCATCGAAAAGGGCCCCGGCAGGGTCTCGCCCTTTTTCGTGCCCATGATGATCGCGAACATCGCCTCGGGCACCGTCGCCATCCGTTACAACGCGCAGGGGCCGAATATCGCGGTGGTCACGGCGTGCGCCACCTCCACCAACAGCATCGGCGAGGCATACCGCGCCATAAAGCACGGCTATGCAGACGTCATGCTCGCCGGCGGCAGCGAAGCGGCGATCACCCCCATGTGTTTTGCGGGCTTCATCAGCTGCCAGGCGCTCTCGCAGAGTACGGATAAAGACCGCGCCTCCATTCCTTTCGATAAGGAACGCGGCGGCTTTGTCATGGGCGAAGGCGGCGCCGTCGTCCTTCTGGAAGAATATGAACACGCAAAGGCGCGCGGCGCAAAGATCTATGCCGAAGTCGTCGGCTACGGCTGCACCAACGACGCCTATCACATGACCGCTCCCAACCCCGAGGCGGTCGCCTCCGCAAAGGCGATCGAGCTCGCGGCAAAAGAGGGCGGCATCTCCGCCGGCCGCGACGTCTACGTCAACGCGCACGGCACGGGCACGCCCTTAAACGACAAAACGGAGACCCGCGCCCTCAAGCGCGCCTTCGGCGAAGACGCGTACAAGCTGCACGTCTCCTCCACCAAGTCCATGACGGGCCATATGCTCGGCGCGGCGGGCGGCATCGAGGCGATCGCCTCCGTCCTCGCCCTGCACGAGGGCGTCGTCCCGCCCACCATCAACTATAAGGTGAAAGACGAGGAGTGCGACCTCGATATCACCCCGGGCGAGGCGGTCTCCGCGCCGCTGAAGTTTGCGCTGTCCACCTCCCTCGGGTTCGGCGGGCATAACGGCTGCCTCGCTTTCAGAAAACTCTGACCGCACACCCTTGCGTTTACCGCGGGTCTCCCGCGGCAGGCGCATTTTTTGCCGAAAAAGGTAAGGAGAAAATCGCATGGATAAGAAAAAATTGCGCGAGATCATCAGCCTGTTCAAAGAGAGCGGGCTTTCCAAAATGGAAATTTCCGAAACGAGCGCGGAAGAAAATTTTTCCCTGAAGCTGGAAAACGCCGCAAACGCCGCGCCCGTGCAGTTCGTCCCCATGCCCGCGTACGCCGCGGCGGGCGGCGCCGAAGAGCCCGCGCCCGAAGCGGCGGAGGGCATCAAAGACTATAACAAATACCGCGACGTAAAGTCGCCGATGGTCGGCGTGTTCTACGCTTCTCCCTCGCCCGACGCCGAGCCGTTCGTAAAGGTGGGCAGCAAGGTGAAAAAGGGGGATACCCTCTGCATCATCGAGGCGATGAAGCTGATGAACGACGTCGTCGCCGAAGAAGACGGCGAGATCGTCGAGATCTGTGCCGAAAACGGCGCGCTCGTCGAATTCGGGCAGACGCTGTTCAAGATCTTCTGATCGGCGCAAAGGCGCGCCCGGGATCGGGGCTGCGCGCTTTCCCGCGCGTTTTCCCTGCCGCCGCGCCGGCGTCGCAATGTCCGTGAGGTCAATCGTAATGTTCAGTAAGATCCTGATCGCAAACCGCGGCGAGATCGCCGTAAGAATCATCCGCGCCTGCAACGAAATGGGCATCCGCACCGTCGCCGTGTATTCGGAGGCGGACGCGCAGGCGCTGCACGTCAACCTTGCCGACGAAAGCTACTGCATCGGCCCCGCCCTTCTGAAGGACAGCTATCTCAACATGACGGCGATCATCGACGTCGCCATCGCCACCGGCTGTCAGGCGGTGCATCCCGGTTACGGCCTTCTCTCCGAAAACCCGCGCTTTGCGGAGCTGTGCGAAAAGTGCGGGCTGAAATTCATCGGCCCGAGCTACAAGGTCATCGCCAAGATGGGGGATAAAGACGAGGCGCGCCGCACCATGAAGGCGGCGGGCGTTCCCGTCGTTCCCGGGCTGGACGAGATCTCCGATATCGGCGAGGCGAAAAAGTTCGCCGCGGAGATCGGCTACCCCGTCATCGTCAAGGCGAGCGCGGGCGGCGGCGGCAGGGGCATCCGCATCGTCCGCAAAGAAGAAGACTTTGAAAACGCCGTCCTCACCGCATCGGCGGAGGCGCAGAGCGCCTTCGGCAACGGCAAGGTCTACCTCGAAAAATATCTCACGCAGGTCAAGCACGTCGAAATGCAGATCATCGCCGACGAACACGGCAACGTCGTCTGCCTCGGCGAGCGTGACTGCTCCATGCAGCGCAAAAACCAGAAGCTCATCGAAGAGAGCCCCTGCGCCGTGCTGCGTCCGGAAACGCGGCGGAAGATGGCGGAGGCGGCCGTTCTCGCTGCAAAAACGGTGAACTACACCAACCTCGGCACTATCGAGTTCCTGCTGGACAAACAGGACAATTTCTATTTCATGGAGATGAACACCCGCCTGCAGGTCGAGCATCCCGTCACCGAATACGTCACGGGCATCGACGTCGTAAAGTGGCAGATCCGCATCGCCGCGGGGGTGGAGTTCATCTATAAGCAGAAAGACGTCGACCGTATGCTGCGCGGCTGCGCCATCGAGTGCCGCATCAATTCCGAAGACGCGCGCAACAATTTCCGCCCCAGCTGCGGGCAGATCAAGTTCATGCACATCCCCGGCGGCCCGTGGGTGCGCTTCGACACCGCCATCTATCAGGACTACGTCATCCCGCCCTATTACGACAGCATGATCGGCAAACTCATCGTCTACGCGCGCGAGCGCACCGAGGCGATCCGCAAGATGCAGGCGGCGCTTTGCGAGCTGGTCATAGACGGCGTGCACACCAACGCCGAGCTCTCCGGAGACATTTTGGCGCAGCCCGAGTTCAGAGACGGCACATACTGCACCGATTTTCTGGATAAATTCCTGAAAAACTACAAATAACAACGCGCGCCGCGCCGCATCCGCGGGGCGGCTGAAATTTTTGACGGCCACGCAGGAGCTGCGTGCATACCGGAGGTCAGAAATTGAAATTTGAAGATCTGAAAAAACTGTTTATCAGAAAGCCGAAAAATGCGCTGGAAGGCTCCGAAGAGCCCGCGCCCGCCGCTCCCGCAGCCTCGGAGCAGGAGGCGGCGATCCCCGACAAACTCGCCGAAAAGTGCGAAAAGTGCGGCAGGATCATCCTCTCCGACGAAATGAAGGAGAACTTCGGCGTCTGCCCCAAATGCGGGCATTATAAAAAACTCTCCGCGCGGGACCGCATCTCCCTCTGTGCGGAAAACTTTGAAGAACTGTTCGCCGAAGAGGCGGGCGGCAACCCGCTTTCCTTCCCCGGCTACGACGAAAAGCTCGCCGCCCTGCGCGAAAAGACGGGCGAAAAAGACGGCGTCGTCTGCGGCACCGCAGAGATCGGCGGCATAAAGTGCGCGCTGTTTTCGATGGAGTACCGCTTCACGATGGGCAGCATGGGCCACACGGTGGGGGAAAAGATCACAAAGACGTTTGAATACGCCACCGAACACTCCCTTCCCGTCGTCGGCTTCGTATTGAGCGGCGGCGCGCGTATGCAGGAGGGCATCATCTCGCTGATGCAGATGGCAAAAACCAGCGCCGCCGTCGCCAAGCACGGCGAAGCGGGGCTGCTGTATATCAGCGTCCTCACCGACCCCACGACGGGCGGCGTCTCCGCCTCCTTTGCCTTCGAGGCAGACATCATCATGGCGGAAAAGGGCGCGCTCATCGGTTTCGCGGGGCCGCGCGTCATCGAACAGACCATCCGCCAGAAGCTCCCCGAGGGCTTCCAGCGCGCGGAGTTCATCGAAAAGAAGGGCTTTGCCGACCTCATCGTCGAGCGCCGCGAGATGAAAGAGAAGCTCGCCGCGCTCCTGAAGCTGCACTGCGCGGAGGTGATCGCATGACCGCATACGACATCGTTCTCAAAAGCCGCGCGAAGGGCAGGCCCACCGCGGCAAAGTACATCGAAAAGATAACGGAAAACTTCATCGAGCTGCACGGCGACCGCCGCTTTGCCGACGACGCCGCCGTCATCGCGGGCATCGGCACCGTCTGCGGCAGGCCGGTAACGGTCATCGGCATCGAAAAAGGCGAAGACACCAACGGGAAGATCGCGCACAATTTCGGCTGCGCCCATCCCGAAGGCTACCGCAAGGCGGTGCGGCTGATGAAGCAGGCGGAAAAATTTCACCGTCCCGTGCTGCTCTTCGTGGATACGTCGGGCGCGTACTGCGGCATCGGCGCCGAAGAGCGCGGGCAGAGCGAGGCGATCGCCTCCTCCATTCTGGAGATGATACGTCTGAAAACGCCCTGCCTCACCGTCATCATCGGGGAGGGCGGCAGCGGCGGCGCGCTGGGGCTTGCGGCGGCTGACGAAGTGTGGATCACCGAAACGAGCACCTATTCCGTCATATCCCCCGAGGGCTGCGCCTCCATTCTGTGGAAAGACAGCTCGAAGGTCGCCGAGGCCTCCGAGTGCCTCAAACTCACCGCGCAGGATCTCCTCTCCCTCCGTGCCGTAGAGCGCGTCATCGAAGAGAAGGAGTTTTCAGACGAGTTTTTCTCCGAACTGAAAGAGCGCATCGCCGCCTTTTTTGAAAGCAAGCGCGGCGTTCCCGCCGAAGCGCTCGTCGAAGCGCGCTACGGCAGGTTCCGCAAGTTCTGATCGCGCGGAACGTGCAAATGCGTCAACGTTTTTTCTGATAAAAGGGTAAAGGGAATTTTTTGGGAGGACATATGATCGCAATCGTCACCGATTCATCCGTCGGCTACTCCACGGCGGAGATCGCCAGCCGCGGGATATTGAGCGTCGTTCCGCTCAACTACCAGCTCGGCAAAAACTTCTATGAAGAAAACGCCTCCGACCGCAACGGCAACTTCATGCCCGTCATGGCGCATGAAAGTCCCTGCAAAACGGCGCAGCCGGCGCTTTCCAACTTCATCCGCGCCTTCTCTTCCCTCACCGAGCGCGGGTGCGACGTGCTCTGCATCGTCCTCTCTTCCGCGCTTTCGGGTACCTATTCGTCGGCGTGTTTCGCGGCGGATCAGGTCGGGGGGAACATCCGCGTCGTCGATTCCGAAACCATCGGCGCGGGGATGCACCTTCTGGTGGACGAAGCGGTCAACATGGTCAAGTGCGGGCTGTCCTTCGAAGAGGTCGTAAAGCACGTCGAGGGCATCAAAAAGAAGATCGGCGTCGCCTTCACCGTCGAGTCGCTCGACCGCCTCATCGCGGGCGGCAGGCTGAACAATCCGAAGGCGAAAACGACTCTCAACCTCCGCCCCGTCTTTTCCCTGAAAGGAAAGATCTATTTCCGCGAAAACGCCCGCGGCTCCCGCGAGCGTCTGGAAGCGCTGCTTTCCGCCGTTCCCGAAAACGCGCGCAGGCTCATCGTCTGCCGCTGCGGCGAGGGAACGGACGTCTCCGAGTTCACCCGCCTCCTGCACGGCAGGTATCCCGCCGTCAACATCCACCAGCGCGTCGTGGGGCCGGTTTTGAGCATCCACGTCGGCGAAGGCGCCTTCGGCGTCGCCTATGTGGCAAAGGAATGACCCCGCATACTTTGTTTCCCCGCCGGGAGGCGGCGTATGCGGAGAGCGCTCCCGCCGGAACATAACCCTTACCCCGGCAAGCGTGTCTGCCAAAAAAGTTTATGGCAGAGTACATTGAAAACGGCAAAATTCAGATTTATAATAAATTTAACGAGTGGCTTTGCAGGCGCAGCCTGCGGGGCCGCGAGGTAAATTTATTATAAAATTTTTTAAGGACAGGCAAAAAAACAGGCCGCCGCGCTATGAAAAGAAGGATGCTCTATATGCGCTCTACCCCCGGGCAGAGCGCAGCAATTTTATATCTGCTCGCGGCGGGGCTGGCGCTTCTGCCCACGCAGTGGCTGGGCGGCCTGTTCACGCAGAACGAACAGATCGCGCAGTCTTTGGGGCTGGGCATCGTGCGCCTCGTATCCTGCGCGGTACTGCTCGTGCTTGCCTTTCACATGGGCATCCGCGGCGTGTGGGCGCCTGCGGGCGGCAAAGCGCTGCTGTTTGCTCTGCCCGCGCTCGCGGTCGCGGTGAATAACCTGCCCGTCGTCGCCCTCGCGCAGGGCACGGCGGGGGTAACGGGCGCGGCGGGGGCGATCGCCGCCTTCGCTCTGGAATGCGCGGGCGTCGCCCTGTTTGAAGAGACGGCGTTCCGCGGCATCGTCTTTCCCTTCGTGCTCGGCAAAACGGGCACGGGCAGAAAGGGCCGCTTTCGGGCGGTCGTCATATCGGCGGCGCTGTTCGGGGCGCTGCACCTGGTGAATATCATAGGGAATTGGGGCGCCGCCGGCGCCGTGCTGCTGCAGGTGGGGTATTCCTTCCTCATCGGCAGCATGCTCGCCGTCTGCGCCTTCCGCGGCGCGGGGGTATGGGCGTGCGCGCTCGTCCACGCGGCGTTCAACTTCTGCGGCAGCCTCATCTATGACGGCAGGGGATTCGGCGGTTTTTCGCAGGTATGGTGCCCGCAGGAGATCGTGCTCACCGCCGCGGTCGGCGTTTGCGCCGCCGCCTATTTCGTGTGGCTGCTGCTGAAAAGCCCCTCCGCCGCGGCAGACCGCTTCGCGGTGTTCCCCCCGCAGAAGGGCGAAGAGGCGACCCCCGCCCCGCCCGAGGAAAAACAGGAATAAACCGAGGCGGCTCCGCATTTTGCGGAGCCGCCTTTCGCTGCGCCGGATACGGCGCGTATGTCTTTTATCGTTCAGCGGAAAGAGTTCGTCTTTTCGTCGTATTCATACCCGGCGGCGGCGAGCGCCGCGCGCAGGTTTTCTTCGTCCGCGCCGAGGTCGTCGCACAGGGCGGCGAGAGAAGGGTACGAGTCGCGCAGTTTCATGTTCACATAGCTCAAAAGCACGGCGGGGTCTTGTGGCAGCTGCATGGTTGCCTCCTTTTCAGTCTTTATGCCGGTACGTCCGGCGCAGTTTTGCGGCGGTGAGCAGAACGAACAGCGCCGTGATGGCGGCGAGCGCCGCGAGGGAGATGAGCGGGTTCACGCCGTACAGCGGGCGCGAGAACCATTCCGACCACCCGTTCAGCCCGCACGCTTTGCCGAACACCGCCGTGCCCCACGCCGCGGGGGTGATGTATTTGATCAGCCCCGCCGCGCCGTCGAGCCGGATGAGGCTGTCGCAGAACACCACCTGCACGATGATGAGCAGCAGCACGGGCAGGATGGCGCTCTCCTGCTTTTTGAGCAGGGCGGAGAGGAACAGCCCGATCGCCGTCATGGCGAGGTCGGTGAGGATCATGGCTGCGAGGCAGAGCGGGTAGCCCGCCGCGGGGGCGGGGAAGCAGAAGTCGATGAACAGCAGGCTCCCGCCGAACAGCACGATGCACTGCGCGGCGCCGCAGGCGGCGAGCACGGTGAATTTGGAGAGGGCGTACGCCGTCGTGTCCAGCCCGCCGAACACCTCGCGGGCGAGGATATCGCGCTCCTTGCAGATCTCGCGGTAGCTGTTCAGTATGCCGGAAAGCGCCGCCATCACCACGAGCATGAAGAGGATCACGTTCGACTGCGTGAGATCCCTGTTCGCGAAGGCCGCGCCGTCCGCCGCCACAAAGAGCACGAGCAGCATCACGGGCGCCTGCAAAACGAGGGGGAGCAGGGTGCCGGGGCTTGAAAAGATCTGGCGGAAATACCTGCGCGTCAGCACGCGGAAGTGCTGCGCGTTCATGCGCGCCGAGCGCCGCTTAAACTTCTTCATCCCGCACCTCCGCACGCTTTGCCGCGGGCAGCTCTTTCGGCGGCTTTTCCCACGCGGCGGCCTTCTTTTCCTCTTCGGGCGGCAGCATGCACCCCGCCCCGTATTCCGCGCAGAAAGCGGCATACGTTTCGCGGTACTGCGCACTGCAACGGTACTTTTTCGCGAACGCCTCGCTCGCCTCTTCCTCCGCGAGCATGGCGAAGATGCGCGAATACGAGCGCTTGTTGAACCAGCGGAAAGCGTCTTTCGCGGCGCCGTAGCCGCACAGCCGCCCGCCCCTGCCGAGGAAGGCGACGCGGTCGCACTTGTCGAGGTTTTCCATCGCGTGCGTCACGACCACGATCGTCCTGCCCTTTTTGGAGAGGTCTTTGAGCAGCTCCATCATCTCGAGGTCGAGGTCGGGGGAAAGCCCGCTCGTCGGCTCGTCGAGGAAGATCGCCTTCGGGTCGGAAAGCAGCTCCATCGCGATGGACGCGCGCTTTCTCTGCCCGCCGGAAAGCGAGGAGATGCGCAGGTGTTCCTTGCCCTGTAAATGCACGTCCGCGATCGCCGCGGCGACGCGCGCTTTCAGTTCCTCCTTCGAGAGGTCTGCGCGGGTGCGCAGCAGCGCCGTATAGGAGAGCGCCTTTTCCAGCGTCAGGTCGTCGTGCAGGATATCCCGCTGCGGCACATAGCCTATGACGTTCCTGTACGAGTTGATGTTTTCGTAATAATCGTTGGTGTCGTAATAGATCTTGCCGTCGGTGGCGGGCCGCATGCCGTTGATGCAGTCGAGCAGGGTGCTCTTGCCCGCGCCGCTCCCGCCCACGATGGCGACGAACTCTCCCGCGCCGATGCGGAAGGAGACGTCCGTCACGAGGGAGATCTTCCCCCTCGCCGCGCGGTCGGGCACCCTTTTGGATACGCCCACGGCGTCGATCTGTATGCCGCCCGCCGCCGTCGAAAAGAGCAGGCGGTTGCGGTAAAATACATACGCCGCGCCGGGGATGGAGATGCGGTCGTAATCGGAGAGCTTCGCCCGCTTTACTTTGCGGTTGTTCACATAAGTGCCGCGCAGGCTGTGCGCGTCCTCGATAAAGCAGTTTTCCCCGTCGAACACGATAAAAAAGTGCTTTTCGGAAACCTGCGGGCTGGCGGCGCGTATGTCGCAGCCCTCGCCGCTGCCCACCGTCGTGACCGTCTTTAACGAGAGGTCATAGGCGGAACCCGTCTTTTTGCGGCTGAAACGGCGGACGGCGGTGATGCGCGCGATCTCTTCTCCGCTCTCCTTTTCGAGGAGCAGCGTCCCGTCCATCTTTACGCGCGGCTTTCTGAAGGGCCGCCCGTTCATCAGCGCGCGGCTGCGGCAGCCCTCTTCCGCAAGGTCGCACACATACCAGGCCCCGCCGCTGTATTCAAAGCGCAGCTGCACGGGCTGCAGCGCGGCGTTTTTTATGGCGACGTCCGCGGTGCGCTTTGCGCCCAGCGTAAAACTTTCGCGCTCTTCGCTGTCGAAAAAGCGGAACAGCTCGCCCTCCTGTATTTTGAGTACGATATTCTTCAATGCTTTCCCTCCGTCCGTTTTTCCATTATAGCATACGGCGGGGAGGCGGGTCAAACGCAAAAAGGGCGCTCCGCGCAAAAAGATGCCCCGTTCCGCTTGACGGGCGCGCGCAAAAGGATATAATAATATACGGTATTTTTTTACGGAGCGAAGGATATGGAAGAGAAAACGCGGCAGAGCGGAGAGAATGCGGAAGAGAGTATGGAAAAGGGCGCGGAACGGGCGGGCGCGGCAGCGGAGGCGCCGCTCACGCGGCGCAGGCGCTTCGCTCTCGCCGCAGTGCACTTTTTCAAAAGCAGCGTCGTGCTCCTCGTCGCCCTCGCGGCGGCGGGCATCACCTGCATCTTCGTGCCCGTCGACAGGGAATACCTCGGCTATTTCGATTTGCAGACGCTCGCCTGCCTGTTCTGCACGCTCGCCGTCGTGGCGGCGTTCAAGAACATACGCTTTTTCGAATGGCTGGCAGACGTCATCGTGCGCCGCTTCAAAAACATGCGCAACATCGTGCTCGCCCTCGTCTTCGTCACCTATTTCGGGTCGATGATCATGGCGAACGACATGGCGCTCATCACCTTCCTGCCCCTCGGCTACTTCGTGCTCGAATCCTGCGGGAACAGAAAGCTGACGGCGTTCACCTTCATCATGCAGAACATCGCCGCCAACCTCGGCGGCATGCTCACGCCCTTCGGCAACCCGCAGAACCTCTACCTGTACTCCTTCTATTCCATCGGCGCGGGAGAATTTTTCAGGATCATGGCGCTGCCCTTCGCCGTCGCCTTCGTCCTCATCCTCGGCGTGTGCCTGTTCGTAAAGCCGCAGGGGGCGCAGGTGCTTTCCCGCCCGCACAAGGCGCCGTCCGTCTGGCGCTCCGTCGCCTACGCGGCGCTGTTCGCCCTCTCCGTTCTCATCGTTTTCGACGTTTTCCCGTATTATTGGGGGCTTCTGGCGGTCGCCGTATGCCTGCTCGTCCTCGACTTCCGCGCCGTGCTGCGCGTCGATTACGGGCTGCTGCTCACCTTCTGCGCCTTTTTCGTGTTTTCGGGGAACATGGCGCGCATCCCCGCCGTGCGTGATTTTCTCGGCGGGCTGATCGCGCTCGACCCGCTCGCCTTCGGCGTGCTTTCCTGCCAGGTCATCTCCAACGTGCCTTCGGCGGTGCTGCTCTCGCGCTTCACGTCAGACTATGCCTCCCTGCTCGTCGCCGTCAACATCGGCGGGCTGGGCACGCCCGTCGCCTCGCTCGCCAGCCTCATCACCCTCAACACCTACCGCCGCGTGCGCCCCGGGGAAACGAAAAAATACATCCTCAAATTTTTGCTCGTCAACTTTTCCTTCCTCGCCGTGCTTATCGGCGCGGGGTACCTGAACGCGCTGCTCGTGTAAAACGCCGCGAGGCGGACGGAACTTTTTGTTCCGCCCGCCCGTTTTTTTGCCCCGTTATTCCGGACGAAAAGGAGCTCGCAGAGGAAATCGAGCTTTCGAAGATAAGCACGCGTCCGGATACCCGCTCGCAGAAGGAGCGCGACGCATATGCAGAATGGCAGGCGGAACATCGGCAGCGCTACAATGAACAGCAATATTTTGACCGGGCAAAGCAAGTGCTGGGCTCTGCAATGCCGTATAAGGATATAGCGGCGTTCCGCCGTTCGTATCGCTCGAAAGATGGTAGCTTTGCGCATCAAAGAAGTCATAATTTGGTGCGGGATTACAAACAGCTGCAAAGCTATCGGGAGGAATTAGGCAGGGCGAGTTTGCCAAAAACTCTTGAAAATTATCAGAAAATCGTGTATAATAAAAGCGACAAAAACAACTTTGACCATTATATAGATGTAAGGCGCAAGGGTAACATTTCGGCAGTAGTGAGCTTTTCGGATTGGCAGGATATGTACACCAGATTGAAAACAATTTTTGTAGGCCAAACAGCGACCAACGGATTAAAAATTACAGGCGTCAGTCAGCATTTTGTGGACAGAACAATCGGTACAATTTACTTGAAAGATGATAATAAGAAAAGGGAAGGCGTATTGATTAAAGATATCCAAAAAGTTGTTTTTAACGGTATTGTGGGTCGTACCAAAAAAGATTCGTTTGGCAGGAACAGCACATTGCTATATATTGACAATGTTGCCGATGTTACAATTAACACCGAAACGGGGGTTTTAATACAATGCAATCCAAATTCAAAATAACAGAGAAACAAAAAGAATTATTAAAACCATTTATCCCCGACATTGAGGATTATTTACATAAAAATTTGTCAGAACTTTTGCATGAGATGAATTTAATAATCAGCGGGGAATTGGATGAAAATTATGAAGATACTCCAAATAGTATCATGCTTCAAAAGGTTTATGAAGAGTTAATTGACCAAAATTGAAAGAGCACGGTGACCCCGTGCTTTTTTGATACAATAAGGCAAGGCGAAGGCTTTGCCTTTTTTGATGCCCAGAGCAAGGCAAGGCGTAAAAAGGTCGGAGCGCATAAAAAATCGGACGGGAGCGCACCCGTAAAAAAGCGAAAGAACGATTGACAAAAACCGCCCGTTTTTTGCCCCGTATTGACAGGCGCGGCGGTTTCGTGGTATAATTTCCATAAAAAAAAGGGGTGCGCCATGCTCGAAGTGAAAGATCTTCGCAAAAATTACGGCGACGTCGCGGCGCTGCGCGGCGTCACGCTCTCGCTGGGCGGCGGATTCACCGCCGTCACGGGCCGCTCGGGTAGCGGAAAGTCGACCTTTCTGAAAGCGGCGGGGCTGATGATCCCCGCCGAGGGGGAGATCTTTATAGGCGGCAGGCAGGTTTCCGCGCTCTCCGAGCGGGAAAAAGACCTGCTGCGCAACCGCGAGATCGGCTTCGTCTTTCA
>ERZ1643251.3482-NODE-3482-length-14492-cov-5.677703_pt1 | contig 14492 bp, 13 predicted proteins | sample MGYA00579261_ERZ1643251 | MGnify/ENA primary metagenome ERZ1643251 (study PRJEB29033, sample SAMEA4952267) | chicken gut metagenome | biome: Broiler Chicken; feature: Gastrointestinal Tract; material: Caecum | place: Ireland | collected 2018 | study: Broiler...
TTCTCGTGCGGTAATTCCTTCTATTTTAAAATCAATATATTCTTGTTCTTCCATATTCATCTTTATGGAATCTAATACGGCATCGATATTACCTAGATTTGATACCGTAATATCATACGAAATACTATCGCCTGGCTTCTCAAAAGAGGCACTCATATTAGCCGTTAGTTTATCAAAACTTGGATCTGTAACATTCTTGGCATTCCCTACTGTTTTCTTCGTTTCGACATTGGTAATTTCAATTCTCCAATCAGTAGTAATTCCACCGGTACCTTGAATATTTAATGTTTGACTAAGTACGGCATATCCTACAGTTAGTCCAATCACAATCGCACATAGGGTTCCTATAATGATTCTTTGCTTTTGTCTTGTTCGCATTTTATTTCACTCCTATTCTCTTTTTATTGTACAAAAAGGAGGCGTATTTGTCAATACCAAATACCCCCCCCCATGGCACAATATTTGTGACTTGTTAATGTTCTATTAGCTATTTGTTATCAACTATAGAAGGTAACATTCTCCATATATTGATGGTTTTTCGACAAAAGTGTAAAGAAAAAGTTCAACTATTGATATTGTTGAACTTTTTCTATAAATTCTTGTTCTTGCCATATTGGAATATTTAAGCTTTGTGCTTTGGTATACTTAGATCCTGGATTGGCTCCCACTACTACTACATCCGTCTTTTTACTAACAGATCCTGTTACATTACCACCTAAATTTTCAATGAGTGTTTTAGCTTCCTCACGGGTGGTATGTTCAAGAGTTCCTGTTAAAACAAAGGTTTTATTGGTAAACTCTGTTTCTTCGTTAATTTCATTTCCTACGTACTTCATATTGACACCATGATCTTTTAATCCTTGAATAGTCTCTAAATTTTTATCTTGCTTAAAATAATTAACAATACTTTTAGCGATCACATCACCTATATCTTTTACTTGATTTAAGGCCTCAAAGTCTTGTTCCATTAGCGTCTCCATGGTTTTAAATTGTTGAGCTAAAATTTTAGCGGTTTTACTACCAACATGTCGTATTCCTAAAGCAAATAATAATCGTTCTAAAGAATTTTCTTTGCTTTGTTCAATACTATCTAATAAATTTTGGATTTTCTTTTCACCAAATCCTTCTAATTCCATTAATTCTTCTTTATATTGGTGTAAGTCATAGAAATCAACTAAACTTTTTAAATAGCCCATATTATAGAAGTCTTCGATAATACGATCACCAAAGCCATCAATATTCATCGCATTTCTGCTTACGAAATGAATCAGTCCTTCTATTTTTTTTGCATCGCAATGTTCATTGACGCAATAATAAGCTGCTTCTGTTTCTTTACGAACTAAAGTAGAACCACAAATAGGACATGTATGTGTCATTTCAAATGGAATTTCATCTCCTGTTCGTCGATCTTCAATAACTTTAACGACCTCAGGAATGACGTCTCCTGCTTTTTTGATTGCCACGGTGTCTCCGATACGAATATCACGTTCTTTGACATAATCTTCGTTATGTAAAGTTGTTTTTGAAATGGTACTTCCCATAAGAATAACCGGCTCTAAAATAGCATTTGGAGTTACTTGACCTGTACGCCCAACTGTAAACTTAATGTCTTTTAGTTTGGTCAAAGCAAGCGTAGCTGGAAACTTATATGCGGTTGCCCATTTTGGATATTTGGCAGTAAATCCTAATCTTTTTTGTCCTTCTAAGTCATTTAATTTGATGACAATACCGTCAATCTCATAAGGTAAATCATTACGGTGTTCAGTCCAATAATTTGTAAAGTCTAATAATTCTGTCAAGTTATGTACAACGGTAATATTAGGGTTGACAATAAAGCCTAACTCTTTCATAAAGTGAAGCGCTTGTTCTTGGGAGTGAATATCGTATTTTTCGGCTTCTGGAAGATGGTACAAAAAGGCATCTAAGTTACGACTAGCTGCAATACTACTATCTAATTGTCTCACACTACCAGCGGCCGCATTTCTTGGATTTGCGAATGGTTCTTCTCCATTTTTGATTCTCTTTTCATTAAGTTCTTCAAAAGATTTTTTACTCATGTAGATCTCGCCACGTACTTCAATATCTAATGGTCTAGTAAGAGAAAGAGGAATGCTTTTAATGGTTTTGACATTATGGGTAATATCCTCTCCTGTTACTCCATCTCCACGCGTGGCTCCTCGTACTAATTTTCCTTTTTCATATAACAAGGAAACAGATAAACCATCGATTTTTAATTCCATCACATAATTTGGATTTTTAATATCTTTACGAATACGTTCATCAAATGCCACAATTTCACTTTCGTTGAATACGTTACTAAGACTCATCATGGGAACTTCATGAACAATTTTATTAAAAGAATCAATCACCGTTCCTCCTACTCGACTGGTAGGAGAATCATTTCGTTTTAATTCTGGATGTTTTTCTTCTAACTTGATTAATTCTCTTAAATACTTATCATATTCTTGGTCTGTAATTGTTGGATGGTCTAATACATAGTAATTATAATTAGCTTGATTTAATATTTCAATTAATTCATTCATACGTGTTTCTATCATGTTTTATCACCGTACTTATTATACCAAATATCGAAAAAAAAGAGTAGTAATTTACTCTTTATTTCAATACTTTATAAGCATCTTGTTGCGCTTTTACATACCCATTCATATTTCCAATATCATAAAATACACTATCGGTTTTCCCTACGTAAAATTCTTCTTTTCGCATTAAACGGAATAGTGCGTCGGTAAATAAATATTCATCCGATACTTTTTTAATCTTTTCTAATTCTTTGAAAATACTTGGGTTTAAGATATAAGTTCCATTACACGCTAGTAAAGATGGTGTTTCACGAAGAGCTGGTTTTTCAACAATTCCTAAAATACGATCTTCGTCTCCTTCATCTAGAATTAACATTCCATATTTATTGACTTCTTGTAATTCTACTTCGCTTGCACCAATAATATTACAATTATATTGTGTATAAGCTTTTTGTAGTTCTAAAGTAATTGGATATTTACCTAGAAAGAAACTATCCCCATACATAACCATAAAGGGTTCATTTCCAATAAAATCTTTTGCTAGTAAAATTGCATGTCCACTACCTAATGGTTCATCTTGATAAATATAATGAATGTTCATGTGATCAATCACATAGTTTAATGTTTCAATCGCTTTATTCTTTCCTCGTTCATTTAATTTTTCTTCTAACTTTGGTTTATGAGTGAAATAATCACGGATCATATCTTGATCATGGTTTAACACAATACATACATCCGTTATTCCACTACGTAGTGCATCTTCTAATAAATACTGTAAGACTGGTTTATCTAATATTGGCATCATCGCTTTAGGAACGGCTTTTGTAACTGGTAAAAAGCGCGTTCCTAAACCAGCTACGGGAATGACTAATTTCGTAATCTTTTTCATTATTTATCCTTGTGAAGTGCTTCATACGTTAGGAAGAAAACGGCAACCCCAATAAAGAAAATAATAACAATCAAAACATTATGAGGATCACTCTCTAAGATATCCTTAAATGGATCCATAATACTATTTAAAAATTTTTCAATACCATCTAACATATTCTACCCCTTTCTAATGCTCTTATGACCTTTTAATATTTTTTTTATACCAATAGGATGAGCAAACGCAATGGTTACAATGGATTTATCCATACTTACAACAACACCTGTTCCAAATGTATCATGAATGACATGATCACCTACACCATAATCAATTTCCGTTGAAATATTTTGAACAGGCTTCTTAAATAAACGATCTACGGTTGTTTCTTCTTCATCTGAATCAATATATTTCGGATCAATTTCACTAATAAATCTTGATGGTGGATTATAACTATCCATTCCATACAAGGTACGACGCTTTGCATTTAATAGCCATAAACGTTTCTTCGCACGTGTAATCGCTACATAACAAAGTCTTCTTTCTTCTTCTAGTTCTTCTTGATCCATTAAAGAATTCGTATGTGGTAAAATTCCTTCTTCCACACCAATTAAGAAAACATAATCAAACTCAAGTCCTTTCGCAGAATGAGTTGTCATTAAGGTTACAACATCTTCATTGTTTTTGTGTTCCTCAATATCGGACACTAAACTAATTTCACTCAAGAATTCTCCTAAGGAAATAATTCCATGTTCTTCTTCAAAAGATTTGGTAATCGATTTAAATTCTTCTAAGTTTTCTAAACGAACTTCGGCTTCGATTGATTTTTCACTTTCTAATTCTTTTCGCATACCACTGAAATCTAATACGGCTTCTACTAATTCTGTTAAACTAGAAGTTTCTTGTTTTTCTTTTAAAGCTTCAATAATCTTTTTAAATTCTAGTTCTTTTCCACTTTCAATCGCTTCATATAAACTTTGATTGTGAAGGGTTGCTTTTTCTTGTAATTTAGAAAGGGTACGCAATCCAATTCCACGTTTTGGTGTATTAATCGCACGTAATAAACTAGTATCATCATATGGATTATAAATTAGTTTTAAATAACTCATTAAATCTTTAATCTCTTTACGATTATAGAAGTAGAAACTTCCAATGACTTTATACGGAATATTTTCACGAAGTAAAGCTTCTTCCATATTACGAGATTGAGCATTGGTTCGATAAAGAACCGCTATTTCATCTTTCGATACCCCTTCATGAATTAGACTATCAATTTCTTTAGCAACATAATAAGCTTCTTCTTTTTCATCTAAAGAACGGTGATACTTAATTTTTACACCATCTTCATTATGTGTCCATAAATTTTTATCTTTTCGTTGTTTATTATTTTTAATAACATCATTGGCAGCATCTAGAATGGTACTTGTGGAACGATAATTTTCTTCTAACAAAATGACTTTAGGATGATCATAATCTTTTTCAAAATTCAAAATATTTCGGTAATTAGATCCTCTCCAAGAATAAATACAGTTATGAACAAAGACTCCATTTGCGACATAATTACGCATTTCTGGAATCGATAAGTCATAAACTTCTCCCTTGTAGTTCATTTCTTTGACTTCGATAATTTCATCATCAATCACTTCATCATGATCCATGGTTGCGATGACCATTCCGACACGCAAACTACCAATTGGCATAAAATTAAATACTTTATTCATATTAAGACGAATTTTACTAATTACTTGTAAATCGTCAAATAAATTTTGAATTGGTTTAATATATTCCAATACATCTTCATAACGATTACGTACTGTTTGAATTTTAATGGTATCTCCACCTACCATATTGACTGGATATCCTAGTTTTGCAAGTTTCTTGTAGTTATCCATACCCGTTGTATTAATATAAATACGGTGTGAATAATAATCTCGAGCTCCTTTCATTTGTGAATCAAAGAAGTTCAAATTTAAAATTCTTTTTTCAAGATCGTTACGAAGTTCTAAAGATGCATGATCATGAGGATAATCCATAAATAAATGACGATCGTGCATTAAACGTTCTACATTTTCTTCAATATTATCTGGCATTTTAATTTCATCTAATTCTTTTTGGGGAATAACTAGATTTTTACCACGAGAGAAGAAAGGCGCAAGAGGAATATTATATTTTTTACTATAATATTTTTCACGTTCAATCGCTTCCGCACGACTAGAACAAGTTTCTACAACCCAAGATTTAGTAGAGTTTACACCATTAATACGGACACAGAAACAATTCGTAATACGATCTTTTTCTTTCATGAATGATTTCGTACGTCCGACAATCCATCCAATTAAAGGATGAAGAGCAAGATAAATATATTGTTTTTCAAAACAATGATTCAATTTGTAGAACACAATGTGGTTAGGTGTGGCTTTAATCATTTTACCACTCTTCGTTTTGACACGAATGACTTTTCCTTCATAATGTCGATGACTAATTTTGTCAACCTTAAAGAAATTCGTATATCCTTTCCCACAACCACATAATACCGAATCAGTGGTTGTTAATTGATCAATTCTTCGTTGTCCACGTCTAGTCGTTACTTTTGTCGTGGCGATTAAACATTGATCATTATCTCCTACGACACAAATATTTTTATATTTCGCACTAATCATTTTCGTTAAAATGTATTGTGCTTCATTTGTATCTTGATACTCATCTACTAATACATATTGAAAACGTTCTTGGTATTTTTGTAAAATCATGGGATTTTTTCGAAATAATAAGATCGGCTTCATTAATAAATCGTCAAAATCAACAGAGTTATTAGAAGCTAAACGCTGTTCATAACGTTGATAAACTTGAACTACTTTATCTTCAAAATCGGTATTCGCAAAACGTTCATAGTCATGAGCAGTTAATAATTCGTTTTTAGCGCCACTAATTTTATTACGAATCGCTTTTGGATTATATTCTTTAATATCCAAATTTAAATCTTTCATAATCTTTTTGATTACGGATAACGTATCGTCACTATCAATAATTGTAAAGTTTGATTTTAATCCTGCCGCTTCATAATTTTCACGTAAAATCGTTAATCCAAAAGAGTGGAACGTGGAAATTTGAATTTGATTTCCAACTGGTCCCAACATTTGAACGACACGTTCTTTCATTTCTTTCGCTGCTTTATTGGTAAATGTGATCGCAAGAATGTGATACGGATCAATTCCTACTTCATCAATTAAATAAGCAATACGCGTTGTTAATACCTTAGTTTTACCACTTCCGGCTCCGGCGAGTACGAGAAGAGGTCCTTCGGTTGTAACTACCGCTTCTCTTTGTTTTTCATTTAATGTATCTAATTTCATTACCATCACCACTTTCATAATATCACATATTTCGCATTTTAGGAACCCCCTTTCGATAATTTCTATTATTTGATTATTCTTGTTTGAACGAATTTTATGGTTATGTCCTTTTAAAATAATAAAGACTCTTCCCACACCCTTTTTCTGTACTTGAATATACTACTACTGAAGTAGAAAGGGGAATGTTTTTGAAAAAGATCATTTTTTCGGTAGTGGCTTTTATTTTCATTATCGTGATTGTCGTTTTAAGTATTTTAAATACCCAGAAAAAGACTTCTGATTTAACGAAAGTCAAAGTTGCCGAAGTCACACATTCTATGTTTTATGCGCCTCAGTATTTGGCCCATAAACTAGGATATTTTGAAGAAGAGGGATTAGATGTTGAAATTATTACTGTCCCAGGGGCAGATAAAGTAACCGCAGCGGTATTATCAGGAGATGTTCAAATTGGATTCTGTGGAAGTGAATCTACAATTTATGTTTATAACCAAGGAGAAAAAGATTATTTAGTGAATTTCGCCGCCCTAACCAAACGTGATGGTAGTTTCATTGTATCACGTGAAAAAATAGAAGATTTTACACTTGAAGATTTAAAAGGAAAACACGTTGTCGCAGGACGTCAGGGTGGAATGCCAGTCATGATGTTTGAATGGGCACTTACTCAGGCTGGAATCGATCCAAAAGAAGACGTTAATGTCGATACGAGTATCGAATTTGCGTCTATGTCTGGAGCCTTTATCGGTGGGACTGGAGATTTTGTCAATCTATTTGAACCAAACGCTTTACAGTTAGAACAAGAAGGATATGGTTATGTAGTCGCATCCTTAGGTGAATTAGGAGGAGTTGTTCCCTACACCGCTTATCATGCGAAAAAAAGCTATATAGAGGAAAATGAAGAAGTCATTCAAGGATTCTCAAATGCGATCAATAAAGCCTTAAAATATACAAGAGAACATACACCAGAAGAAATTGCCAAAGATTTAGTTGATTACTTCCCAGATACCAGTCTTGATGATATTACAACCATTGTAAAACGTTATAAAGATAACGATTCTTGGTTTGAGACGACAGAAATCAAAGAAGAAGATTTCAATCATATTCAAGAAGTCATGGAAAATTCTGAAGCTTTAGAAAAACGCGCTCCATATGATAAACTTGTAGATACTCGTTTTGTGAAATAAATGAGACCGATTTTAAAGATTAAAAATCTTAAAAAAATCTATCATACCAAACGTGGAGAAGTTTTAGCTGTCAAAGACTTTTCTTATGACTTAAACCACCAAGATTTTATATCTATTGTAGGACCTAGTGGTTGTGGAAAATCAACCATTCTATCCATTCTCTGTGGTTTAGACCAAAAATCAGATGGAATCATTGAATGCGATCCTAATATTCGTATTGGATATATGTTACAACAAGATTGTTTATTTGAATGGTTAACCATTTTAGATAACTGTCTTTTAGGATTAAAAATCGAACATCAATTGAATGAAGAATCCAAACAATATGTGATTGACTTATTAGAAAAATATGGATTAAAAGATTTTATTCATAGTTATCCATCCCATTTATCTGGAGGAATGAGACAGAGAGTCGCTTTAGTTCGAACACTGGCAACTAAGCCTGACATCTTACTTTTAGATGAACCTTATAGTGCACTAGATTATCAATCGCGCTTAGCGGTTTCCGATGATGTTTTTAAGATTATCAAGAAAGAGAAAAAGAGCGTGATTATGGTTACACATGATATTTCAGAAGCCATTAGTTGTTCTGATTTAGTCATTGTATTAACGGAAAGGCCATGCACGATCAAAAGTATTTATCCTATTCATTTAACCAATGCCTCAACGCCAATTGAGAATCGAAAATGTAAAGAATTCGCAAGCTATTATGATCAAATATGGAAGGACTTAGATTTCCATGTGTAGTACGGAACACAAAAAATATTTAAAGAAAATAAAACGAGAAAATCGTCTCGTTCTATTCTTTCAACTTCTATTAGTTCTTTTATTTCTTGTCATCTGGCAAATCAGTGCGGATCTAGGATGGATTAATACTTTTATTAGTTCTAGTCCCAAAGCAATTTTAGAAACTTTAATCAGTCTTCACAACGCAAATAACTTGTATCACCACATTTTGATTACGGTATGGGAAACGTTTCTTAGTTTTTCTCTAGGTACCATCATCGGTATTGTAATAGCGACCATTTTGTGGTACTTACCATTTGTCCATCGTGTTGTGGAACCTTATTTAACCATCTTAAACAGTTTACCAAAAGTTGCTTTAGGACCCATTATTATCATTTGGTGTGGAGCTGGAATGAAATCTATTATCTTCATGGCTTTACTTATTTCTGTCATTATTACAATCATCAATGTTTATCAAGGATTTATGGAAATTGATCCCAATAAAATTCGATTATTACAATCCATGAAAGCAACCAAAACACAAATTTATCGTTATCTTGTTCTACCAGGGGCATTTAACAACATTATTAGTGCGCTTACCATTAATATTAGTTTAACTTTAATTGGTGTGATTATGGGAGAATTCTTAGTTTCCAAATCAGGAATTGGATATTTAATTATGTATGGTTCTCAAGTATTCAATTTAGATTTAGTGATTACAGGTGTTTTTATACTTTGTATTGTCGCCGCACTTATGTATTATAGTATCTTCTATTTAGAAAAATTATTAATCAAACATTCAAAAAGATGATTTTCATCTTTTTTTCTACAAATTTCTTATTTTTACACATAAACTGTAATGTGAAAAAGCAAAAAGAAAATGGTGAAATGATTGACAAATGACGACAAAATAGAGTACATTATAGATAGAAAGGAAGATGTACATGTATTGTGGTGAATGTGGTTTTAAGAACCAAAAGGGAGACCGTTTTTGTGCGGAATGTGGAAAACCTCTACAAGAAGAAAAAACAACGCCAAAGAAAAAAGTCGTTTCAAAACAACCGCCAAAACCTAGAAAACCTATGTCTAAAAAGACTAAAATAGGAATTATTATAGGAATTATCGTTATTGTCTTAGGAATCATTGGATATAATGTAGGAAGCAGTATGACAAGTCCTAAAAAAGTAGCTTTAAATTTCTTTGAAGCAACCGTTAATTATGACGCAGATGCACTTTATTCTTATCTTGATGTGGAACAAAATGAATTTACAAGCAAAAAGGTATTTAAAAAGATCGTAGAACGCATGAAAAAAGAAGATAATGAAAAAGTCATGAACTACAAAGTAACCAATGTAGAAAAAAGTAGTAGTGGTTTATATGCGAACGTTACTATTAACTATACCGTAGATGGTGACAGTGATGATCATAGTGAAACTATTCGTTTATCAAAGACAAAAAACAAAAAATTCTTATTCTTTGACGAATGGAAAGTAGCCGTTAATAATACGGATACCGTAGATGATTTTGAACTTACTGTCATCAAAGATTCTGAAGTGACATTGGAAGGTGTAAAAGTAGACTCTAAATATCTTGATAAAAAAGAAAGTTCAGATTCATACGATGTTTATGTATTACCTGCTTTATTACCAATCGAATATGAAGTGGAAGTTAAATTACCTTATGGATTTACGGTAACAGATACCATTTATCCAGATTCTTATTCTACTTCAAAAACAATTGATGTAGATATGGATAGTTTCCCAGAAAAAGAAACAGAAAAATTAGAAAAACAAATCAAAACTGATTTAACAACGCTTTATAGTAATGCGATTGAAGGAAAATCATATGAAGATGTGAAAAGTAATTTCTCTTATGATGGAGATGCGAATGAGATGTCAGAAGTCTATGATGATTTAAAAGAAGATCTTACTTCTTCTCTATCAAAACTTACTAACATCGAATATGAATCTGTAGATCTTACGGATATTGAAATCGACGAAGATGGATTATTATCTCTATCCGTTCGTGCGAAATTCAAATATACCATTTCTTATGAAGAAAATGGAGAAACAAAAACAAAATCTACTGATGATAATGATACTATGTATCTATCCTATGGTTATCAAGATGGTAGTTACAAAATCGTAGATGCAAGTAGTCTACAAACCTATTTTTCAAGATATTTTTAAGGAGGAATGAAAAATGGCAAAATATTGTACAAAATGTGGTAAAAAATTAGATGGTAAACCTTGTGATTGTGAAAATCAAACACAGACGGTTACGACTACTTCTAATTTTGATTTTAATCATTTACTTGATGTTGTGAAAGGAATGTTTACAAAACCGGTAGATACCTTAAATAACTTTATTGGTGATCATAATCTTAGTTATGGACTTGTACTTCTTGGAGTAAACGCTCTTATTATTGCATTATTCTGTTGTTTAGGAATGAAAGAACTATTCTCTTTTGTAAGTGGTAGTATGTCTGCCTTCCTTATTCAATCATCTATAGAATTCCCATATGCGGAAGTATTCTTTAAAAGCTTAGTATTTGTTATTCTTGGATATGCGATTCTTGCTGGACTATTCTATCTTATTGCCGATAAACTATTTAAAGGTCCATCAAGTTATCAAAAAATGATTACTTTATTTGGTGCGGTTTCAGTTATTTTATCTGCAACTTTACTAGGTTCTATTGTATTGATGTATGTATCAACGCAATTAATGTTTGTTTGGTTGTGCTGCGGTTTATTACTACAAAGTGTATATACGATCCAAGGGTTAAAAATGGCAATCAATATCGATGAAAATAAATTAGGATATGTATACGCTGTAGTATATGCGATTCTTTTAATTGTTACTATATTCATTTTACCTAGAATTATGGGATAAAGAAAAGGGACTTAGGAGTCTCTTTTCTTTTCTAAATAAAAGTGATATAATATTTTTTAATCAAAGGAGAATGATTATGAAACAAAAAGAAATATCATGGCAAGAACAATACCGTTATCTCATTCAATTTTTTAATGAACAGATTCAAACAACAAATGAGTCTTTAAATTTAAAACTTTTATTTGAACATGATTCTTATCAGATTATTGCCAATCAAAAAATCAATAAACAATATTTGTCACCTCTTTATCAATTTGAAAACACGGTGAATTGTTTTCTTGACTTTTTAAAATCTGAAACAGAGATTCAACAAATTAAATATATTACAAAAGAACAACAAACACAAGGAACGATCATGATTAAAGGTATGGCAAAACAAAATCATTATCAAGTCTCTTTAATCTCTAATCCTAAAATGTTAAAAAAGATTTTTGAATTATACCAATTACTTCAACTTCAAGAAATTCCTAAAGTGAAATATAAAAAACATGTTTGTGATACTACATTCATTATGAAGTAGTCACAACATGTTTTTTTGTTAATGTAATGGATCGGTTGCTTTCGCACTTAAAGTTAAATCTCCACGACGGCCACGTTTGTAAGCAAAATAACCAGCCGCACCAATCATAGCCGCATTGTCTGTACAATATTTAATTGGTGGAACACATAAGTGAACGTGGTTTTCTTCACACATCGTTTCTAAAGCACTTCGTAATCCTTTATTCGCTGCCACGCCACCTGCCACAATCAAATTTTTTACATGATAGGCCTTTAGTGCATGAAGAGTTTTTTTAGTTAAAATTTCTACTACACGGTTTTGAAAAGAAGTTGCTAGGTCTGCTTGGCGAATCTCATGACCACGTTGTTTTTCATTATGAGCAAGGTTAATAACCGCACTTTTTAAACCACTAAAACTAAAATTATAAGAATCATCATCTAATGGAAGTGGTAATGAATAAGTATCCTCACCTTCTGTAGCTAACTTATCTACTCTTGGTCCCCCTGGATAAGGAAGTCCCATCACACGAGCCGCTTTATCATAAGCTTCTCCTACCGCATCATCCAAAGTACCACCAATACGTTCAAATGAATAATCTTCTTTCATATAAATTAAATCCGTATGACCACCACTAACAACAAGTGCGATTAAGGGAAATTGTAATGGTTCAACTAAATTATTCGCATAAATATGTCCTGCAATATGATGAACCGGTACTAATGGTTTATCGTAAATATATGCAAGTGTTTTAGCTGCTTGAACACCCACTAATAAAGAACCAATCAACCCTGGACCATAAGTAATCGCAATGGCTGTAATTTCTTCCATTGTCATATGAGCTTCCGTTAAAACTTGTTCTAAAACCATCGTTACATTTTCAATGTGATGACGACTCGCAACTTCTGGAACCACTCCACCAAATGTCGCATGAATGTCCATTTGTGACAACACCACTGTTGCGATTTCTTCACTTCCATTTTTAATAATCGACATACTTGTTTCATCACAACTAGATTCAATCGCTAAAATATATACATCTTTCATACTATCACTTCCTTATCATTAAAATACCATCTTCACTTCCATAGTATTTTTTTCTGATTGCGCCTTTTTTAAATCCATATTTAGAATAAAGTTTTTGTGCGATTTGATTATGTTCATTGACTTCCAAAGACATAGAAGTAACACCATCATTTGAGGCTTCCTGAATCATGAATTCTAACAATTGAGAAGCAATTTTCTTACGACGATAGGCAGGATCTACATAAAGATACTCAATTTCTAATTGTTCATACATCTTGTCGTAACACAAAAATCCACAGATTTGTTCTTGATCTTTATAAACAAGAACTTGAAAAAAAGGGTTATCCTGTGGAAAAGAAACAGAAAATACTTCTTTTAATAAGTTTTCCACAGGAATTCGATCTTCTTTACTCATTTTTTGAATCATGTTTTATGTTTTCCTCAGCTTCTGTTACTTTTAAATAAATAGGATTCACTTCATGAGGATTCTTTGTAACATCATGTTCATGGTTTTCCACAACTTTAGATAGATTGACTTCAGGTTTTATTTGTGGAATCTCTAAATCACAAGCATCATAACTAACTGCCACCATAGATCCGCTTGGATACCTCTCCTTTAGCGATTTAATCGGCATATAAGCGTCATTTACTACTACACCCTCATGATTATAGATACCTGCGTAAACCGCTTCACGACGGGCATCTATATAGGGAATAATGTAGTCTGTTGTATATGAGGTAGATGCTAGAAGTTCTAACTCCGAAATTGGAACAATCTCTAACTTCTTTGCCCAAGCATACGTTTTGGCAATTGTCACACCAATTCGAATACCAGTAAAAGAACCTGGACCAATCACTACATAAATTCGTTTAATATCATCTACATTCCAATTTGCTTGGTGAAATAAGCGATCAATTAAAGGGAAAATACGCGAAGATAAGGAATGATCATTCTCTTCATCAATCGAAGTAACCACTTCATGTCCCTCTAAAAGAGCAAGCAAAATACGACTAGATGCCGTATCTATAAATAAAGATCTCATAATACCGCCTCACATAAATCCTCATATTTTTTCCCATGTGGTTTTAAAATTAAAACACGAGTATTCTCTTTTCCATTAACTAATTTAAACTTAATATCCAATCGTTCTTCAGGAAGAACATCCTCAATGGTATCTGCCCATTCAATAATAACGACACCATCTTTGTGAAAATACTCTTCAATCCCCAAACCATCTACATGTCCATCTAAACGATAAACATCCATGTGATACAAAGGCATTTCACCATCTGGATATTCCTTAATAATGTTAAAAGTTGGTGAAGTCACATTTTCTTTAATCGCAAGTGCTTCAGCAAAACCTTTTGTAAAAACAGTTTTTCCACTTCCCATTTCTCCATCTAAACAAATAA
>ERZ1643251.3484-NODE-3484-length-14488-cov-4.452228_pt1 | contig 14488 bp, 15 predicted proteins | sample MGYA00579261_ERZ1643251 | MGnify/ENA primary metagenome ERZ1643251 (study PRJEB29033, sample SAMEA4952267) | chicken gut metagenome | biome: Broiler Chicken; feature: Gastrointestinal Tract; material: Caecum | place: Ireland | collected 2018 | study: Broiler...
AGACCTCATAATGGCGGCGAGTCTTAGGAAAATTCCTGCTTCCGCTCTGCTCCTCGACCACCCTAAAGCCCCTGCCTATTATCTCTTGTATAAAAGCGACGCTCTGCCCGAAAACTTCAACGAAGTCACCCCCGAACAGGAAGAAGCGCTCCTGAAATCGATGCGGGAAAAACCCCTCTCCGATAGTTCCCGCGGCCGTAACAATCTTTTGAAAATCCTTGCGATTTTTATTTTTCTCGCTTTCGTGGTGACGGTGGTGTTCCTTATCGCTCTGCTTATGAAACTGTTTTAAGTCTCTATTTCGGCAACAATGTGAACCCGTCCGAAAAAACCGTCTTCGGACGGCTTTTTTATGCTATCCTTATTGAAAACGCAATGGCCGTTGTGATAAAATAAGAAAAAACGCTTTTCGGAGGAATTATGTCCGAACTTTCCAAACTTCTTATCCCGAAACTCGCCCCCGAAGCCGAGGGGAAAAACTTCGTAAAGGGCGACGGGTACCGCATAACCGTCCTGACCGACCGTCTTTTCAGAGTGGAAATCAGGAAAAACGGCTCTTTTAACGACGAAGCCACGCAGACAGTCTGGTACCGCAATTTTCCCCGAAACGATTTTACGGTCGCTCAATCGGGCGAAACCTTGCTCGTAACCACCGCCCGAAGCGTGCTCGCCTTTTCCGTTAAAAGGAAAAAGGTGGTTGCGGTTTTATCGGACGGAAAACCTCTTTCTTTGAAAAAAAGCGACAATTTGAAAGGCACCTGCCGTACCCTCGATATGCGGATAGGCAAAGTTAAACTTTCTCAAGGCGTGATAAGTAAAAAAGGCGCGGCGTTTCTCGAAGACAAAGGGCTTGTTCTGAAATCCGACGGAACGCTTTCCCCCGCCCCCGAAGGAAAAGACTTCTACGTTTTCGCTTACGGGAACGATTATAAAACCGCTCTTTACGACTTTTACCGTCTGACGGGCTTTCCGCCCATGCTTCCCCGTTTCGTCCTCGGCAACTGGTGGAGCCGATACAGGGCTTATACGCAGGAAGAATATCTCTCCCTTATGGACCGTTTCGCCGCCGAGAACATCCCTCTTACGGTAGCGACGGTGGATATGGACTGGCACTGGGTGGACGTCAACAAACAATTCGGGTGCAATTATAAATACGAAGGTTTCGGCAGAGGTCCCGGTTGGACGGGTTATAGCTGGAATACCGACCTTTTTCCGAATTACAGGGAATTTTTGTCCGAACTGAAAAAACGCAACTTGAAAGTTACCCTCAATCTCCACCCTGCCACGGGCGTAAGATTTTACGAAGACAGTTACGAAAAAATGGCAAAAGCCAACGGCATAGACCCTGCAAGCAAACAGACCGTCCCCTTCGATCTTTCGAGTAAGAAATTTCTGAACAGCTATTTCGATATTCTGCACCACCCCTACGAAGACGAGGGCGTGGCTTTCTGGTGGATAGACTGGCAACAGGGTAAAAAAAGCACCGTTCCCGGACTGGATCCGCTGTGGGCTTTGAACCACTACCATTATCTCGACAACGCCCGTCACGGAAGAGGAGTTATCCTCAGCCGCTACGCAGGCGCAGGCAGTCACAGGTACCCTCTCGGATTTTCGGGCGACAGCGTAACGTATTGGAAAAGCCTCGACTTCCAGCCCTATATGACGGCAACCGCCGCAAACATCGGATACGGCTGGTGGAGCCACGATATAGGCGGTCACACTTTCGGCGTTTATAACGACGAACTCTATCTCCGCTGGTGTCAGTTCGGGGTGTTCAGTCCGATAAACCGCCTCCATTCCACTTCTCACGACTTACAGGGAAAGGAACCCTGGCGGCACAGTGAAACGGTACGACGCATCGTTTCCGACTACCTGCGCTTAAGACACCGTCTTATCCCTTATATTTATTCGGAAATGCACTCCGAGTCCGCCTGCGGCGGCGCCCTATGTCTTCCCGTCTATTACGACTACCCCGAAAAAGAGGAAGCGTATAAAATAAAGAACGAGTATTTCTTCGGCTCGCAACTTCTGGTCTGTCCCGTGACCTCTCATCAAGATAAAAAACTCAATATGTCGAAAGTGGACGTTTGGCTTCCCGAAGGACGCTGGACGGATATCTTTACCGGCAGAATTTATAAGGGCGGCAAAATACTGTCGGTATTCCGCGACGCGGAATATATCCCGGTGTTTGCAAAGGAGGGAGCGATACTTCCCTTATCGGCGGACGACGGAAACGCCTGCGGCAATCCCGAAAAAATAGAAATACGGGTATATCGGGGAAACAACTCTTACACCCTTTACGAGGACGACGGCGAAACGAACAAGTATCTCGACGGCGAATACGCCGAAACTCTCTTTACCGTCGCTGAAGACGAATCCTCTTTGCGTTTTACCGTAGGGGTTGCTTCTTACGGCGAAGGCAACGAAAACTTCCGCCTGCCCGAAAACAGGGAATACACGGTGGTGTTCAAGGATATAAAAGGCGGCGCCGCCACGGTAAACGGCGAAGCCGTCCCCTTCGACGGTTCGGTCACGGTAAAGGAAGGAAGCGAAATAGTAATTACCGACTACACCGCTTGCGACAACGGCGACAAATGCGAAAATATCCGCCTCGTGCTTTGCCGCTATCAGGCGGGCAATCTGTCCAAGATGTTCCGCTACAGAGGACTGAAGGAGCTCTCCGATCCGCACCTTTTACTCGCCGCCGTCAAGAAGCGTTTCCCGAAAAACGTCTATCTCGCTGCAAAGGAAGTTTCGGAATAAACGATTTTATCGGATTAAAAAAGCACGCCGTTAAGCGTGCTTTTATTTTTTTATCATCAGAACGTCGTCGGCGGAAATTTCCAGAAAATTGCAAAGTTTGGAAAGCGTAGCAAGCGAAGGCTGCGCCCGCCCCGAAAGATATTGCGACACGGTCGGCTTCGATACCCCTATCGCCTTGGCTATTTCCGTTTTCGTCTTTCCGCTCATTTCTATCTCCGAACGGAGATTTGCCGTTATTTGTTCGGATAATTCCATTTCTACCTCGTAAGAATTTTATAATAATTATATTAAGTATTGCCTAATTTTTCTTGATAATTAGGCAATGCCTAATATATGCTTATTTCGGGCAACGCCGAAAAAAGGAACAAGGAGAAAAGAAATGGGAAAATATATTGAAAATCATCTCACGAAAAACGAAAAAGTCATAAAAAAGCTAAAATCAGCGCGATAACGATATTCACGTCGATATTCCGTCTGAGATTTTTCCGTAACCTGGTGGCTATGGCGACTACGGAACTGGGCTTTACCGACAAAAACGTCATCGGCAAATCGGGCTTTATTTCCTCCAAAGCCATGTCGTCGTCCCTCGACAAAGCACAGAATGTTTCGGTCAAAAGCGGATTGTTCGGAAAAATCTTCAACTACGGCGACGTTACCGTCACCACCGCTTCGGGCACTTATAAATTCTATAACATAGCTAAAGCGGAGGCTTTCAAGACCGCTCTTATGGCGCAGATAGAAACCTACGGAGAAGAAAAAGTAAAGTATCAGGCGGCGCAAATGGCGCAGGCGATGGCGGGAGCCATAAAAAACTGAGCGACAGTCGGGCGTTGCCGTAAACCGACGATAAATGTGTCAAGGGGGGAAACCGTCCTCGATCCTTATCGACGAGGGCGGTTTTTTTACCGTTTGGAATACTCGCAACCGCAGTAGTTTTGGCGGTATAAGTGAAATTTTTTACTGTTTTCTAAACTTCTCAAATAGCCGTTACGTTTTTTGAAATCGGACGGAAGGTAATTTACGCCGTATTTTGACGCAAGTAAAAATCCCGTTTCGTTGATTTTTGCGGCGTTTTTCAAGGGTGAAACGGTGAGCGTGGTGGCAAAATAATCCCCTTCCTTACACAATTCCGCCGCTTTTTCCATACGGACGCGGTAACAGTCGAAACACCTTTCCCCTCCTTCGGGGAGATTTTCCCGTCCCTTCACAATCGTGGCAAAATCTTCCTTGCAATGCCCGAAATCGACGATCTTGACCTTTTCTCCGAACCGTTCGGACAAAAATCTTTTCTGTTCGCTCAGCCGATAAGCGTACTCTTCGTCGGTATCGATATTCGGGTTGTAATAAACCACCGTGACGAAGAAATACTCGGCGAGTTCCTCTATGCACCCGGATGAACACGGAGCGCAGCAACTGTGCAGAAAAAGAGAGGGTTTCCCTTTCAGATTTTTGAGTATATTCTGCATTTCCGCGTCGTAATTTATCTTATTCATGGCACTCCGACAACAAAACTTCTTCTTCCCCTTTCACCGCAAAAGTATATTCGGAGAAAAGGTCGTATATCCTTACTCCCTCCGTCCCTTTTTTCATCGCCGCAAAAAAACTCCCTCCGTCGGCTTTATATCGGGCTTCGGCAGCGCAGAAAAGGCGGTAAAACTCCTTTTCGTCCTCGGTTTTCTTGGAGAAAAAACGGGCGGAAACGGCGGCAAAATCTATTTTTTTACGTTCTTGTATATCTATCCCGACGGGTTTTTCGCTCAAAGCGCACGCCGTTATCTCTCCGCTGTGCGTCACCGAAACAAAAAGTATCCTTTTCCCTTCACCGTCGGCAAGAAAGGGTTTTCCGTCCCTTCTTTTTACCTCGACGGAAAGAGGCTTTTGCCCTTTTATCGCACAAAAGGAAGCGTATGCTTTCAATATAAAAGCCTCGCTTCCCGTTTTGCGAAAGGTAAAGCAAATCAACATTCTATCTGCCGTAGATACGGATTATTTTCCGCAGGAAATCCCTGTCCACGTTGTTTATTGCGGTATAATTGGTGCGGTAACGCCAGCACCCTTCGGCGACCCCCGGCGTATTCATACGGGTATCGCTCCCGTAGCCGCAAAGGTCCTGCATCGGAATTATCGCAAGGTCGGCACAGCTCGCTATCACGCTCCTCATAAATGCCTTGGTCGCTCTGCAATAACCGCCGCCGCTTGCCCAGCCGTAGTCGGAATCGCAATCCACGTAATCCAAAGCCGCCTGGCGCGTAGCGTTGTCCAGACTTAAAAGCCAGCCTAAGGTGGTGTCGTTGTCGTGCGTTCCGGTATAGGCTACGCAGTTCTTGACGTAGTTATGCGGAAGATGCGGATTGTTGACGTCGCCGTCGAACCCGAATTGCATAACTTTCATCCCGGGATATCCGCATTTAACCAAAAATTCCGCCACATTTTCGTCGATAAGTCCCAAATCCTCGGCTACTATTTCGTGTTCGGGCAGAACTTTTTTCAGTTCTTTGAAAATAGCGTCGTGAGGTCCTTTATACCACTTGCCTTCCTTGGCGGTCTCCGCTTCGGCAGGCACTCCCCAATATTCGTAAAGTCCGCGGAAATGGTCTATCCTCAATATGTCGTATAAACTCAAAGCGTGTTTTAGTCTTTCCACCCACCAGGAATACCCGTCTTTTGCCATTTTCTTATAGTCGTAAAGCGGATTTCCCCACAGTTGACCGTCTTTTGCGAAATAATCGGGCGGAACTCCCGCCACCAGCTTCGGTTTGTAGTCCTTGCCCATAAGGAATATATCCGCGTGCGCCCATACGTCCACGCTGTCGTAGCTGACGTAGATAGGCAGATCGCCGAATATCTTTATCCCGTAATTTTTTGCGCAATCGTGGATTTTTTTCCACTGACGGAAGAACATAAACTGTTCGAAAAAGTAAAATCCCGCTTCCTCGGCGTTTTCCGAAAGAATTTCCTGCTTCAATTCCGCCGAATAGGCTTTGTATTTCTCCGGCCACTCCGCCCAGGAACCGTCCCCGAACTTTTCCTTAAGCACCATAAATGCGGCATAATCGCTTATCCAGTAGTCCTGCTCGGCTTTGAATTCTTCCATTTCGGCTTTCTTTGTCTCGTCGAGTCGGGCGTAGGCTTTCCGCAGCATTTCTTTTTTGGCTTTGCGGACGAAAGCGTAGTCGGTAAGATAAATGTCCCCGGGGTATCTTGCGGCGGCTATTTCCTCTTCCGTCAGAAGTCCTTCCATTCGCTCGGGGTCGATATAAACGTAATTCCCCGCAAAACTGGATATACCGCTGTACGGAGAATCCCCCGCACCCGTAGCCGTTATCGGCAAAGTCTGCCAGACTTTGAAACCCATTCCGCCGATTTCTTCCAGAAATCTCTCGGCGTCTTCGGAAAATCCTCCTATCCCGTAACGCCCGGGCAAAGAGGATACGTTAAGTAAAACTCCCGCTCTTCTTTTCATTTTTTATCCGCCTTTATCAGTATTTTTTTCTCTTGAACCTCGGGTTCAAAAGGATTTCTCCCATTACGATATATTCTGCAAGAGGACTTCTTCCGCTTTCCGTTTCTTCTTCGGTATGCATTTCCGATGGTTGTATCAAGTCGGAACCCTTTACTTTAATTTCTCTTTTCGCAGGCGGAGGAGAGGTTACCTTCCCCTCCGTACCCGTTCCGAATCCGAATAAATTATCCATTATTTCTTACCTTTGTCGCCTTTGTCGGCAGGCAGTCCGCTTGCGCTTACGGCATTGCGCATATTGGTGTCGGCTTGAATGTTCTGCATATTATAATAGTCCATAACGCCTAATTTCCCGCTCCGCAACGCCTCCGCCATAGCCTTCGGCACTTCGGCTTCCGCTTCGATAACCACAGCTCTCATTTCCTGCGTTCTGGCTTTCATTTCCTGCTCGGTAGCTACGGCCATGGCTCTTCTTTCCTCGGCTTTTGCCTGAGCTATACGCTTATCGGCTTCGGCCTGATCCATCTGTAACTGCGCTCCGATGTTCCTGCCTACGTCCACGTCGGCTATGTCGATACTGAGTATCTCGAACGCCGTTCCGCTGTCCAGTCCTTTCTGCAACACCGTCTTGGAAATACGGTCGGGGTTTTCCAACACGTCCTTGTGCGTTACGGCGCTTCCCACGGTGGTGACTATCCCTTCGCCTACCCTGGCTATTATGGTCTCTTCCCCGGCTCCGCCGATAAGTCTGGAAATGTTCGCTCTCACCGTAACCCTCGCCTTGCAACGGAGTTCTATCCCGTCTTTGGCTATCGCCGCTATAACCGGCGTTTCTATAACTTTCGGGTTGACGCTGACTTTGACCGCGTTCAGAACGTCTCGCCCGGCAAGGTCTATCGCCATAGCCGTCTTGGTGGAAAGTTCGATGTTGGCGCTGTGCGCCGAAATAAGGGCGTTTACCACCTTTACCACGTCGCCTTTCGCCATATAATGCGTTTCCAGCTCGGTTATGTTGATGTTCAACCCGGCTTTCTTTCCCGTGATATAGGCGTCCACTATCATTCCTATCTTTATCTTTCTGAGTCTCATTCCCACCAGTTTTCCTATGGAAATGTACGCTCCGCTCACTAACGCGCGAAACCACGTCGATACCGGTACTATAATGAAAAACGTTATTATCGCAAGAATAAGAATAACTATCCCCACTACCAGTCCCGCTACGTTGACCGCCAATAATCCTGTCATATATCCCTCCGATTTTTTATATTCTTAGAAAATTCTTTTATTCCGATTTACTTTGTACGGATATTTTTACCCCTTCCACGCTTTTTACCGTAATTTCGGTATTTTTATCGATAAAGAAATTTTCGGCGACGACGTCGTAAGTCGCGTTGTCGATAACGGCTTTCCCGGCAGGACGAAGATCGGTCAGCGTTACTCCCGTCTTGCCTACCAAAGCCTTGAAATTAGCCGTACCGTCGCTGTAGTCGGGATCGACGGCGGTTTCTTCCTGGGTAAAAAGCGTTCGCTTAAGCCATTTTTTCTTGTTGGCTATCAGGAAAAACGCAAATACCGCTCCCACTATCAGAAATTCGAACAGCAACAGCTGAAATACCTGCATAAGGGCGTTATCTTCGGGTTGACGAAAAATCGCTCTCAGAATGAGACTTAACGCCAAAAGAATAAATCCGCTTATCCCGAAAAACCCGAACCCTGGTTGAAAAATCTCGATAAACAACAGTACCAGTCCCAAAATGAGACAAACTATGACGTACCATTCCATATTGGTAAAAAGCAAATTGTATTGATGAAAAAATTCCATATCCGCCTCCTTTGCGGAAAGCAATCGTTAAAAATTCTTTGGCAAAGCGAATTTATCTATTCGCGCCACTTTTCGGAACCGTCTCCCCAGTCCACGTCGGGGCGGTGTCCTGCGACTTCGTCGTCGGCTATCTTACGGGCAATATACGCTCTTTGGGCGTAAATACGGTGTTTTTTCCTGTCTTTAACCACCAAAGCAATTATTATTATTACGGTAAGGAGCAAAATACTACCGACGATTATGGGAATGACTATATCGTAATATATGATCAACACGCCGTCGGTATCTGCGGAATAATAAAATTTTCCGTCTTTGTATTCGAAATCGCTCAAGGTGTGTTTATCGCCGTTTTCATCTACTATGCAGGCTCTTAACAGGAAAGACATCGGTTTCTTTATTCCGTCTATCACGGCGGAATATTCCCCCGTTTCCTTGTCGCCTAAATCGATTTTTACGTAATCGTTGACAATTTTGGTTATGCTCGCTATAGCCTCAAGCGCTTCGTCGCAACCGTTTGAGGTAACCGTCAAAACACTCCCTGCAGGAAACGACCCGACAACGGAAGAGCCGTTTGCCGACAAGGAAGGATAATTTACACTGACTTTCCCTTCCTTATAAACGAATTCGTAATTGTCGTCCGACGCTCCCTCGGGCAAAACGTTATACGAACCCACTTCCTGCGGCACTATAGCCATAGAAGGCTTGACTTCCAGGTCATCCTCGTCGTCCTCTGCCAGAAATCCGCTGTAAGTAAAGGTAGGAAGCGGCGTTTCCCCTTTCTTGTAAACCAAATCGTCGAGTTTTACCGTCAAAGGCGCTTTGGAAACGGTGAAAACCTTTTCCCCGCCGTTATAAAAAGCATAATTCGGGTTCAAAGAATGAACGTAAGAAGTATAAGTCCCGGCGTCTTTAACAAAACGGTTGAAAGTGACTACCGTTTCTATTTCGGGAGGATTTTCGGCGATTATCTCGCAGGAAATCTTCTTTTCGTACCCGTCGTAAACGAAGCCGCCTTCGCATACCAGACGGAAATCCAGAACTTTAGGTTCTATCGTGTAAGTAGCCTCGCGGAAAATAACGTTATAATCGTCGTTGTCGTAAGTCCCGTTCACGGCATATCTTCCCGCGTCCGAACCGCCTTCTCTTACAAGTCTTATATTAAGAGCCTCCAACGTATCCCCTTCGGCAAGCGTGGATCCGCTTTCCAGTTCGTATAAAGGCACCGTTTCGGGCTGACCGTATTCGATACGAACGGACTGAACTTTCACGTAAACCGTTCTTTTCAAAACCGTAACGGTCACCACTTCGGACTTGATATTCTGTCCGTTTGCAAAATTCGCCCTGCAATAGAACTCCCTTCCGCTGTCGGCCGTGGTCAGACCGTACAAAACAAGCTCCCGCCCTTCTTGCAGAAAGGTATTGTCGTAATTGTCGTACCAGGAATAGGTCGCGTCAGCCGAATTCGCTTCCGCATACAAAACGGCGGTTTCGCCGTAACTTATCGTGACGTCGGCAGGCTGAACGCTGAAAGAAGGCATATCCGCCGCAACGGCGACTTCCTCGGACAATACGTTTCCCGATACAAAAAACGCCGCACAAACGACCAACACCATCGGCAAAATAAATATTAAACGACTTTTCTTTATATTCATTCCCTCTCCTTTTCCCGTTTCAGAACGGGGAAGGACCTCTTTTTAAGCCCATCTGCTGTGTTTTCTGCGACTGCGGCTCTTCTCTCTCCGTCCTCCGCTCAATCCGCCTATTATTATCGCGACGAATATCAACACCACCGCCGCCGCTATAGCCATCAGTACGTAGTCCGATAAATCGTTGGCTTTGACGGGAAAACTTTTTACGAACACTATTCCCTTAAGGGAAGACGCGTCTATCAGGAAATACCCGTTCTCGAAAACGTAATCCAACTGTTTTACTTCCGTCCCGTCGTATTGAAGCACTCTCACTCCCGAGGAGGAATCGAGTCCGTAAAGTTTGATTTTCAGAGAATAATCCTCGCCTTCTTCGGGAACGAGCTCTTCTCCTCCGTTGACGTTGACGTCGTAGGAAGCGAGTACCGATTCCTTATAACCTTCGCCGTCGGCAAGAACTTCGCTCACCGCTTCGGAAATACCGCTTACCGACGATTCCGTCAAGGAAATTTCACAAGACGGGTCGTACCCTTTCGCCGCGCCGTAAAGACAGACGTAATTGTTGAGATTGCTGCTTTCCAGCTGAGAAGTACGGATAGTCAGATACGCCTGTAATACGAGGTCTTCGAAATTTTCCTTGCTTACGGTAACTTCGTAAAGATACTTTCCCGCGTCGGTAACTTCGTCGATATTGTATTTAACGGTAACGTCCGTCCAGAGCGTTTCGTCGTATTCCACTTTGAGAGAATGGGCTTTCCCGTCGTAAAGCGTTTCCTCCGAGTCCAAAGTAAATCCGTTCAGAAGGGCGGGCGTAACAAAATAAAATCCGTTTTGGACAACTACGGTGAAATTGGGCATTTCTCCGCCGTCGTAGGTTACGGAAACGGTATAACTGCCCACTCCGCTGTCTTTGTCCACTCCTTTGGGGGCGAACTCTGTATGTGAAAGAACGTATGTCCTTTCCTCCTCGGTGCAGCTTCCGCCGACTACGGGAAGGGCGGAATATTCCTTTTCTTCCAGATACCTGCGGGAAAAAGATTCCGAACTCACGGTTAAGACGGATTTTTCGATACGGAAAGGAATTTCTTTCCCTGCCGCGAGCATTTCGTAGTCTCCCGCGTCAAAAGGAGTAACGAGCGTTCCGCCTTTATAAAACTCCGCGCCCTCGTACTCGTAAGAAGCGGCTTTGTAGCGGACTATCTGTCCTTCGGGAAGAACTGCCGTCTTTGCAACTCGTTCGGCTGCAACGGTCAGAGAAAAAGGAAGATACGTTTCGTCCTCGGGTCTGCTAAGGGTGACGGTATCGGGAAACAGATTTTCCAGTCCGGTAAGATAAGGTTTGTCGGAGATTCTGTTTTCCGCTCCGAAGGAAAAATCGTAATCGAATTTTTCATTGCAGAAAGCGAGATCGGTAAAGAATACCGTTACGCTGATGCCGTCGGCAAGACAAACCACGTCGGAAGAAGTCAGGTTAAATTCTTCTTTGACCGTTTCGCCTTCTTCGGCAAAAACCGCTTTATCGGATAAACGCAAAAAAGCCGTGCCGAATACCGCAAGAAGGAATACGGCAAGGACAATAAAGAGAAACTCGGTAACTTTTAACGTACTTTTAAGCGACATACTTCTCCCGTATTTACTCTAAAAATAATTATAACAAATATATATAATTATTTCAATAACAAATTTTACCGTCCCGCAATTCTTTTTTATAAAAAAACCCCCGCTCCGAAGCGGGGGTCGGTCTGTCGGAAAATAAAATTACATAACTTCGATGGCGGTCAAAGTATAGGTAATATCGTTTTCTATCATTTTGACGGGAATTTTTTTACTGGGGCTTATGGAAAGTCCGCTCACGTTGTAATCCGCCGAATCGGGGGTGTATAAAGCGTAAATGGGTTTCCCTTGCGGACTTTCGGCAAGTCCTATTGCTATGGCGTAACAACTGACTTCCTTGCTTCCGTCGGGATAAGGCACGGTCAAAGTGGTCCTTCCGTAAAGGGTGGTGGTCAACGTAGCCACTCTTTTTTCCTTGATATCGGCGATTTTCATAGACGCGGGAGTGCTTTCCAAGGGATAGCAACGCACGAAATTATATAAAAACTCTCCGGGAAGATAGGCTGAAGAACCGACTTTCAATTTTTGCTCGGCTCCGCCGTTTTCGGAATAATAAAAATACTTGCCGGAATAATATCCCGTTACCGTTTCGGTGCTGCCGTCGGCGAGAGTTTTTTCCGAAGAATAAGCCACCGCGCTGAATTTTTTCATAAGTATGGTCACTTTTTCGGTAATTCCGTCGAAAGTCAGCGTAATATCCGTCCTGCCGTCGGCAGAGGAATATTCCTGTCCGCCCACGGTCTTGTCGGAAGGATTACGGACCGTTACCACAGTCATTTCTCCCCTGTCGGCGCCGCTCGCGTCGGCAACGGAATAAGTGAGCGTTTCCTTATCCGCCCAGGCGGCATAAGGAGTTTCCGTACCGCTGCAGCCTGCCAGTATCCCCGCAAAAATCAACGAGCATATCAATAAAACGATAATCTTTTTCATCGAAGCCTCTTTATATAAAATAAGTAAAAATATTATATCTTAATTAAAGAATATTGTCAATTATCTCCGTCTCTTTGTTCCTTTCCCCCGTTTACGGAGGCATTTTCCCCCGAAAAAGTCCGCTTATCCTTGTTTTTAACGTGCTTAAGGAAAAATTCCGCCGTTGCGTCGATGACTTTTGCCGACTCCGTCCACTCCGGATAAAGCACGTTGTAGACGTGGATAAGTTTCCCCGAAACTCCCTTCTCGTCGTAAAAAAGTTCGGTTTCGGTCTTTTCCGAAAGAAGTTTTGCAAACTTTTTCACGTCGTGACGCATAAAATCCTTGTCCGAAGTGCTTAAGAACACAGGAGGCAGATTTTCCAACGGGTGGTTTTGCAGGGAAAGATATTCCGCAAAAGGACTTTTCCTGCCGCCTTCTCCCACGAACAGCCCGAACATATAATTCACGAGGGGAATTCTCTTTTTACGGAAAACCTCCAGATCGCTCACTCCGCAGGTGAGCGCAATGGCGGAAAAATCGAGTTCGGTAACGAATACGGGATTTTTTTCGTCCTGCGGAAGAGTCGGATGTAAAGAACGGTTCTTGAGAAGGGCGGCAAGACACGCAAGATGCGCCCCCGCGCTGTCGCCGGTAAGAAAAACTCGTTCCTTGTCGCCGCCGTAGTCGGCAATGTTTTTCGCAACCCAGGAAAAGACGTCGTAAATATCGTTCAGCGTTTCCGGGAAACCCCCTCCGCAACCTTCCTTTATCAGGCGGTAATTGGCGTTGACTACCGCGAACCCTCTTTTCGCAAGGGTTTTGCAGTATCTTTCGTTGATACTCTTGTCGCCGTAAACCCACGCCCCTCCGTGAAAATCCACGACAACCGGCAAAACCTCTTTCGTTTGCGCTCGATATACGTCCAGCGCGCGGTACGGGTCTTTCGCTTCGGTATAAAAAATATCCTTATATTCCTCCGTTCCCTCCACGGGTTTTTGCTTAGCGCTTCTTCTTGCGTCCGCCCTGTCCGTCAATTTGCAAAAAAAGTTTACCGTCGCCTTGTTCATCTCACTTCTCCGAATACGAATATTGTCTTAAAGGTTCCCTTTATATGAATTTCGGGAAACCTTTATGCGGTTTAACGTTTGCTTAGCTTAAAAAAATCGCCGCCCCTGAGGACGGCGGTAAAAATTAAAATTTTTCTTATTCTCCCTTGAAAGGAAGCAGAGCCATTATTCTCGCGCGTTTGACGGCCTGGGCAAGCAATCTCTGGTGCTTGACGCAGACGCCCGACGTACGACGGGGAATAATCTTACCGTTTTCGGCTACGAAACGGGGACGACGTTCTCCGTTACGATCGAAACTTTTATCGCTGTTTTTTTCGATATCCTTCACTAAGGTAATGTAATCGATATCGTCGATTTTACCTGCGCAGAAGGGGCAAACCTTTCTTTTGGGGGCGCGTCTGTAACCCGCGCTTTTGTTTTCTCTCATCTTAATACCTCCGTGCGGCAAAGCCGCCTCTGATTTTCGTTATTGCCGTCAGAACGGTAAATCTTCGTCCTCTATCGGCTTGAGTTCGACCTTTTTGGCCGACTTGGAAACGGAAACCTCGGGAAGTTCGTTGACTTCGTCGGTTTCGTTACGGGAGCTCAAAAACTGCACTTCGTCGGCGACTATTTCGGTAGAATACCTCTTTACGCCGTCGCTGGTTTCGTAATTCTTATTCTGAATGGAACCGCAGATACCGACTTTACTGCCCTTACGGAGATATTTTCCGCAGTTTTCGGCAAGACCTCTCCAGCAAACTATGGTGAAGAAATCGGTGTCTTTGCCGCCGCCCGCGCTGTTGTAACGACGGGTAACCGCCACCGAGAATTTGCAATTTACCACGTCGTTGGTGGTGGTGGTCACTTCGGGGTCCTTGGTAAGATTCCCTATAAGAAATACTCTGTTCATACTGCCTCCCTCTTTGTGTGCTTTACGTTAGATTTTCGTTATCATCTGACGAACGATAGCGTCGTTGATTCTCATCTGACGGTCGATTTCGGCGGGAGCCGCGGCATCGGACGTGAATTTCATAAGCACGTAGTAGCCTTCTTTCTTGTAGTTGATAGGATAAGCGTACCTGCGGGTACCCCACTTATCAACGGCGTCTACGGTGCCGCCCAATGTCTCGACGAGAGCGGAAAACTTATCCACGAGAGTCTGTTTTTCCTCGTCGCCGATACCGTTATCGATGATGTACAATAACTGGTATTTGTTCATTCT
>ERZ1643251.3485-NODE-3485-length-14485-cov-6.303396_pt1 | contig 14485 bp, 11 predicted proteins | sample MGYA00579261_ERZ1643251 | MGnify/ENA primary metagenome ERZ1643251 (study PRJEB29033, sample SAMEA4952267) | chicken gut metagenome | biome: Broiler Chicken; feature: Gastrointestinal Tract; material: Caecum | place: Ireland | collected 2018 | study: Broiler...
GTCTGCTCGAAGCCGATACCGTCGATTTCCTGCTGGTCACGCTGAAGCCGGATGAGCGGATCGCCCGACAGCGGCTCTTCCGGCTCCTGGAGCTGCCCGAATTCATCGCCGCGGCAAAGCGGCTCGACGAGACTCTGTCCGCGTATTCGCAGTCGGTGGCAGCCTTCAAGAACGCCGCGAACAGCATTGAGGGACTGCTCTGCTTTCTCGGACGCTGCAAAATCCATCTCGAATTGCATAACCGCATTCTTGACCTCTGCGCCCTCGCCGAGCGGCTCGCGGCTGAATATAAGCTCGACCTGCCGGAAACGGTCATGTCAACCAAGACCGAGCTTATGAAAGCAGCCGCGGTCGACGATGAGCTCGGACAGATGGCAGCCGAATGCGACGGTATCGCCGACATATTGTCGAACACCGGCGTCGAAGTGACCGAGCGCGGGCTTTCGCTCACAAACATAATCGACGAAAACCTTACCGAACGGCTCTGCCTCGTCTGCGAGACTGACACGTACAAGCCGCGAGTTGTCTCGCACGAACTGCGTATGCCTGCCGAGCTGTCGGTCGCGCTCGCCGAGCTTCACCACGACGACCTGCGTCCGCTCGTCGCGCTGCGCGGCGAGTGGGAGTTTCGGCTCGACGACTCGCCGCTCGCGCTCAAGGACGAGCTGTCGTTCTGCTTTGACATTGTCCGGCTCATCGAACGCGGACGCGCGGTCGGGTTTCCGACAGTCTATCCCGAGCTTTGCGAGGACAAGCGGTTTTACGCCGAGGACGCCTGCGACTTCACATTGCTTGTAAAGGGCTGCGAGGTCGTTCCGAACGACATCGATTTCGACGCCGCGTCCGGCTCGGACGTCTGCTTTCTCACCGGAGCGAACGGCGGCGGCAAGACCGCGTATCTGCGCTGTACCGCCGGAAACCTGCTGCTCGCGCTCGGCGGAGCGCCGATATTCGCCCGCCGCGCTTCGGTATATCACTTCGACCATATCGTCACGCACTTTCCCGCCGACGAGGAATTCACGAATTCGGGACGGCTCATGGAGGAGCTTGCGCGCGTCAATTCAATACTCGCCGGTTTGACTGCCGACAGCTTTGTATTCATGAACGAAACCTACTCGGGCGCCGACGACCGCAAGGGCGCCGAGCTGACGCTCGAAACCGCCGATAAGCTAAAGACGCTCGGCTGCTTTTCGCTCTGGGTCACTCACTTTCACGAGGTAGTCATGGCCGGCTACTGCTGCCTTACCACATTGATGGGCGAGGATACCGCAAAGCGCACGTTCAAAATAGTCAGACAAAAGCCCGACCTTTCGTCCTACGCGCGCGATATTCTGAAAAAATATAATCTCGACGCGCAGTCGCTCGAGGAAAAGCTGAAAGCGGAGGGGCTTGTTACATGATAAGTATAATTTGTCTTGACAATCGCGAGCTCGCTCCGCCCGACACGACGCTCGACGACGATCTGCGCCTTAGCGAGACTGTCACCGGCTTCTGCCCGAACACCGAACGCCAGCGCGTATTTTTATCGGTACTGACCAATCTCTCGGATAGCCGCGCGGAGCTTGAGCTTCGACGGGGAGTGCTCGCCGACTTCGTGTCGAACCCGAGTCTCTTGTCCGAGCTGCGCCGCGAGCTCGACGAGCTGTCGCGCCTGCACGGCGAGGTAAACCGCGACCGCGCGCGCTCGGCTTCATTGTCGCGCGGCACATACAGCGAGGCGTCCTCGGAAAATCAGAAGCACGCGCTGATATTTCTCGCGGTCAGCGTCGAAAAGTCGCTCGAGGTCGTCGTGCGCATAGCCGAGCTTCTGCGCCGCAGTCACCCGACGTCGCCGAGACTCTGCGAGCTTATGCGTCACGCCGAGAGCTGCACAAAATACGCGTCCGAGCTCGCCGACATATGCGGTCGAATCACGTCGTTGCTGTCAAACGGCGGCAATATGTTAGTTCGGCTGAAAATAAACGACGGCGGTCGGGTATGCGGCTTCGAATTCGCGTCGGGGCGGATATCGACCCCCTCCGAGGAGACGAGGTCGCCGTTTAATATAAAGTCGCCGCTGTCGATCATGAAGCTTTTCGCGAAGCCGTCAAAGCATGACAAAGCCGGCGGAAATTCTGCCGGCAATATTACAAGCCGCGCCGAAAATACCGGCTATGTGAACCGCGCCGAAAATACCGGCAATGTCGGCGCGAAATCGAATAATCGCCGCGCCGGTCAGATAAGCACCCCCGAGACGCGCACCGAGCGGCGGGTGCAGCTGCCCGACCCGGGCGACCGGCTGCGCAACCGCTTGTCGTATGAAGCCTATGTGACTCTGTCGAACATCCTGTCCGGCTTTGTCCGCGAGCTTATCGAAGGCTTTTCACGGCTGTCCGACGAGCTGACCTTCTACGAGCTCGCGCTCGACTACATAAATATGGCAAAGGAAAAAGAGCTGCCGCTCTGCTATCCCGAGATAATCGAGCCTGAATCGGATCAGCGCGAGCCAATAGAGATATCGCGGCTGTACGACCTTTTGCTCGCGGGTCGCGCGCTCGCCGCGAAGGATGTAGTGCCGAACGACATCTGCTTTCCGACCGGCGATTCTGTCGCGAACCGAGCTGACAATGTTTCCGACGCGAGCCGACCTGACAATGACTCCGGCGCAAGCCGAGCCGACAATGACTCCGACGCGAGCCGACCTGACAATGACTCCGACGCGAGCCAAGCCGACAATGTTTCTGTCACGGGTTCTGCTGACGATAATTCCAGTAAAGCCGCGGGCGTGCCGGGCATACTGATAACCGGGGAGAACAACAGCGGCAAGACGGTATATCTGCGCTCGGTCGGAACGGCGCAGCTGTTGTTTCAAGCCGGACTTCCCGTCCCCTGCGAGTCGGCGAGGATGCGGATATTGAGCGCGGTCTACACCTGCTACGCCGCAGCCGAAAAGGAGTTCGTGTCGGGCAACGACGCCGGACGCTTCGAGCAGGAGGTGCGCATCCTCTCGCAGCTCGCCGAAAGGATTCAGCCGAACTCGCTGCTGCTGTTAAACGAGGTGTTTCAGACGACCGCCTATTCCGAGGGCGCCGAAGGGCTGTATCACATACTGAATTATTTCATGCGCCACGGCGTCAACTTCATCGCGGTCACGCACTTAAAAGAGCTTGTTCCGCTCTACGGCGGCAGGATACGCCACCTCGTGACCGCCCCCGGCTACCGAATCGAGGTCGCGGGCGACGCGCCGAGCTGACTGTACAGCCGCCGCAGTACGGTACAGACAAGGCTGACCGGAAAGCAGAGAACGAACCACAGCACAGTATAAAGCGGGCAGATTTGTCCGGCGATGTTGAACGTGAGGTCGGAGTAATCCCAGACCGCCCAGCCGAGCAGGATGTTGACCACGAACCCGACCACAAGCTCAAGATTGGTTATGAACAAGCTGCCCGCCGCGCATTTTTTCCAGAGCGGCTCATTATTATAACCGCGCTCGATAATGTAGAGAAACAGAAAGCAAATCCCGCCGGTCAGCGCCATCGACCAGTGGGTATAGCCGCGCCAGACGATTTCGATAAGACTGTAGCCGACCGCTCCGGTGAGAAACACCGTCGGATATTCGGTGTATTGTAATATCAACTTGAGTACCTCCCTCGCGGTTATATCCGCTAATAACAGGATTTACCGGCAGAGCTGTTATTATGCACCATTGTCATATGAAATATCGCAATAATATCGCCGCCTGTCATGCTGACGGGCGGCGTTGCTTTATTCGTTTTTCGGTACCGCCCAGTCGTGCATCAGCGGGCGCATATCGTCGATATCCGCGGCGATTATAGCACTGGATTCTGATATCACTCCGTCCGGATATCTCGCGTATATATATTCGCCGGTCACCCATATGTACTCATATTCGAAATTATCGATAAATTGCTTTCGCTTCTCGGGGTCGGTCATGCGTATGCTGTCGAGCATCGTGCAAATCAGCGTCTCCTTGTCGCAGTCAAAGATTTCAGCCATGCCGAAATGCTCGCCGGTCACTCGGTCAAATCCGTCGCACATATTGCCGATATAGTGTTCGCCGCCTTCATACGGCAATTTGTACGACGACAAAAGATATATCACGTCGTTATTGTATGACGAGAGCTCCTTTCGGTGCGAGACGTGACGGCGGCTCTCTTTCCCTGCCCTAACTTCAGCGAGCGCGGCTTCAAGCTCTGCCATAAGGTCGAAGTCCTTATTCCTCTCATCGTAGAAATCGTCAATCGCCCTCTCGGCACGCTCACTTATCAGATTCTCATAGCCATATGTAATATGTACCGATTCATCGTCGCTTTCGTATATGTCCTCACGCATAAGCTCGGTTCCGTCGGTCAATTGATAGCGTTTTTCACGCCGCCACAGCCAGACCTCGACCGTAGTTCCGTCCGAAAGGCTCAATATGTCCTCGCGGCGCATTTCAAGGTTGACATTGTATACGTCGTGCAGCTCGATTTTATCACCGTCATATATATATTCGGAGCTGTCGCCCTCCCAGTATATGTTCACATATGAGCCGCCGACCGTGATGTCGTCGACACCGATAACACCCATACTGCTGATGAAAGTGTCATACCGCGTCTCATTGTCACACAGCGCGCCGGCGACCACTCCATTCTGCCCCTCGATTATGAAGATATGCCCGTCGTCGGTATCAAACGAATCGACGACCAAGCCATAAAGCCACAGCTTTTCGGCAGTATTGAACTCGCAGCCAAACAGCGGCGCTGCGGCGATAACTATACATATGATAAAAGCAGCAAATGACAAGCGCTTCACCTCCCGAATACAAAACAGGCAGACGAACCCGAACAGCTCGCCTGCCTTTGTTTGATTATACTAAATTACCGTTCAGAAGCTTGCCAGCTCAAGCGTGTTGCGTATCGTCTCGGTCGTGTCGATAGTGTTCGAATATTCAAGCCCGACATACTTGTCGTAGTCGGTCTTGTCGATAGCCTCGAATACTTTCCGATAGTTGATTTCGCCGGTGCCCGGCTCGTGACGACCCGGATTGTCGGCGACGTGGAAGTGACCGATGAGCGAGATGTTCTTCTCTATCGTCGGTATCAGGTTGCCCTCCGAGATCTGCTGATGATAGATGTCGTACAGCAGCTTTATCGCCGGAGAGCCGACCTCCTCGAGGATCTCGAACGCCTCGTAGGACGACGGCAGGAAGTAGCCGCGATGGTTGCAGAGCACATTCAGCGGCTCGACTACCATTGTCAGCCCCGCGTCCTCGAAGATCGGAGCCGCCGCCTTCAGGGCGAGCACGATGTTCGCGTGCTGCTCGTAGCGGGTAGCGTCGTTTCTCTCCTGACCTACGGTTATTATAAAGGTCTTGCAGCCGAGGACCTTCGCCGCCTTGGCCGACTGCTTCGTGACCTCGACAAAATCGTCGATTCCGTCGCGATAGAGCAGTCTGCGCGAATTGAAGCGGTCGGCAGCCTCGCCTGTGCCGCCCACACAGACAGCGGCGAGCGTCAGCTCATTCTTTTCGCACTCCTCGCGCACACGCGCAAGGTCGCGCCCCGGAAAGCCCCAGAACTCGACCGCGTCAAGTCCCGCCTTCTTCGCCGCCGCGAAGCGGTCATAGAAGTCGAGCTCGCGGTAGAGCATATCAATGCAGGCTGAAAGCTTAAGCATTTTTAATGACCCCGCTTACAGCTCGATTACCTTGCCGGTAGCAGCCGACTCGTTGCACGCGAGGGTCAGCTTCAGCGACTTGAGCGCGTCGCGGTAGGTCGAGCGAATCAGCGACGGGTTGTTCGTCTTGATTGCGTCGAGGAAAGCTCTGTCCTGGATACCGGTCTGTTCGATGTCCGGCTTGACGGTGGTGGTGCCGTCCGGCTCGGTTATAGTGAGCTGGTCGTTTGAACGGGTGTAGGTGCGGCAGCCGTCCTTGTCGTATATCTTCAGCCAGCTTCTGAGCGCGTATTCGACCGTGAAGTCCTTGCCCCAGACGGTGATGCCGTTGATTACGTGCGAGCCCGAAACTACATAGCAGGCGGTAAACAGGTTTGCGACGATGCCGCATTTGAATTTCATTACCGCGGACGAGTAGTCGTCGACGTTGTATCCGGGAACTCCATACTTGTCGGGGTCAACTATACCCTTGCCCGACGCGCAGTATACGTTTTCCGGCTCGCCGAAGATGAAGCGGAGCTGGTCGAACAGGTGGATGTTCTGCTCAACGACCTGACCGCCGGAGGTTTCGAAGGTTCTCCACCACGGCACGCCGGGTATACCGCCGATCCACGAACCGGTGACAAGTCCGACTTCCTTGCCCTGGATGTAATCCTTCATGATCTCGGTAATGCTCTGATATCTGTCCTGGAAGCCGACCGCGGTGTATATTCCCGCCGCCTCGGCCTCGTCGCAGATCTTCTCGGCTACAGAATATTCAAGCGCCATCGGCTTCTCAACGAGGAAGTGGATCTTCCGCTTGATGAGCTCGGGCTCGATTTCGCCGTGTACGTGCGGCGGAACCGCGATGAACACGACCTCGGGCTTCGTCTCGTCAAGCATTTCCTTGTAGTCGACAAAGCACTTGCCCGAGCCGTAAGCCTTAGCTCTCGCCTCGGCGCGCTCGAGTATCACGTCGCAAAAGCCGACTATGTCGACGTCGTCGAAGCTCGACAGCTTCTGGAAATGCGCGCCGTTTCTTCCGCCGCAGCCTATCTGCGCAACTCTTAGTTTAGACATGGTTATGTACCGTCCTTTCGAGATTGAATTTGCTATACAAATGGGATTCCCGTAAAATCTCATTCGGGAATTCTATCGTGCATATTATACCATGCCGATTTTAGCTTGTCAATAGAATTCTCGCGATTTTACAGAATTAAATTCTGCCCGTCAAAACCGACCGGCGGAAGGAGTGTCTGTTTTCGACATATATATATTCGATTATTTTGAATATATGCTCATTGCCTTGACTGTATTTAACGATATTTCACTCAATTTGCATAGATAAATCGCAATAGCTATTGCCATATATTCGATTTTTTTGTATAATAGGTATGCTATTAAACATTTAATATCGTCCATGATATTATATAATACCAATTATCCTTGCAAAAGCACGCGTTTTATATGTGGCAAGTTGATACGACTATCTGTCCGCCGATCGCTCCGCACAACGGCTCCAATACAAAATAGTCGGATAATTATACTCATCGCCTGCAAAGCCATTGACACACAATTAAAAAAATCGTATAATATTATTATGAAGCAAATGGCGCATAGAGATTTTTCTGCCGACGAAAGGAGCCGATGGATGTACTTAGCGATAATTTCGGACATACATTCAAACTACATGGCGCTTGAAAACGCGCTCTGCCAGCTCGAGGGACTGCACCCCGACGGGATGATCTTCCTCGGCGATTACCTCACCGATTTCCCCTACCCGCAGAATACGCTGCGGCTGATTGACGAATGCCGCGCGACCTTCCCCTGCTGGTTCGTGCGCGGCAACCGCGAGGACTACCTGCTGTCGCACCGGCGCGACCCGACCGACGGCTGGCGTTACTCGTCGAGCAGCGGCTCGCTGCTCTACACCTATGAGAACCTGACCAAGGACGACCTCGACCGCTTCGAAAATATGCCGATTTCGCTCGACATCGACTTCGCCGCGCTCACCGGCGACAGCTCGCTGCCGCCGCTGTCAGCCTGCCACGCGTCGCCCCGCGCGACCAAGGAATGGATTATGAACCGCCCCGCGCTGATTGAACAGCGGCTCTCCGAAGTCAAGGGCAGTACGCTGCTCTGCGGTCATACCCACCGCGGCGGAATCGCCGAGTCGAACCACAAGCGGGTCATATTCTGCCCGTCGGTCGGACTGCCTATGGACAGACGCCCCGGCGCGAAATTCCTGTTGCTCGAGCCGAAGCGCGGGATCTGGCGCTACCGCACCTACATCGCCGACTACGACAAGGACAAAATGGCGGCCGAGTTCGAGCGCAGCGGGCTTATCGAAAAGGCTGGGGTCTGGGCGAAATGTATCATCCGCTCGATGTATGAGGAGCGCGATTTTGCCGCGCGCTGCGTCGCGCTTGCTTGGCGGATTGCGGCGTCGGAGAAGTTCGACGGTGCCGTCCTGCCCGAGGAATACTGGGAACGAGCCGCCCGCGAGCTCGGTATCATCTGACCGCGGACTGCGCGGTCGTCGACCCGCGGGTCGCTGATAGTCTGACAGAATTAATCTGACAGAATTAGTCTGACAGGATATAACAAAATGAAAGGAAGTCTCCGGCATCGACCGGAGACGTGGAAACATCATGGAGGATTTCTTCACTAAAGCGTTCGAGTCGCACCCCGACCGCGAGAGCTTCTACCGCACGGTGTTCATGGCTGAAAGCTCCGATTATGCCGCGAGCTTAAGGCGCGAATACTATAAGACAAAGCTAAAGCATATGGGCGAGAACGTACATATCGGCGCGAACGTGAAAATCGAGAACCCGCAGTACATATCGCTCGGCGACAACGTATCGATAGGCGACGGCTCGACACTGATTGCCCGCGGCGAGGGCGGTATCACGCTCGCCGACGGCGTGCGCGTGCAGGAGCGTGTCCACCTTGACACCGAGCGTCCGGACGGATACATCAACGTCGAGGACAACGTCTACATCGGCACCGGCACGACCCTGTTCGGTCACTGCGGTCTTGAAATCGGCTCGCACTCACTGCTCGCGCAGAACATCACGATAACGCCCTATTCGCATATTTTCGAGGACAAGGACAGATATATCTGCGAGCAGGGCGGTCACACGCGCAAGGTGACAATCGGGCGCGACTGCTACCTCGGAATGCGCGTCACGGTGCTCTATTCAGCCGATATCGGCGAGGGCTCGGTAGTCGGCTCGGGGGCAGTCGTGGTAAAACCGCTGCCGCCGTACAGCGTAGCGGTCGGCAATCCGGCACGAATCATCCGCCGCCGCGGCGAGCCGAAGCAGAAAAACTAACAACAAACAAAAGGAGTACAAACAAATGAGCAACATCAAAGACATCAAGCTTGCAAAGAGCGGACATGACAAAATCAATTGGGTCAGGAGCTATATGCCGATACTGAACCAAATCAACAAAGAGTTCAGCGAGACTAAACCGTTTGCCGGCAAGAGGATCGCGATGTCGATACACCTCGAAGCAAAGACCGCGTACCTTGCTATGACGCTTGCCGCGGGCGGAGCCGAGGTCAGCGTCACCGGCTGCAATCCGCTTTCGACGCAGGACGACGTCGCGGCGGCGCTCGCCGAAATGGGATTCGAGGTCAACGCTTGGCGCGGAGTCACCGACGCCGAGTATGAGGAGCATCTGAAAAAGACGCTGTCCTGCTGTCCGGACGTCATGATCGACGACGGCGGCGACTTAACGCAGCTATTGCACGGCGAGTGCCGCGAGTACGGCAGGAATTTAATTGGCGGCTGCGAGGAGACTACGACCGGCATACACCGGCTGTTCGCGCGTCAGGCTGCCGGCGCGCTCGACTACACTATGATCGACGTAAACGACGCCGACTGCAAGCACCTGTTCGACAACCGCTACGGCACAGGTCAGTCGACGCTCGACGGAATCATGAACCCGACGAATCTGATTATAGCCGGCAAAACGGTCGTAGTCTCGGGCTACGGCAGGTGCGGCAAGGGCGTGTCCATGCGCGCCAAGGGCATGGGCGCGAACGTAATCGTCACCGAAATCGACCCGGTCAAGGGAATCGAGGCGGTCATGGACGGCTTCCGCGTCATGTCCATGACCGAAGCCTGCGCTCTGGGCGATCTGTTCATCACCGTCACCGGCTGCCGCGATGTCATTCGCGCCGAGCATTTCGACAAGATGAAGGACGGCGCGCTGCTCGCGAACAGCGGTCACTTCGACGTGGAGATAGACAAGCAGGCGCTCGCCGCGAAAGCGGTCGAGGTCTGGGAGCGCAAGCCGAACATCACCGGCTATCGTATGCCCGACGGTCGCATTCTGAACCTCATGGCAGAGGGTCGACTCGTAAACCTCGCCGCCGGAAACGGTCACCCCGCCGAAATCATGGATATGTCGTTCGCGATTCAGGCAAAGAGTCTCGAATACCTCGTCAAACACGCGGGTCAGCTCGAAAAAAAGGTCTACCAGGTTCCGCGCGAAATCGACGCCGAGGTCGCAGGAATCAAGCTGGCATCGCTCGGCGCAACCCTCGACGTCCTCTCCGACGCACAGCGCGAGTATCTCGAAAGTTACAACTGATTGGATTATTCTGGGGGAACTTTTGAAAAAGTTCCCCCAGACCCCCTCAAAACTTTTTGCAGATTTATTATATTTTGTGCTTGCCGTTACATTCTGCCTCGTGGGGAAGATTGTACTATTCTCATTCAACCACACCAATAGCTGGGGCCCCTGCCCCAGCGACCGTATTGTGCGTGACCTTTCTTTTGCGCCTTCAATGGCACAGATGGTTTATTTCAGCGAATCTGTTAATAACGCAAATTTTTCATTACAGTGAATCTATTTGACAGCGCTGATAGTTTACATTTTCAATCATACCAAACCCATATAACATAATACAGCTAATACAGCGAATTCTGCGTTTTCTACACCATATAAATATCCCTATCCGCACGCAAAATCACAGCCTCGGAGGATTTATCATGGCAAAAAAGGATAGAAAAAAATATTCGGTCAAGCGCGTGGTCGAAAACAACCTATTCGCGCTGAAGCTGTTACACGAAGCCTCGCCCTTTTTAACTGCCGCTTTTATCATTGACGCGATACTGCAATCGCTCATCAATGTCATTTCAAACGCCTATCTGCTGCGCTACGCGATAAACGGCATCGAGGAAGGCTTGACTTTTTCGCGTATCACTACGGTCATCTTAATCTGGATGGCTGTCCGTATCGTGTTCTGGATCGCAAAGCAGTTTTTCAACTACAAATACGTCAATATCGCGTCGCTGAAGGTGTCCGAGCTCGTCAGCCGGCGGCTGCTCGAGCACGCCGAGAAGTGCGACCTCGACTGCTACGAGAACCCCGAATTTTACGACAAGCTCGCGAAAGCGCTCGACGGCGGACTGAACAGTGTATTTCAAGTACAGTCAACACTGGTGTTAGTAGTATATCGCATAGTTTCATTTTCGGCTAACACTCTGCTGGTCATACTCATAGACCCGACGCTGCTGATATTCTCGCTGATACCGCTCCTCGCCCTGCCGTTGAGAGCAAAACGCAACAAATTAAACTACGACCGCGACATGGAATCGACCGTGCAGAACCGCCGCAGCGACTATTCGCTTCGCACCTTCTACCTCGCCGACTACGCGAAAGAAATGCGCCTTAGTGGTATGCCGACGTTTATGCTCGACCGATTTGTCGAGAGCGGCAAAAAGATACTCGAAATTATCCGCCGCTACGGCGTCAGGCTCGCGGTTATCAACTACGCGACAAACGAGATTCAGGAGGTCGTGACCACTCTCGGCGCGACTATGTACTCGGTCTGGAAAACGCTCGTCGTCGGCACAATGGGGCTCGGCGACTGCCTTGTCATACTAAACTCGCTCAATATGATTACATACGTGTTGTCGAATTCGAGCAACTACGCCTTACAGTTCCACAACCACGCGCTCTACATTGACAACCTGCGCGATTTTCTCGATTATCAGCCGCGCATCGTAGACGGCGCGAAGCCGCTCCCCGACGACGGCGATCTGGTGCTCGACAACGTCTCGTTCAAGTATTCGGGCGCGGAGAACTATACGCTGAAAAATCTCTCCCTGCGTGTGAAGCCGCACGAAAAGGTGGCGATAGTCGGTCACAACGGCGCGGGCAAGACGACTCTCGTCAAGCTGCTGCTGCGGCTGTACGACGCCGATTCGGGCAGTGTCAGCTACGGCGGTGTCGACGTGCGCGACCTGCCCCTCAAAGCCTACCGCGATATATTCGGCTCGGTCATGCAGGATTATCACGTGTTCGCGCTGTCGGTCGCCGAGAACGTGCTGCGACGCGCACGCACTCCCGAGGACAGCGACGAGCTGATACTCGACGCGCTCGACAAAGCCGGATTCAGCGGCAAGCTGTCGACCTTCAAGCAGGGCATTGACACGCAGATAACAAAGGAATTCGCCGAAGATGGCGAGAATTTGTCGGGCGGCGAGGCGCAGAAGCTCGCGATATCGAGCATCTACGCGAAGGACAACCGGTTCGTGATTCTGGACGAGCCGTCGAGCGCGCTCGACCCGATTGCCGAGCACGAGATGTACGAAAATATGCTGCGCGCCTGCGGCGACTGCGGTGTGATATTCATCTCGCACCGACTGTCGTCAGCTGTGTCCGCGGATAGGATATACCTTATTGAGGACGGCAGCGTCGCCGAGTCGGGCAGCCACGAGGAGCTGATGCGCCTTGGGGGCAAGTACGCACAGATGTTCAACCTGCAAGCCGAGCAGTACAAAAAGAAAATCGCAGCAGAGGTTTGAAACAATCATCACAGCCATAAATAAAATATCTATAATCAAATAAAGGAGTACGGGATTTGCTTTTCGGCAAATCCCGATTTGTAAAATGAAACCAAACGAAGAAATGATAATCAAACTGACCGAGCTCGCCCGGTCGGCACATGAGAACTCGTACTCGCCCTACTCGCGTTTCCGCGTCGGCGCGGCGCTGCTCGCGAAAAGCGGCAGAATCTATGTCGGCGCAAACTTCGAAAACTCGTCGTTCGGCGCGGGCAGCTGCGCCGAACGGGTCGCGCTCGGCAGCGCGCTCGCTGCCGGCGAGCGCGAGTTCGAAGCTATCTGCGTATACGCCGACCGCACGGTCACGCCCTGTGGAATCTGCCGTCAGGCGCTGTCCGAGTTCGGAGACATGGCGGTAATCTGCGCGGGCGACGACGGAGGACGGCGTGAATATATGCTGTCCGAGCTGCTTCCGGCGGCGTTCTCGGGCGAAACACTTCATTGAAGCGCGCTCGAATGAACAAGCACACATATGGCACGCTTGAATGAGCCGCAATCGAATATGGCACGCTCGAATATGACAAACCTAATTGACATTAAAAATAACCGGCAGTCAATCGCTGCCGGTTTATTAATTTCAGTCTCCCCATATAAACTCGCCATATTTCGTCTTGTTCTTTTCAAACAGCGAATCGAGCGTCTCATAATCGCTGACCGGCACATACTTTCCGTCGATGAAATCATACAGCAGTTCAAACTCGGCTTGCAGCTGGTCGTCGGTGTAAGTGTCATTCAGCCGTTTTACCTCGACTGTCGTATATTTTGGCGTGTAGCCGTCAAGCACCACTAAACCCTCGACCGAATAGATTTCGTCTCTGCCCGTGCTGTACATAAGTAGGTCGCCGCCTATTCCGCCGCCTATATACTTTCGCGGTCTGCAAACAAACTCGAGCCGACTGTCCGCGACCGAAAAGCTGATGACCGGCTCATTGCAGTTGTCCGCGCCGAGATTCGCTTCGGTGTGCTGCTCCCAGACGCCGTCAGCCGTGATTATATATGTGTCGCCGACGCCGTAGCTATAGTCGGTCACCAAAATCCCGCTGTCGAAATACCGGATATTGACCGCGTGGTCGCCGAGAAATGACATTCCGAGCTTGACCGTCTGCCCATACGCTTCAATTGAGTCGAGCAGGCGCGCCGCTGCTCCGCCCTCGCCACTTATCGGCTCGCCGAAATAGAGAACCGCGTCGCCAAACACCACGCTAAACCCATTCTCGGTAAAATCCGCGCCTAGCTCATCAGCGAAATCGAACACAGCGGTATCAAAGCTGTCAGTGTCGGACAGAATCAGCTCGTTACCGTCTCCGCGCTCGATATGGCTGACCGCGGCTTGATTTTGAGTCTCGGCTCCGGAATCTGCCGTCTCGACCTCATCTGTGTCACTGTAATCACAGCTATAATACAGAATCGATATCAGCGCCGAAATAATCAGCGCAAAACTGAATCGTTTGATAATTCTTCCTCTACACAATTCAATCACTCCCCGCAAAAGGGCGGCAGCGGGTGGCTGAAGGGCACAAACTCGCCCGACTCCATCATCTCGCGTATCCGCTCCGCGCTCGCGTACATCGCGCCGACCGTCTCGCCCGGACATAGCACCACATCCGCAATATCCACGTCGGCGTCGAACAGCCAGACGTCGAGAAAGCCCGGGTTGAACCAGTCGGGACGCTCGTTCCGGTGCGACGACCAGAGCCTGCCGCGCGACGGGTCGAGCGCAATCCCCAGCTCCTCGCGCACCTCGCGCAGAGCCGCCGTAAAGCTGTCCTCACCGGCTATGACCGAACCGCCGGTCGGCTCCCACTCGAGCGGGTGCTTCTTGTTCGGCGCGCGCTGCGAAATCAGCCACTCGCCATCGCGATTCCGTATCCACACCTGCACGGCTATGTGATAGCAGTTGTCCGGCAATGGCTGACCGCGCTCGATAGTCTTACCGGTCGGCTTACGGTCGGCGTCGTAAATGTCCCACAGCTCAGCCATAATCA
>ERZ1643251.3487-NODE-3487-length-14472-cov-11.703822_pt1 | contig 14472 bp, 7 predicted proteins | sample MGYA00579261_ERZ1643251 | MGnify/ENA primary metagenome ERZ1643251 (study PRJEB29033, sample SAMEA4952267) | chicken gut metagenome | biome: Broiler Chicken; feature: Gastrointestinal Tract; material: Caecum | place: Ireland | collected 2018 | study: Broiler...
TAATTGCTATGATTTCAGCACTTATGTCGCTTATCTTCATGATTGTGTATGTTTCACTTGCAGGCATTGCAGGTTCAAGCGTTGGTGCAGGGCCAATCACCGTGTTCTTGGCGTCCATCCTGGCTGTTGTTGGTGCTTTTGTGGCGTACAGCAGAAAGATATACAGAAGTGAATAAAATAAACAAAAATCTCGCAATAAGCGAGATTTTATTTTGATTAAACGCACAAATTTTGTATAATAAGAAAAACGGGGGATGTGATGAAAGAACTTAAAATCAGGGCGCTTGTTGGAAGTATCGTGGGCATGGTTACCAGCCTCGCTTGCATATTTTTATTGTTTATGCCAATGTTGGTGGAAATTCAGGCAGGCGCAGCAACTGCTGACAATGTGCTGTATTCTGTGTTTGATTCCATGTTTCAAATCGGCGATGTTTCTCAAATTTTAGGAGATGCAACGCTGTATGTGGCATCTTCCGCACTTATGATAATATTTTTTGCGTTATCAATTATTTTATTTGTTTTATTTACCTTATCACTTGTAAGCATATGTTTAAACGACAGCCAACCAAAGGTTTCATCAAAACTTAACATGGCGCTTTCGTTGAGAGTGATTTCTTTGATCACATCCGTTCTTGGCACGATTGCCACAATCCTTCTTGCTTTCTACTTTGAAGCAAACGGTCTAACCCAGACAACCTTTGGCTATGGAACAATTGTTTCACTTGTGATAAGTCTGCTAAATATTGGCGCGGCTTTCACCATTCCAACCAATATGGAGAAAAAAAGGATGGAAAAGAAAATTCAAAAAGCCACAATAATAGATTAGTCCAAAATTTCAATATTTGCAATTTTATCTTCATTCAGGTCCAGTTTAACAACATAGTGGCCTGATTTTTTTATCACCAAAAAGTGGTTGTCATCCAAAGCGAAGAAGTCTTGAATTTCGCCAAAATAGGCGGCAAGTTTTTCTTCGTTAGAGCCCAATCGGTCGCTGACAAGCAAACTTGCCTCGCGGTATTCGCCGTTTTTTAATTTTTGCAGAAAAAGCATTCCAGTGATTTTTGGGTTTCTTGAAACAGTTTGCAGCGACTTGGTTTTAACAAGATTGCCGTCGGCGAACACAAACTTTTCTTCGCGGCCTTGTTTTTCGCAAATTAGTTCGCCATTTTCAAAATCAATTCTGGAAGCGGTTACGCTGGTTAAAGAATTGTTTTCGCTGTCAAAAACAATGGCTTGGTCGCCGTTTTCGCCTTTGATTTTTAAAATTGCAAACTTTTCATAACTGATTATTTCATATGTTTTTGGCTTTATGCATTCACAATTTTTGATGATTTCGTCTGTTTCCACCTCAACAAAAGTGCTTGCAATTTTAAAGTTGATGGTTTTTGAGTTTAAAGTAATTTTTTCTTTTGCCATTGTTCCAAGACTGTTCGCCTGCAAATAAAATATGCGTTTTTCATCCACATCAAAAACCTTAACAGGATAAAAGTGCGCCTCCATGTCCAAAACAAATGGCACATCTTCGCGCCTGCCCGTGGTGGGATAGATAAACAGTTTTTCAGGCTTGTCAAATTGCAAAACATAACCCTCTTCCAAAAACTCTTCGCCTGCGTGCCATTTAACCAGGCATGGATATGTGCTTCTTACTTCAAATATTTTCATGTGATAAATATATGCGCAGTAAAAAATTTTAAGTATAAAAACCTGCCATTATGTTAAAAAATCTTTTAATTAGGAGGGGATATGAAGGGTGTGTGGCAGGATGACGAAGTAAAAAATCTTTTTAAAACCGTTGAAGAGTGTAAAGTTTCTGGCAAGGCTGTGAGGGAGGCTTTTTTGTTGCATGCAAAAAGTTATGGAAGAAAGGCAAACAGCGTGCGTAATTATTACTATCACGAACTTGACAACCTTGCGAAAGATAAAAGCAGAGCGCAAAAACTGGGCATAAAACTTGAAAACCATCAAAAAAATCAGTTTGTGGGGTTCAGCGAAGAGGAGAAAAACAAAATTATTGCAAAAATTCAAGAAAAATTAAATCAAGGCTATTCTGTCCGCAGAGCCTGCCTGATGCTTAGCGGAGGTGATGTTAAACAGATGCTGAGGCTGCAAAATAAATACAGGGCAAACCAAAAAGAAGGCAAAAGCAACATTTTAACATTTAAACAAAAGCCAACCAATAAAATCACGGATGCTGACATCAATGGCTTGTTTATGGGCCTTGTTAAACTTGTTAAGAAAAGCGCAATGGAGGAGGCGAAGAACGCCGCGGCTGAGGAAAAGTTGCAAACCAGTGCCACCATTCGAAAACTTATTTCACAGATTGGACAAAAAGATAGGGAACTTGAATTTTTAAAAACCGATTATATGTCGCTTAAAAAAGAAAATTCGCTTTTGAAGAAAAAACTGCTGCTTGCAACTTGTTTGAAGGCTAAATCACTTACAAGTGAGAAAGAAAAGGCTTAAAGCCTTTTCTTTTAATTTAATTTGTGTTAAAATTTAGTTGTGGAAATAAAAATCATAACCGGCGCAAATCAGGTTGAAGCCATAAAAAACACTTTGCATGATTTGCCGCGCGGGGAAGAAGTTTTTATTGTTGTGCCAGACAGACAAACTCTTCAAATTGAAGAGATGCTTTTTGACGAATTAAATTTGGCTTCAACCTTTGACATCAATGTGGTGGGATTGACCAACCTGGCAACAAAATATGTGGGTGTTGAATTGCAGCCGCTAAGCGAAATTGAAAGTTTGCTGTATGTGAAAAAGGCAGTTGAGAATGTTAAGCAAAATTTATGCTATTTTAAATCCACCAACATCACATTTTGCAAGGAGGTTTTCAAATTTATTTCGCAACTCGCCGCCTCAGGAATTGCGCCGCAGGATATTTGCTCTCGCCAAAACTCGCCTTTGCAAAAAAAGGTTGCAGATATCAAACTTATTTATCAAGAATATCAAATGCTGACAAGCGAAAAGACAGACCCAAACCAACTTTTGCAAAAATTTGAGCAGACCATCGAAAGCCAAAACTTGTTTACAAACAGCAGTTTTTATTTTGTGGGATTTGATAGTTTCACTTTAAGGCACTATGAACTAATTTCAGCACTTGCAAAAAAATGTAAGCGTCTGTGTGTTAGCCTGCCGGCGCCATTAACGCGCAAAAATGCTTACATATATGACGGCGATATTATGCAAAAAATGCAGAATTTGGCAAAAAGTTTGCATCAAACAATTCAAGTTTATTCGCCGCCAACCTCATTGCATGGCGAGGCAAAAGAGATTGCCAGCCAACTTTTTAGCGGAGATAAAACGGTGGCGGATGGCAAAAATGTGCGCATTTTTGAGGCAAGAAGTGCCAGACAGGAGGCCGACTGGGTTGCAAAAATAATCGCGTTTGAAGTTTTTAATGGAAGAAGATATAAGGATTTTTCGGTGGCTGTCAGCGACATTCAAAAATATGGTGACGAACTGGCGGAGGCTTTTGAAAAAAATGGCATACCATATTATTTGGACACAAGCATAAGCGCCAACAAAACATATTTGGCGTTGGTGTTTAAAAAACTTATTACTTTTGCTTACAAAAATTTCACCAAGCATGATTTGCTGTTTCTTTTAAACTGCCCGCTTTTTGAGCAGGATAGAGAGCAGATAAGTTATGTGAGCAAGGCATATCAAGGTGGAGCAAAGCAGTTTTTTGCGCTTAAAGGTTTGCCGCAAATAAAAAAAATTGTGGAGGCGGCGAGAGAGGATGTGCTGCAAGGGACATCGCTTGCGCTGGAATTTTTGCGTGAAAATGTGGAAAAATGTGCCGCACTTATTCAAGACGAAAAAACTTTGGATATGGAAAGGCAAATTCCAGACATCCTTTCAAGCATCATAGAGGCAAGCAAACAAATTGGCTCCACAAGCAGCATGAAAGAGTTTATCGCCGCAGTGGAACTGGGGCTTGAAGCGACACAAGTTTCTGCAATTCCAAGTTATGTAGACCAAGTTTATGTTGGTGATGCAACCGATAGTTTCTTTGGCGAAAGCGAAATTTTGTTTGTGGTGGGCGCAAACGCTGGCTCAATGCCTAAGATAACCATGGATAACTCCATATTCGCAGATGAAGAATTGCAGCGTGCCGGCTTTATTCGCAGCGTGGAGCCAACTGTTAAAACCATCAACAGGCGTGCAAGATTTAAGGTTTTTTCGCTGCTAAGCAGTTGGAAGAAGCGGCTTTACATAACCTATGCGCTTTCGGGCGAGGACGACAAGCCAATTTCGCCAAGCATGATTGTGGGTGAAATTGCCGCGCTGTTTAAAAAGGAAGGCAAAATTATAACCAACATCATGCCAGACAATCTTGAAGATATAAATCAACTGCTTTTGGCGATTGGCAAAAATAAAATTGGCGCAGAGCAGGTGATGGCTGAGGCATCCTCGCCACAAATTAAACAACTTTTAAATGAGGTTTTGCAGGTGGACCTTGCAAAATTTGACAGGATTAAACCGCTTGCTTGCGCAAAAACGCTCAAATTAGGCGAAGCAATCAAACCAACTGAGATTGAAAAGTTTTATGACTGTCCGTTTAAGGTCTATTGCGAAAATGTGCTTAAACTTAAAGAAAAGCAGTTGCAAGCGCTCTCGCCAGCCGAGATTGGCAGCATTGTGCACGATGTGCTGGAAAACTACGGCAAACAGTTCAATTATGCTGTGCTGGATGCGGCCGAGATGCAGAAATTTATTGATAAGCAACTTGAAAATGACTATGATTTTGGCGCGCTGCCAGACGGCGAACTTGTTTTGAGAAGGCTGAAAAAAGACCTCTTTAAAATTTGCGCCTCAGTTGCACAGGAAAACGCCTCTTCACCATATCAGCCGTGGCTTATCGAGCAAAAGATTGAAGGAAAGGTTCAGGGCAAACCATTTTATGGCAGGGTGGACCGCGTTGACAAAACCGGCGATGTGTTTAGGGTGATTGACTATAAAACCGGAAGGATAACCACCAATTTAATCAGGGAACTTAGTTATGGCAAAAAGTTGCAGTTGTTTTCTTATGCCAAAATGATTTCGCAAAAATATGGTTTAAAATGCGGCGGCGTTTATTATTTTGACGTCAAGGCAGGCTACACAAACTCGGCAAAAACGCTTGTGGGGCTGACCAGTGAATTTGGCGCGGATGCCGATGGACAAAAAACAGTTTCTCAGCAACAGATGACAGAGAATATGCAGCAGGCAGAAAACCTGCTTGCAAGCGGCGCAAAATTTTTAAGCGAGGGCAAGTTGTTGCCTCGGCCAGACGCGCACTCTTGCGAATATTGCAAATACAAAGCAATCTGTCTTTATGACCAAGAAAACGGCGTAAGGCGCATGAAGGGAGGTGAGGCATGAAAAAATTTACTCCATCACCAGAGCAGCAGCGAATTTTTGACTTTAATAAGAAAAATCTTGTAATCAGCGCCTCGGCAGGCAGTGGAAAAACAACCACCATGATTGAGTTTATTGCAAGGTTGGTTGAAAAGGGGCAGGACGTTAAAAGAATGCTGGTTTTAACTTTCACCAAAGCGGCTGCCAGTGAAATGCGTGAAAGGCTGATTTTAAACCTTATGTCAAAAGGCGAAATCGCCAGCGTGCAAAGTCAAATTGACGACTTGTTCACAAGCGACATTTGCACGATCCATTCATTTTTAGAAAAAATTATTAAACGAAATTTAAGCCAGTTTCCATACCTTGAAGGCTTTAAGATTTTGGATGAAAAACAAACCCTACTTTTAAGAGAGCAGGCGTTTGCGCAGGCAGAAGAAGAATTGCGCGAGGAAAAGAGGGAAGATTATTTCAATTTGTTTCTAACTTTGCGTGATAAAAACCTTATTAAAGAAATCATTTTTAAAATTGAAGATTTTGTTAACGCGCAGGCTGACAAACAGGCTGCTCTTTTGCGCATAAAAAACTATGGCGAAAATTTTGAAAACTCAAAGTCCTATTTGTCGCAATTATTGGATGACAAGATTGAAAAGTTAAAAAATCAAATAATTTATTTTCCAAAAGACAATCCAAAAGCCGAAGAATTTTTGCTGCAAATTTTGGGTCAATTTGCTTTTGAGGGAGCAGAACTTAGAGAAAAGGCCGAGGCTGCCAGCAAAATTGTGCTGCCAAGGATGCCAGTTCTCAGCGGCTATGACAAAAAGCAAGATGTCAAGGAAATTAAAAATCAGGCACAGCAAATAGTCAAGTTTGCTGAGAAATTGCAGCCGCAAAATAATTTGGTGTGGCAGATTCAGCAATCGCAAAATTTAATTGATGAAATTTTAAAATTATATCAAATTTATATCAAGATTTTTGCTGACAATAAAATACAATTAAATTATTTGGATTTTGATGATTTAGAGTTAAAAAGTGAAGAATTATTGCAAGAAAAGCAAGTTTTAAAGCAGTTGCAAGAAAATTATGACTATGTTTTTATTGACGAGTATCAAGACACCAACCCTGTTCAAGAAAAAATTGTCAAGCTGCTTGGAGAGAAGGCAAGGTTCGTTGCGATAGGCGACCCTAAGCAAGGCATCTATGCGTTTAGAAATGCCACCTCTCAAATTATATTGAAAGACAGCGAAGATTTTTCTCAGCGAGAAGATTCTCAAACTGAATATTTAAGCCAAAATTACAGAAGCGACAAGCAAATTTTGCAATTTGTAAATCATGTTTTCAGCCAAATCATGACGCAAAAAACAACCGGCATTGACTATAAAAACACCTCACTATTAAAAGGTGAAAATAATGCTGAAAAAACTGATGCGGCAGTGGTTAACATAATTGTTGCGCAAAAGCGTAAGCGCGAAAAGGCACAACCAGTTGAAAATTACAATATTTTTGAGGACCCACTGCTAAGCGAAGAGGACAGCGACTTAGAAGGGCAGATCGTCGCAAACAAAATTGAGGCGCTTCTTACTGGCAATTTCATTAGTGCCGATGGCAGCGAGGTGAGGGTTCAGCCAAAGGATATTGCAGTGCTTTCGCGTTCGAGAAGCGATGTTTGCACAAGTGTAATCAATCATTTGCGCAATAAAGACATTCCATTCGTTTCCACGCTTAGAACCGACCTTTTGTCAAAAGCGCACACCAAACTTATCGTTTCGCTTTTAAAACTATGCTGCGACATAGACGATGAAATCACTTTGACGAGTTATCTGCTTTCGCCGCTTGCTAGGGTGAGCATGGATAAACTGGCGCTATTGCAAAGCAAGAGCGGCAGCATTGTGGAAAATGTTTTGGCAAGCGATGATGAAGAAATCAAGGCGGCAATGCAAAGGCTGGAACAATTTAAACTGCAATGCGCATTTTTTGGCGCTAAAAAAGCGCTGGAAAAATTGTTTTTGGAAAAAGAATATTTTGTGTATCTGCAAAGCAAAATGGATGAGAACGCTGTTAAAGAAACAGAAAGTTTGCTTAGCATTATTGCGTCATTTGAAAACGACAAAGATTTGCCAAGTCTTTGCGAATTTTTAAGCAGCGACATAACCTTTTCAAACATCTCTGGGCAAAATGCTGTTACAATCTCATCAATTCATGCAAGCAAAGGGTTGGAATATAAAATTGTGTTTTTGATTGGCGCTGGCAAGCCGCTTTCAAGGCTTGACAATGCCTCTTTCAAATTGTCAAAAAGCCTTGGGCTTGGGCTGATGGTGTATGATGAAGAAAACTGGCAAAGGCTGCCGTCGCTTCCGCTTTTGGCAATCAGGGAGCAGTCTAGGCGCCAAGAGCGCGTGGACGAAATCATGATTTTGTATGTTGCACTCACTAGGGCTAAATGTCATTTGTTCATCACGGGAACCACCGATGCGGACAAAGTGCAAGAATTTTCACAGGAAAAATTTAACCAGTTTGGCTCGGCGATGGATTTAATTTTGTCAACCAACCCGCAAAACGCTGGGGCAAAGATTGAGGTTGTGGATGAGGTTGTGCCGTTAAAATCGCAGTTGACAGTTTCGCCGGTTGTGAAGATAGACGGGCAAGATAAACGCAAGGTGGAGGAATATTTAAACTTTAATTATTCTTATCAAGATGACACCACACTTAAACAAAAAGCCTCTGTCACCGAACTTGTAAGTGAGCCAGTTGAGCATGCTGCCGCGCAAGACAGCCAGGCGATTGAAGAGGGCAACGCATATCACGAAGCGCTTAGAATTATTGACTTTGAAAATGTAAAAAATGTGCAAGATGTGGAAAATCAATTAAAAAATAAAAAAATTCAAGAAAAATACTTAAAAATTATTGATTTTTCTTTAATTTTTGAAATTATCAATTTAATTAAGCCGCTTGCTTTTGGCAAACAAATTATAAAAGAAAAGCAGTTTACCATGCGTGCGGAGGATGGCCAAGGCGCAAGATTGGTGCAGGGCACTGTTGACCTTTATTTAAAAGGCGATAAAAATATTTTAATAGATTATAAATACACCAATCAAAAAAATGCAGAAATATTAAAACAGCGCTACAAGATGCAACTGCTTTTGTATAAACAGGCCATTGAAAAAGCCGAAAATATTAAAGTGGATGAAATGTATTTAATTTCATTAAAAAATTGCAATTTAATTAAATTTTAATTAATAAAAAAATATTAAAAAAATAGTAAAAAATATTAGTAATTTATTTTTTCTTGTGTTATACTAAAAAAGAAAAAAGGAGAATTATTATGAGTTTTTCATTCCTTGCAGATGTTCAAAGCGCATTTGAATCCTTCTTTATAACGTTGGCAAGTTCAATTTCCTACAATGCTTTGTTTTTTGTAGGGCTTGGGCTTGAAGTGTTTTTCATCCTGCTGTTCGGGGTGCTTACACACTTTTCTTACGAAAGCAGAATGAGAAGGTCGCTTGACAAATTAAACAGATGGCTGTTTACTCACAAAACGCTTGACAAAGAAAATATTAAAGAGTTTAACGACATGGTTAAAACCGCGCCAAAAAGGCTTGCAGTTAATTGGCAACAATACATTCTTTATCGTGAAAAAGCGCCTTCCGCATACATGTCAGCAGAAAACATTATTGAAAAGCCTTTAAGGACAAGTTCATTCGCTGCCAACATCAAAAACTTAGGTTGGGTTTCTGCGGTTTGGGCTGCAATCATGTTTATTGTTGCAATTGCATATCAAAACTTTGGTGACACAATTTTGAACGCAACCATGATTGTTATCGCTTTGCTTATTCCAATTTTCATTTTGATTATAAGCACCATTGCCATCATGATTTTGCGTGCAAGAAAAAATGCAAACTTAGATGAACTGTATCAAAACTTGCATTTGTTTGACCGCTTTATTGACAACGCTTGCGTAGACCTTCCACCTTACATTGACTATTCACTTCTTTTCACTGCTAAGGAAATTGACAAAGGCATTCCTGCACTTAGGGAATATCTTGAAAGCAGGGCAAGAAAGGAGAAAGAAGAGTTTGATAAGATTGCCCAAGAAGAAGGCGTTACATATGAGAAATATGATTTTGAAGGTATTGGCATAGATGGACAGAACATCCTGGAAAGGGCGATGAAAGAATCGGAGGCATACCTTTCTAAGAGAGATAAAACACTTGCCAAGATTGCACAGATTGAGGCAACGCTTGAAAGTTTGAAAAGAAACTTTGACAACATTCAAAAAGATTTCCAAAAACGCATGCAGGTTTCCAAAGAAAACATCGAAAGGCTTAGACAGCAGCAGGAAGAAACCACAAACAGAATTGAAAGCAACTTCTTAAGAAAACAACAAAACCAGGAAATTGCTAAACAAGAAAAAGAACAAGCAGATTTTGAACAACAGAAGAACAGATACTTGATTGAGAAAAGCGATTATGAAGATGTAATCAAAACGCTCAATGACGAAATCGAAACCAACAAAACCGAAGTTGAAGAAGCGATGATGAGTGAATATGAAACCTTCTATTCCAAGTTGTTCCAAAATGCAATAGATGATGCTCAAAAGAAAGTTAAAGATAAAATCAACAACTTAACACAAACCAATCAGGCAATTGAGGAGGACTTGACTGTTAAAGAGGCTCAACTCAAACGCGTGATTGATGAAAACGAAACGCTGAAAAGAAAACTTGGCGTTGACTATGAACAAATCGAAACTCAGTCAGCAGAACTTACCCCAAAAGAGCAAGAAAAACAGCAACCAGAGCAAGAAAAAAGCCAACTTGTAACTCCTGCCGAAATCAAAAAGGCAATCAAAGAGAAAAATCAAGAGGCAAAAGAAAACAAAGCCGAGGTTGAAAAAAGCAAAGAAAACTTTGCATCCAACGAAAACATCAACAATATTTTAAATGCTCCTGAAACTTTGCCAGAGGAAGCGAAAGTGGAAGAGTATGTTCCTCAGCAAGAACTTCCAGAGGTAGAAGCGCAGCCAGCAGAGGAGCCTCAGCAACAGCCTGAGCCAGTTGTTGAAGAAATTGTTCCACAGGCAGTAAGCACTGACGATTTTGATTTTGTAACACCTGTTCAAACCAAAAAGCCAGCGCAAAAACCTAAAACTCAGCCTGCTGCAACAGGCGAAAAGCGCAGAGGTAGACCTCGTAAAGGCGAAGAAAAAACCTTGGAAGAGATGATCAGCGAAAAACGCTCGCGTGGCAGACCAAGGAAAACGCAAACTGCTCAGCCAACTGAAACACCTAAAAAGAGGGGCAGGCCAGCCGGCAGCACTAAAAAGCCTAAGCCAGCCGAAGAGCCTGTTAAAAGAGGGCGTGGCAGACCTAAAAAAGATGTCAGCGAACTTAAAGAAATAAACAAAAAAATCGATGATGAGCAAAAGCGCTTGGCGTCGCTTAAAGCGCAGATTGATAAAGAAATCAAAAACGCAATCAGCGATTTGGAATCTGGTTCAACTAAGCAGGATAGGCGCGATGAGATTTTGAGTGAAATCAACAACTTAAAAGCAAGTGTTGAGGAAATTAAAAATCAAAAAACAGCAAGCGAACAGATTGAAAACATCAATAAACGCATTGAAACATTGATGCAAGAAATTAAATCGCTGAACGAATAAGCACTTAGCCCACGGCAAACGCCGTGGGTTTTTTGTGTCAATTTTTGTCATAAAATCGCACCCTTGCACACAAAATAGAGTAGGACAAGGATTATGAGTTTTTGGGCACTTATTGTTTTGGGAATTGTGCAGGGCTTAACCGAATTTTTGCCGGTGTCGTCAAGCGGGCATTTGGTTTTGTTATCCAACATTTTCGGCATAGAAGATAGCCTGTTTGTAAGCATAGTTTTGCATGTTGCCACCTTACTTTCAGTTCTCGTTGCGCTTAGAAAAGAGGTTTTTGAGATTGTAAGGCATCCCTTTTCGCGGCTAAGTAAAAGTTTGGTTGTGGCAACCATTCCAACATGTTTAATCGTGCTTGTGCTGTATCCACTCATAACCCAATCTTTTGAAGGTGCAATTTTGCCAATTTGTTTTTTAATCACCGCAATTTTGTTGCTGACTGCCGACTTTTTCGTGAAGCACAAAACCTTTGTTCATAGCCCAGGGATTTCATACAAGCAGGCGCTAATTATGGGCATAGCGCAAGGGTTTGCCACGCTGCCCGGCATTTCGCGCTCGGGCTCAACCATATGCGCGGGTCTGTTTTCGGGCGGCGACAGAGAAAAAGTTGCAAAATTTTCATTTTTGATGAGCGTGCCGATTATTATACTTTCAATGGCACTTGAAATTTTTAAGTTGGTTAGGCTTGGCGAATTTCCAAGTGTCAATGTTGCGGGACTGATTGTGGCGTTCATTTTGGCGTTCGTGATTGGAGTGGTGTCTATCAAGGCGATGATTGCACTTACGCAAAAAGTGAGTTTTAAGTGGTTTAGTTTTTACCTTGTAATCATTGGCATAGTTGCGGCTGTTATTTAAAGGGGTGGTATGGACTATTTTGCTAAAAGCATTGAAGATTGTTTAAAAGCGTTTTCGTCCTCAAAGCAGGGGCTTTCTTTTGAGCAAGCAAAGTTAAGAGAACAAGAACTCAAAAATCAGCAAATCTCTGTTGCTAAAAAAAGCGGATTGTTTAAAAAATTCGTTGCGCAATTTTGCGATTTGATGATTTTAATTTTGCTTGCCGCGGCAGCAGTTTCTTTTGTTATTGGCATTGTGCAGCATACGTCAAGCGAAATTATTGATGGCGCAGTCATTTTGGCGATTGTGCTGATGAACGCTGTGATGGGAATGCTGCAAGAAAACAAAGCCGAAAAGTCGTTGCAGGCGCTTGAAAAAATGACCAAGCCCGAGGCGGTTTTGTTGCGCAGTGGTAAGCAGATTAAGATTAAGGCAGAGATGATTGTGCCGGGCGACATTGTGGTGTTGGAGGCTGGCAGCATTGTTCCGGCCGATTGCAGATTAATTGAAAGCAGCAATTTGCTGCTTGATGAAGCCTCACTTACGGGCGAAAGTCAGCCTGTGGAAAAGCAGGCGGGGTACATCTGCAAACCCAATTTGCCAATAAGCGAACGAAAAAATATGGTTTATAACGGCACAACCGTGGTGAGAGGCAGAGGTCTTGCCATAGCCGTTGGCGTGGGTAAAAACAGTGAACTTGGCAAAATTGCCGATGTGATTGCCACCAGCAAAAAGGAGATGACGCCGCTGCAAAAGGGCATTAAAGATTTGGGCAAAGTCATCACTTTTCTTGTGTTGGGCATGGCTGTTATCACATTTATTTTGGAGTTATGCTCTCATTACAGCCCGATGGATGCCTTTTTAACCGCCATTGCAATTTCGGTGGCGGCAATTCCAGAGAGCATGCCGGCAGTGATAACCATCATTATGAGCCTTGGCATTTCGCGGCTTGCTAAACAAAAGGCGATTGTAAAGCACATGCACTCGGTGGAAACCCTGGGTTGTTGCGATGTGATATGCTCTGACAAAACTGGCACAATCACTCAAAACAAAATGCAGGTTAAGGCAATTTATTGCGACAATAAACTCAGTTACACGAAAAGCAATGTGGGCAAAGATTTTTCAACCATGCTTGCGTGCATGGCGCTTTGCAATGATGTGGGTGTGGGCAAAAACGGCTTTACTGGCGACCCAACAGAAATAGCGCTTGCCGAGTTTGCAAAAAAATATAACTTTGATAAAGTTGTGCTTTCCTCTTCTTGCAAGCGCTTAAACGAAAAACCATTTGACTCCAACCGCAAACTTATGAGTACGGTGAACATGTATCAAGGCAAAAAGGTGGTTTTTGTTAAGGGTGCGGTTGATTTTCTGCTTGACAAGTGCGACAAAATGGTCGTAAGTGGCATTGAAATCGCCCTTACTCCGCAAAGGCGTCAGGAGATTGAAAAGGTGAACATGACCATGGCGAGCAAGGCGCTTAGAGTGATTGGCTTTGCGGTTAAATATGTGGAAGAAGAGCAAAATTATAAAGAAGAAAATTTAATTTTTCTTGGTCTTGCGGGCATGATTGACCCGCCGCGCAAAGAGGTTAAGGATGCTGTTAAAAAATGTTTGCGCGCTGGCATGCGGCCGATTATGATAACAGGCGACCACATGGAAACTGCCTTTGCCGTTGCAAAAGAGGTGGGCATTGTAAGCAAGAAAAGTCAAATTCTCACCGGCGGCGAGATTGACGCGATGAGTGATGAAGTATTTTTAAAAAAACTTGAAAGCGTAAATGTTTTTGCCAGGGTGAGCCCTGAAAACAAGGTGAGAATTGTGGAAGGGCTGAAAACCCTTGGCCATGTTGTGGCGATGACCGGTGATGGCGTCAACGATGCGGCAAGCATGAAAAAGGCAAACATTGGCATTGGAATGGGCATAACGGGCACGGATGTAACCAAAGAGGTTGCTGATTTAATTATCACCGATGATAATTTCGCCACCATAGTTGTGGCAGTGGAAGAGGGCAGAAAGGTTTACACCAACATTCAAAAAACAGTTAAATTTTTGTTTTCAGCCAACATGGGCGAAATTTTAGCGTTGTTTTTGGCGACAATCATCTTTCCGCAGCATGTGTTTTTGCTGCCAATTCAAATTTTGTTTGTAAACCTTATCACCGATTCTCTTCCAGCCATTGCGCTTGGGGTGGAACCTGCCGAAAAGGGCATTATGGAAAGCAAGCCTCGGGGCAAAAATAAGGGTTTGTTTAGCGACGGCAACGCGTTCATGACCATAGCGATGGGCATTGTTCAAACCTTGCTTACTCTCTCTTCATTCTGCATTGGGCTGTTTATATATGGCCAGGCAAGCGCCATGAGTATGGCTTTCTACACGCTTAACATCGTTCAATTTTTCTATCTCATTTCCATTCGCACAGAAAAAAGCATCTTCAAGTCAAACCCTTTTGCAAACAAATATTGCAATTTTGCCATATTATTTGCGGCAGGGTTGCTGGCGCTTATTGCACTCACTCCGCTGCATACGGTGTTAAAACTCGCGCCGCTAAATGGCTATGAGTGGCTTTGGATTTTGCTTGTTTCAATTGTGATGTTGTTTGCAAGCGAACTGTGCAAGTGGATTGTTAGAATAAAAAAGAAAAA
>ERZ1643251.3488-NODE-3488-length-14471-cov-12.628538_pt1 | contig 14471 bp, 17 predicted proteins | sample MGYA00579261_ERZ1643251 | MGnify/ENA primary metagenome ERZ1643251 (study PRJEB29033, sample SAMEA4952267) | chicken gut metagenome | biome: Broiler Chicken; feature: Gastrointestinal Tract; material: Caecum | place: Ireland | collected 2018 | study: Broiler...
AGAATATTGATATAACTATAATACAAAGGATTATAATAATAATGAATATAATATAAGTATAATAAGAAAATAAAGATATATAAATGAATATTAGTATGCATAAAACAGCTAAAAGCCTTGAATTAGTAAAAGTATAGGTTTATGGCTGTTTTTATATTATGCCCCTATCTCTTTTTGCACAAAACTTTGATTTTGTGCAATGTTATGTTTTGATAAATATCTTGTCTTTTATATTTTACCCTTTCTCTCCTATCTAAAAAATGTAAAAAAAACGTATCATCATTATTATGACAATACATTTTTTTATTTGTTATTTAAATTTTTGTAAATAAGAATCCATTTTTTCGACAAATTCTTGATTATTTTTTGTTTTTGTCATTTCACTAATGACTTGTTCAGTAACTTCTGCAACTGGCATTGCATTCATTGCTTTTCTTAATGCAAATACTGTTTCCTTTTCAGTAGGTGTCAATAATAGGTCTTCCCTTCTTGTTCCTGATTTATTAATATCAATTGCAGGAAAGATTCTTCTTTCAGATAATTTTCTATCTAGATGAACTTCCATATTTCCGGTTCCCTTAAATTCTTCAAATATGACATCATCCATTCTGCTACCAGTATCAATTAGAGCTGTTGCTAAAATTGTTAAGCTCCCTCCATTTTCAATGTTTCTTGCGGCTCCAAAGAATTTTTTAGGTTTATGTAATGCTGCAGGGTCTATACCACCAGACAATGTTCTTCCTGAAGAAGGAATGACAAGGTTATATGCTCTTGTTAATCTTGTAATACTATCTAATAATATGACAACATCTTTTTCTTGTTCTATAAGTCTTTTTGCTCTTGCTAAAACCATCTCAGCAACTTTGACATGATGTTCTGGTAATTCGTCAAATGTAGAATGGATAACTTGCCCTTTAATAGATCTTTTCATATCTGTAACTTCTTCAGGTCTTTCGTCTATTAGAAGAACAATTAATTCTACTTCTGGATTATTTTGACTAATACTATTAGCAACTTTTTTTAGTAATGTTGTCTTTCCTACCTTTGGAGGAGCAACAATCATACCCCTTTGCCCTTTTCCTATTGGACACATTAAGTCGATAATTCTAGTAGCATAATCATTTTGAACTGTTTCTAGTTTTAGTTTTTCATTTGGATAGATTGGTGTTAACTCATCAAATCTTTTTCTCTTAATAGCTTTTTCAGGGTGTTCTCCATTAACTTCACCAACAAATATTAATGATGGGAATTTTTCTCCTTCTCTAAATCTTGATATTCCTTTTATGATGTCACCAGTATCTAGTCTAAATCTTCTTATTTGTACCATAGAAATATAAACGTCTTTGTCACTAGATAAATAATTATCTCCTCTTAAAAATCCATATCCATCTGGCATGATGTCTAATATTCCTTCGACAATTTCATCACCTTCGTTGGTTAATTTATAGTCTACAATTGGCTCTCCATTTTCATCATATTGTCTTTCAATGGGTTCTTTTCTTATTTCTTCCATATTTTCATTACTTTCGTAATGATTTATATCATCCTCATCTTGATTGATTGTAGAAGATGTATCTAAAATTTGTTTTAGTACCGCTATAATTTCTTCTTTTTTTAATTTTGAAATATTTTTGATATTTTGTTCTTTAGCTAATGCTTTTAAATCAGCTAAATTCATTGATTCTAAATCTAACATAAAACCTCCTATTTTTATATATAATTATTAATATTTTATATTTTAAATATCATGGGAATAAAAACGAACTTAATACAGATATTATTATATCATAAAAAATAAAAAAAATAAACAAAATTTTCCAAAAAAAGGAATATAATCTAGAAGACTACATTCCTTGATCTATATATACTTTTTCATTTGGACGATACATATCTAATTTTTCTCTAGCCATTTCTTCTATAAATTCTAGTGAATTTACATCATCTTTCTTTTGATTTAATTGCTCGTTAGTAGCTTCTTCTGAGGCAATTTGTTGATTTAATTCTTCCGTATTTTTACTATATTCATTTAAAGTTTTTTGTTGGTTTATAAATACAAAAACAATATATATAGCAATGGCTATGATAAATATATTTCTTAAAATTTTTCTATTTTTTTTCATAAGTACTCTCCAGTTTTTAAAAGTTTCACATATATATTATTCTACATATTTTGTTTAAATCCTTTTAATTTTTAATTTTTTTTACAAATTTAGTCGATAATTTTGATTTTTTTAATATTTTAGGAAAATTTTTAAATAACTTTGTAAAAAAATTTCTAATATTTATGATAACAAATGATATGGGATTAAAAAATATTTTTCTTAGTAATTTCATAATTGCATTAAATGGGATTTTAATAAATTTAAATATTACTGATAAAACCTTCTTTATAACATTTATAATTGTTAAACTAATTTTCAATATGCTTTTGCTTATAAACATCATATAACCTACAACACCAATAATTATAGCTAAAAACATGAATAGTCGAATTTCACCATTGTTATATACAAATATAGAGTATAATATTATAAAACCTGTTAAAATCCAAAATAGTGCGTCTTCTACATAGGTTACAAAATCAGAAGTTTTAATTGCTTTTCTTAATATTCTAAAAAAATCAAATAATAGACTGATTATAAATCCATTTACTATGAATATTAGGAATAAATATAGTTGCGTATTAATCATGATTTTCCCCCTATCGTAAAATGTTATTTAAATATTTTACTAATGATACTGCCTTTGTTCTTTTCTACTTCTTTATTACTATAAGCCAAGTAAGAAATGTTTCCTTCTACAATCACTTCAGAAGTATCAATACTTAATTTTGTTATTCTAAGTTCCTCACCTTTAATCGTTAATAAACCTAATTCTGTTTCCACCATAACAACTTGATCATCAAAACTCAAGACATCTAGTACTCCAGAAATACTTAGCTTTCCCCTATTTTCTAGTATTAAGTTTTGAACCACTGCTGTATTAATTGTTTTTCTTTCATCCATTGTCATTGCAAGACCTCCAAATTTTTATTCTAAATTATATATATTCAAAGGTTGTCTATTTTAGAACTAGAAAAAGGAATTTGGTATGTTTCCAAATTCCTTTTTTGTTATCTATTTATAAGTATTTCATCATGTAATTTTTCTAGCATTTTATCACTAACAAAATCTTTAAATGTTATTGAAATTTTACTTTCAGAAACATTGAATTCTAACATTTCTAATTTGTGTTGTTTGATAAAATTTATTGCTTTTACGATTGTTTCTGTATTTCTAATAATTCCGTTGCCAATTATAGATATTCTAGATATATCTTTTTTAATAATACTTTTAATTTCGTCATTTTCTATTTTTTCATCAGATATAACGGTTCCATAATTATCATTAAATGTTGATTTTGTGATAATTGGAATCTTATATTTTTCTCCAATTTCAATACATCGATTATGCAAAACTTTTGCTCCTTCATTTGATAATTGTAGCATTTCGTCATAAGAAATTTTTGTCAATTTTTTAGTACCTTTTACTTTATTGGGATCTGATGAATAAATTCCATCCACATCAGAAAAGATGTAACAATTTTTTGCTTTTAATGCTGCTGCAACAGCAACAGCTGTTGTATCAGATCCGCCTCTACCAAATGTTGTAATATCCAAATTTTCATTAATTCCTTGAAAGCCTGTGATGATAACAATGTTTCCATTCCCTAATTCTGAACATATTCTTTCAGTATTAATGGTCTCAATCAAAGCATCTTGGTTCGTATTATTGGTATAAATACCAGCTTGCCAACCTGTCAAAGATACAGCAGGAAACCCTAAACTATTTAATAAAATACTTAATTTTGCAGATGACATTTGTTCTCCACAGCTAACTAGAACATCTAACTCTCTTTTGTTTACTTCTTCTGTTAATTCATAAGCCTCATGTATTAACTTATCTGTTGTCTTTCCTTGTGCTGATAAAATAACAACTATGTTCTTGTTATTATTTTTAAAATCAATAATTTTATTTGCAACGATTTTTAAGTTTTCATTATTTGAAACAGAACTACCTCCAAACTTTAATACAATTGTGTCTTCCATTTTGAGCACCTTCTTTATCGTAATCATAAAAAGTTAAATTTATTTAAATTTAACTCCTTATTATTATATTCGATTATGCTAAAATATGTCAAATTATTTGGAAAATTTTAAATAGCTTTCCATAAAGTCATCAATTTTCCCATCCATAACAGCTTCTACATTTCCTACCTCATAATTTGTTCTATGGTCTTTTACCATGGTATATGGACAAAATACATAAGAACGAATTTGGCTTCCCCAAGCAATTTCTCTTTGTTCTCCTTTTAAATCTTCTATTTTATCTTTATGCTCTTTTTCTTTTAAATCTAATAGCTTGGATTTTAACATTTTCATAGCCGTTTCTCTGTTTTGAATTTGAGAACGTTCAGATTGACAGGCAACGACAATATTGGTTGGGATATGTGTAATTCTTACAGCAGATGATGTTTTATTAATGTGTTGTCCTCCTGCACCTGAAGCTCTATATGTATCAATTCTCAAGTCATCTGGATTAATATCAATTTCAATGTCATCTGTAATTTCTGGTAAAACTTCGACAGAAGCAAATGAAGTATGTCTCCTTCCCCCACTATCAAATGGAGAAATTCTAACTAATCTATGTACCCCCATCTCCCCTTTCATATATCCATAAGCATATTCACCAATAATTTCAAATGTAACACTTTTTATGCCAGCTTCTTCTCCTTCCAAATAATCCATTTCTGTTACTTTATACCCATTTTTGTCAGCCCATCTTGTATACATTCTGTATAGCATTTCTGCCCAATCTTGAGATTCGGTTCCCCCTGCTCCTGGGTGAATGGTTACAATAGCGTTATTAATATCATATTTTCCAGATAGTAATGTTGCGATTTCTAGCTTTTCTAAGTCTTTTTCTAAATTCTTTGTACTTTTTATAATGTCTTTTGCAATTTCTTCATCTGGGTCTATATTTGTCAATTCTGTTAATTCTTTTAAATTTTGTATTTCATTTTCTATTTTTCTATATTCATGTACTTTATCTTTGATACTTTTAATTTGTCCCAATACTTTATTAGAATGCTTTGTATCTTGCCAAAAGTTCTCTTTTAAAGTTTCAGCTTCTAACTCTTTTAAATCATTTTCTAATTTAGAGATGTCAAAGTGACTCACCCAAATCTTTTAATTGTTCTTCTAAAGTTTTTAGAATTCTTGAATTTTCTTCTAATTCTAGCATCTCATCACACTCCTATAATTAAGAATTTATATGTATTTTTATTTTACTATATTTTTAGTTATTTATAAAAAATATGGTAATTCTTGAAAATATATTATTTATTAGCACTTAATGTTTCATAACATTTTCTGCATACTGGTATATATTGAGAATCGCCGAACAACAATATCCTTTGTTTTATTACCATTGAAATAAGAATAAACAGCATTATCATTTTTACATATTTCACAAATAGATGTCATCATTTTTATATTGTCAGCAATACATAACAAATCTCCCATCTTACCAAAAGGCTTTTTATCTGAGGTTAAATTCAAACCTGCAATAAAGAATTTTTTTCCTTTTTCTGCCATTTCCTCTATTACCTTAACATTACCATTTAAAAATTGAAATTCATCAATAAAAAATACATCTGCATTATAATTTTGCAATTCATCAATATTTTCAATATTGTTAGCCTGGATTTGTATGCCATCTCTTGTACCAATTACACTTGAACCCATTCTATCATCTAATTTAGGTTTGAAAAGCATTACATTTTTCCCTGTAATTAATTGTCTATTAAACTCATTAATAATCTGCATACTTTTTCCGCATTTCATTGGTCCTGAAAATACATTTATATCTCCCATTTTTTATTACAATCCTTCCACTTCTTATTTTCCTATTTATTATATTGTTTTGATTATGAAAAGTCAAATAAATTATTAAAAAAGAGAAGGCTTCGAAGTCTCCTCTTTCATTATATTTTTCACCAATGCATTTATTTGATTGCTGAGTGAATAGTAGCTTAATTCTTACAGATGATATTACTGATTTCTTCCACAGCAGTTTTTATATTTCTTACCACTTCCGCATGTTCGAGTTTTACTAATATTTATAGCATTATAAATATTAGCTGTATTACTTGTATTTACTAGTGTTTCAGTTTTTGAAATATCTGTATTATTTGTATTTATTGTACTTATTTTATCTATCAATATTTTTTATTTGGCGACAAATTGGCGACATTGTCTACATCGTTATTTGTCCTTTATATGTTTTAAATTTTACAATATTATTCATTTTTTGTCTAGAATATTTACATATTTTTATTAATTATTTTTCAATTCTTCATCAGTATAAAATTCAATATGACTAGATTTCAATTCTATTTTCCTTTTATTTACTATCTTTGAAATTTTACTTTCAAACATTATCATATTATTTCTTTTTAACTCAAATTTTTGCCCAAATAAAGAAATTTCTTTTAAATTTGTTCTATACGCGAGATTACCATTATATTTTTTGATTTCTTCAACATCAATTTCTGATTCAAAATTCACTAAACTTTTCATTTCCTTTTGAATTGTATATTTTTTATTATTCATTTCATAATAAATAAGATTAATTAGTTCTTCTTTTTCTATAAAGTATTTAATATCATAAGGTATTTTAATATTTTTAATTTTAGATATATAAATTACTTTATCTATTAAAGAAAGTACATTATTGAATTCTTCATAGTCTTTTTCGTTTTTTTCTTTTTTACCATTATTGCTTGTTTCAAAAACATTACAATCCATATTTATATTTTTAATATATAAGTGATTATTTTTATCTTCACAAAGAAAAAGAAATTTTAACTTTTCTTTATTAAGATTACAATCATTTTTATATTTATCCCTTAATGAAATAGAAATATTAAACTTACCCGTACAATTTAGTTCATTAACTTCTTCCTGTAAATTGTCAAATTTAATAGTTACATCAAATTCTTCAGTATCATTTTCTTTATTTGAAAGAATAAATTCCTTATCTTTTATTGAATCTAATCTTAAAAAAGTTATTAATTCAAACGATAAATATTCATTAAATAGCTCTATTTTATATTTTTGAGCTGGAGGAATTGGTCTAGGGCATATATATAATTTAATTCCTTGGCACCCATATTTCGTTGTATGTGCAACTGGATTTTCATATTCTCCCAAAAATTCTTTCATATTAGTAATATTAGGAATTTCAACAGGTTTTTGAGTAATGTCAGCCTCTTTTTGTAATTTTTCTATACCATTTATTCTAAACTCATTTGCTTCTTCAACACTATTAAATTGCATTGTATAATTTAATCTTAATGGAAACTTTTTATATGCATTTTCAGTAATAGGTTTAGCTATATATTCTATTTCTCCATCTACTAACTTAGTTTCTATATTAAAATCAGATTGTAATTGTTTTGGAAGTAATTTTTTTGTTAATATTTCCTTACTATATTTTAATCTTTCTGAAAATTCTTCTTCTAATTCAACAACCTTGTTATAATTTCTTCTTATATTGTCGCAAGATAATTCATCCAATTCTCCATAACAATTGATTTGAATATTCGAATTTTTATTATTTTCAACAGAAATCAAAGAATTATTATTTATTCTTTTCATTTTTTCCTTTTGCTCCCTTTTCACTAATATTAATGTTGCAATGTTTATTTTTATTGATATTATATTTATTATTTTTTTCAATTGTAGTTTTTATATCACTTCCAAACAAATTCTTAAAAAAGGTAAATATTTTATTCATTACTTCACTCATAGCTCCTCCTACTTTAATAAAATCCAACTATTTTCATTAAAAATTAGCGTTCTATTTCACTATATCCAAATTCTCTATATTTTTCTATTGCTCTTTTTAATCCAGCATTTTTAGCAATCCTTAAATACAATTCAGATTTTTCTAAGTCTGCTGTACCACCTACACCATCTCTATAATACTTATATCCCAAATCGTAATATGCAGCAATATGACCAAGTTCTGCACATCTTTCTAAGATTTCTCTAGCTCTTGCTAGATTTTGAGCAACACCACCTATTCCATAATTATAATAAGCCGCTTCTACAAAAGTGGCATATAATCTTTCATTGGGATCTAATAATTCATTTGTTTGCATTTGCAATAATCTAGAAAATGCATATTTAAGTAACATATCTCCTTTTTCTTCATCAATATCTAATTCATCTCCAAGTCCATACAAATATGACATTCCAATCGAATATTGACTTAAAGGATATTCATCAAAATTCTTCATATAATATTGCAATGCTTTTTTATAATCGTGAGTTACACCATTTTCTTCTAAATCATAACTCCTACCTAAAATATAATTAGCAAATGGAGTATTTAATTTTTCTAATTCATTTAAATCAAATCTAATAACATTATTCATATAAATCATCCTCTTCAACTAATTTTATCTTTCAGATTCTTGCATTCTATATAAATAATTCTTATAATCTTCTGGCGTTAAAACCAATGTATCTAAATTACTTGGTTGAATATTTTTTGTTATATTTAAAAAACTTCTTTTTATTGAACGAATAACTCCTGCATGAGTAACAACTAGTATTCTTTCATCTTCTTTGTATTTTTCAAATACATCACTTAAGAAACTACAAACTCTTTTATCTACATCTTTGTGTGATTCTGCCCCAGGTGGCACAAGCAATCCTTTTCTAAATAATTCTCTTTGTTGTTCAGAATACAAACTTTTATTTGTATTTTCCCATTCTCCTATTGAGATTTCAATTATTCTGTCATCATATACTGGATCAGCATCGGGTACAATTGCAAATAATGTTTGCTTTGTTCTTTTTAGTGGAGAACAATATATTACATCAAAATTTGTATCTAAAGTTTTACCTAATTCTTGCGCAGCTTCAATTCCTTTTTGTGTTAAAGCACAATCTGCTCTACCTGCCCAAATTCCATCTCTATTATATTCTGATTCTGCATGTCTCACTATTGTTATATCCATAACTACTTCATCTCCTATTAATACTTTATTTCTTTAAATTTTCCATTTTCATAAGTAATTTTGTATGCATTCTTATTAGGATTACTCTTTATTATCTTTTCTTCTCCATCAACTATTTCTAATGCTGTACAATTTTCCAAAGCATAACCTGTTAAATGATAATCTTTAATTACATCAAAAAATTTTTGTTTTGCATCTTCATTTTTTTGATCATAATGTACACAATTTACTGCATTTATTATTCCAATTCCTTCTAATAAATCATAATTACATTTGAACCAACAATAACTACCTGCACTTAATCCAGAGCAAACAATTCCTTTGTTATATGCTTCAAATAATAATTTATCTACTCCAAGCTCTCTCCATTTTTCTAACATAAATTTAGTATTTCCACCACCAACATATATAATATCAGTGTTTAATATTTGTTTTTCAACCTCTGACATATCTATCTTCTCAACTAGCAAATCTAAATTAGAAACAATTCCTCCTAATTTTTCAAAAACCTTTTTTATTACTAAATAATAATCATAACTATTAGAAGATGCAGTTCCAATAAATAATATTTTAGGATTTTCTTTTCCAGAAAGTCTTACAATCTCCTCATCTATTGCCTTAGTCTCATATGATAATTGCACTCCATTTTTAACTCTAGGAATCTCTCCACCGCCTATGCACACCAGCTTTTTCATTTTCTCACCTACTTCTAATTTTTCACACATATATTATATCAAAAAAAGTCATTTTCTTCAACAATTTTTTCTTTAATCAATTTGTAGGGAGCACATTTATATAATTTGCTCCCTACGTTGTTTAATACTTTTTAACAATTAATTATTTTCACATAGAGATTTTATATTCTATAATTTCTTCAATAACATTCAAATTTATAGAATTTTCATAAGAATCTGTTACATACTTTCTTGTTTCATCTGTGCTTGAAATATAATAATTTTCTGTTGTTTGAATGTCTTTATGCCCTAACACATCTGCAACGTCTCGTATTTCTACTCCATTTCTTAAAATTGTAGTTGCGTAACTTCCTCTTAAGTCATAAAATCTGCATTTTTCTATTCCTAGATCATCATGAATTATTTTGTATGGATATTTTATAATATCTGTACCACAATATTTACCATCATCTCTTGTAAAAATCATATTAGCAGGTTTCATTGATAATACATTTAAATGATTTTCTACTATTTGATATTCTAAAACCTTTCCATACTGATTTTTTACTTCTTCTAAGTGATAATATCGATAATCTTTACCATATAAAAGCTTTAATTTCATTTGTCTATTTTTAAAATTAACTAATGCCTTCATAAGTGTTGGACTAATATGAATTTGTCTTTCACCACTTTTAGTTTTTGTTGTACCAATATACCATCTACCTTTTTCGTTCTTTTTCTTATCGAAAACAGAATGTTTAACATTTATAACTTTATTTTCAAAATCAACATCTTCCCATGTTAAAGCACATAATTCTCCAGGTCTCATTCCTGTAAAGCAAGAAGTTATAAATGCACAAGTAAATACATCATCATTTTTAAATCTAGTTAGAATCTTGTCTATTTCATCTTGTGTATATAAATGTTTCTCAAAATTATTATTTTCCTCTATTTTAGGCAATCTCAATGTCAAACTCGGATTATATCTTATAAATCCATAAACATCTGTAACTTCTCTAAAAGTACCTTTCATTACTTTTAATATATTTTTGAAATAACTTCTAGAAAACGAATATTTATTACATAATTCAGTTATAAAATTATGCAAAGTAACACTAGTTATTGCACTTAACCTGTATATTCCAAGTGTAGGTTTTAAATATTTCTCTATTATATTCTTATATGCCTCTTGTGTTGTGAATTTTAAATTAACCTTGCAATAATTTTCATACCAAAAATCTAAATAATCATGATATGTCATTTGACATTCTTTTGATATAACTCCTGTCCTAATATATTCTTCATAAGCCACTGTTCCTGCTTCTTGCGCTTCAGCTTTTGTTTTAAATCCACCTTTTGTTATTCTTTTTCTTTTATTATTAATTTTGCCTACATCAAAGCAATATTCATAACTTTTGCCTCTTTTTCTAATTCTAATACTCGACATTTTTTGTTTTACTCCTCTCAATTCAACTTTCTAATATTCTCTAAATCTGATAAATCATTTCCTTCATTCTCTAACAAAAATTCTTCTAAAGCTGTTCTTCTTATTTTTAAACTTTTTAACTTTACAGCTTTCAATTTTCCTTTTCTAATTAATTCATATATATAATTAGGGCTTGAATGCAATATTTTTGCAACTTCATGTGTTGTATAAATTAACTTTTCTTCTTTTAAAATCTCTGCCATTATATCTCCATCTCCCTATCTTTATAATAATTATGTTCTTTTTCTTTTTTATCAATTTCATCTATTATATTTTTTGGAATCTTTTTAATATACTTTTCATATTTTTCAACTTGATTTTGCATTCTATTTAGCTTTATTCCAGTTTCATATTCTTTATCAATAATTTTATCTTTCAATTGCTTATTTTCATTTCTAAGCTGTGAATTATTTTCCTTTTGAATACTTAATCTTTCTTCTAATTCCTCAATATAATCTTTATACGAATTTACTTTTGCTGAAAATTTACGAGCTTTTGGAACAAATTCAGAAAGTAAATTAACAGTTTCTTCTTTATGTTTCTTCATTCCAATCATATTTATATTTTCAATAGATTTTAATAATTGATTATATAAATAATCCAAATTATCTGCCATTTTAAATAACCATGTTGGAATATGCTTTCTTTTAGTTTCTTGTGCTGATTTTCCTCTCTCTAGCTCCTTCCACCTTTCATGCATGCATTCATAGAATTTTGTTTGCCATTGTGATAATGACTTTTGATTTCCCAATATACTTTTAGCTGATAATTTTCCATCTTTATTTATTGGGCAAAATGCCAAATGCATATGTGGAGTTGCCTCATCCATATGAACTACTGCTGATATTATTCTATCTGTTCCTATTTCCTGTTTCATAAATTCTGTAGCTCTTTCAAAATACTCTTTCTTTTCCTTTTCAGATAATCTATTCATAAACTCTGGTGTAGCTGTAATTAAAGTTTCAACCAATTTCACACTATCTTTCCTAACTTTACACCCATATTTCTTTATCAGCTCTTTTATTTTCCTTGAATATGTGTATTGTGGTGCTTGTACTGTATGATAATTATATTGTGATTTATTTACATCTATATCTGGATTGCTTTTATATGCATCCTTTTTTCTCTCATTATGTCTTTCACACCCAGCTACGGCTCCTCCTTTATCCTTTTTAAATCTCAATATTGTATATGCCATATATTATTCTCCCTTCATTTATTGCATTTCTTTGTAGCACACGTTTTGATGACGATAATGACGATGAAATTACTATGACACACTTATTCAATTTTTAATTTGCATTTTATTTATCTAAAATCAAAACGTGATAACACTCATATGCTTATCCGCCTGAGTGCTTTTTACTTTTAGCAAGTAAAAAATCACTCATCCTGTTTTTGAAAAATATTAAAATATCTGCTAATTCAGTTTTACTCAATTTTCAAAAATCGCATTTATGAGTGTAACACACTACACTTTTTACAAAAGTTGGTGTGCCAGATTTTCCATCTGGACTTCCTTCAATGACAATTCTATCGCTACATACTTTTAGCGTCATCATTGTCATTGATGACATTATCATAAATGCTAATGTCATTTTTAGCCAAGCTCTGTAGCTTCATCAATATCTTTCTTTAAAATTACTAAACGAGCTGTGCTTGTCCTTGATGTTGCAAAACTTATTTTATTATCTAATAAAATTGTTTTACTATATTCGTTTAGAACTTTAGTAAGATATTGTGGTGTTATATCTTTTTTATTTAATATTTCCAATAACTCTGTTGCAGTTCCTTGCCACATTTCTTTTTCATTGATAAAAGATATAACATTACCTACTATCTCTGGAGCATTTTTTATTTCAAGTTCTTTTTGAAAAGATCTTTCTATTAAATTCCATCTACATTCTTCAAACCTTAATGTAAATGTTTGATATTCAACATCTCTACCAGTTACAAATAATGTTGCAACTGAATCATCTCTAGATTTCTTTTCTAATATAAATGTTGTGTCACTACTCCCCATTATTCCTGTTGTACCTGATATTTTATTAAAAACATCACTATCATCTTGTTTTCTCAAATGATGAACTAATATAATTGCTAATTTATTTTTATCTGCAAATTCTTTTAATGTTGTCATTTCTCCATAATCAGCTGAATAATTAATATCATTATTTTGTTTTCTTACTTTCTGAAGAGTATCTATAACAACTAATCTTATATTAGGATATTGTTTTATAGCATTTTCTAATTGCATTACTAATCCATTTGTAATTTTGTTTGACTCTATTGCTATATGAAAATTAGAATCTATATCATCAGTTAATTTAAATAATCTTTTTTGTAATCTTTGATGTGTATCTTCAAGTGCTAAATATAAAACATCACATTTATTTGTTTTTAAGCCCCATAATTCTTCGCCTTTTGAAACTTTAATACATAAATCAAGCATCAACCAACTTTTACCTACTTTTGGTGCTCCACAGAATATATGAAGTCCAACAGGTAATATTTCATCAACTATAAATTCACTTTCAGTAAGTGTTGTGTATAATAAGTTGTCTGCATTAATAATTTTTAAATCCTCCATGTTTTCCTCCTTTCTAGCAAGTAGCATAACGATAAAAAAGGCTTCGCTTTTTTACTAAACGAAACCTTATATCATATCTATATATTTAAAATATCTCTCTAAAAAGCCATTAATTGATACAGAAGTTCCGTTTACTCTTACTGAAAAATTTTTGCATACTTGCATAAAATTTTTCTTAACTTTTTTGAATATCAAAAAAGTCATAAGAGATATTCAGAAGTCTATTTAATCCTCAATAAACAAAAGTACTTCTTTTATAAAAAGTAACTTTTAATAAGCCCAATACATTTCTGTTTTTGGACATTATTATATAATTGTTTACTGTGAATTAAATAAGACATCTGTAGCACTTACGACTTCATATTACTTCTATCTATTTGTTGGAGATTATTATATTATAATTATAAGAATTATAAAAACCAACTCAGGCCTACGAAACTAACAAAAGGGCCCCTTATACTTCTGGCTTCCGATCAGTAGGGTAAAGTATTTTCTTGCGAAGTACTTTTTAGATTTTTAAAATCAACCGCTATTTTATCATCAAGTTACATAGTGGCTCAACCTACAACAGGGAAATATCTATATTTAATTTTTCAGTTGTATTCTTATTGAATACACTTATTTTATATCATCATTTACATAAATTGTCAAT
>ERZ1643251.3490-NODE-3490-length-14466-cov-5.205468_pt1 | contig 14466 bp, 14 predicted proteins | sample MGYA00579261_ERZ1643251 | MGnify/ENA primary metagenome ERZ1643251 (study PRJEB29033, sample SAMEA4952267) | chicken gut metagenome | biome: Broiler Chicken; feature: Gastrointestinal Tract; material: Caecum | place: Ireland | collected 2018 | study: Broiler...
GCCCGGAATATCAAGGAAAATCATCGCTCAGACGATTGAAGTACGGTCTCAAAGCAGCTCGTAGAGCTCCGCAGTTCTCCAAGAGATAGGAAAAGAAATATCAAATACGAATTTCAATCCCCAGAACACTTATGTTTTGGGGATTTTGTCTGCTTTTTGTATAAAATGCCAGTAGATATCTACCAGAAAATGAGTATAATATAAGTAAGAAGTTCAGTTGAACCTCTTGTTATTCTGCCGGGACTGCATATCGGCACTTAGAGAAAAGGTGCAGATACAAATATTTTTCGCTACCCAGCAAGCGACTAATAAATGGCTGGGATACAAATATTTGTGCCCCACTTCTTAGTGGGGTACTTTTGTACATAGGGGATAAATTGAAAACAGGTAATTTTTATTTTATTAAAGATGAATATTATAAGCGGTTTCCAAATTGCGGTTTAATGGGGAATAAGGATAACGATGAAGCGGGAGTACATGGAAGACCGTGTTTCTATTGTTTTGAAATGGATGGATATTTTTGGATGGTTCCGATATCATCTAAAACAGAAAAATATAGAGCATTATATGAGGAAAAGAAAAAGAGATACAAGGAATATGATGGATTAAGATTTGGATATGTGAATGGAAAATATAGAGCATTTCTCATTCAAAATGTTTGTCCGGTCAGTGAAGAATATATTGACTGCCAGTATATGATTGAAAATAATACGGTTCCTGTGACTATAAATGATAAGCTGGCAGCGGAGATTAATGGAATTGTAAGAAAGGTGATTAGATTAAATAAAAGGGGAGTCAGAATTGTTTTGACGAACATAAATCACATTTTGAATGAATTGAATAAGGCAAATTGAGAACATATAAATGTTTATGGGTAAGTGACAGGTAACTAACAAATGCCTCAAGAATGGCGGGAAATAAGAGTTTAAAATTATGCAAGCGATAATTCAAGCTAATATCGAAAAAGAGCCGCCCGCTTTAAGACATCTATGAACATGTGAAGTATAATAAGTCCGAACTCCTTCTGAGAGTTGTGAATGTCGCGTTTGCGATTCCGGACGAAGAGAAGATTAAAGGAGAGAGTCATGAAAAAACACGCCCTTTCGATCAGTTATGTCATACTTCTGACCCTGTGTATGCCGCTGGCATGTCTGTATATGTGGCTCCTGACAGTGCTCCCGGTTTCGTGGGAGGCAGTCAATGAATGGGCCGATACGCTTCCCAAATGGCTGTTTTATATGTTCGTCCTGCTCCTGCCTGTGGGAGTCTACTGGCTGACAGTACTGGTTCTCGGTATCCTGAATATCGCGAGATCGTTCAACGCGTATAAGTCGGGGGATGCGGTAGGATGTGTAAACGGAATGTTGATCCACAAGTATGGGTTGGTTGTGTTTTTTGTCGTTAATTTTATCGTTCTGGTAGGGATTTACCTGTTGGTGACGCTCGGGTTAGTCATGGGAACCCGGGGCATATTCTTAGTGTTGGCGCCCTTTTTCCTGCCGTGGCTGGTGGCGGCGGTGGGATTCACTGTATTTACCACTTGGCTTGCCATTATCCCCGGGGCATTTTACGGAATACAGGTCATACGCTTTACATACAGGGAGAAGAAAACGAGTGCGGGAGCCGCAGTGTGGCATGGTGTCCTGCAATTTATCTTCCTAGCGGATGTGCTTGACGCCATGTATCTGGCAGTGAAGAAATGGGGCCGGGGGAAGAAAAGCTCCATTGTGATTGCGGTTTTGTATACGGCGGGCCTGTCAGGCATCATATGGATGATCATTAAAATAGCTGCCTTGTAAAAGCGACAAAATATGACAAAAATGTAAAATTAGCAAGCAAAATGTAATAATTTGCATTTTGCTTGCTTTTTGTTATTGCGGAATTTCTGTGTTACAGTTGTTACAGGATTTCCGTATCTTGCGAAAATGCGGGGCACGTGCTATACTTCTCCTGACAATATTATATCAGATGGAGGTGACACTCCATCTGATATACGCTCCGCGAGGATGTGCGGCGATTCGGAATAGAATCTTGTCAGCATAGCTGACCCGAATCGCGCACCAAGTCTCGCGAGCGCGAGACTTGAATTACAGGAGGAGTTTTTTTATGGATGCAGACCCTGCGGGGAACCCTATTTTATTCGACTTGTTACTGTTGGTATTCTTCACACTGCTGAACGCCTTTTTTGCCGGAGCGGAGATGGCTGTCGTATCGGTAAATAAGAACCGGATACGATCGCTGGCAGAAGAGGGGAATAAGAAAGCGAAAGTGATTGAGAAGCTGTTTGACGATTCAACCAGATTTCTCTCTACTATCCAAGTGGCAATCACATTCGCGGGATTCTATTCTTCGGCGTCCGCAGCGGCGGGCATCGCGCCGGTGCTGACAGAGTGGCTCGAGGGGGCGGGAGTTCCCTACAGTTATCAGATCGCCCACAATGGCGTGACCTTAGTGTTGATGTTCTTTAATCTTGTGTTCGGAGAGCTTGTGCCGAAACGGATCGCGCTTCAGAAGGCGGAGGCGTTCTGTATGCTGACTGTCATGCCGGTACACTATATCTCCATCGTGCTCTCGCCGTTTATCAGGCTGCTTTCTGTTTCTACGAAGCTGGTACTCAGGCTGCTGCGCATGAAGACGGAGGATCAGGAAGAGGCGGTGACAGAGGAAGAGATCAAGGCGCTGCTCAAGATGGGTAACGAGAGCGGGACGTTTGACGACGACGAGCGGGAAATGATTGATTCGGTCTTTAAGTTTGACGACAGGACGGCGAGGGAGATCATGGTGCCCAGACGTAATGTATTTGCCATCGACATTGAAGATCCTTTTGAGGAAGTGATCGATGAGATACTGGAGTCGAGGCACAGCAGGATTCCGGTCTATGAGGAGAACATCGACAATATCATCGGTGTGCTGCATATGAAGGATGTGATGATCGAGCTGCGGAAGAACCGGGAGGATCAGAACCGTCTGGATCAGGCGAATATCAGAAGGATGCTGCACAAGCCGTTTTTCGTCCCTGAGACAAAGGATGCGGACGAGCTGTTCCGCACAATGCAGGAGACAAGACACCACATGGCGGTTCTTGTAGATGAGTACGGCGGATTTTCGGGTATCGTGACCATCGAGGATCTGGTCGAGGAGATTATGGGTGAGATCAATGAGGAATACGAGGAGGTCGTGCCTGAGATCGAGGCGATCAGTGAGAATGAATATCTGCTGGACGGAAGTATCCTTATCGATGATCTGAACGAAGAACTGGGGTTGAAGCTGGAGACAGAGAATTATGACACACTCTCCGGTTACCTGATCGAAAAGCTGGGGCACATTCCCGGGAAGGAAGACAAGGATGTAATCGAAACGGACAGTCTGGTGTTCCGTGTGGAGGAAGTGAAGGATAACAGGATCGTCAGGGTGAGGCTGAACCGCCCTGTGTCTGAAAATATAAGTGAAGAGGAATGAAAGGAGATGCAGTAAAATGAAGATGCTGTCGATTGAAGAAGAACTGAAAAACAATTCTTACCCGGGGAGGGGAATTGTTATAGGTAAGACACCGGATGGGAAAAAAGCGGTCACAGCTTATTTTATCATGGGAAGGAGCGAGAACAGCCGCAACCGTGTTTTTGTAGAAGAGGGAGAGGGCATCCGCACACAGGCGTTCGACCCGTCCAAGCTGACGGATCCTAGTCTGATCATCTACGCTCCGGTGCGCGTTCTGGGGAATAAGACCATCGTGACCAACGGCGACCAGACGGATACGATCTATGAGGGCATGGATAAGCAGCTTACTTTTGAGCAGTCTTTAAGGACAAGAGAGTTTGAACCCGACGGGCCGAACTACACGCCGCGTATCTCCGGCATCCTTCATATAGAAAACGGAATGTACAACTATGCGATGTCGATCTTAAAGAGCAGCAACGGCAATCCGGAAGCCTGCAACCGTTATACATTTGCATATGAGAACCCAGTGGCGGGAGAGGGACATTTCATCCACACATATATGTGCGACGGTGATCCCCTTCCCAGCTTCGAGGGAGAGCCGAAGCTGATCAGCATTTCAGATGATATGGAAGCGTTCACAGAGCTTCTGTGGAACAGTTTGAATGAGGATAATAAGGTTTCCCTTTTCGTCCGTTATATTGATATTGAAACGGGAACATACGAGACAAAGATCGTAAATAAGAACAAATAGGAACAGGTAAGACAAAGAGGTGCAAAAGGAAGCGCCGCCAGTAGTGTCAATGAGAGAAAGGACGGATGAAAAGATGAAAGAATTAGAACTGAAATACGGATGCAACCCGAACCAGAAGCCATCAAGGATCTACATGAACGACGGAAGCGAGCTCCCCATCGAGGTGCTCTGCGGACGTCCGGGATATATCAACTTCCTTGACGCGTTCAACGGCTGGCAGCTTGTGTCTGAATTGAAGAAGGCGACCGGACTTCCGGCGGCGGCTTCCTTTAAACACGTTTCCCCGGCAGGGGCAGCGGTAGGCCTTCCGCTTTCTGACACACTGGCGAAGATCTACTGGGTGGATGATCTGGGTGAGCTGTCCCCTCTGGCATGTGCTTACGCGCGGGCAAGAGGAGCGGACAGGATGTCTTCTTTCGGAGACTTCATCGCTCTGTCTGATGTCTGCGACGTAGATACGGCAAGACTCATCAAGCGCGAGGTGTCCGACGGCGTGATCGCGCCGGGATATGAGCCGGAGGCGCTGGAGCTGTTAAAGCAGAAGAAAAAAGGAAACTACAATGTCATCCAGATCAATCCGGACTATGCTCCGGCGGCTCTGGAGCGCAAGGAAGTATACGGCATCACGTTCGAGCAGGGAAGGAACGAGCTTAATATCGACAAAGACTTTTTTGCCAATGTGGTGACAGAGAATAAGGAGCTGACAGACGCGGCAAAGATCGACCTTGCCATCTCCATGATCACTTTGAAATACACGCAGTCCAACTCTGTCTGCTATGTAAAGGACGGACAGGCGATCGGCATCGGGGCGGGGCAGCAGTCCCGTATCCACTGTACGCGCCTTGCAGGACAGAAGGCGGACAACTGGTGGCTGCGCCAGAGTCCAAAGGTGCTGGGACTTCAGTTTAAGGACGGCATCGGACGCGCGGACAGGGACAATGCTATCGATCTTTACATCGGTGAGGAGTACATGGACGTTCTTGCGGACGGTGTGTGGGAGAATACCTTCAAGGTAAAACCGGAAGTATTTACCCGCGAGGAGAAGAGGGAGTGGCTTGATAAAATGACAGATGTTGCCCTCGGCTCCGACGCGTTCTTCCCCTTTGGCGACAACATTGAGCGGGCGCGTAAAAGCGGCGTGAAGTACATCGCGCAGCCGGGCGGCTCTGTGCGCGACGATAACGTAATTGATACATGCAACAAGTACGGCATGGTGATGTCATTTACGGGAATCCGCCTGTTCCATCATTAGAATACGAAAAGGCGCGGTATGACGGTGCAGCGGCACGATGCGGTGCGCCGTTGATAAGAGGAGAACCGTATGGTAATAGAGACGAACAGTCCGGAGGAAACCTTCCGGGCGGGAAGAAAATTAGGGGAAAAAGCTAAGTCCGGGCAGGTGTTTACCCTGACGGGCGATCTTGGCGTGGGAAAGACTGTGTTCACTCAAGGACTGGCGAGAGGACTGGGGATTGAGGAGCCGGTGAACAGTCCTACATTTACTATCGTTCAGGTGTATGATGAGGGGAGGCTTCCATTCTATCATTTTGACGTCTATCGCATCGGGGATATCGAGGAGATGGACGAGGTGGGATTTGAAGATTATGTGATGGGAGACGGAGTCTCCCTTATTGAGTGGGCGAATCTGATCGAAGAGATATTGCCTGAGAAGCGCACGGATATCCTGATTGAAAAAGATCTGGAGCGCGGATTTGATTATCGGAGGATTACAATAACATGAAGGTTTTGGCGATAGACAGCTCCGGACTGACAGCCACAGTAGCGATCGTAGAGGATGAGCAGACGGTTGCGGAATATACAGTAAATTATAAGAAGACACATTCACAGACCCTCCTGCCTATGATCGACGAGATCGTGCGCATGGTGGAAATGGATCTGTCAACCATAGACGCTATCGCGGTGGCAGGCGGCCCGGGTTCTTTTACAGGACTGCGCATCGGATCCGCCACGGCGAAAGGCCTTGGACTCGCCCTTGACAAACCGTTGATCCATGTGCCTACGGTGGATGCGATGGCTTACAGCGTGTACGGATGCGAGGACATCATCTGTCCCATCATGGACGCGAGGCGCAGTCAGGTCTACACAGGCATCTATACCTTTGTCCCGAAAAAAGCGGGCCAAGGTTCAGAGCAGATGGAGTATGCCTTTAAGGTTCTGCGTGTACAGATGGCGGTCTCCGTGGCGGAGCTGATACGCCGCCTGAATATTTACGGGAAGCGTGTGGTGTTTCTGGGCGACGGTGTCCCTGTGCATAAGGAAATGCTGTCACAGGGATTAAAGGTACCATATTTTTTCGCGCCTTCATTCATGAACCGTCAGAGGGCGGCGTCAGTGGGCGCTCTGGGAATCCGCTATTATCAGACGGGAATGTATGAGACAGCGGCGGAGCATAAGCCGGATTACCTGCGTGTGTCTCAGGCGGAGCGTGAACGCGCCGAGAGGGAGAAGCATGCTGTTCCGAAGGTGCGGAGGATGACCATGGAGGACGGCGCGGCGGTGGCGGAGATGGAGCACCAGCTCTTTTCCGATGGGTGGAGTGAGAAATCTGTACTTGAGACGCTCTCACGGCCCAACAGTATCTGCCTGATGGCGGAGAAAGCCGGGCGCGCGGCAGGGTATATCCTCGCGTATACAGCGGCGGGCGAGGCGGAAATCGCGCGGATCGCCGTGGCGAAAGAGCTGCAGAGGCAAGGGGTTGCCCGTGCGCTTTTGGAGGAGCTTGCGTCGCTCTGCAAGACACAGGGGATCGCGAAGCTTTTGCTGGACGTGCGATCAGGAAACGCGGCGGCGCGGGCGCTCTATGAGAAGAGCGGTTTCCGGGAGGACGGCATCCGCCAGCGGTTTTATCAGGATCCGGAAGAAGACGCGGTTCTTATGAGTAAGGAGATATGAGCGGTGCCATGTGGATGGACTGACTGGCGCAGAGCAGTACGAATGGACTGTGCAAAGCGGACGGTGCGTACACTGGGAGACGATATACAATATCGGCAGCAGTTCCCAGTAGGAATCCGTGCATTTATCCGATATACTTTAGGCGTGACAGAGAACAAGACTGTTTATTACAGGAGGAAAATGTATGCGCCGATATACAATAAAAGAAACAAAAGAAATCAAAACCATCATCTGCAACCAGTGCGGAAAAGCAATCCCGGTAACCGACGGACATCCGAGAGAAGGAGTGTTCAGCGTGAACCATACATGGGGATATTTTTCCGGGAAAGACGGAGAGAAGCACAGCTTTGATCTTTGTGAAGCGTGTTATGATAAGCTGCTTGCGTCTTTTATGCTGCCTGCAGATATAGAAGAATAAGACTGAGGGATTAAATGTTAGATGTATGTTTGCTCGGGTGCGGCGGGATGATGCCGCTCCCTTATCGTTATCTGACCGCGCTGATGACCCGTTTCAACGGGAGCAGCCTTCTCATTGATTGCGGCGAAGGCACACAGGTCGCGGTAAAAGAAAAAGGATGGAGCTTCAAGCCGATTGATGTGATCTGCTTTACCCATTATCATGGGGATCATATCAGCGGCCTGCCGGGACTGCTCCTCACAATGGGAAACGCGGACAGGAGGGAACCCCTCACCCTGATCGGGCCGAAAGGTCTGGAGCGGGTGGTGGGATGCTTGCGCGTCATTGCGCCGGAGCTGCCTTTTCCTATTATTTTTAAAGAGATCGAAGGAGCGGAGCAGACTTTTGAGATGAACGGATACCGCTTAAAGGCGTTCCGGGTCAACCACAATGTGCTCTGCTATGGGTATACGCTGGAGATTGACCGCGCGGGGAAATTTGACGCCGCCAAAGCAAAGGCGCAGGAGATCCCGCTTCCCTACTGGAGCAGACTCCAGAACGGAGAGACAATCGACGACGGAGGAAAAATCTACACCCCGGATATGGTGCTCGGCCCTCCGAGAAAAGGCCTGAAGCTGACATACACGACGGATACCAGACCAACGGAATCCATCCGGCGTGGCGCCGAAGGCGCCGACCTCTTTATCTGTGAGGGAATGTACGGTGAGAAGGGGAAAGCCGCGAAAGCGGTGGAATATAAACATATGACATTTTATGAAGCGGCGGAGATCGCCCGCGGGGCGCAGGTGCGAGAGATGTGGCTGACGCACTACAGTCCGTCCCTGACACATCCGGAGCCTTATATGGACGAAGTGTGGAAGATATTTCCCGGCGCGAAAGCCGGAAAAGACGGGATGTCCGCAGAGTTGATGTTTGAGGATTGAGAGGAATGACATGAAAGAGATAAGAGATATCAATATTCTGGCGATTGAGACTTCCTGTGACGAGACTGCCGCAGCGGTCGTACACAATGGAAGAGAAGTGCTGTCCAATGTCATCTCATCCCAGATTGATCTTCACAAGCTGTATGGCGGGGTTGTTCCGGAGATCGCTTCAAGAAAGCATATCGAGAAGATCAATCAGGTCATAGAAGAGGCGCTGAAAGAGGCGGACGTGACGCTGGACGATATCGACGCGGTGGGAGTGACATACGGGCCGGGTCTTGTGGGCGCCCTGCTCGTAGGCGTGGCGGAGGCAAAGGCGATCGCCTATGCGAGAAATCTTCCTCTTGTGGGGGTGCACCACATTGAAGGGCACATCTCGGCGAATTATATCGAGCATCCCGATCTGGAGCCGCCGTTTTTATGTCTTGTCGCATCAGGCGGACACACCCACCTTGTACAGGTAAAGGAATATGGGGAATATGAAATCCTCGGACGCACCAGAGACGATGCGGCGGGAGAGGCTTATGATAAGGTGGCGCGCGCCATCGGACTGGGTTATCCGGGAGGGCCGAAGATTGACCGCATCGCGAAAGAAGGGAATCCGGACGCGGTAAGATTCCCCAAGGCACATATCGAGGGCGCTGAGTATGATTTCAGCTTCAGTGGACTCAAATCTGCGGTGCTTAATTATATCAACGGCTGTAAGATGAAAGGGGAAGGCTTTGATCCTGCTGATATCGCGGCTTCTTTCCAGAAAGCTGTCGTGGAAGTCCTAGTAGACAATTCCATGAGGGCGGCAGAGGAGCGCGGTATCTATAAATTTGCCATCGCGGGCGGCGTGGCTTCCAACACTGCACTGCGCGCGGCGATGAAACAGGCGTGTGAGGAGCGGAGTATCCGTTTTTATCATCCTTCGCCGGTCTATTGCACGGACAATGCGGCGATGATCGGGGCGGCGGCGTTCTATGAGTTTCTTGCCGGGACAAGGCATGGGTGGGATCTTAATGCCGTGCCGAACCTGAAGCTTGGAGAGCGGTAAGACGGAGGTGCATGTGATGGGCAAAGTATATTGCAGCGCGATTGTGCTTGCAGCGGGAAGCGGAAAACGGATGGGCACCTCGGTTCACAAGCAATATTTACTGATCGGCGGGAAGCCGGTACTGTATTATTCCCTGAAAGCATTTGAAGACTCAGAGTTGATTGACGAGATTATCCTCGTCACAGGAAAAGGGGAGGAACAATATTGCCGCGATGACATCGTGGAGCGCTATGGAATATCAAAAGTGTCCGCCATTGTTTCAGGCGGTGCGGAGCGGTATCATTCTGTGTGGTGCGGTCTTCAAAAGGCGAAAGACGGTTATGTCTATATCCATGACGGGGCGCGCCCTTTTGTAAATGAAGAGATCATTCGCAGGGGATACGACTGCGTGAGCGCGGAACAGGCCTGCGCGGCGGGTATGCCTTCGAAGGATACGGTCAAGATTGTTGATGAAAAATGCTTTGTGCAAGAGACGCCGGACCGCAGCAGTGTATGGACGGTTCAGACACCACAGGTATTTGAGGCGGGACTGGTTAAGAGAGCCTACGCCGTCCTTCTGGGCGGAGAGGAACATCAGGGAAAGGATACGAGGGAGAAGAGGAGCGCCGGGGCAGTTCCTGTGACAGATGATGCCATGGTTGTAGAACAGATGCTGGGGCGCCCGGTCAGGCTGTTTCCGGGATCCTATGAGAACATTAAAATAACGACGCCGGAAGATATGGAAATTGCTGAGGTCTTTCTGAAAAGAGGGGAAAAGGGACTGTGAAAGGCTGGCGGATGAAAATTTGAAAAGAAAGTATTGACACTGATTTCGTATCTGTGATAGAATAATCAACGTCGCACGGGGAAATACTTGTAAACATATTTCCCTTATGCGGCTGCTATATGGAGAGGTATCGAAGTGGTCATAACGAGGCGGTCTTGAAAACCGTTTGTCCGAAAGGGCGCGTGGGTTCGAATCCCACCCTCTCCGCTTTAGGGAAAGCTTGAAAGAGCTTTCCCTTTTTTCTTTGCAAAAACATTTTTGTTCATATTCAACCAATAACGGTCAAAAAATATGTGAATTATTATGATTGAATTTGAATGAATTTGATTATATAATGGTCACAGAATAAAGAAGGGAGGAAATAGTATGATCTATACAGTCACATTTAATCCGTCTCTGGACTATATCGTGTCTGTCGGCGGCTTTAAGCTGGGACTGACGAACAGGACGGATTCAGAGATGCTTCTTCCGGGAGGTAAGGGAATCAACGTTTCCACGATCCTGAACAATCTGGGGATAGAGAGTACCGCTCTGGGTTTTGTTGCCGGATTTACCGGAGAGGAGATTGTCAGAAGGGTGGAGGCGCTGGGGATAAGATCAGATTTTATCTCTGTCGCAGACGGCTTTTCACGTATCAATGTAAAGCTGAAAAACATTGACGGCACGGAGATCAATGGCATGGGGCCGGGTATCAGTGAGGAGAAGACGGAGGTCTTGCTGAAAAAGCTTGACGTCATGCGAGAAAACGATGTACTTGTTCTTGCGGGCAGCATCCCGGCATCCATGCCGGACGATATGTACAGCCGGATACTGAAAAGATTAGAAGGAAGAGGGATCCGCTTTGTGGTGGATGCCACCGGGGAACTCCTTACGAATGTACTTGCATACCGCCCGTTCCTTATAAAGCCGAACAATCACGAACTGGGCGACCTCTTCGGGGTGAAGCTTACGCAACGCAGTGAGGTTGTGCCATATGGAAAGAAGCTGCAGGAGCGCGGCGCAAGGAACGTACTGATCTCCATGGCAGGAGAAGGTGCTGTCCTTGTGGCAGAGGACGGGGGCGTCCATGAAGCACCGGCACCTGAAGGAAATCTGGTTAACGCCGTGGGAGCCGGAGACTCAATGGTGGCAGGTTTTATAGCCGGATGGATGGAAAAGAAGGATTACCGCCATGCGTTTTATATGGGGGTAGCAGCGGGGAGTGCCAGTGCGTTCTCGGAATATCTTGCTACAAAGGGTGAGATCATGGAACTATATGAACGGATCAGTTAAAGGAGGAGATAACAATGAGGATCACAGATTTGCTTGATAAAAGAAGCATATCACTTACGGCGGCGCCGAAGACAAAGAGCGAGGCTATTGACCAGATTGTGGATCTGATGGTAAAGAGCGGTAAGATCAATGATAAAGAAGCTTACAGAGAGCAGGTGTATGAGCGTGAAAAAGAAAGCACCACAGGCATCGGGGAGGGAATTGCGATCCCCCATGGAAAATGCGATGCAGTCTCAGCGCCGGGACTTGCCGCTATGGTGGTAAAAGACGGCGTGGAGTTTGACGCCCTTGACGGGCAGCCGGTTACCCTGATGTTTTTGATCGCGGCTCCTAATACAAAAGACAATGTACATCTGGATGTGCTGAGCAAGCTTTCCGTGTTGATGATGGACGAAGATTTTTCCAATTCATTGAGAAAGGCGAAGGATGCAGATGAATTCCTCGAGATCATCGACAGGGCGGATTCGGAGCAGAAGGATATTGACGAGCGGCTTGCAGATACGGATGCGGCAGATCGTTCCGGGTTTAAGCTTTTAGCAGTCACCTCCTGTCCCACGGGGATTGCCCACACGTATATGGCGGCGGAAGGGATTGAGAAAGCTGCGAAGGAAAAGGGGTGTCTCGTTAAGATCGAGACAAGAGGATCCGGCGGGGCAAAGAACGTCCTTACAGATGCAGAGATAAAAGAGGCGGACTGCATTATTGTCGCGGCGGATGCCCAAGTGCCGATGGACCGGTTTGACGGAAAGAAAGTGATCATCTGCCAAGTGTCCGACGGAATCAGTAAAGCTCCCCAGCTTATCGAAAAGGCAATGTCGGGTAATGTCCCGGTCTACCACGGATCAGGAGAGGCTGCGGCTTCGGCGGCAGATGCCGGAAACAAGGGTGCAATCGGCCACAAGATCTATACATGGCTGATGAACGGGGTGTCCCATATGCTTCCGTTTGTAGTGGGCGGCGGCATCCTCATAGCGCTGGCATTTCTTATTGATGGGATGAGTGTGGATCTGAACTCTCTTTCAGAAGAGGCAAGGGCATCGTTCGGAACGATCACTCCGGCGGCAGCGCTTCTAAAAGGAATTGGAGATACAGCGTTTGGATTTATGCTCCCGGTTCTGGCAGGGTTCATCGCGATGGCGATTGCCGACAGACCTGCCCTCGCCGTAGGTTTTGTGGGCGGGATGATGGCTGCCGGAGGAAAGTCGGGTTTTCTAGGGGCACTTGTGGCAGGCTTTGCTGCGGGTTACATTATCCTGCTCCTTAAAAAAGTATGCGGCAGGCTGCCGCAGGCGGTGGAGAAGATTGCCCCGGTTCTTCTCTATCCAGTGTTCGGTATCTTACTGATCGGGGTTTTGATGACATTTATTGTCGAGCCTGTCATGGGCAGTATCAATACCGCGCTTAACGCCGGACTCTCGGGCATGGGCGGAGCCAGCAAGATTGTGCTGGGACTGGTTCTGGGAGGAATGATGGCGGTAGACATGGGCGGCCCGTTTAACAAGGCGGCATATGTATTCGGGACAGCGTCTATTGCAGCGGGGAACTATGACATCATGGCGGCTGTTATGATCGGCGGTATGACGCCTCCCTGTGCGATCGCGCTTGCTACGCTTCTGTTCAAACACAAATTTACAAAAGAGCAAAGGGAGACAGGGCCGACAAACTTTATTATGGGACTTGCATTTATTACGGAAGGCGCCATTCCGTTTGCGGCATCGGACCCGCTCCGTGTCCTTCCGGCATGTATTGCGGGTTCTGCGGCAGCAGGCGCGATATCCATGGCATTTAACTGTACATTGATGGCTCCGCACGGTGGGATTTTCGTGTTCCCTGTGGTCGGGAATCCGGTCATGTATCTTGTCGCCCTCGTTGCGGGTACGCTGATTTCGGCAGTCCTCTTAGGTATACTGAAGAAAAGAGTAGACTAAATCAGACGGATGGCGTAGAATGGAGGAAATACGAGGAGAAAAGAAGCGATGTTGACAGAAGAACGATATGGAAAGATCATAGCGCTGCTGGAAGAGAAGAAGAGTCTAACTGTGGCGGAGATCACGGAACTTCTCGGTATTTCCGAATCTACTGCGCGCAGGGATATCACTGCGCTGGACCGCGCCGGGAGACTGGTGAAGGTATTTGGAGGAGCCGTCATGGCGGACGGCTCCTATGTGACGCATGAGCCGACGGTCGCGCAAAAGACGGATGTGCAGAAGCAAGAAAAGAAAATGATCGCCCGCGCTGCGGCGTCCCTTGTTACAGATTCGGATTTTATCTATATAGATGCGGGGACGACAACAGGGTGCATGATCAGTTTTCTTGCGCAGAAGAAAGCGGTCTTTGTTACAAATGCGGTGTCTCATGCACAGAGGCTCGCTGCACAGGGAAACAAGGTGTTCCTTGTGGGCGGGGAACTCAAAGGTACGACAGAAGCGGTGATCGGCGCGCAGGCGATGGAATATCTCACGAGGTATCATTTTACAAAAGGATTTTTCGGCGCAAACGGGATTACAAAAAGCGCAGGGTTCACTACGCCGGATGCCGTGGAAGCTCAGGTAAAGCGCACCGCTATGAAACAGTGCGGTAAATGCTATCTGCTCTGCGACAGCACAAAATTCGGGAATACCAGCGCGGTGACTTTTGCTTCCTATGGGGCGGGAATGGTCATGACAGAAAAGGCAGTGGAAGGATTCCCGGAGGAAGATGGTATCTTCATCTGCGGGGGCACTTCCGGGCAGTAAAATCTAAACAGGTTTAGTTTCAAAAAGTGGATTCCGCCAAGTTTCTGGACTGTTTCTGAACTTCGGTCTGAACTTTACGAAAAAAGTTCCGAAAAAAGTTCCGAAAAAAATAAAAAAGTACTGGACAAGCAGGGGGTTATCGTGTATATTAAATAGCGGACATTTTGGAGAAGTACCCAAGCTGGCCGAAGGGGCTCCCCTGGAAAGGGAG
>ERZ1643251.3493-NODE-3493-length-14460-cov-22.232003_pt1 | contig 14460 bp, 10 predicted proteins | sample MGYA00579261_ERZ1643251 | MGnify/ENA primary metagenome ERZ1643251 (study PRJEB29033, sample SAMEA4952267) | chicken gut metagenome | biome: Broiler Chicken; feature: Gastrointestinal Tract; material: Caecum | place: Ireland | collected 2018 | study: Broiler...
CGGAGGCCAACCGCCGCGCAGCGGCGGCTCTTAGGCCGGAGATCCCGCCCGCGGGCGTTTGCCGCGCCGCAGGGCCCGGCGGGATGAGGGCATCCCGCCCTACGGCCGCCCGGGTGGCCGCGGCAATCCCATTTGGCCGGTCGTGCCCGGATGCCATGTAGGGGAGGGGCATGCCCCTCCCGCAACCCCCGCGGCGGCGCTCAGCGCTTGAACAGCGTGCCCAGCAGGTTGCGGCCGATGCTGGCCCCCACGTTGCCGCCCAGCTTTTTGCCGAACGAACCGAACTGGCTGCCCAAAATGCCGCCCAGCTGGCGGCCCAGCGTGCCCGCCGTGGTGGAGGCCATGCTCCGCACGCCGCGCTCCAGCGCCCGGCGCTCGCGCTCCTGCTCTTTTTCCAGCTCCTTGGCGGCCTGCTTTTCGGCGGCTAAGCGCTCTTTTTCGGCCTGCTCCTGCGCTTTTTCGGCCGCTTCCTGCTGCGCCTGCTGCTGTTTGCGGCGCTCCAGGAATTCAAAGGCGGAGTCCGGGTCGGCGGCGGCGCTGTATTTGAGGTAGAGGTTGGAGGTCTTGACGGCCTAGTCGCGCCGGGCGTCGTCCAGCAGGCCCATGTAGCTTTCGGGCGGCAGCACCCAGACATGCTGCGCCACGCCGGGCACGCCCTTTTCGTCCAGCATCGAGACGACGGCTTCGCCGGTGCCCAGTTGGGCGAGCAGCTCCATTGTGTCGAAGGCGGGGTTCTCCCGGAAGGATTCCGCCGCGGCTTTCAGCACCTTGCGCTCCGCCGGGGTGTAGGCGCGCAGGCCGTGCTCGATCTTGTTGCCCAGCTGCGAGGCGACCGCGTCCGGGATGTCCCCGGGGGACTGGGTGATAAAGTAGACGCCCACACCCTTGGAGCGGATGAGCTTGATCATCTGCTCGATCTTTTCCATCAGCTCGCTGCTGGCGCTGTCGAACAAAAGGTGCGCTTCGTCAAAGAAAAACACGACCCGGGGCTTGTCCATATCCCCCACTTCGGGCAGGACCTCGAACAGCTCGGACAGCAGGTAGAGCATAAAGGCGGAATACAGCCGCGGCTGGTTGATGAGGCTGCTGGAATCCAGCACGTTGATGGTCCCCTTGCCGGAAGGGTCGGTCGTGAAGAAATCCGCCACGTTGATCGCGGGCTCGCCGAAGAACTGGTCCGCGCCTTCGCCCTCCAGCGCGACGATGGCGCGCACGATGGCCGCCACCGACTGTTTGGCAATGCGGCCGTACTCGCTCTCCAGCGCAGCGGCGTTTTCGCTGGCGAACTGCAGGATGGCCTTGAGGTCCTTTGTGTCGCACAAAAGCAGGTTTTCGTCGTCCGCCAGCTTGTACACGACCGAAAGGATGTCCGCCTGCGTCTTGTTCAGCCCAAGGATGCCCGCCAGCAGCTGCGGCCCGATCTCCGAGACGGTGGTGCGCAGCGGGATGCCCCGCTTGCCGTAGATGTCAAAATACTGGGTGGGGAACCCCTGGTAGGCAAAGCCGTCTTCGGCCAGGCCGAAGCGCTTTGCGCGGTCCTGCATGTCGGCGCTGTCCTGCCCGGGCTGGGACATGCCGGAAAGGTCGCCCTTGACGTCCGCCAGGAACACCGGCACGCCCATGGCCGAAAAGCTCTCGGCCAGAACCTTCAGCGTGACCGTTTTGCCGGTGCCTGTCGCGCCGCAGATAAACCCGTGCCGGTTGGCCATGCGGGGGTCAAGAAACACCTTTTCGGTTAGGGTGTATCTGATAAATCAAAAGTGCTGGAAAATTCGCTAAAAAGCGGCGAATACAAGGCGCGAAACCGCAGGAATACTTGGTGTATTCCAAGGTTGAGCAACGCAGTAGACGCTGCTTTTTAGTAGAATTAGACAGTGCTGGGGATTTTTCAGATACACCCTAGGGAACCCCGTTTTCGCCCGTTTTGGCAAAATAGATTTTTCCTTCGCTGACCATAGCCAAAGACCTCCGTCCTGTTTTTTGTTGATTGTACCATAAACCCCGCCCAGCGGTAAGGTGTGGGGCGGGGCGGACCGTTTTTTCCCCGCCGCGCGCAGCCAGGGCCCCACGCCCTACGGAACAGGGGAAAAAACATGGCGGCCAACCGGGACAGCCTCGGCCGCCCGGGCGGGCGTAGGGCGGGGTGCCCTCACCCCGCCGAACCTTGCGGCAGCGCGCGTTCCAATTTTGAAATCACCAAAGTGCGGCGGGCAAAATCGCCCGCCCTACCCTGCAACCGGAAACGGCAGCCAAAGGGGAAACGGGCGGTTTTTCTACAAGCCGCCGCCCCCCACAAGGGGGCAAGGTTGCATATTGGCCGAAGCTGTGTTATGCTGGAACAAACGGGATGCTTCCCTGCAAAGGTGTGTGTGGCATGAATCTGATGATCAGCTCCAAAGAATACGACTTCCACTCGCTCATCAAGGTCGCCGAGATGGCGGGCCTGGCGGGCGTGGTGAGCTTCCACCCCGCCGGGGACGATTACCTTGTGACCTTCCCGGATTGCGAGGCCGCCCCGCAGATGGCCGCCGATTTCCGCGCGCGCCTGCGCGGGCTGGAAAACAACATCTGGAACTTTTGAGCGTTCCCCTTTTCAAGCGAGCCGCGAACCCACCCGTTCACCTTCGGCTTCTGTTTCCGGTCGCCCTGCAGGGCGGGCGGTTTTGCCCGCCGTACTTCCGCAAATTCAAAAAGGCATGTTCCGATGGCCTTTTTTAATCGGCGGTGCAGCGGGGTCAAGACCCCGCCCTACCAGGCAAGGCAAACGCCCTGCCGCCGGGAAACAATCGGCTTTTTCGGCAGACAAACAGGCCGTGCACCCCTTTTGGGGCGCACGGCCTGTTTTTTCATTTTGCCCCGCTTCGCAGCGGCCCCGGCTTATCGGGGGGCGTTTGCCGCGGCGGCAATCGCTTCACTTCTTTATCCCGCTTTATTCATACCGCAGCGCTTCGATGGGGTCGAGTTTGGCGGCTTTGTTGGCGGGGTAGTAGCCGAAAAAGACGCCGATGGCCATGCTGAAGCCCACCGCGACGGCGATGGAGGCATCCTCCAGCGTGCCTTTTTTGAGCGACAACTCCAAAAGGACATGGCCGCTGCCGGCAAACGCCAGAAAGACCGCGCGGGACAGCGCGTAGATATCCGCCCCTTTGGTGCGCACGCTGGCGACCGTGTAGGGGGTCTCGCTCTCCACCGTCAGCGTGTCGGCGGCTTCCACGCCCGCCAGCAGCGCGCGCAGTTCGCCGGGCGCGGCGTCGGTGGTCAGGCGCAGCTCGTTTCTGGCCAGCAGCTCTTTTTCAAGGTTTTCCGGCGTGTCAAAGGCCGCCAGCCGTCCTTTGGCGATCATCAGGATCTCGTCGCAGATGGCCTGCACCTCGGACAGGATGTGCGAGCTGAAGATGACGGTGTGGGTCTTGCCCAGCTCCCGGATAAGGTCGCGGATCTCGATGATCTGCAGCGGGTCCAGCCCGACGGTGGGCTCGTCCAGAATAATGACCCGCGGGTTGCCCAGCAGCGCCTGCGCAATGCCCACGCGCTGGCGGTAGCCCTTGGACAGCGCCGCGATGCGCCGGTTCTGCACGGCGGCGATCCCGGTTTTTTCCACCACTTCGGCAATCTGGCGCTGCAGTTCTTCGCCCCGCAGGCCCTTGGCCTCGCCCACAAAGCGCAGGTATTCGCGCGGGGATTCGTTCAGGTACAGCGGCGGGTGCTCCGGCAGGTAGCCGATCAGCCGCTTGGCTTTGTCCGGCTCCTCATAGATGTCGTGCCCGTCGATGCGCACGCGCCCGGCCGTGGCCGAAAGGCAGCCGGTGATGATGTTCATCGTTGTCGATTTGCCCGCGTCGTTGGGGCCCAGGAAACCGTAAACATGGCCGTCCTCGATCGTGAACGAAATATCGTCCACCGCCAGGAAGCCGCCGTAGTATTTGGTCAGGTGCTCTACTTCGATCATCGCGCGCCTCCCTCCTTGGCTTTGTATGTGTTGTGGTCCATGGTCTGTGCGTCCTTTCCTGTGCTGGTCCGGGGCGCGCCCGCTGTGCCGGGCACGCCCTGTCGGTGGTACAGTATAGGCGCTGAACATCAACTTTTGGTCAACTTTGGCCGCCGCGGGCGCAACTTTCGGAGATTTTTCACAATTCGCCTACCGTTTATCCCCAATTGGGCGGTAGAGTAAGGCTAGTTTGATTTATCAGATCCACCCTGACGAAAACTATACCCCGACGGGAGGCGCGGAACATGTTCAAGATCCTGGTGGCAGAGGACGACGGCGGCGCGGCGCGGCTGATGCTGGACACGCTGGCCGACGCCGGGTACGAAACGCTTTTGGCGCGCGACGGCCTGCAGGCGCTGGAGCTGGTGAGCCAGCGGCATGTGGACCTGCTGGTGCTGGACCTGATGCTGCCGCGGCTCGACGGCTTTGCGGCGCTGACCCAGCTGCGGCGCGCGGGCTCGGCGCTGCCGGTGCTGGTGCTCTCCGCGCGGGAGGCCCAGGCCGACAAGCGCCGCGCTTTGCGGCTGGGGGCGGACGATTACATGGTCAAACCGGCCGACGAGGAGGAGCTGCTGCTGCGCATTGCGGCGCTGCTGCGCCGGGCGCAGGCGGCCTGCGCAAGGCGGCTGCAGGTGGGTTCCACCACGCTTTTTTACGACGATCTCGCGGTCGAATGGGACGGCCGCCGCACCGAGCTGCCGCGCAAGGAGTTTCTGCTGCTGTACAAGCTGCTCTCCTGCCCGGACAAGACTTTCACCCGCCGCCAGCTGATGGACGAGGTGTGGGATATGGACACGGATAGCGACGAGCACACCGTCAACGTCCACATCAACCGCCTGCGCGACAAATTCGGCGAAAACCGCGACTTTGCCATCGTCACGGTGCGCGGGCTGGGCTACAAGGCGGTGCGGCTGTGAGGCGGCGGGTGAAAAAGCTTTTCTCCTCCGCCCGCGGGCGGTTCATCGCCTGCGTGGCGGTCAGCAACCTGCTGGCGGGGCTTTTGTCTCTGTTCGTGTGGGCGCCGCTGTCGGCGCATATCCTGCCGCCGGAACACCCGCTTGCGCCCTGGGTGCCCATGCTGCTGGCCATTTTGCTGGCGCTGCCGGTCTCCGGCTTTGTCAGCCGCCTTTCGGCCCGGCCGCTGCAGCAGATGCTGCACGCGCCCCAGGCCGTCGCCCGCGGGGACTACACCGTGCGGGTGGACGATACCGCCGGCGGCGAGCTGGGCGAGCTGCTGCGCAGCTTCAACCGCATGACGGCCGAGCTGGGCAGCACCGAGATGATGCGCAGCGATTTCATCAGCACCTTCTCGCACGAATTCAAGACCCCCATCGTCTCGATCCGCGGCGGCCTGCGCCCGGAACAACAGAACGAATACCTCGACTTCATCGCGGCCGAATCGCTGCGCCTGTCCCGCCTGGCCAGCGGCATCCTGCTGCTGTCCAAATACGAAGCGCAGAACCTGGTGGCGGACCAGGCCCCCTGCGACCTGGACGAACAGCTGCGCGCCAGCGTGCTGCGCCAGGAAAGCCGCTGGGCCCCGCGCGGTTTGACCTTTGAGATGGACCTGCCCCGCCTGCGCTGCCGCGCCAACGCCGAGATGCTCGGCCATGTGTGGGACAACCTGATCGGCAACGCCGTCAAGTTCAGCCACGACGGCGGGTGCATCCACATCTGCGGCCGCACCGAAGGCGACAAAGAAAACGCCTTCGTCACGGTCACGATCCGCGACGAAGGCGTTGGCATCCCCCAGCAGGCGCTGGGGCATATTTTTGATAAGTTTTATCAGGCCGACCCCGCCCGCGCCGCCGAAGGCAGCGGCCTGGGCCTGCCGCTGGTGCGCCGCATCCTCGACCTGTGCGGCGGGCGCATCACGGTCCAAAGCGCCCCCGGCCGCGGCAGCACGTTCACCGTGAGCCTGCCGCAAGGCGGGATAAACGGAACGGTGTTATAAGGGGACTCAATCACACGGGCGGGTCATGATGGAAAGGATGGTGCGGTCGGTCTCGCGCATGCCTTCGCTGGCGAGGATGCCGATGTTGCGGATGGTGTTGTCGACCCCCTTGGTCACGATGCCCTCGCCGCCCTTGAACTCGCGGCGGTGCTTGTACATCTGGTAGCCCAGGATGCCCGCGTCGACGCTGGCGGCGATCTTGGCCGCGCAGGAGGGTTTGGCGCCGTCGCAGATGGTGCCGCTCAAGATCGCGACTGCGTTGACGACGGTGTGGGCGATGGCTTCGTAGCCGCCGTCCAGCAGGTAGGCGATGCCCGCGCCCGCGCCCACCCCGGCGCTGACCGCGCCGCAGTAGGCCGAAAGCCGCCCGATGCCGCTCTTTTGCTCGATGGTGACAAGGTCGCTGACCAGCAGCGCGCGGTACAGCTTTTCGCGCGGCGCGCCGAGCCGCTGCGCGTACCGCGCCACCGGCACCGACGCCGTGATGCCCTGGTTGCCTGAACCGGACAGGATCACGACCGGCATCTCGCAGCCGCTCATGCGCGCGTCGCTGCCCGCGGCGGCCCAGGCTTTGGCCTCGGTCTTGGCGTCTGGGTCCGGCGTTTCGGCCAGCAGGATGGCCCCGACCTGCGCGCCCCAGGGGTGGGCGAGCCCCTCCTGCGCAATGGCCAGGTTGCAGGAAAGCTGCGCTTCGAGCAGGTCCTGCACGCGGGCCAGGTCCACCGTATCGGCAAATTCCAGGATATCCGCCACGTTCAGCACGCTCTTGTCGGTCAGGTTGTCCTCCGGCGAATCGGTGAACGGCTTTTGCAGCAGCACTTCGCCGTCGCGGCTTTCAAACACGATGTTCGTGTGGCTGTTGGCGATCTGCACCGCCGCGGTGTGCGCCCCGGCATGGCCGGTCAGGCGGATGTCCAGAAGGCGGGTAGTGTCGGCGCAGCGGATGTCGATGGGCGTGACGCCGGCATATGCGCCGATGGCGGCGTGCTTGGCGGCGGGCACATCCGCAATGACCTGCAGCTCCCGCGCGGCGTCCCCCGCGACAACGCCGGCCGCAACGGCCGCCGCGATGCCCTTGCGCCCGCCGGTGTTGGGCACGACGACGCTCTTGACATTCTTGATGATGTTGCCGGAGATATCGGCCTCGATGCGCGTGGGGGCCGCGCCCAGCAGCACGCGCAGCCGCGCGGCCGCATAGGCCAGCGCGATCGGCTCGGTGCAGCCGGTGGCGGGCACGAGTTCTTCGCGCAGGATCGAGAGGTAGGCGTTGGTCGTTTCGGCAGTCAGCATGGACAAATTCTCCTTCCGGCAGGCTTGCGTCCCGGCGCGCGCCGGGCCCCGTGTAGGCTACATTAAATATTAGCGCGAACCGCGCCGGAAAACAAGAGCCCTACGCCGGGCGCAAAAGACCCAGCCGCAAAACGGGTGGGTCAGACGGTTGAGAAAGGCGTTTGTTTCCTGCCTGTAGAGCGTTTGCCTTGCCCTGCAGGGCGGGGGATTTCGCCCACCGAACCTCTGCACATTCAAAAAAGCACAAAACAACGTTTTCTTTGCAAATTTGGAGGTGCGGCGGGCGTAAACGCCCGCCCTACGGAACGGGGAAACATGGCGGTTAACCGGGAAGACGCGAACCCGGCAATGTTGCAAGCCTCTGTAGGGGACGATGCTCGCATCGTCCCGCGGACCTCGCGCCGCCGCGAATACCCGCGGGCGGGATAAATCCCGCCCCTACGAACGGGGGCAAAGCCCGTGGCTACCCGGGAAAACGCGAACCCGGCAATGTTACAAACCTCTGTAGGGGCCGATTCTATATCGGCCCGGTTTGCGCCGCCGCAAACACTCGTGGGCGGGATAAATCCCGCCCCTACGAATAAATTTTATGTTTTGTGCCAATGACCGCAGGTCCGGCTCTTAGGCCGGAGATATCGCCCCGGTTTGCGGCCACCCGGGCCAGCGCCCCGGTTTACCGCTCCACCACCAGCCGGCCCTGCGCCGTGAAGTGCGCGGGCGAAAGGAAGGCGATGCGGTCCTGGCCGGTGGCCGCGGTGCGGCCGTGGTAGCAGATGAGCAGCTGCCCCTGCCGCGTGCGGAACAGGCAGCTGTGGCCGGTACCGGTCACTTCGCCGCCGCGCTCGAGGATCGGGTTTTCCGCCGCCTTGACAAACGGCCCCAGCGGGCTTTCGGCCGTGGCGTAGCCGACGGCGTAATCCGGCCCCGCAAAACAGTTGGCGGAGTAGGTCATGTAATACCGCCCGCCCTGCCGCAGCAGGAAGGAACCTTCGTTCCAGCGGCGGCCGGTCGCGGCGGCGCTGCGGCCTTCCCAGTCCTGTTCGGGGCGCAGCAGCAGCACCGGCTCGCCGGTCACGCCGGAAAAGTCCGGCTTGAGCTCCACGCCGTAGATCCAGCTTTCCTCCCACTGGCCGACACGGTGCTCGTAGCAGCAGCGGGAATAGTACAGGTAGCAGCGGCCGTCCTCCCGGTAGAGGTTGGCGTCGATGACCGGGTAGCCGGGGTCAAAGACCGGCCGGTCGGAAAGGTCCGCAAACGGACCCGCGGGCGTGTCGGCCACGGCGACGCCGATACGAAAATTTTCCAGCGCGCCGGTCGGGTTTTCCTTCCAGTCGGCGCTGTAGAACAGATAGTATTTTCCGTCGATCTCATAACATTCGGGCGCCCAGAAACACCCCGCGCCCCAGCGCGCGCGGGCGGCGTCCAGCGCCGTGCCGCAGGCCCGCCAGCTGTGCAGGTCGTCCGACACATGCACGGGGAAGCCGCTGCCGTCCTCGCTGGTGGCGTAGAGATAATACCGCCCGTCCGCGGCGGGCAGGATGAACGGGTCCGCCGCCGCAAACGGCAGCCGGATCGTCTGTTCGATCATGGCCGGTCCCCTCCCGCTCAGCGCACCTGGCTGCCGAAGCTGCCGGAAGTGTCCATGACGATGTCGGCGTCCTCCTTGTGGCGGGAGCGGGCGCGGCGCTCGTTGAGCAGGGCGAGGAAGCGCTGTTCGTCAAACGGCAGCGCGACCGTCTCGCCGGTCCAGCTGGATAGGTGGATCGCGTTAGAGAGCAGCAGGCCGTTGATGCCCTCTCGCCCGTCCGCCACCAGCGGCGCGCCGGTGGCGATGTGCGCGGCAAAGGCGTTGAGCACCGCCGCGTGCTGCGGGTTGAGGCCGTCGGTCTCGAGCGGCACGCGCTCGCACGCGGGCTTGGCGAAGCCCTCGCCGCAGGTTGCGCACCAGGTACGCTCGTCCACCGCCAGCCGGTCAAAGACCAGCGTGTCGTTTTCGCAGATGACCCGGCCTTTGGTGCCGGTGATCTCCAGGCGGTTGGTGCCGGGGGCATCGGCGGTTGTGGTGACAAAAACGCCGGTCGCGCCGTTTGCAAATTCGAGATAGGCGGTCACGTCGTCCTCCACCTCGATGTCGTGCCATTTGCCTTCGTGGCAGAACGCGTGCACGCGCACCGGCAGCCCGCACAGCCACTGCAGCAGGTCGAGCTGGTGCGGGCACTGGTTGAGCAGCACGCCGCCGCCCTCGCCCGCCCAGGTCGCGCGCCATGCGCCGGAATCATAGTAAAACTGGGTGCGGTACCAGTCGGTCACGATCCAGTTGACCCGCTTGATCTGCCCCAGCTCGCCCGCGTCCAGCAGCTCCTTGATTTTGCGGTAGACGCAGTTGGTGCGCTGGTTGAACATCATGCCGAAGGTCAGCTCCGGGTGGCGGTCGGCTTCGGCCATCATCTCGCGCACCTGCAGCGTGTAAACGCCCGCGGGCTTTTCGCACATCACATGCAGCCCGGCGCGGAACGCCTCGACGGCCAGCGGCGGGTGCTGGTAGTGCGGCACCGCAATGAGCACGGCGTCGCACGGGCGCGCGGCGATCAGCTCGCTGCCTTCGCAGAAAATGGCGGCGCCGGGCAGCTTTTCCTGCGCCCAGCGGCGGCGGCTTTCCTTGCGGTCCGCAACGGCGGTGATCTCGATGTCCGGGCATTTCCCGTCCAGTACGTTCTGCACATGCGTGGCGGCGATGTTGCCCGCCCCAATGATGCCAAGCCGAAGTTTCATGGTACTTCCTCCCTGTGTGCGGGGCGCGGGCGCTGCCGGGCCCCTGTTATCCCCAGCATTGTACCACGCGCGCCGCCGCTGTGGCAATGCAAAAAACCGACCTCGAAAATGCGACCCAAACGCCCGCGCCCGCCCGGGTTGACACCGCCGGGCGGGGGACCTATAATGGGTCTTGCCCAAATTTCCGGGCTTAAAATTGTGTAAAACAACGAATTTTCGGATTCTATTCTGGGCAAAGGACCGGTGTTTGAAGGATGCAAAATGTGGGCCATGAGCTGACCCGGGGGCCGGTGATGGCGACGATGCTGCGCTTTGCGGTGCCGATGATCCTGGGCGACCTTTTGCAGCAGTGCTATAACATTGCGGACACGCTGATTGTGGGGCGGTTTTTGGGCGCGGGCGCGCTGGCTGCCGTGGGGTCGGCGTTTTCGCTGATGACGTTTTTGACCTCGATCCTGCTCGGCCTTGCGATGGGCAGCGGCACGGTGTTTTCGATCCGCTACGGGCAAAAAGACGAGGTCGGCCTGAAAGAGAACGTTCTGGCGTCCTTTGTGCTGCTGGCGGCGGTGACGGCCGCCCTGAACGCCGCCGTCTACGCGGGGCTGGACTGGATCATTTGGGCGCTGCGCACCCCGGCCGAGCTCGTCGCCATGATGCACGACTATCTGCGCGTGATCTTTGCCGGGCTGGCCGCCGTTTTCTTATACAACTTTTTCGCTTCGCTGCTGCGCTCGCTCGGCGATTCGGCCACGCCGCTGGCGTTTCTGGCCGTGTCGGCCGGGCTCAACATTGTGCTGGACCTGTGGTTCGTGGCCGGGCTCGGGCGCGGCGTGGCGGGCGCGGCCGAGGCGACGGTCATTGCGCAGTATGTCTCGGGCCTTGGCATCGCGGCGTACACCTGGGTGCGGTTCCCGGCGCTTGTCCGGCGCGACCCGGCCGTGCGCCTGCGCCGTAGCCGCATCCGGGAGATCGCGGGTTTTTCGGCGCTGACCTGCCTGCAGCAGTCCATCATGAACCTGGGCATCCTGGCCGTGCAGGGGCTGGTCAACAGCTTTGGCACCACCGTGATGGCCGCGTTTGCGGCGGCGGTCAAGATCGACGCTTTCGCCTACCTGCCGGTGCAGGATTTCGGCAACGCGTTCTCGATCTTCATTTCGCAGAACTATGGCGCGGGCCAGCGCGCGCGCATCCGCCAGGGCATCCGCACGGCAGCCGCGGCGTCGGTCTGCTTCGGGCTGGCGCTGTCGGGGCTCGTGTTCCTGTTTGCGCCGCAGCTGATGGCGCTGTTCATTGACGGCGCCGAGACCGCCGTCATCGCCGAGGGCGTTCGCTACCTGCGCATTGAGGGCGCGTTCTACGCGCTGATCGGCCTGCTGTTTTTGCTGTACGGGCTGTACCGCGCGCTGGGGCGGCCGGGCATGTCGGTCGTGCTGACCGTGATCTCGCTGGGGCTGCGCGTGTCGCTGGCCTATGCGCTGGCGGCCGTGCCGGGCGTCGGCGTCGTGGGCATCTGGTGGAGCGTGCCGGTCGGCTGGCTGCTGGCCGATGCGTTCGGCCTGCTGTACTACCGCGCCCGCCATAAGGCCCTCCTGCCCCCCGCGCCCCTGCACCCCTGACGCCCGCAGCGGCGCGGCCTGCTTTGCCGTTATCACCCTGTCCTTCACATACGCCGGGCCCGGCTCCTTTTTTGGGAGCCGGGCCCGGATTTTTGTTTTGTTTTGTTTTTCTTGCCTTTTTTCTTACCCTTCCTGGCCCTGCAGCCAGGCGACGTAGCCGGGCAGGGTACCGGACAAGGCGGGCAGGGGCAGGCCCTGTTCCAGCAGCGTTTCGCCCGGCAGGGGGGCGGCGGGGGGCTGGGGCGCGCTGCCGGTGTACAGCGCGTGCACGGCGTAGCGGCGGGCCGGGTCGGCAAAGGGCAGCGGCAGGCGGCGGCCGTCCAGCGGCGCGCCCACCGCAAACACGACGGCCTCGCTGCCGTCCGCCGCGGCGATGGCCCACGCCGCGCCCTGGCCGTCGGGGGCGGCCAGGCGGTACAGCTCGCCGCCGCGCACCAGCGCGCCGTGGTCGCGGTAGAACTGCACAAACGGGTGCAGCGCCTCGATCTCGGCCGCGGTGTAGGCGGTCAGGTCCAGCTCAAAGCCGAAGGTCCCCGCCAGCGCCGCCGCCATGCGCGCCTCCACGCTGGCGGTGCGGTGGGTCGTGTGGTTGGGCACGGTCGAATAATGCGCGCCCATCACGCAGGGCGGGTAGCAGAAGCTCGTGCCGTACTGGATCATCAGCCGGTCCAGCGCGTCGGTGTTGTCGCTGGTCCAGATCTGCGGCGCATAGTACAGCATGCCGCAGTCGAACCGCGCGCCGCCGCCCGCGCAGTTTTCCAGCAGCAGGTCGGGGTAGCGGTCGGTCAGGCGCTGCTGCAGCTCGTACACGCCCAGCACATAGCGGTGGTACACCTCGCCCTGGCGGGCGGCGGGCAGCGCCGCGCTGTACACGTTGGCCAGCGTGCGGTTCATATCCCACTTGACATAGGCGACCGGGCAGGAATCCAGCAGCGCCGTCAGCTGCCGCCAGACGCCCTCGCGCACATCGGCGCGGGAGAAATCGAGCGTATACTGGTGGCGCAGCGCCAGCGTTTCGCGCCCCGGGATCTGCAGCGCCCAGTCCGGGTGGGCGCGGTAGAGGTCGCTGTCCGGGTTGACGGCCTCCGGCTCCACCCAGAGGCCGAACGCAAGGCCGAGGTCGTTGACCTTGCGGCACAAACCGTCGATCCCCTCGGGCAGCTTGGCCGGGTCGGCCACCCAGTCGCCCAGGCTGCTTGTGTCGTCGTTGCGGCCCTTGAACCAGCCGTCGTCCAGCACGAACAGGTCGCACCCGGCCGCTTTGGCCGCGGCGGCCAGGCGCAGCAGTTTGGCCTCGTCAAAGTCGAAATAGCAGGCTTCCCAGCTGTTGAGCAGGACGGGGCGCGGCGCGGCCATGTCCGCCCAGCGGGCGGGCAGCAGATGCCGCCGGATGGCGCGGTGGAAGCACCGGCTCATCGGCCCGAAACCCGCGCCGCTGTAGACGAACGCGGCCTCGGGGGCAATGAACCGCCCGCCGGGTGCGAGCGTCCAGGCAAAGCGGAACGGCTCGATGCCCACCGAAAGCCGCACGCCCGCGGGCGTGGATTCGGCCTGCATGCGGTAGTTGCCGCTGTACACAAGCGCCGCGCCCCAGCATTCGCCGCGGTCCTCGCCGGCATCGGGCGTGCAGAGCATGACGAACGGGTTGTGCGCATGGGTGGGGATGCCGCCCACGCTGCCCACCGCCTGCACGCCGGGGCGCACGGCGGCGCGGCAGGGCGTGCGCTCGGCCGCCCAGGCGCCGTCGAACGTGACAAAGTCGAGCGCCGGGTGCGCGCTGCGGGCAAAATCCAGCACGGCCGAAGGCATGCCGCGCAGGGTGACGGGCTCCTCGCCGGTGTTTTCAAGGACGGCCGCGCGGGTGATGACATCGCACCCGGGCAGCACGCCGTAGAGCAGCGTCAGCGTCAGGCCGCGGCCGTCCTTGAGCGTGATGCGCAGCGTCTCGGCGCCGGGGTCCTCCCCAATGCGGAAGGCGGGCAGCCCCGGCAGCGCGTACTTGCCCGCGCGGGTCTTGACCCCGGCAAAGCGCATCTCGGCGGCGATGGTGCCGTCGGCCCATTCCGGCGCAAAAAATGGCGCGTGGTTGTCCCCCAGGCCGGGGCAGGGCCATTCCTGCGGCAGGCGGTCGGGGCGGCCGCCGGGGTCGAAATAGGGCTCCGGCCACGCGGGCGGGGTCTCGCGCAGCGGGCCGTAATACAGGTGCAGCAGCCGCCCGGTCTCGTCCACGCCCATCCAGTAGCTCGTGTGGGTGGTGTGCAGCGCAAGCAGCCGGGCGCTCGGGTCTGTGTAGATCATGGCAGGGGCTCCTTTTTTTGCAAAAAACAGCGGTCTTTATCCAGCGGGCGCGCGCCCGCAAATCTCCCTGGCCCCACTATATCAGCCCGCCGCCGGGGCGTCAATAGCTGCCTGTACGATTTGGCAGACCTGCCGAATTTTGACCGCGCGCTTGCAACAGTCTGCTTCATACCCGGGCAGATGCGGGGGAGGGCTCATCTGTGGCAGCTTGTTGCGCTGTGGCTCCGCCCATATCGCCTGCCGGTCACTCGTAGGATATACCGGAAACAGGAAAGACAAATCATTTCCTGTTTCCAATCCGGCAGACAGGAGAGGTCTTCATAAGTCTACACGAATAGACAAACCCCGGAATTTTGCGAGAATTGCATCTTGATGTGGTTTACACTTTAGAAATTGCATTTTTGCAATCATTCTGTATAATGGCAGTATGCGGAGTGGTGTCTGTGGCTTTACCCGGACAGCGGATTTCCGATTTATGCAACGGGAATCACATCACACAAAAGGAACTTGCGGAGAAGATAGGCGTTTCCGCTTCCCAGTTG
>ERZ1643251.3495-NODE-3495-length-14457-cov-4.955423_pt1 | contig 14457 bp, 7 predicted proteins | sample MGYA00579261_ERZ1643251 | MGnify/ENA primary metagenome ERZ1643251 (study PRJEB29033, sample SAMEA4952267) | chicken gut metagenome | biome: Broiler Chicken; feature: Gastrointestinal Tract; material: Caecum | place: Ireland | collected 2018 | study: Broiler...
GGCATCTTATAAGGGTTCCTCCCTGCCATGTGGATTTTGCGGATTTGCCATGCGCAGCGCTAGCGCCAATCCACAGTTCTGGGGAGGACTGCAAGTGCAAAGCAAAGCAGCCGCAAGAGGAGTGGTGGCATAGGAAAATACTGGTGAATTTCTGCGCTATTCTCCCCTGTGCCGTGTTAGCCGGCCTCGGAAGGGGGCCCCCTGTCTGCGGCCGGCCTCCTTGGCCAGAATAAATGGGGACGAATTGATGCTGCGCTCTTAAAACGGGAAGATCTGCAGCAAATGCGTAAAAGAGGAGGGAGCATTACCCGTTGTGGCATGCCTCCCAAAGGGGCCAATGCAGCGCCCAAATGCGCCCCTAACGATATTTCCCAGGCCACCCGTCTAAGAGCAGCTTGTGCCGCTTGTAAGGTTTCAATTCTTTCTTTTTGCCACGGCGCCATCAAGGCCTTCTCCCACCAGGCACTTTGACTTACCCTGCGCAGAGGGTTCGCGAGCTGCAACTCCCAGCCCAAAGGTTCGGGCGGGCAAAAGCCTCCCTAAAAAGAGCGGCTCAACCTGCCGAAAAGCAGCTATCGCCACTTTTTGGGGACTTTCACAGCTTCTTTGCGCTTAAGGCGTTTCCATGTAGCCATACTGCTGCGCACCTCCTTAGGGCACTTTCTTCTTGTATCGCCAAACCAAATGAGATCTTCCGAGGATTGTATTCCCCAAACCTCACAAAGTTTTTCAGCAAGCAAAAGCCGCTCCATCGGGCGGCTTTTGCGTTTTTCCATATTGCGATTACTTTCCGTTCCTGCGCTTTGCAAAATGCCAGCCGCAGCAAAGCCCTGCAAGCGCGCCCAGCAGCAACAGCATGCCAAGCCAGGTGAGGTCCGCTGCGCCGCTGCCCTCAAGGAGCGTGATGTGCGCTGAGGTGCCTTCGGGCTGCACAGCCGAAACCGGGGAGAGGAACATGCCCATGCTCCAATCGGTGATCTCCCAATCATCGCCGGTTTGCGGTGCAAAGATAATGTCGCCGCCGCCGACTGCCGGGATCTTCTCAAGCGTCCGTGCAAGATAGCTGAGCGGGTAGTAAATGCGGCTGATCTCGGGAATGAGCGCATTTGCCCGAGCAATGACAATATCGTCTCCATGATTCCAGCGGATAACGAGCGTAACGTTGTGTGCATTCACCGCATTCATGATCTCAACGGGCATTTTGTCGAAATAGCCTGCATCCACGGTGAGCACAGTGCCCGCATCCGAGAACGCGATCGCGCGAAGCACATCGCCCCAGAAGCGATCCTGCGCACGGTCAAACGCGGATTCTTCATCTGTATCCGGCGCAACGTACTTCGTCCACCCCAGCACTGCATCCGAAGCTGAAAAGCCGGCAGGCAGCTCGAAGCGCAGGTTGTTTGCCTCCTTCACGGGGGTGATGGGCGTAAGCGTGCCGTTCTGGTACAGATAGAGCATGAAGGTGTCCGCCCTGTCCGTGCCGACGGGATAAGGAAGCTGCACCGCAACGCTCTGCTGGGCAGTGACCGGCGTTGTTTCGTTTGCCAGGAACGCGAGGTGCATGGCCTGCGTGTTCTCAACGAGCGCCGGATATTCCGATGCAATTGCCGCATCGATGCCGGGAGCGTTTTCCGGCGCAGTGATCGTGAGCGACACATTCTGCGCTACACTGCTGGGATCGTTCGGGTTGGTTAGGAATTCATCTTCCTCGCCAATGACGGGGCCCGCTTCACCCGGATCCGGGTTGGTGGTCGCACCCGACACAACGCTAAAGGTAAACTGCGTCTCAACGGTTGCGCTGCCTTCGGTACACGATACCGTTACGGTATGCGTTCCAAGGGTGCGCATCATCTGTGCAGTTACGGCGGAAAGCGCAAGCCTGGGATCGGAAAGCGCGAGCGTATCCGTGCGGGTGCTCTTGTAAGTGAGCTTCACCGTGCCGCCTGCAAGGTCAATGCCCGTTGCGCCAAGCGTGTATTCCGTTTGGGTGGGCTGCGTTTCCATTGCAATGCCCGTGAGCACATCGGTCACCACGATGTTCGCCGTGCCAGTGTGTTCAACGCCCTGGCTTGTGGCCTTGAGCGTGAGCACCTGCGTTCCCACATTCTCCGGTTTCAGTTCCGTAGAATAGCCGCTTGCGGTATATTGATCCTTCGTGAAGGTTTCCGTGCGGCCGCTCTGGTAGGTAACCTTGAGCGTGATTGCATCCATGTTGAGCGCCGTGCCGATCTCCACCGTTGCAGGAGCGCCGAGCACCTCAACCTTATCCACCGTTTCCGTTCCGACTTGGATGATCAGCGTCAAATCGATGGGCTCATAGGTATTCTCTGCTGTGGGCGTAAAGGTATAGGTTACCTTTGCCTGCTGCCCCACGGTTTTGCCGGAGGCAATGGCGATGGAAGCCACGCCGTTTACAAGTTCCTTTTTGGCAAGGATGCTGTTTGCGTCTTCCGTTTCCTTTTCAGCGAAGGTGCCTGCCACGGGCGTTCCGAAAACCGCTGCGAGATCCAGCTGATACGTTTCCGTATCCAGGTAGGAGATCACCTTGGTTTCGCTTGGTTTCTGAGGCGTGAGGGTGCCCTTCGCAATATGAAGCGTGCGAGCCGCTTGATCCTGCGTATAGGGTTTATTCTCATCCAGCTTATAATTCTTGTGTGTAAGCTCGGCGGTCAGCACATAATCGCCGGCAAGCACGGGCGCCTGCGCCGCGCCGTTATACAGCACGGTTGCCTGCACGCCATCCTTATCCTGTTCCAGCACACCGTTCACCGTGGCGGAAACGGCCTTTTCCTGCCCATCGTAGGTTTCGTTCATGCTGCCATTGAACGTAACGGTCACGGGCTTTTGGGTGATATCCGCCGTAACGGTTTCCGGCGATCGCACAACAGTATAGTTGCTTGCGGCGTCGCCCGAGATCTGAACGGAATAGGTAACGGTTTTGTTTTCGCCCGCATGCGCATCAGCAAAGGCAGGGCTTGTAACTTGAACCGTGATGGAGCTCTGATCGGCTTCAATCAGATCGCCCGCGTTAAAGCTCGCATTTACTTTAGCATCGACCGTGCCATCGTATACCTTATCCGCAGCCGTAACGTTCAGCGTCACCTGCTTCGGGGTGATCTTCGCTGCAAGGGCAGCAGGTTGCGTAAGCGTATAGTTTGCAAGCACCTCCGCATCGCCCGTCAACGCGGCAACTATGGTAACGCTGTTTGCGGCATTGACGTCCTTGCTGTTAAAGGCCGCGCTCGTAATCGTGAAGTCTACGCTCTCCCCATTCACCACGCCGTTGAGCGTGCCGCCCTGCGCCGTTGCATTGACCTTGCCGTCATACTCCTTATCCTCCACGGTAAGGCCGCTGATGGTGAGCGCTTTGGGCTCAATCGTAAGCGTTACGCTTGCGCTGCCGGCATAATCCGCGTTGCTCTCCGGCACCTTCACGGTAACGGTATAGGTGCCTGCCGCCGTGGGAGGAGTGCTGGTTGCCTCACCGCCATCCGTTGGGGCGTAAGAATATTCTAAGTCAATGCCCGGCACGCTTGGCTGCGCCGTTTCCATAGTATAGCTTTCGCCATAGGTCACAGTTTTGTTTTCAAAGCCGGTGAAAGTAACGGTGTCCTTTTCTGCCACCGTGAAGCTGAGCGCAACGTTTTCTTTAAGGGAAGTGGGGGTTCCGCCCGTCCCCGTGGGCGTGCCCATGATGGTGAGCGTTTCCTCATACGTTATCGCGCTTTCACGGCCCAGCTCGCTCTTTGGCTGCACGCTCAGCGTAACGCTCTCGCCGGAAGCAAGCTTGCCATCCACGGGAAGGCCTGTTACTTCAAAATACTCAAGCGAATTAAGGCTCAGCGTCACTTTGCCGGTGCCTGCATTCTTGACGGTAATGGTTTTCCCTTCAATCGCATTCGACGAACCAACGCGCGCAAAGAAGTCCAAGCTTGAAGGGGTGACTTCCAGGCTGTATGTGTGGCTCGTTTGCTGGGATGCACTTACCACTTGAGACTCGGTGTGGTTTTGATCCCCCGGAATAAAGGTGTGCACATAATAGGTGGTGCCGGGTTCAAGGTCGCTCCGCGTTACCGATCCGTCCGTTCCATCCACCCACTCGCCCGAGGTGGTATCGGGCGCTGTTGCGCTTGTGGTTACGCGGTATTTCTGGCCAGCCTTCGTGGTGTAGGTGAAGCCATTTTCGGTAACATTGCTGATTACGGGCGCCTCTGCCATGCCTGCGCTGACCTTGTTGATCGTAAGCTCAATGGTTTTTTTCGCATCCGTATAGGTCACGCCGCCCGCTGCGGTTGCCTTGGCCGTATAGGTACCCGCATCCACGGGCGCATCTTCAAGCTGTTCGCCCGCATTGTTATAATATGTAATCGTTACATCGCCTTTCGTGCTTTCGGCGGTTAAGTCAAAGGCAGACCCATCATAATCCTTCGTGAGCGTGTCCCCGCTTACCGCAACACCGTCATTTTTAAACGTGATTTCTTGCGTTTCCTTGGTTTTTACGTCAATGGCAATGGTTGCGGGTTGGTCGGGGTTACTAAGCGCAAGCGTAATGGGGACGGCCTGGTCGGTCGCATCGCCAAGCGTATACTCTGGGCTAGCGCCCGTAACCGCAATGCCGCTCAAGTAATAGCCCGCCTTCGGCGCGATCGTAACGGTGCCTCCCTGCGTGCCGGTCAAAGCCATATCGCCGGTAATCTCAATATAAGTACCATAGTCGCCCACATCTTCGCCATTCAACTTTACCGTAAACGCAATGTCCTTTGCCCCATACGCTTTGGTTGCAATCGTTGCCGAAGCAGGTTCGCTCTCAAGGTGTGTCGTTGTTTCCTTATAGCGGATATAGAAGGTGTATTCCGTTCCGGCAGTTAGGTCGTTAAAGGTTGGCGAAGCCTGCCAAATAGTGCCATCCTTGCTGTATTCGCATCCTTCAACGGTTGTAAGCGTAATAGAAGTATAATCCGTGCTTGCCGCTGTGGGCGCATCGGGTTTCTCCGCCTTTTGTGCTTTTTGCACCGTGCCCGTGCTCTTTTCCAGGGTTCCCACGAAATCGGGATGCGTTGCCTTCACGGTCAAGGTTTTGCCGATATCCTCCGCATCAATGGTATATGTTGCAGCATCCCCAATTTTCGTTTCGCTACCTCCGCGGTACCAGGTATAGATTACTTTTTCATCGTTTTCATACCCGGAAAGGCTTGCGGTGAGCTTATCGCCAAACTGCGGCGCGCCATTCTGCCCGCTTGCGCCCGTAATGGTAAGCGTGCCCGAGATGGCGGGGTTGGTAACGGTAACGGTGCAGGTGGCGGAAAGATTATCATTGCCCTTCACCTTTGCGGTGATGGTGGTTTCGCCCGCGCTTACGCCTGTTACAAGGCCCTTTTCATCCACGGTTGCGATGTCTTCATTCTTTGAGGACCACTCGACCGTATCGGTGGAGTTTTCCGGATCAAGTTTGGCGGTGAGCTGGATGGTTTTGTCGCGCTCCACGGTGGCGGTGGAACCCTCTATGGCGATGGCGGTGGCGGATTTCGTGATGGTGATGGTTTTGCTTGGCGCAGTGCAAATAACATCCGTTATATCGATTCCTGTTGTGCAAGTGGTCACATCAAGCGAAATCTGTGCATCTCCCGCTGCGCCGCTTACAGGCACAAATGTAACTGTGAAAAGTGTACCGGTAGAAATTGAGGTTCCGCTCGATGTCGTAAAAATGCCCGTCTGCGAATTGATCGTACCACCAGTTGTTGTTTCGGATTTCCATTCCAATTTTTCTTTATCATATAGAATGGAAAGCGTTATTCCATTAATATTAGCATCTTCGGGCAGGGAGACAGTGTATGTTATTTCATCTGTGGAATCTGCCGTAACTGAATCCACATTAACGTCTACTTCTAACTCCACGCTTTCACTGGCAAAAACAGTAATTGGCATAACGCTCAAAGCCATTACCATCGCCAGCAATAATGCTAATTTTCTCATTGCTCTTCCTCCCTAATTGTTTTGCACATACTTCTTTAAATAATAACCAATAAATAATAACCAATCGTGTTACTATCCTTATCAGTTGCCCACAGGCATCCAATTTTCATCCCGCAAGCCTACAACACGCTGTAAAATAAATACCGAATCCTTGGTGTCAACTTTCCCATCTTCATTTACATCTGCCAAAAATGTCTGCTCATCCGTAAGTATTCTAAGTCCTACTACAGACTGTAAAATGAATACCGAGTCTTTAGTATCAATCTTCCCATCCCCATTCACATCGCCCAGCAGGCCCGCGCTTTCCTGGACGGTCACGGTGAGCGTTTTCGCGAGATCCGTTCCGGCCACGAGCTGCGCCGCGGTACTATAAGCGCCCTCGGACTGAATGGTAAAGCTGCCCTGTGCGCCGAGCTCTGCGCTTTCTTTGACCTTGAAGTTCACGGTAAACAGGGTCTCGCCGGCTTTGGGCGCGAGGGCGGCGTTCACGTACACAAGCTGCACCGTGCCGTTTCCCGCATCGTGCGCCACGAGAAACGAGTTTATATTATCAGGGTTTGAGGGCTCGTCCGAAGCCTGCGCCGCAATAAAATCTATGTTTTCCGCTGAAACGCCCGCATATTCAAACAGCGCGGCATCATAGGAAAGCGCAAGCTGCATGCCGCCAAGATCCGCTGCCGCTTCCCCTTCCGCCGGGCTGAGCGTTACATCCACGTTCACCGTGTCCCCCGGCGCGTATACCGTTTGGCGCACGCTGGTGTCCACCGTGAACACCGCTACGGCAAGCGCCGCGCCCGCCAGCAGAAACAGCGCAGCTACGCCGGCAACCGCAGTTAGGCAAATGCGCTTCCATCCCCATCGTTTCATGTTAGGCTACTCCTTCTTCCATTCTGCGCGCAAAGCACGCAGGAAAGCTGCGTTCGTTTGCATAGTCGTATCCGCCTTTATCATACCATGCCGGGCGCATCTTGGCAAACTATTTTCTGCTATTTACCATTTGTTTACAGGCGCGCTCAAGCAGCCTTCTGGGCGATGAGCATGTTGAGCACATCCGCAACGGAATTCGGCGCCTGTACCCCAGCGGCGGCGAAGTCTTCCGCGCTGATGCTGCGCTGCCCCGCAAGGTGGCGGGCAAGCGCCAGCGCGTCAAGAAGGTCGGCCGCACCATCGCCATTTAAGTCGCCCGCCGGGCGCAGGCAGGTAGCAACATACTGCTCCCCGCCATCATACCAAACATCCAAATAGAAGATTTTGCCGCCTTTCTCCTCCAGCTCCTCCGCGCAATGACCAGGAGAAAGCGTCAAAACCACCCGTTCGGAACCGTCCTCCAGGTTGAATGCGCGGATCTCCCCCGCTTCCGCGCCGCCCTGCGGGATCACGCCATAATAGAGCGTATTGCCGAGCCTTGCTGGCATGCCGCGGAATGTATCGCTGAAATACTCCGCCGAATAGATGGTTTCCCCCGCCGGGTCATCCAGCGTTGCGCGCACAAATTTTGCGCCATAGGGCGTAAGGTTGCCGAATATGCCCTCATAACGCGTGGCATCCTCAATGCGCAGCCACGCGCCATCATAATAGAACATGGCGTTTGCATCCTTCCAGAGCGCTCCATTGGGATGCGGTGCGGAGGCGATCTCTGCCGCGCACACCGTGTCGGCGCGGTTCGAATCCAGCGCCAAGAGCTCTTCTGCGGTCAGCATAAAGTAAGTATGCCTCGCGTAACCGGCCACATCTTGATCGCCATCAAGCGATTCCATGGACGGGTCATCCCAAGTGACGTCCACATAGTAAAACACGCCATCTTCAACCTCCACCGCGTTCCAGGCGTGGGCAGCGGTTTTAGATGTGGCATATTGCGAATAAATGCCGCATTCCCGCAGCAGATCGGCGTAAGCGAGCGCATAACCCTCGCACACCGCCGTTTTGTTTACGATCAAACCATAAGCGTTCCAGGCATCCGGGTAGTTTTCGGCATCCGGATTGCTTTCGGCATCCTCAAGCGCAGCATGGCAATACTTCGCATGCAGGGCAATAAAATCGTGCAGCGCAAGCGCGATCTCCACGGTTGTCATCTCCTGCTGCGCATTTGCGGGGAGTGCATCGTTTAAAACGCGCGCCAGCTCCGCTTCATAGGTGGCAAGCCGCACTGCGTGCTCTTCCTTTGAACAGGCATACTCGGGGTAGAGCGTTATTATGGTATTCTTGGCGGGATCATAGGAATAACGGATTTCGCCCTTTACGTCAAAATAGCGCGGAAACGTGTTGCGTGTTGCCAGGTAAAGCGCTGCGCCCTCTTCCACAGAAAGGCCGAGATCCGAAACGTCTATCTCTGAAGAGAACGCATCCCACGCCGCAAGCACGCGCCGCACAAACTCTGCGGTTGTGTCTTGATCCAGCGCATAGGTGCTGGCCGGCCCGAATGCATATTCCTTCGGCAGCGCGCCGCTTGCGAGGCTGCTCTGCTGGGCAATCGCTTCATTTGCAGGCTCTGAGGCATCGGAAGGCTGCGGCTCCGCGAAGGCCGCCGGCGCAGCAAGAAGGGATAAAAGCAACAAAAACGCTATGATTTTTTTCATGGAGTCCTCCGCGCGAACCACATTAAATTTAATTTATTTTAGCACCCTCTTTCAGGATTTACAATCTGGTCCTTTGCGGTTTTTTCAATGCGGCTGCAGCGCTTTTCGCGCTTTGCAAGAGCGCTATCTTCCGCTTCCTCCACTGGAGCAGGCTGGCCCAAATAGGTGTTCAACTTTCCAACCGCCTTTTTTTCTAGGCGGGATACATAGCTGCGGGAAATGCCCAATAGTGCCGCTACTTCGCGCTGGGGCATGCAACGGCCGTTCATAAGGCCATAACGCAATTTGATTACGGTACGTTCGCGCCCACAAAGAGCGTCCTCAACTGCACTACGCACCTGCTGGAACGCAATCCTGCTTTCCACATCGCGCTGCACTTGATCCGGCTCAGAACCAAGAATATCCGCAAGCGAAATCTCATTTCCATCGCCATCTACGCCAATTGGCTCGCTTAAAGATATTTCCCCGCTTTGCTTTTTCTCTGCCCGCAGAGACATCAATATCTCATTTTCAATGCACCGGGCCGCATAAGTTGCAAGCGCGCTGTTTTTGCAAGGATCAAATGTAGATACCGCCTTGATAAGCCCCACCGTTCCAATAGAGATTAAATCATCTTGATCCCGCCTCGGCCCTGCGTATTTCTTTGCAATATGCGCTACAAGGCGCAGGTTATGCTCGATGAGCATTGTGCGCGCAGCCGAATCCCCTTCCATGAGCCGCTGCAGGCAGGCACGCTCCTCCTCTGGTTGCAGCGGATCTGGAAACGAGCCATTGGTTCCCACATATCCTGCAAAGAAAAAAATATCCTTGAAAATTTGATACAAAATGCCAAGCATTCTACATTGCCTCCCCAACTGTTGTGTATCAGATTATGCTTTGCAACACGGAAACTTGTTTGTCCTCTGCGAATTCAATAAAGGGATATGCTCCAGTTAAAAAGCCTATTTGGCTGCTTGAATTTATTATGTTTTTAATAGGATATATGTAAACTTGATAACATTTCCCGCTTGTGCCTTATTGTTTCTAGAACATTCCATCATATTGTTTTATATGTATGAATGATTCAAACTTCCTGCCTTATTTATACGTCCAATACGATTTTCTGCTTGCACTCACATAATGATTATGCTATAATTTGCTCAACATTAAGGAAACGTGAAGTGAATACTTCCATGCTTATAATGTTATAATATCTTATTTTTACGCGTATGATAATCACTATCCAATGAATACTTATCCCGAACGACAAGCGGGATTATGCGTTTAAATGTTGATTGCCGGAGGAGCTTTCGAAACTATCTCAAATTAATAAGCAAGCAAGGAATTCCTTGTTTGTTTACGGTTCTAGTTCGTGGTAGCATTTTTATTTCCCTGATTTTTCTTTTACCGGAGCATTCCATGCACTGGTGAAAAATAATAACGTAAGGAGACCCAAACGAAATGAAGAAATGGCTTTCTCTTCTGCTTGCCATGCTTTTGGTGCTCACAGCGTTTACGGCCTGCAACAACAATGCAGACCACGGCACTACTGAGCCCGATGGCACACAGACCCAGTCTCCCACAACGACTGACCCCGCCGGCAACGAAGGCGAGGAACAGCCGGAAAACCAGGAAGCAGTACCGCCCGAAGGCGCCGCAGAGGAACAGGTTGTTAAGCTGCTCTACTCCAGCGAGATTTCCGACTGGAATCCGCTGCATCCTTCTGCAGCAGGTACCTGGGCTTACTGGATTGACACGCTTGTAGAGTATAACAACTACAGCATCATCACCCCCTGCCTTGCGGAAAGCTGGGAGACTTCTGAAGATGGCCTCACCTGGACGTTCAACATCCGCCAAGGTGTGCCATGGCAGTATTATGATGCTTCCGAGTATGGTGCAGACGTTGTCGCTGAAGACTGGGTCACCTCCGCAAAGTGGATCCTTGACCCGGCAAACGGCGCCGGCACCGCGGACCTTCTGTTCGACGTTGTAGGTGCAGAAGAATACTACAATGCGCTGCTCAATGGTGAAACGGCTGATTGGTCCACCGTCGGCATCCGCGCAACGGACACCTATGTTCTCGAGTATGAGCTCGAGGCGCCCTGCCCGTACTTCCTCTCCCGTCTGACCTACAACTGGGGTTACCCCACCAATGCACAGTATCTTGAGGAGATGGGCGAAACCTTTGGTACCAACTATGATACCATCCTTTATTGCGGCGAATTTACCTGCACGCAGTATGAGCCCTATTCCTACATGATCAGCGAGCGCAACCCGCTTTACTGGGATCTTGCGAACATCCACATCGAGCGGATTGAAGAGCGTTACAACCAGGAAGCTGGCACGCTTGCTCCCGAAGCCCTGTTGCGCGGCGAAGTCACCTATGCCGACATCCCGACCGACCAGATCGACGGCTGGCTGACCGACCCCGAGAAGGCTGACCTCATCCACCCGAGCCGCCCCGGCAGCGGAAGCAACTACACTTACTTCTTCCTTATTAACTTTATGCCAACCTATACGGAAGGCACAAGGAACATTGACGGCGTTGACTATGAGCTCAGCCATGATCAGTGGCTTGCGGCAGCAAACAACATGAATTTCCGCAAGGCGCTCTATTATGGCCTTGACCGCGTAAAGGCTATCGGCTGCTACGACCCGTATACGCCGGAGCTCTACGTTCAGAACACCATCACGCCGCCTAACTTCTGCGAAACCAACGGCGTAGACTATACGGAACTTGAAGCTCTTACGGATTATACGCATACCGATCAGTTCCAGTCCGATAAAGCCCTGGAGTACAGGGATAAGGCCAAGGAAGAGCTGACTGCCGCTGGCGTCTCCCTCCCGATCGTTGCCTATATGCCCTATGTGGTTGACTCTGCAACGCAGACCAACCTTGCGGTTGTCGTTTCTCAGCAACTAGAAGAACTGCTTGGCACCGATTTTATCAAGTTCGTGCTCGAAGGTTATCCGGATACCGACTACCTGCGCAGCACGCGCCGCGTTGGTAACTACTCCTTTATGATGTCCTACTGGGGCCCGGACTATGCTGACCCGGAAACCTGGACCGATCCGTTCAACTTTGGCCAAGCCTACAACTACATCTGGCGTGCGGAAGGCTATGCTGAGCCCGCAACGGAAGGCGAAGAAGGCGCCATGCTCGGCCGCACCGAGTTCGACGAAACCTATTGGAAGAACTTCATCTACTACGACATGGTAGAAGAAGCATGCGCCGAGGTTATTGATCTTGAAAAGCGCTATAACGCCATTGCTGAAACCGAAGCCTGGTTGCTTGATAACGCCTTCGTAATTCCGATTGGCCGCCTGGAGGACACCGGCTATGTTTCCTCCTGCACCAACCCGTTCGAGAGCCAGTATGCGCCCTTCGGCCTCTCCAATGGCCGCTATAAGTATCAGTGGGTCTACGAGAAGCCCATGAATACGGAAGAGTATGAAGCTGCTTTGGCCAAATGGGAAGAAGAACGCGCTGCACTGATGGAAGCAAATTAAATCAGCCTAACGAATCACGCGCGGTCTGCGCGTGGCCCAAGCCGGGAGCCCTCCTGTTAAGAGGGCTCCCCCCGGTTGGGGATGCATTCCCACATTTGCCATCGCATTTTGCGGTCGGCCCATTCAGAATCTGAAGCAATAGTGAGGTAAAGCACTTGGTTAGATATATTCTCGGACGTGTGGGGAGGGCGCTCATCACCATGTTCTTGGTGCTCTCCATCGTGTTTATGCTGATGCGGCTTCTTCCAGTGGATACCTACTTTGAAGGCCGCTCAGATACAATGAGCGAAGAGGTGAAACAGGCAATTCTAAATGAACTTGGATTGCTTGATCCGCTCCCGGAGCAGCTTTTTAACTTCTGGCGCAAGCTGATTTTGGAAGGAGACCTTGGAAAATCGGTTATGATCCGGAAGAATGTTCCTTGTGTGGATATTATCATACCTAAAATCGGGTATTCCTTCCAATTTGGCATTATTGCCCTCGTCATCCAGCAGGTTGTAGGTCTTTCACTCGGCGTTCTGATGGCGCGTAGCAAAGGTAAGATAGCAGATACTTTAGGCAACCTATATGTGCTATTAATCAACGCTCTGCCCGAAGCAGTCTATTTCCTGGGAATCCAGCTTTACGTTTCCACCCTATTAGCGCTTCCCATGCTGTTCAACCCAGCTGATTGGACGAGCCGCATTCTCCCTATTATCTGTCTCTCCCTGGGCGGTATAGCCTCCAACGCAATGTGGATGCGCCGTTACATGGTAGACCAAATGAATATGGACTATATTCGCCTTGCGCGCGCAAAAGGCATGACCTCACGGCAGGTAGCATTCCGCCATGTGATGCGCAATGCGTTCATTCCTATGGCGCAGAGCCTTCCGACCTCGATTCTTTTCACCATCTCTGGTTCGCTGTATGTTGAATCTCTGTTCTCCATCCCCGGCCTTGGCGGTCTCTTGATTCAAGCCATTCAGCGTCAGGATAATACGCTCGTGCAGGCGATGGTGCTTCTGTATTCTGCCATCAGCGTATCTGGGCTTCTGCTGGGCGACATTGCAATGATGATCTGTGACCCGCGCATTCGGTTGGTCAAGAAAGGAGAAGGCCGGTAATGGATGATAAGAAAAAGAAAGATCTGTTGAAGGATATGCGCAAAAAGCCTTTCCTTCGCTTTTCGGATCATAAAATTGCTAATCTTCAAGAGGGCTTCCTAGAAACCGATTGTTTGGAAGAGTTCGAGCATGTAACCTTGCCGACAGAGCCGCCCAAGGTATGCGACGATGGCACCACGCCGATTACCGATGACCTCTTTGTGATTGCCGAGCATGACAGCACGGACGCAGAACGCATCGGGTATTCCAACTATTCCTATTGGAGGAGCACGTTCCGCGTATTTTTCAAAAAGAAAATATCGGTTTTCCTGCTCGTTTTCCTGTTCCTGCTGCTCGCCTTCACGTTTATCCAGCCCCTTCTGCCCAATCAGAAGGACTCCTACCTGGTTTACAACGATGAGAACGGGAACACGCTGCGCAATATCCCGCCAAATGAAGAATTCTGGTTCGGCACCAACAGCATCGGCCAGGATCTCTGGGCTCGCATCTGGGGCGGCACACGAACCTCGCTGTTCATTGGCCTCTGCGTTGCAATTTGCAACGTGGTAATTGGCATCATTCTTGGTTCGCTATGGGGCTATGCGCGAAAATGGGATTGGCTGTTTACAGAAATCTATAACCTGTTCGATAACATTCCTTATACCATTCTCCGCATGCTCCTGCTCTACATCCTGCGTCCGAGCCTTAAAACCATGATCTTCGTTATGTGCTTAACAGGCTGGATTCAGATGACCAAGTACATCCGTAACTTGATCTTGATCTACCGCGACCGCGAATTCAACCTCGCTTCCCGCTGCCTCGGCACGCCGAGCTCCAAGATCATCGTAAAGAACATCATGCCGCAGCTCGTTTCCGTAATCATGCTGCAGACTGCGCTTGCAATTCCGCAGGCAATCGGGTCGGAAGTGTTCCTCACCTATATCGGCCTCGGCCTTCCGGTTTCCATTCCGGCGCTCGGCAACTTGATCAACGAAGGCCGCAAGGTGATGCTCGTCCCGGAGCAGCGGTACCAATTGTTGTTCCCGGTGCTGGTCGTTTCCGCGATCACCATTTCGTTCTACGCGTTGGGCAATGCGTTTGCAGATGCGTCCGACCCGCGTAACCACCGGTAAGGGAGGGGGATAATCATGGAAGAAGTCCTTAAGAATCAAGCGGTGGATTACAGCCATCCAATCTTGACCGTTCAAGACCTCGTTGTAAAATTCAACCTGCGCGGCCAAGTGCTCACCGCGCTTCGGGGTATCAACCTGGAGCTTTACAAAGGAGAAAGCCTTGCAATCGTAGGTGAATCCGGCTCCGGTAAGAGCGTGTTCTGC
>ERZ1643251.3496-NODE-3496-length-14456-cov-3.926116_pt1 | contig 14456 bp, 13 predicted proteins | sample MGYA00579261_ERZ1643251 | MGnify/ENA primary metagenome ERZ1643251 (study PRJEB29033, sample SAMEA4952267) | chicken gut metagenome | biome: Broiler Chicken; feature: Gastrointestinal Tract; material: Caecum | place: Ireland | collected 2018 | study: Broiler...
ATGGAAATATCACTGGTTCCCGCTCCCACGTCCACCAGCGCCAGATTCAGCATGCGGAATTTTTCCGGAATAGCCACCTGAATAGCCGCAATGGGCTCCAGCGTCAGATTTGCCACATGAAGCCCGGCCAGCTCCACCGCCTTGTAGAGACCGTCTACCACATCATCCGGCAGAAAGGTGGCAATCAGGTCTATGCCCATGGTCTTCGCCTTATGTCCCTCCAGATTTCCTATCTGGTATCCGTTCATATAGTAACGCATAGGAGTATATCCCACACAATAGAACTTTACGTCCGTGTCATTGTCCCTGTGGAACTCTTCATAAGCCTTCTCCACCCCCATGGTGGCAAGGGAGTAAATATCCTCCGGCAGAATTTCCCTTTCCGTCTCGAAGGTATGCTCCACGTAGGCGGTAACAGTCCTGAGAACCCGGCCCGCCGCAGCAATGCATACCTCGGTAAGCTCTCTGTTCAAATCCTCCTCAAGCTGTTTTCTCACCTGCAAAATGGTCTCTCCAACCTTGCCTATATCATGAATTTGTCCGTCCAGCATGGCCCTGGTCTCATGCTCCTTCATCCGCTGAGCCAAAACATGGAATTTTCCGCCGTTTCTGTATCCCACCGTTCCCACAATGCTTCGGGTTCCTATATCCAGTCCAAACACCAGTTGTCCCTGCTTTTCCCTTACTCCTGCCATGTAAAAGCCTCCAGTCTCTTATTGATTTGACGATAGCTCTCTTCCAGGGAGCCGCTGTTATCGATGACAAAATCGCAGGATCTGCGGAATTCCTCCTCGGAAAGCTGGCTTTTCATAATTCCATCTATTTTTTCAGGGCCATATCCCCTCGACTTCATAAGCCGTTCTCTGCGGATATCCTCTCCTGCATATATATACCACAATTCATCGGCAAGCTGTCTGTATCCCGCTTCCACCAATAACGCCGCCTCCACAAAGAACAGTTCCACTTCAGCGCTTTCCCTGGCCGTTTTCAGCTTCTCCAGCAAAAACTCCTTCACCGCAGGATGCAGTATATTATTTACTTTTTCCAGACATTGGACATCTGAAAAAATTCTATCGGCCATAGCGGATTTATCAATCTGCCCCCGGCCATCCAAAATCTCCTTTCCAAGCAGTTCCACCAGCCTGTGGAAGCAGACAGTCCCCGGCTGCTTTATCAAGTGTGCAACCTCATCCGCCAAATAAATTTCACATTTATAATGCTTCGCGATATATCGCAAAAGCTCTGATTTTCCTGAGCCTACGCCGCCTGTGATTCCTATAAAACGCAATTTCATTATTTTGCCTCGTACCAGTTCTGGCCGGTGTGCAGATCCACCTCCAAGGTAACCCTAAGATCTGCAGCCGATTTCATATGATCCAAAAGAATCTTCTTTACCTGATCTTCCTCTCCCTTAAAGGTTTCAATCAAGAGCTCGTCATGCACCTGAAGAATCAGTCTGGACTTCAGCCCCGCCTCCCGAAGCGCCTTCCAGACTCTGATCATGGCAATCTTAATAATATCCGCCGCAGTTCCCTGTATGGGAGAGTTCATAGCCACCCTTTCTCCGAAAGACCGCTGCATATAATTGGAGGAAGCCAACTCGGGCACCGGACGCCTTCTGCCAAACAGAGTTACGGTGTAGCCATTTTTTCTTGCATCCTCCACCAGCCTGTCCAGAAATTCTTTTACTTTCGGATATGTGTCAAAGTATTGCCTGATATATTCTTCGGCCTCCTTGCGGCTAATGCTCAAATCCTGGCTCAAGCCGAAGGAGCTGATCCCGTACACAATACCGAAATTCACGGCTTTGGCGTTTCTCCTCTGCAGATCCGTTACCTCATCAAAAGGGGTATGAAACACCTTAGCCGCAGTGATCCGGTGAATATCCTGATCCATTCGGTATGCCTCAATCAGCTGTTCATCCCCTGACATATGAGCCAGCACGCGAAGCTCTATCTGGGAATAATCGGCGTCCATGAACTCATAACCCTCTCTTGGAACAAACACCTTACGGATACGTCTTCCCAGCTCCATGCGCATGGGAATATTCTGCAGATTGGGCTCCGTGGAACTGATCCGGCCCGTAGCCGTTATGGTTTGATTGAAGTTGGTGTGAATACGATTATCCTGGCCGATGTAAACCGCCAGGCCGTCCGCATATGTGGATTTAAGCTTGGTAAGTCCCCTATACTCCAGGATATCCTTCACAATGGGATATTCTACCGCCAGCTTATCCAGCACATCCGCCGCAGTGGAATAGCCTGTTTTTGTCTTCTTACCTCCGGGAATTCCCATGGCGCCAAACAACACCTCTCCAAGCTGTTTGGGAGAATTGATATTAAACTCCACTCCAGCCTGGACATGTATGGATTTCTCAAGCTCCTCTATTCTGGCAACCAGCGCCTCTCCGTAAGCCTCAAGCTCCTCCCTGCGCACCTCCACCCCTTCTTTTTCCATGTCATGGAGCACAAGCGAAAGGGGCATTTCAATCTCCCTCATCAAATGATCCATTCCGGCGTCATACAGCTTATGCTCCAGAATCCCGCAGGCCTTTCTGCACACATAAGCGCCCATACAATAATATTCCATGGATTTTTCCGGCTGCTTTGTAAATGCCTCCGAAAGTCTCAGCTTTCCGAAAGTCTCAGCAGTTCCGGGTATGGTCAGACTCAAATGTTCTGACGCAATGGTTTCCAGGCTGTAATCATTTTTCAGAGGATTCAGCAGATATGCCCCGATGAGAATATCAAAATACCTGTCTGTGTGGTCACAGCAAAGAAAATCATACTGTTTTTTGATGTCAAAGGAAGCAATTTTACTATTGCCTGATAACGTTTCCAATGCTTGGCGCAGCTTTTCCTGTTCCTCTCGCTCTTTCTCTCCCTCCCCTGAAGTTTCCTCTTTTTCTGAACGGGCCGTTTCATAAAAACACACCGCATCATCCTCATACGACAGGGCCAGTCCAAGCAGTCTGTTCTCCTCCAGCGCCAGCAAAAGTCCGGCTAAGGGCGCTTCCTGGGCTTTCTTCAACGCATCCAGGCAGTCCTCAAGGTTTTCAAGCCGTAAAAAAGACTCTCGAATGCCTCCCTCTCCTTCCTCTGCCTGCTCACCGTCAAACCGAGACAATATATTTTTAAATTCAAGCTTTTTTAAAATCAGATACGCTTCCTTGGTGTAATATCCTTCCGCTCCCGCAGCTTCATAAGAAAGGTTAATATCGCAGTCTGTTTTTATAGTAGCCAGCGCCTTGCTCAAATCAGCCAAATCTTTGTGCTCTGTCAGCGATTCCCGGATACTTTTTTTGGAAATCTCTTCCACATGAGCATAAATATTTTCCAGAGAACCGAATTGTGTCATCAGGGCTTCGGCAGTTTTTGCCCCCACCTTTGGAACGCCCGGAATATTGTCCGACGCGTCCCCCATCAAAGCCTTCAGATCAATAAACTGTAAAGGCGTCACGTGATATGTCTCTTCCACATCCTTCGCATAATAATCCTCTATCTCCGTTCTGCCCATTTTGGTCTTTGGTATCCTGATCTTAATATGGTCGGACGCAATCTGCAAAAGATCCCTGTCTCCGGAGACCAGAGCCACTTCCAGACCTTCGGCCTCCGCCTTTTTGGCCAGCGTTCCCAGAATATCGTCGGCTTCCAGACCAGCCTGCTCGACAACCACAATATTCATGGCCCTCAACAGCTCCTTTGTAACAGGCACCTGTTCCCGCAGCTCCTGTGGCATGGGTTTTCTGGTTCCCTTATAGGCTTCATATATTTCGTGTCTGAAGGTAGGCGCATGCACATCGAAGGCTACTGCCAAATAATCCGGTTTCTCTTCCTCCAGGATCCTGAACATGATATTCAAAAAGCCATAAACGGCATTGGTGTGCAGCCCCTGAGCATTGCTCAGATCCGGCACACCGTAAAACGCTCTGTTTAAAATACTGTGTCCATCTATCAAAACTAATTTTCCAGCCATTTTTCCCTCCGGTTCTACCCCTATGAAATCAGCCATACAAGCGCACCTGCAAACACAATCACCGTCAGTATTTCCAAAACCGCCCCCGCATAAAGAAAGCTGCTGTGAAATTTAATCTTCCTCCTTGCATCGTCCAGTCTCACCTTCAGCTCGTTCTGCAGGTCGAAAGCGCTGCCCTCCTCCAAACGCTGCATGCCCTCCGATACAAGAAGCTGAATCACAAGCTCCTCTTTACAATCACCGCAGTTCTCCAAATGTTCATTAAATTTTATCAATGTCTGAAAATCCATCTTCCTTGCAATAAAGCCGGGAATCAGCCGTTCAAATTCTTTGCAGTCCATATATCACTCTACCATTAACAGCATTTACACATACATATTTACTATACAACATCTTGGGGAAAAAGGCTAGTGAAAAACGATTTATCCACAAAAGAGAAAAATTTGCTTGTCAATATATTATTTCTGTGGTAGAATTACATTTGTTGTGAGGAAGTTCACAAATGCCGGCGTGTCGGAATGGCAGACGAGGCAGACTCAAAATCTGTTGTGGGCAACCACGTATGGGTTCAAGTCCCATTGCCGGCATTAGGATGCAAAAGCCTGTAAACGTTTGATACAATTGCGTTTACAGGCTTTCTCTTCATTCATATGCATTGTTCTAAAAGCTATCTGCCAAACCCAGAGCCTATGTCCCGGGCACGTTTTTTATTGTAACCGATAATCAATAGCAATATTGTTTCCCTGTACGGATACTTCTCCAATGCTTCCGACCACAACCGGCATCATGGGAGGAAGATGGCCTAAATCCACATCCATAACCACCGGAACATTGTGCCGGGATGCCGCCTTCAAAACAGCGCCGTAAGCGTCCAGACCCATAATTTCCTGCCCCAGACACAGGGGCCGTCCGATCAGGAAACCTTTTACATATTGAAACCAGCCGGCTTCCTCCATCTGCCACATGGCTCTGCGTATGGCAAATACATTCAGATCACAGGCTTCCAAAAACCATATAATTCCATCCTTCTTATACTTCTCAATAAATGCATGTGTTTTATCAAATCGTGTGCCCAGAAGATTTACCAGGCAATCCATGCAGCCTCCCAGCAGTCTTCCCCGAAAATTCACAGTCTGATCTGTTTTTTCCAGCTTCTGTCTTCCCAGAAAAACTTTAATATCCAGATCCTGCGTCACATTGTAAGGAGCCAAGGGATTATCCTCATTTTTCAGAGATTCTCTTTCCCACTTTCCATATCCCCGAACCACAAGTTTTCCCTCCTTGTCCTTTTTGCCGCTCAAAAGTCCCATAGCGTCATCAAGGGAAGAATGCCAGGGCTCCATGCCAAAGGCTGCTGCACAGGGTCCGTAAATGGAGGCCGTATCACAGAGCGTGGCCAGCAGATATGTCATATTAGTATTATCGGAATAACCCATACACCATTTCGGCCGAGCCTGCTTCATCCTATCAAAATCTATAAAGCTCAGAATCTCACACATCAGCTCCCCGCCCCCGCAGGAAATCAGACAATCATTTTCTTCACTGCAGTAGTACTCCATAATTTCTTCGGCACAGGCTTCGGGAGTATTGCTGATACCCACCCCCTTCGCCTCATAGCAGTTCGGCCCCAGCTTCAGCCCATAGCCCAGTCCCTTAAACTTTCTCTGCGCATTTACAAAAGCGCTGTAATAAGGCTCCCCAGCACACCCAAAGGAAGGCGCCACAAAGCCAATGGTTCCATTTTGCGGTAAAAATTCAGGATATCTCATCTTAAGCATTCCAATCTATCTTATTATATATATCAAAGCAATCAAAAGTTGCAAAATAATCCTTCGGTGTCTCTGCACGCCGAATCAGCTCTACACTCCCATCCTCCTTTAAAAGAAGCTCTGCGGATTTCAGCTTGCCGTTGTAATTATATCCCATGGCAAAGCCGTGAGCCCCGGTGTCATGAATTGCAATATAGTCACCGATTTCTATTTCCGGCAGCATTCTGTCAATTGCAAATTTATCATTATTTTCGCATAATGACCCTGTCACATCGTATTTGTGGTCACAGGGCCTGTCTTCCTTGCCCAAGACCGTGATATGATGATACGCTCCATACATTGCGGGCCGCATCAGGTTCACGGCGCAGGCGTCCACACCCACATATTCCTTATGAATATGCTTCTGATGGATCACCCGAGTTACAAGATGGCCGTAAGGCCCCAACATAAACCGGCCAAGCTCCGTATAAATTGCAACATCACCCATTCCCGCAGGGATCAGCACCTCTTCGTCCACCTTTCTGACGCTTTCCCCGATAGCTCTTATATCGTTAGGCTTCTCATCCGGCCGGTAGGGAATTCCTATTCCTCCCGACAAATTGACAAAGGCAATATGAGCCCCCGTTTCCTCTTTGAGCTTTACCGCCGTCTCAAAAAGCGTTCTGGCCAGCGCCGGATAGTAATCATTGGTCACAGTGTTGCTCGCAAGAAATGCGTGGATTCCAAAATTTTCAACTCCCTTTTCCTTTAGTATGCGAAAACCCTCAAAGAGCTGCTCTGTAGTAAAGCCATATTTGGCGTCCCCCGGATTATCCATAATATGATTGCTAACGGAAAAGTATCCCCCCGGATTATAGCGGCAGCTTATGGTCTTGGGCAGATAACCAATGGTCTTTTCCAAAAAGTCTATGTGAGTGATGTCATCCAGATTTATGGTTGCTCCAATTTCTGCCGCATAGGCAAATTCATGGGCGGGAGTGTCATTTGAGGAAAACATGATGTCCTCGCCCTCCACTCCCATGGCCTTTGAGAGCATCAGCTCAGTCAGGGAAGAGCAGTCACAGCCGCAGTCGTATTCCCTCAAAAGGTCAATCAAAAAAGGATTGGGCGTAGCTTTCACGGCAAAAAATTCCTTATATCCGGGATTCCATGCAAAAGCCTCTTTTAAAGCCCGTGCGTTCTCTCTGATCCCCCTTTCATCATAAATATGAAAGGGGGTAGGGTAGATCTTTGTGATTTCCTCAATCATTTCTTTTGTAACAAACGCTCTTTTTTCCATAATAACTCCTATCTGCCCTCCAGGGCATTTTTCTCCGAAATCTCAATCAGCTTTATCTCATTGCGCATGGCTTCCTTAAAAACACTAACAAAATTCTCCTGAGCAGTATACAGACAATTATCCGCTGCAGTCCCCCGTACCTCTCCGGTCAACACAAAGGCGGAATCAATAATCAACCGAATCTGTCCTTTCCGTTTCGGCTCATCCTGTGCATTCTCCTCCGGCAAAAAACTGCCCGCTGGGGAAAGAGTGCGGTAAAAAGTAAATTTTTTACATGCAAAAGCCCCTGCAAGTCCGTCCGGAACCTTATCAGAAATAAGCACTACCTTAATGCGCCTTTCCATCAGTCTTAGAAGCTCCGTCTCCCAGCGCTCCAAAAAACTCCCATCCCCGGCAAAATAAATTCTCTTGGACGCTTCAGAAAGCATGTGATATATTTTATCGTAAATGTGCCTGTAGCCTGTAATCGTTATATACCCTTCCGCAGACTGTCTCAGGGAAGGTACATTGTGCAGCAGTTCGTCTTTCTGACGCTTCAGATAACGGATGCGGTTATCGCAGAACTCCGCCAGCTCCACCGCAAGATATTTGGTCACCGTTCCCTCCAGCATATAAGCCGCTCCATGATCCGTCAGAGAAGCCAGTCCATTATATACATTGGATCGCGAAATTCCTGTAAGCTTGGCCGCCTCATATCCTGTCAAGGCTCCGTTCTGCAGTAAACACAGGTAAATCACGGCCTCCTGCCGCCCCAGCCCAAAAGCTGAAAGCTTTTCAGCAAGTATCGCCTGCTCCATCCCTTCACCGCCTCTCCATTTCGCCGCTCTCTTTAGTAGTTTTATTCAGGAATACTATAGTGAAATTTTTGCCCTTTGTCAACATCTTCCGAAAATATTCGCCTGAATGGCATTATTTTCCCATCTGTGTCAAAGAGCTCTCAAGCCGTTCAGTAAAAGAGCTCTGGACTGAAATAGGCTGCGGCAGTATAAATTGTGCCGCAGCCCTGGTTATGGATCATATTCAGTAATAAGTGCAGATACCAGCCTCATACGTTCTCAATCTGCCAATCGATGGGCTCCACACCGTTTTCCTTCAGAAATTGATTGGTTTTGCTGAACGGCCGGCTGCCAAAAAAACCTCTGTAAGCAGAGAGAGGGCTCGGGTGCGGTGCTTCCAGAATCAAATGTCTGGGGTTGTTCAGCATACTCTTTTTCATCTGGGCAGGCTTTCCCCACAAAATGAAAACAATGGGGCGCTCCTGCTTATTCAGAGCCCGTATAGCTGCGTCGGTAAATTCCTCCCATCCCTTTCCTCGGTGAGAGTTGGCCATATGAGCCCTCACAGTCAGAACAGTATTAAGCAACATCACTCCCTGACTGGCCCATTTTATCAAGTAACCATTATTTGGAACGTAACACCCCAAATCATCGTGAAGCTCCTGATATATATTTACCAGGGAAGGGGGAATCTCCACATCCGGCTTCACTGAAAAACAAAGTCCGTGGGCCTGTCCCACATTATGATAGGGATCCTGCCCTATAATGACCACTTTTACCTGGCTCAAAGGGGTCAGGTGAAATGCATTGAAAATATCATCCGCAGGCGGAAACACCTGAGCCGTATTATACTCCTCCTTCACAAATTCATACAGCGTTTTATAATAAGGCTTGCGAAATTCTGCTCCCAATTCCTGCAGCCAGTCATTGTCAATCATACTCATATTTATACCTGCCTCCGGTCCTACAAACGGACACTGACGCCTTTCTCTTTTAAGTATTCTTTTACCTGCCGGATTTCCAGCTCCTTATAGTGAAACAGGGACGCTGCCAGAACCGCTTCCGCCTTGGCATCATGAAGCGCCTCATAAAAATGCTCCATTTTCCCCGCTCCCCCCGACGCAATCACCGGGATTTTTACGGCTTCTGTCACAGCACGGGTCAGCTCCAAATCATAGCCCTCCCTGGTGCCATCCCCATCCATGCTGGTAAGGAGAATTTCTCCCGCTCCCAGAGCTTCGGCCTTCGCCGCCCATTCCACGGCATCCATCTCCATGTCCACGCGGCCGCCGTTTTTATAAATATTCCAGCCGCCGCCCTCTCTCCGTTTTGCGTCTATTGCTACCACAACGCATTGACTGCCAAATTTATCCGCTGCGTCGCTGATCAGCCGCGGGTTCATAATGGCAGCGGAATTGACTGAAATTTTATCTGCGCCTTCCCTCAGAATTTCTCTGAAGTCATCCACCGTACGAATCCCGCCGCCTACTGTAAATGGAATAAACACCTGGGAGGCCACGCTTCTGACCCAGGAAAGCTGTGTAGCTCTGCTATCGGCAGATGCGGTAATATCGAGAAAAACCAGTTCATCCGCCCCGGCTTTGTCGTATTGTGCGGCTACCTCTGCAGGGTCTCCCGCATCCCGAAAATTTACAAAGTTTACGCCTTTTACTACTCTCCCATCCTTAACGTCCAGACAAGGGATAATTCTTTTTGTGTGCATCGTTTTCTCACAATCAACCTGTTTTCGTAATGTCAATAAAGTTTTTCAGAATTTTCAAACCTGTTTCCGAGCTTTTTTCCGGATGAAACTGGCATCCAAAAACATTCCCTCTTTCTACAGATGCGTGAAAGCAAATTCCATATTCCGTTTCCGCCGTCACAACATTCTTATTCGCTGATTTCAAATAATAGGAATGTACAAAGTAAACATAAGCATTCTGGGAAATTCCCTGAAACAGGCGGCCGCTCCTGGGATACCGCAGGCTGTTCCACCCGATATGCGGAACTTTAAGCCCCCTCTCTTCCGGAAACCGGAGTATCTCTCCCTCCAAAAGGCAGAGCCCTTCCACACCCGGACTCTCCTCACTTCCTTCAAACAGAAGCTGCATACCCAGACATATGCCCAAAAAGGGGATTCCTTCAGAAGCACATCGGCGTATCGTATCCGTGAGACCATAAGAATGCAGCTTTTCCATGGCATCTCCAAAAGCGCCTACTCCAGGAAGAATTACGCCATCCGATTTTAAAATAGCTTTCTTATCTCTCGTGACTTCCGGTTCTTCTCCCAAATAGTGTAATGCCTTTTCCACGCTCCTGATGTTGCCGGCATCGTAATCGATTACTGCTATCATACCGTCTCCTGTTAAGCAAGATTATCCACAAAACTTTCCTGGAAAAGCTCCGTTTCCTCGGGAAGCTCGTCAGGCAGGGGTTCGGCTGCCGCCTCCTCCTCGGCCAACTGATTCTGCTGCGTTTTCCATTCTTCGTAATCGGTTCCCTGAGCAACAGCCGTCACAATGATTGTATATTCCACATCGCCCGGCACAGCTGCAATCTCCTGTACCTGATCCTGGGTTAAATTATATTTCTCCGAAAGAATCCTCAGAATCTCTGCATATTCTGCCTGAACCTCACTCCCCGCATTCCATTGCTGGGCGGTTTCATACAGGGATGGATAGTCGCTTACAGACTGTATCAGGCTGTCCAAAGCCTCCACCTCTGCCCCCTCTTCCACGAGCAGTTCGTACTCTCCGATCCACAGGCGTATTCTCAAAATACTTTCCGATTTTCCAAACATTACCTGCTCGCTCTCATTCAGCACCTTACCGAAAAGGTTTTGATAACAAGTCTGATAATCACCCTCATAGTAAGCTGCTCTGCCCTCTCTTTTTACCGCATAATCCCCGGAAACAGAGGCAAGAATAATGATAGAAAGCCCCAGTGACACACAAACCAGTGAAACAAGAAGAATGTGTTTTCTTGAAAGCTTCTTTCCTGGCGTTTCCCACCCCTCTTCAAAGGAAGAAGCTGCTTTTGCAGGGTTGCTCTTGGTTTTTTTCAAGGCTCTTCTCCTGCCCGCTCTGGCGCTTTCCCCTTCACCGGAAGTCTTTTTGCTTTTCCTGGATGATTTTTTATTCTTCTTTTCCTTATCCATCTCCTTAAGAATCTTTTCATTCTCCTGAGACAGCTTTATACCTTCACTCTCTTCCTCTTCTTCCGTAAAGAAATCCAATATCCTGGAAAAAAATCCCTTATGGGCACGGTCATTTCCATCTCCATGAAGCTGATCAAGGTCCGGCATATCCGCTATGTCATGGCGGACATAGGAGAGATCATCCATATCCAAAGAATCATCACTGGAATCCCCGGAAGATAAATCATCCTCTTCAGCTGCGCTTTCGTAGCGCTCTTCAGTTTCCAACAGCGCCTCAGCTTTATGAGCCTTTTTTGCTCTCTTTGCTTCCTTTGCCGCCTTTCTCTGCTCTTTTCTTGCTTCCCTGGTAGCTTTCTTGGCTTCGTTTTGAGCCTTGCGGTCTTTCCGGTCTCCATCGTCCTCATTTTGCGGAGCCTCTGCCTGATAGTCCAAAGAATCCGAGTCCTTCTCTACCATCTCCTGACGATCGGATTTCTGCAGCAAATCATGAATTTCCTGCAAATCTCTGTCATCTGACTGCTGCAGCAAATCCATAATATCATCCTGCTCAGATTCTGATTTATGATCCGTGCTCTGCTTTTTCTGATTTCTTTCTTCCAAAAGACGTTCAATTTCCTCCTGGGACATGTCCTGCAGATCGTCTATCTCCGGAGACATCTCTTTATCCTTTGCTTCATCTGATACAGATCTCAGCAAATCCTCTATATCGCTCATATCCGTCCGGGACTCCGCTTTTCCTTCGTTCTCCCCAACAGTATATACGTCCGTATCCTTATGGTTCAAGTCTTTTAGCAGACTGTCCAGATAATCTTCTTGTGAAGCCATAATATTACCTCTGCTTTCTCGTTGTATATTTCGTTTTTTATAGTTTATCACAGGTGAAGCAGCCAATCAATCGCATTCTTTGAAATTGAATAGGCTTTTCCTCCCAATTCTTCTGACAACTGATACAGCTTCTCATTGACACGGTATAGCTCCGACTTCTTCTGAAAAAAAGCTATCTTCTCGAAAGGCCAGCGTATCACAGAGGGAAACTGCATTCCTACTCCCAGCTCCAGTATCAGCAAATTTCTGTTCAGAGTTCCCTGAAGCCATTTTGTATAGCGCTGCCAACTTTCAAGGTATCCGTTTTCATTATAGTTTTGAGCATAAATATTATTCAATATGAAAGGTTTTCCACAGTGAGGACAGACTCCCAAACTGCCCTCAATCCATTTTGGAAACTCCTTTGCCTTGTCTGCAGCCTGTTTCGATTCTTCAAAATATTGCGTAAGCGTATCTTTATCCTTTTCTGTCACTTCTGGAAGCACATCGCTGCATCCTCCGGAACATTGCTTTTTATTTTCTGAACCGCATGGCGTGGTAAGCCTATGCTCCTTCCATGGAACCAGTGCAACAGCTTCATTCACAGCCACTGAAACTACAAAATAATTCTTATCAGACAGCCTCTCTGCCAACATACATAAGCCTTGGTACGCCCTGCTGTCATTGCCTCCAGACCAAAAACTGTTAAGTGCAGGAAGCATCCAAGCATTTCCGGAGGCCATGAGGCTCTCCCGTATTTCCTGATAAGCTTTCTTTTCCGGCGCATGTTTCAAATCACTGAATTCCTCTCCAATGCCCACAAGCACCAGATCTGCCTGTTTTATCTTATCACAGATCCAATTTTCCATTTCACTCCCCATTCCCGGCAACCTTTTCAGTTATTTGGAAATTGTCAAAACGGCTTTGAGTCTTTCCAATTCTCATATATTCAAAAAGCCGGGAATACTCCCAGCTTTTTGTGTCTTTAATTGTCCAAATGCCTATCCATAACAAGCTGATCAATTATTTTAACCAAATTACCAATCTCCGGTTTTGAGAGCTGGGCGTCAGCTCCCAGCGCCTCGCCCTTGCGCTTCATTTCTTCATTCACAAGAGACGAAAAAATTACAATCGGTATATCCGCAGTAATATCGTCAGATTTCAAAAGTTTTGTCAGTCTATGCCCATCCATTTCCGGCATCTCAATATCTGTAATCACACATCTGACATGGTCACTCAGCGTACCGTCCTCCTTACACTGCATTATCACATCATAAGCCTGCTGTCCGTTTTCGGTATGTATCAAGTTATCATATCCGGCTGTTTTCAACGAATCTACAATCAGCTTATTAAGCAGCGGAGAGTCCTCGGCGATTAAAATAGGAACATTACTTCTTGTTCTGGGACCCAGCTCTGACAATTCAGATATTTTCAAACCGGTTTCCGGATTAATGTCACTGACAATTTTTTCGAAGTCCAGTATGATAATCAGTTTTCCGTCTTTTTTAATAATTCCGGTAGCTACGCTTTCATCCGCCGTGGATATGGTGACATCCGGTTTAATAATATCTCTCCACGATACCCTATGTATACCAAGTACGCTTTCAACATGGAATGCAATGTCCAGCTTATTGAAATTCGTTACAATAAACAAGCCCTTGGGTTCGGCTTCACCTCTACCAAGGCAATTCTTCAGGTCAATCGCCGTAATCATAGTATCACGAGGCATAAAAATCCCTTCAATGCTGGGATGTGAATTGGGAACCGGAGTAACGGGCTGGTATGTAATAATCTCTCTGATTTTTGCTACGTTTATGCCATATGAATTGCCGGCCAAGGTAAACTCCAGGATTTCCAACTCATTTGTTCCATTTTCAAGTAATATTTTTGTATCCATTTTTCCACCTCGTTGCTTTCCCCAATATCTTAAACTATTGAGACTTGTTTTCATATGAATACATTATATCATATTTAACAGAAAAAGAAACATTAATCTAAAAATTTTCACCTTTTTTAAATTGAAAAGCTACTATAAATCCGCTTTCTCCAAAGCAAGCAACATTTTCTTTTTATCAATACCGCCCGCGTACCCCGTTAAACTGCCGCGAGCCCCAACGACTCTATGACAGGGTACAATAATGGAAATTGCATTATGGCCTACAGCGCCGCCCACAGCCTGTGCAGACATATGTTTCACTCCTCTTTGTTCCGCAAGCCGTCTTGCAATTTCTCCATACGTCATAGTCTTTCCGTATGGTATCTCACAGAGAATCTCCCACACCTCCCTCTGAAAATCCGTGCCTGTAAAGTGGAGAGGTACTGTGAAATTCGGGTTTTGACCCGAGAAATAAATGTCAAGCCAACTCTTCACAAGATCAAACAAGGGCAGCTCCTTTTCCTCATGCTCCCTGTCCAGATAAAGGGCAAAATATTTCTGCCCCTCAAACCACAACCCGGTTAAACCCAGTTCATCCGCCGCCAAAAAAATACCTCCCAACGGGGACTGATAGCGGCTTGTATACTGCATATAGCACCTCCTCTCCAAATGCCCTAAACTTGAAATATGATTTTATGTAACGAAAAAACGGGTAAAAAACAATCTGTCTTTTACTCGTTCTGCCAAAATCTATGATTCACCTCATACCCTCAAAACCGAACATTGAACCTTCCTCTTCGCCTTCCTGGTTAAGGTCTCG
>ERZ1643251.3498-NODE-3498-length-14450-cov-5.252171_pt1 | contig 14450 bp, 14 predicted proteins | sample MGYA00579261_ERZ1643251 | MGnify/ENA primary metagenome ERZ1643251 (study PRJEB29033, sample SAMEA4952267) | chicken gut metagenome | biome: Broiler Chicken; feature: Gastrointestinal Tract; material: Caecum | place: Ireland | collected 2018 | study: Broiler...
TCGCCTGATACACATATGTGCGTCCGGAGAGCGGGTCGCGGATGGCGCCGCCCAGACAGGTCGCCGCGCCGCCGAACGGCTCGATCTCCGTCGGGTGGTTGTGCGTCTCGTTCTTGAACATCACGAGATACTTTTCCCGCTTGCCGTCTATCTCCGCGTCGATGCAGATGGAGCAGGCGTTGATTTCGTCCGATATGTCCAGATTGTCCAGCTTCCCGTCCTTTTTCAGCTTCTTGGCGGCGATCGTCGCCAGATCCATGAGGCAGGGATATTTGTCCGGGCGGCTGCCGTTGATTTCTTCGTACAGGTCTTCGTACAGCTTGTACGCACTGCCGACCGCGGGGTTTTCCGAATCGATTTTAATCTCTTTCAGCTCGGTGGCAAAGGTCGTGTGCCGGCAGTGGTCCGACCAATAGGTGTCGATGACTTTGAGTTCGGTCTCCGTCGGCTCCCGCTTCTCCCCTTTGAAATAGTCGCGTACGAAGGCGAGATCGGCGGCGCTCATGGCAAAGCCCTGCGCCTTGTGGAAGGCGGCGATCTCCGCGTCCGTCATGGAGATGAATCCCGCCACGTCCCGCACGTCCGGGCTCTGCACCGTCTCCCGCACCAGCGTCTCGGGCTTTTCGAGAGACACCTCTTCACTCTCCACGGGATTGATGAGATGCTTTTTAATCGCCGCGAGCTGCTTTTCGTCCACGCCCTTCACGGCGTACACCTTGGCGCACTTGACCAGGGGGCGGGATTTTCTGGTCAGAAGCTGCACGCACTGCGCGGCACTGTCCGCCCGCTGGTCGTACTGCCCCGTGAGGAAACTCACCGCAAACACCTTGTATTCCGGCGAAATATCCATCTTTTCCAGATACACGTTATCGACGGGCGGTTCGGAAAATACCGTACCCAGGGAAGCGTCGAGTTCTTCTTTTGTCAAGCCCTCCACGTCATAGCGCAGAATCAGGCGGAAGTCCTCCGCCCGGATGCCGAGCAAAGTGGCGATATCCTCCGCCTCCTGCCGCGCCTGCACGTTGTCCTTTTTTTCCACGAAAATTCTGTAGATCATCTCTCGTCCTCGCCGTTAAAATTTGCCGTTCATTCTTTGGGAATATCCCGATATTTGATGCCGATGTCCTTCCGGTAAAACATGCCGTCGAAACGGATCTTTCCGACGTTTTCGTACGCCTTTTGCCGCGCTTCTTCGAGCGTTTTGCCCCTGGCGCAGACGCCGAGCACCCGCCCGCCGTCCGTCACGAGCTTTCCATCCTTTCTCTTCGTGCCCGCGTGGTATAAAACGACGTCTTTGTCGATATCTCCGATCTCTATCTCCTTGCCCTTTTCGTATTTCACGGGATAGCCGCCCGACGCGAGCACGACGCACACGCAGGCGCCGTCCTCCCAGCCGATCTTGACTTCGGAGAGCCGGCCGTCCGTCACCGCTTCGAAGATGTCGAGCAGATCCCCTTTGAGCATGGGCAGGACCACCTGCGTTTCGGGGTCGCCGAAACGGCAGTTGTATTCGATGACCTTCATCCCCTCTTTCGTCTTCATGAGCCCGAAATACAGCACCCCTCTGAACGTCCGCCCTTCGGCGTTCATCGCAGCCATGGTGGGCAGCATGATCTTTTCCATGACCTCTTTTGCGCATTTTTCGCCGTAGAAGGGCGCGGGCGAAAACGTCCCCATGCCGCCCGTGTTCAGACCCTCGTCGCCGTCGAAGGCGCGCTTGTGGTCGCAGCTGGTGATCATGGGCACGATCGTCTTTCCGTCCGTAAAGGCGAGCACGGAGACCTCCGGGCCTTCGAGAAATTCTTCGACGACTACTTTATCCCCCGCTTTGCCGAACTTTTTGTCCAGCATGATCTCTTTCAATCCCTCTTCCGCCTCTTTTTCCGTGCGGCAGATCAGCACCCCTTTGCCGAGCGCCAGCCCGTCCGCTTTGAGCACGACGGGGAGGGGCGCCCCCTTCACATAGGCGAGCGCCTTTTCGTAATCGCCGAAGATCTCGTATTTCGCGGTGGGAATGCCGTACTTTTTCATGAGCTCTTTGGCGAACGCCTTGCTCGATTCGATCGCCGCCGCCCGCTTGCTCGGCCCGAACACCCGATGCCCGCGGCTTTCCAGCTCGTCCGCAAGCCCCAGCGCCAGGGGATCGTCGGGGGCGATGACGGTGTATTCCACGTCCGGATGGGCGTCCAGCCAATCGCCGACCGCCTTGTTGTCGAGATAATTCACGTCCACGAGTTCGGCGAGTTCGCCGATGCCCGCGTTCCCTTTCATCGCGTAAATTTTGTCCGCGCGGGGGGATTTTTTCAGCGCATGCACGATGGCGTGTTCCCGCCCGCCGTTTCCGATGACCAAAATATTCATGTCTTTCTCCTTTTTTCAGGCAAATGAAACCAACGAAATGACAAGCCCGATTCCGAATAACGCCCATTCGGCGATTTTGCTCACCACGAGATTGTATTTGCTCGGTTCGCCGTCGCCGGGGTTCTGTTCGTACTTCCGCGCGTGCCACCTGTTTCCCGATTTACAGAGGGAATAATTGAAATAGAGGGTGGGGATGCTCACGACCATGCACAACAGATAATAGAGAATCAGCGATCCCCCGTTTAAGAGAACGGGAACAAACCCCACCAACGCGGTGATGCAAAGAAGCCCAACGAATTTTCTGTCCTTTTTCTGATCGCGCATACGACCTTACCCTCCGCCGATTTTCCTTCCGGCCCCGCCCGGCGATCTTGTCCGACCGCAGGCGCGTCCGATTCCGATATTCCTGATATTCCCGATATTCCCGGTTTTCCCGACCTGCCGGCCCGCGCCCCCGCGCCGTCCCGTCAGGAAAGCAACTGCACACAGAAGATGATCAGCACCGCCGCGATGAACAAAATGCAGACCACGCTGCCCGCTATCCGTTCGGGTCTCGAAAACCCGTCGTCGCCCGTAGGCTGTTCAAAAGTCGCCGGATCCATCTTGGCGATCCGCTTGTTGACTTCGTCGTAATAGCTCTCCTCTTTTTTCGCCTTTTTCGCTTTTCGGACGGGCGTGGGTGCGGGGCGCGCGGTTTCCGCTTTCGCCGGCGCTTCTGGCGCTTCCGGTTTTTGGACAGCCGCCGGGCTTTGCACCCCTTCCGCCGCGTCCTTCCCGTCCGCTTCCGCCTTTTTTCCGTATTTTTCGCCCGCGCCGTCCTCCCCCGCGAGGATGTCCTCCGCTTCGACGCCGAGCGCTTCGGCAAGGGGGAGGATCATCTCCACGGGCGGGAAAAACCCCGTCTCCCAGCTGTCCACGTCGTAGACGCCGACGCCGAGTTTTTCCGCGAGCTGTATCCGCGTAAGTCCCTTTTCTTCCCGTTTTTTACGGATATATTCCCCGCACTTTTTCTTGTCCATCCTCTGTCCCTCCTGTTCCCGCATTCTCTCCGATTCAGCCGATGAAGATCGTGGCCAGAGAGATGCAAAGCCCCGCGCCGAACACGGTCCAAAGGACGATCTTAATGCTCCGCAGCTGATCTTCGCTCGGCTCTCTGTTGCGGTTTCCCCACCTGCAAAGGGTATAGTTGAAAAAGAGAGCGGGAACGGAAAGCCCCGTGCAGAGCAGATAGGGCAGAAATGCCCCGTATACCCCGTTCAGCAGGATGTTCGCCAACCCGACCAGCGCGGTGACGCATAAAAACGCAAGAAATTTCCTGTCCCTTTTTTCTCCGCTCACGGCAACCTTCCCTCCACCGATATCACTTCAAAACCCATGTTCATGACGACGCTGTCAAAACGGAATGTTTCCGACCCGGAAGAGAAGTAGGACTTGCTCATATACACCGTCCGGTAAATCAGATCGTCCTCATCGGGATCCACCCCGCCGGAAAACGGCTCATAGAAAGTCACTTCGACGACGATGGAAAAATCCCTTACCGCATCCCTTTTGGAGGAAATTTTCACCTTATAACAATCGGGATTGAACACCGCCACCCCGCCGGTCACCGCGTCCGTGGCGACGACGGAAATTTCCAGATAGTCCTGATAGTTTTCCAGCGTGAGTTCTTTCCCCCGGATCAGCCTGTTCACCAGCCGCCCCGCCTGAAAGAGCACCACGATGGCGATGAAAATCATGCACAGCCTGCGCCCTATCCGCTTCTCCTTCGCCGTGAATCCGTCCGTGCCCGCCGGGGGCAGCACCGATTCCGGATTGTCCCAATCGATGTCCGCGACCCGCTTTTTCACTTCGTCGTAATAGCTTTCCGATTTTTTCGGCTTTTTCGGCTTTTCCGCGGGCTTTGGCGGTACTTCGGCGGGCGCGGACTCGGGCGGGCGCGCAGGCTCCGCAGCCGTTTTCTCCGCCTCCCGCGTTTCTTCCGCTTTCTCCTCTTCCCGCGGCGTTTCCGGCTCCGCGGGCGGCGTTTGGGCTTCTTCCGGCTCCGCGCCGTCCTCTCCCGCAAGGAGGTCCTCCTCCCTGACGCCGAGCGCTTCGGCAAGGGGGCGCACCATCGTTTCGGGCGGGAAGAATCCCGCCTCCCAGCCGTCCACGTCGTAGACGCCGACGCCGAGTTTTTTGGCGAGTTCCGACCTCGTCAGTCCCCTTTCCACCCGTTTTTTACGGATGTATTCCCCGCATTTTCTCCCGTCTCTCATCTTTCTCTCTCACCTCTCATTTCCCTTATATCGTCTCGTTTTCAATCGTGAACAAATACCTGCCTGCCCCGTTTTTCGATTTTCCCCTCACAGAGGAGCTTTACGCACAGGGGCAGAATCTGGTGCTCGGTCTCCAAAACCCGCTTTTGCAGCGTTTCTGGGGTGTCCCCGTCCAGAACGGGCACGGGCCTTTGCATGACGATCGCCCCGCCGTCCACGTCCGCCGAGACGAAATGCACGGTGGCGCCCGTCACCTTCACGCCGTAGGAAAGCGCCGCTTCATGCACTTTGAGCCCGTAAAATCCCTTACCGCAAAAGGAGGGAATGAGGGAGGGGTGGATATTGATGATGCGGTCGCAAAAACGCCCGATGAAGGACGCGGGGATGATTTTCAGCCAGCCCGCGAGTACGATGTAATCCACCCCCGCCCCCTCCAAAAGGGCGGCGAGTTTTTCGTACAGTTCTTCGAGAGAGGGATAGTCCGCCTTGGCGAAAACCGCCGCGGGAATCCCCGCTTTTTTTGCCCTCTCGATCGCGCCGATCCCGGGCTTGGAGGCGATCAGGTATTTGATGACGCAAAATTTTTCCCGCTCGTTGGCGTCGATGACCGACTGAAAATCCGTCCCGCCGCCCGATGCGAACACCGCGATGTTTTTCATTGGAGTTGCACGCCCTTGCCTTCCGTCGTCCTTCCCAACACGAACGCCTCTTCCCCGCTCTCTTTTAAGGAAGCGATCGCCGCGTCCGCGTTTTCGGGGGAGACGCAGACGACCATGCCCACGCCCATGTTGAAGGTGTTGTACATCTGTTCGTCGGCAAGGCCCGAAATCTCCCGCATGACCTGAAATACGGCGGGAAGTTCATAGGCGCCCCTGTCTATCTCGCAGCCCACCCCTTCGGGGAAGATGCGGGGGATGTTTTCGATAAACCCGCCCCCCGTGATGTGCGCGATCCCCTTGACGGGGACTTTGGAAATGAGGGACAGGATGCTCTTCACGTAAATCTTCGTGGGCGTGAGCAGCACCTCCGCGGGGGCGCAGCCGAGACGCGCGTCGTACTTTTCCAGCGCCGCGCGGTCGGAATCCCCGAACAGTTTGCGCACCAGCGAGTAGCCGTTGGAGTGGATACCGCTCGAACGGATACCGATGAGGATGTCGCCGGGGCGGATATCCCTGCCGTTTATCACCTTTTTCTTATCGACGATGCCGACGGCAAAGCCGGCGAGGTCGTATTCCCCTTCGGGATAGAAGCCGGGCATTTCCGCCGTCTCCCCGCCGATGAGCGCGCAGCCCGCCTGGCGGCAGCCCTCCGCGATGCCCTTGACGACCTCCGCTTCCGCTTCGGGCGAAAGTTTACCGCAGGCGTAATAATCGAGAAAGAACAGGGGTTTTGCGCCCTGGCAGACGATGTCGTTGACGCACATCGCCACGGCGTCGATGCCGATCGTGTCGTGTTTATCGAAGAGCATGGCATAGCGGAGCTTGGTGCCCACGCCGTCCGTGCCCGCCACGAGCACGGGCTCCTCCGCCTTCTCGTCCGCGATCGAATAAAATCCGCCGAACGAGCCGATGTCGCCGAGCACGTTTTTGTCGTAGGTGCTCTGCACGTGTTTTTTCATGAGTTCGACCGCTTTATAGCCGCGGGTGACGTCCACGCCGCTGTCTTTATAGGAAATCGCCATAATTTTTCTCCTTTTTGCGGATCTGCCCCGCCCTCATTCGAATTTGAATTTGCTGGGCTTATACCCTTCGAGACTGTACGGATATTCGCCGTTGAAACAGCCGAGACAAAAGCCCGTCCTGGCGCCCGCGCAGCTCTCGACGAGCTGTTCGATCGTGAGGTATTTGAGGGAATCGGCGCCGAGATAGCGGCAGATCTCCTCCTCCGTCTTGTTGGCGCCGATGAGCTGGCTGTACGACTGCATGTCGATGCCGAGATGGCAGGGGTGTTTGATGACGGGGGAGCATATGCGCAGATGCACTTCCTTCGCGCCCGCGTTTTTGAGCATGCGCACGATGCGCTTGGAGGTCGTCCCCCGCACGATGGAATCGTCGATGAGGACCAGCCGTTTGCCCTGGATGTTGGCGCGCAAGGGGTTCATCTTGACGTTGACGCTGTTTTCCCGCATCTTCTGATTGGGCTGAATGAACGTCCGCCCCACATAGCGGTTGCGTTCCAGCGCTTCGACGTAGGGGATGCCCGACACCTGCGAATACCCCCGCGCCGCGACGAGCGCCGAATCGGGCATGCCCGAGACGATGTCCGCTTCCACGGGATAGTTCTCCGCGAGAATGCGCCCCGCGCGCATGCGGGTCTCGTAGACGCTGCACCCGTCCAGCACGCTGTCCGGGCGGGAGAAATAGACGTATTCGAAAATGCAGGAGGCGGGGCGGCATTTTTCCGCGGTCTCCATTTTATAGGAGTGCATGCCCGCGCTGTCTATGACCAGCACTTCGCCCGGCTCGACGTCGCGGAGGAAGGCGGCGCCGACCGCGTCGATCGCGCAGCTCTCGGACGCCACGACCACGTCGTCCATGTTCGTGCCGATACATAAGGGGCGGATGCCGTAGGGATCGCGCACGGCGATGAGTTTATCCGCCGTCATCACCACGAGCGCGTACGAGCCCTTGAAATGCCCGCACGCCTTCAACACGCCCTGCACGATGTCCCCGTCCGAAAACTTGTTGATCAGCATCGCCATGACTTCCGAATCGATGGTCGTCTGAAACACGGCGTTGTCGGCGATGAGTTTGGCGCGCAGTTCGTCCGTATTGGTGAGGTTGCCGTTGTGCGCGAGCGCCATCTTCCCGCACTTGCCCGTAAACACGATGGGCTGGGCGTTGACGAGCAGGCTGGCGCCCGTCGTCGAATAGCGCACGTGGCCGATCGCGATGTCCCCTTCCGGAAGCTCCTGCAAAGTATGCTCGGAAAAGACGTCGGGAATCAGCCCCATGCCCTTGTAATATTCGATTTTGTTGGCGTAAGCCACCGCGATGCCGCAGCTCTCCTGTCCCCGGTGCTGCAACGCGTACAGCCCGTAATAGACGGTGCTTGCGACTTCGTGCGTCTCGGTCGAATACACGCCGAAAACGCCGCACTCTTCGTGCATGCTGTCAAAGACGGGTTTGGTGTCTCTCAGATACATCCTTTCTTCTTCCTCTTCGTTTTATCGCCGCGCCGCCCAAAGCGGCGCGGCGGCTGTCCTGCCGGCAAAACCGCCGGCTCACTTCGCTTCGGTAAGCCGCTTGAACACTTCTTTGTACGCGTCTTCGACGCCGCCCATGTCCCGGCGGAATCTGTCTTTGTCCAGCTTCTCGCCCGTCGTCATGTCCCAGAAACGGCAGGTGTCGGGGGAAATTTCGTCCGCCAGCACGATGCCGCCCTTGAAGCGGCCGAATTCCAGCTTGAAGTCGATGAGGTCGATGTTGAGCGTCTTGAAGAACTCGATCATGATGTCGTTGATGGCGAACGCCATGTTCTCGATCGTCCCGATCTCCTCTTTGGTCGCAAGCCCCATCGCCAGGGCGTGGTAGTTGTTGATGAGGGGGTCGCCCAATTCGTCGTTCTTATAGCTGAATTCCAGAACGTGCACGGGCAGTTTGGTGCCTTCGGGAATCCCTAAGCGCTTGGACATGCTCCCCGCCGCCGTGTTGCGGATGATGACTTCGAGCGGGACGATCTGCACCTTCTTGACGAGCGTCTCCCGCTCGGACAGCTCCTCCACGTAGTGGGTGGGGATGCCCTTCTTCTCCATGAGCCGGAACATCATGTTGCTCATGCGGTTGTTGATGGCGCCCTTGCCCGCGATCGTGCCCTTTTTCAGGCCGTTGAACGCCGTCGCGTCGTCCTTGTAGGAGACGATCACGAGATCGGGATCGTCGGTTGCATACACTTTCTTGGCTTTGCCTTCGTACAGCTGTTCTTTCTTTTCCATGATTTTATCTCCCGAAAAAAATTTTTTTCTCCTTCGTCCCGCGCACAAGGGATTTTGGGGGCTTTACAGGGATTCTTGAAGCGCCCTGTCGTCCGCGTTGATCTTCTCCCGCATCCCGTCCTTGTACACCTGCAATTTCTCGGCGATGTCGGGGTATTTGACGCCCAGAATCTGCAATGCCAGAAGCCCCGCGTTTTCGCCGCCGTTCACGCCCACCGTCGCCACGGGGATGCCCGAAGGCATCTGCACGATGGACAGAAGGCTGTCCAGCCCGCCCATCATGTCCGTCTTGACGGGCAGTCCGATGACGGGCAGCGTCGTGTACGCCGCGATGACCCCGCCGAGATGCGCCGCCTTGCCCGCGGCGCAGATGATCGCCTCCAATCCGTTTTTGCGCGCCGAAGAGGCAAATTCGTGCGCCTCTTCAGGGGTGCGGTGAGCGGAGATCACCCGCACTTCCGCCTCCACGCCGAACTTTTTCAGCACTTCGACCGCGGGTTTCACCACGTCGAAGTCCGATTTGCTGCCCATGAGTATTCCGACTTTCGCCATTTTCTTGACCTCCCGTAAAAACTGCGTTTTTTCCGTCCGGACTGCCCGGGCGAAAAACAAAAAACAAAAAGCACAGCCCCGCAAAAGGCTGCACTCCTCTCTTCAAAGGGTGAACGAAAAGCCGGAAAAGGTATACTCCGCCCACGAAAAAATCCCGCCGCTTTCCCTGCCGGAAAGGGGGAGTGACCCCGGATATATCCGTTTTCTCCGCGTTCTTTTCATGCCGCCGACCTCTTCGTCCTTTAATCGTTTTTTTCTATGCTTCCCCTTTTTCTCGTTTTCCTCCTCTATTATATCAAATCGCGCCGGGAAATGCAAACGGCTGACGGCATGAAAAAGTTATCTCACCTCTTTGTAACTATTTCACATTTCACTTGAAGAATCGGTCAATTTTCGTCATATTCCGCCCGCACCTGAAAACGTGATCTCTACCCTGGTATCCCCGTTTTTCAAAAATGAACGATTTTCACAAATCGAATGCCATCGCCGTCACATCGTCGGCAAACGCCCCGCCCGCGAACACCCCGAGCGCGTTTTTCAGCTTTCCGATAAAATCCTCCGCCGAACGGGACTGCAAAAGCACGCTCTCCGTCCGTTCGATGCCGAACAGGTCGCCCGCGGCGTTCCGGCACTCGGTGATCCCGTCCGTGAGCAGCACGAGGATGTCCCCCTTTTCGAAGGGCATTTCCCTCTCCGCATAGCGAAAATCGGGCATCCAACCGGAGACGGGGGGCGCGGGGGATTCGATTTCATTGATCCCCTGCCCGCTCTTCAAGAGGATGGGCGCGTTGTGCCCCGCGGAGAGATAGCGGATCTTTTTCTCGCGCTCGTCGATGCTCACCGCCGCCACCGTGATATACGAGCGTTCGTCCGGGTTGAGTTCGCGGAATTTTTCCGCGAGCTTGTCCACGGCGCGGGCGAGAGAGGGTTCCCGGCGGTCGAATCCCGCGCGCACGAACGCCGAGAGCATCCCCGCCGAAATGCCCTTGCCGGACACGTCGGCGAGAATGCCGTACGTCCTGCCGTTCACCTCGTACACGTCGGGCAGATCGCCGCCGATTTCCAGGCTGGGCACGAAGAGATAGGAATAGGACACCCCGCCCATACTCTTGCCCGCGGGCAGAAGCCGGCGCTGGATCTGCCGGGCGGAGATCATCTCCCGTTCGATTTCCGTGCGATAGCTCCCTTCGGTCAGCCCCAGAAAGAGCTTCCCCTTTTCGTCGGCGGGGAGGATGCGGATGCGGACGGCGACGTTGTCGGTATGCCCGCCCCGGCGCACGGACGCGGACACCGTTTCCGATTTTTCCGCGTTGTCCCTGACCGCCGCGCGCATGACGTTGCGGAAAGCGCACGCCGCGCAGGCGGACGACCCGCCGCACGACGCTTCCTCGCAGCCGAGCGCCTCTTTCAGGCTCCCCTTCCCCTTCGCGCGGTCGGAAAAGGAACGCCTGAACGCCGCGTTCGAAAAACGAACGCGCAGCCGATCGTCGAACACGAACACCCCCGCGGGCATCCTGTCGAGAATTTTTTTGTACTGCTTTGCGAACATCTGCCGTCCTTCCTTTGCCTTTTGCTCTTTGCCTTTTGCCGTCCGGCGACCGTTCCGCCCTGCCCCGCCGCCGGGGCGTTACGTGCGGTATATTTTCAGACCCCGACCGATCGTCACGTCGAAATCCAGCCCGTTGTACAATTCCCCGTCCAGCTGAACGGTGCAGGGGATGGCGGGCGTGATCTTCACCCGCTCGCAGAGAAAATGCTTTGCCGCCGGGTATTCCAGGACCTTCCCCTTCATGAGCTTTCCGAACGCCTTTACGATCTGCCACTTGCTCAGGCACTCCACCGTCACCACGTCCATCTTGCCGTCGTCGATGACGGAGGCGGGGCAGATGGGGATTCCGCCCCCGATCCGCCTGCCGTTGCAGGCGACCGCGATCAGCGCGCTGTGCGGCTCTTTGCGCCCTTCGCTTTCGACGGTGAGGGCGTATCCCTTGAAGGCGAACAGGCATTGCAGCAGGCTTAAAAGGTACTTGATCTTTCCCTTGATCAAACCCCTGCGGCAGCGGACGAGCACTTCCACGTCCATGCCCATCCCCCCGACGTTCATGCAGCGGACGCCGCCGACGTCGAGATAGTCCGTCTCCTTCGCCTCTCCGTCCAGGACGAGCCGGGACGCCTCCGCGGCGTCGAGCGGGATGCCCGCGACGGCGGCGAAGTCGTTGCCCGTCCCCGACGGGATCAGCCCTATGCGGCAGGCGGCGGGGTCGGCGAGCCCGTTGAGCACTTCGTGCAGCGTTCCGTCTCCCCCCACGACGACGATCTCCGCGGCGGGGTTTTCCGCCGTGATCTTTTCGGCGAGTTCTTTTCCGCCGCCCGCACAGCGGGTGTAGTGCACGGCGCATTCCCCGCCCCGTTCCTCCGCCGCGGCGAGAAAGACTTTCAGGTTCTTCTGCGCCCTCTTCTTCCGGGATACCGAATTGACGATGATGTGATACATTATACCTCTTTCCCTTGTACGTTTTGTAAAAACCGGGAGAAATTTCCTCCGATTTCGGAAAATCTCACGGATATATTATATAACACTTTGCGGGGAATTGCAATTTATTTTGAAATTTGCTATACTGTTATTGCAAATTTTTTTTGAGGAATTTTTTCCATGCGCGAACTGCTTCCCGAATCCCTCTTTCCCCTCGCGGAAAAATTAAAGGCGCCCCTCTACGTCGTGGGCGGCTTCGTCCGGGACTTTCTCGCGGGCCTTTCCCGCGAAAAGCCCGATTTCGACATCTGTTCCCCCGCCTCCGCCGACGATTTTCTCGCCGCCGCGGAAAGCTGCGGGTTTGCCCCCGCCGCCGTCTACCGCCACACGGGCACCGTCAAGCTGAAAGACGGGCAGGGACACGATTTCGAATACACCTGTTTCCGCTCGGACAAATACGTACGGGGCACCCATGTACCCGTCGAAACCTTTTTCACCGACGACATCCGGCTGGACGCGCGGCGGCGGGACTTCACCGTCAACGCCGTCTATTACGACGTCCGCGCGGGCGAATTTGCCGACCCCCTGGGGGGGATGGAGGACATCGAAGCCAAAAGGCTGAAAACGGTGGACAGGGCGGAAAAGGTGTTCGGCGAGGACGGGCTGCGGCTGATGCGGCTGTGCCGCTTTGCGGGGCAGCTCGGCTTTGTCCCCGACGAAGAGTGCCTGGCGGGCGCGAAGGCAAACGCCGCGCTCATCGCGGACATCTCCCCCGAGCGCATCTTCGCCGAACTTGCCGCCATCCTGCACGCCGACGGACAGTACGGCGTACCGTACGGGCATTATGCGGGTCTGAAACTTCTGGAAGAGACGGGCGTGCTCGCACAAATCCTGCCCGAACTCGCGCTCGGCAAAGACATGGGTCAGCGGAAGGACTTCCACAAGTACGACGTTTTAGAGCATTCCCTGCGGGCGGCGAAATACGCCGACCAAAAGGTCCGCCTCTCCGCCCTGCTGCACGACGTCGGCAAGCCCTTCTGCATGCTGCGGGACGGCAACACCTATGCCCACCCCGAAGAGGGCGGGCGGATCGCGGGGGAAATTCTCGCCCGCTTCCGCGCCCCCAAGCGCACGGCGGAGCGGGTGTGCGAACTCGTCCGGCTGCACATGTACGACTTCGACGGCAGGACAAAGCCGGGAAAACTGCGGCGGTTTTTCGTGCGGAACGCCCCCTTGCTCGACGACCTGCTCCTCTTGAAGCAGGCGGATTATTCGGGCTGCATGGACGACCTCTCCCCCTGCCCCACCGCCCTCCGCTGGCGGGCGGAACTGGAAAAGATGAAAGAAGAGGGCGCGCCCCTCTCCTTAAAAGAACTGAACATCCGCGGCGACGAACTCCTGAATGCGGGCGTGCCCCCCGCGCTCGTGTCCGAGACGCTGCGCGAACTGCTCTGCCGCGCCGCCGTGTGTCCGCAGAGCAACCAAAGACAGCGGCTTCTCGCCCTGCTGCCCGACTGCCTGAAAACGGCAAGGGCGCGCACGGAAAAAAAGCGCGCCGGAAAAAACGGAGAAACTGACATATGACGGAAAAGGCCCTTCTCTTTATCTGCATCGCCCTTCTGCTGCTCTGCGTGCTCCTCCTCTTCCTGCTCATCAAGGGGCAGAAGACGGGCGGGAGTGTCGGAAACGACAAGAGCATGGACGCGCTCAAAGAAAAAATCGACAAATTGGGCGGCGTCGCCGACTACACGGGAAAATCCATCGCCAATCTCGGATCCATGACGGAATACCGCCTCAACGACATCCGCAAGACGGTGTCCGATCAGCTCCGCTACGTCACGGAAGAAAACCGCCGTTCGCTGGACGAGATCCGCCGCACGGTGGACGCCCGGCTCGCCGAAACCCTGGACGGCAGGCTCACCGAAAGCTATTCCCTCATCCAGCAGCGGCTGGAAGCGGTGGCGCGCGGCATCGGGGAGGTGCGCACCCTCGCGGCGAGCGTGTCCGACATCAAAAAGGTGTTTTCCAACGTCAAACTGCGCGGCACCTGGGGGGAGGCGCAGCTCGGCTCCCTGCTCGCCCAGATGCTCGCCCCCAACCAATACGCCGCAAGCGTCAAACTCAATCCCCTCTCGGACGGCATGGTGGACTTCGCCGTGCTGCTCCCCGACCGGGAGGGAAACGCGGTGTACCTGCCCGTGGACAGCAAATTCCCCATCGAAGAATACCGCCGCCTCATCGACGCAGGCAACAGCGGGGACAGGGAAGCGGAGGACAGGGCGGCGAAAAATCTCGCGCGGGCGGTGAAATTGCAGGCGGATTCCATCGCCGCCAAGTACATCTTCCCGCCCCGCACCACCGATTTCGCCGTCATGTACCTCCCCCTCGAAAGCCTGTACGCAGAAGTGCTGAAAATCCCCGGGACGGAGGAATATCTCGCCTCCAAACGGGTGCTCGCCTGCGGTCCCGCCAACTTCGCCGCCCTCCTCTCCACCCTGCAGACGGGCTTTAAGGTTTCGGCGATCGAAAAGCGCTCGCAGGAATTGTGGCAGCTGCTCGCGGCGTTCAAGCGGGAATTCGGAAAATTCGCGGAAATTCTCGACAAGACGCAGAAGAAATTGCAGGAGGCGCAGGACACCATCGAATCGGCGGCGGGCAGGACGAAGATCATCGCCAAAAAACTGCGCGGCGTCGATCTCGGTCTGCCCGAAGAGAGCGACGCACCCGACGTCGGGGAGGACGGGAACGGCGGAGGCGGTCTCTGATCGCGCTCATCGCAGCCATGCCCCCCGCAAACGCCGGAATGAAAGACGAAAAAGCAGACGCTTTTGAAAGGCAGAACGAAAACGGCGGAAAAGCGGAGAGGAAGGCGAAC
>ERZ1643251.3500-NODE-3500-length-14443-cov-7.849180_pt1 | contig 14443 bp, 9 predicted proteins | sample MGYA00579261_ERZ1643251 | MGnify/ENA primary metagenome ERZ1643251 (study PRJEB29033, sample SAMEA4952267) | chicken gut metagenome | biome: Broiler Chicken; feature: Gastrointestinal Tract; material: Caecum | place: Ireland | collected 2018 | study: Broiler...
AAAAGGCGTGGCTTTCACGCCACGCCTGCTCTCTTTTTCAAAGGGCGGCCTTTACTAAAATTTCCTATCGGAATTGCGGTAAAAGGCTGTCTCTTGTTTTTGAGGAGTGAAAAATCTTATGCGGATGCAGCGGACGCTGTTACCGTTACCGCAGCCGTCTGCACAAAATCGACGCCGGTTACGGTGGGCGCCGTGCGGCGCAGCGTGAGCGTGACCGAATCGGAAATCGTTGCCAAATACGAGGGCAGCAGCACGAGCGAATCGCCGTCTCGCCGATAATCGGTACCCGCTTCCAGCAAATCATCGCCCGCATACAGGCCGCCGAACGTCATGGCGGCGGGAACGTTGATGTTTTCCACAATCTTCAGTTCCGCATCGGCGGAGGCAAAGGTCACAGTTCCAGAATCCGTCCAACCGCCGCTGACGTCGGCATATCTGTAAGGAACATATGTACCGTACTCTCCGATCGCCGTGAAATTATTCAGACGGATTACTTCGAGGCTGTCGATAAACAGGCCTTGCTGCGTAACAACCCACAAAATCAGCTCGTCATTCGCGGCGTCGGAAGGTTTGATGTACGACTCCCAGGTGTAAACGCCGTATTCATCCTGCGTGAGAGTGTTGCGCACATCCGCACAATTGCTCTTGATGGCGCCGTTTTCGATCCAGCTTGCATCCAGTCCTACCTTGTTATTTGCATAAAGCCATTTCCACAGCAGATTCTTGACAGGCTGTTCGTCTTCCGTACGGAAAACCATTTTGATGTAATACATGGTATTTGCTTCCATGCCTTTGAACTGAATGGAACCTGTACCCGCAGCGGAAAACGGAATATGCAGCGCTTTGCCCGAAGAGCCGTCTTCGACGACCTGTATATCCTGTGCCGATGTCATACTCGTCACGCGGCTGCCGTCCCAAATATCTGTCATTTTCGACCCGGCGGCAAAATTATCGAAGTTTTGCGCGCCGATGCCGTCTGCCAAATGATTGCCTTCCGCATCGCCGTACACGCCGACGGAGAACGCAAGCGCGTCTACGGTGCCGTCTGCCGCTTTAAGAGCGATTTCGCCGGCATGAATGCCTGCATACAGCCCGTTGAGCGTATCCGCTTTGATCGTGAGAATACCTTCCGCAAAGGTATATTCTTCGACATCGAGCACCTGTTTGCCGAGGCTGACGCTCTCGATCGTATAATCGCCGAGGGTGATTTCGAAGGTAAGAGCCTCGCGCTCGGACGTCTGCGACTTGTACGTTTCATCGTCGATCGAGGCGGGATTCTTATCGAACACCGACACGCTGACGACCGCCTGCTGCGTTTGGCGGGTGCCGATCTCGTCCGATACGTAGGAACGCGTGAGCGTGAGCGTAAAATCTTCCGTATGGCCTGCCAGCCAGCTCGCACTGATCACCGCCATGCCGCCGGATGCGGTCGTATAATCTGTACCCGCTTCCAATGTTTCTTCGCCGCACACGATGGAAACGAGCCGGTACGAACCCGTGCAGAGCGTGTTGACGGTAAGATCGTAACCGGAAAGGATATTGTAATCGTATTCCGATACGGGCGAATACGTTGTATTGACGGGAATCGACGTACTAAGGATACGGATATTATCGAGCACGAGCGTGAATGCGCTTTGCTGCCCGATGGTGAGAATTTCAAATCTGTTATCCCCGGCAGAGGGCGTAACATACGCGCGCACCGTCGTCACGCCCGTAGAAGCGTCGTATTGCGCGGTGTTACCATCATCCGTGTTGCCGGCATTGATGGTATTATCGGAGAGCACCCACAAGAAGTTGTGTTCTGCGCTGCCGCTCCATTTGAAGACGACTTCCGGGCGGGCTCCCTCTGTAATTATTTTGTATTGCAGCTCGATGTAGTAAACCGTTTGCGTATCGAAGCCGATGTTCACGCCGAACAGTGTATCGACGCCGGTACCGGCAGACTTGATTGCCAGCGATTTGCCGGAAACGGCATCGGCACTTTCGATGACCGTATTTTCGCGCATCGAATAGACTTCGTTTTCGGAAACAGGCTCGCAGTAGGTGCTGCCCGCGGCGAGAGAATCAAAGTTCTGCACGGCGTTTCCGTTTTGTACGGCGGCGTGCGCGGAATCGGTTTTGCCGTAGGGAACCACCGTAAAATCGAACGAGGTCTTCGCACTGTCATCCACGGTGACGCGCAGCGGCAAAAAGTCGCACAGCAATCCGTCGAGATAATCCGATTCGATGACCAAATAGTTGCCGATCGTGGAATATTCGCCCTCTGCGAGTGCGGCGTACTCGCCGTTATCGCCCGGCGCCGACACGGTAAACGCCTGCCCGTAAGGCACAAAACGGAAGCGGACGTCGCTGCCGGGAGATTGCTGGAATTTATAGACCGAAGTATCGAATTCGGGCGTCGCGTTTTTATACGAGCAATTTACGATAAATTCCGTGGCGGCGACCGCAGTATTCAGCACAAAGGTATTGGCGCCGTCGGTGCAGTGCATTTCGATGGTTTCGTGCGGCAGTGTAAGCGTATTATCGGCAAACGTAAATTCACTTGCCGCAAGCGTTTCTTCGCCGAGTTCAACGGAAACGAACGCCGCGCCGCCCAAATCGACGGTAAACACCAAGTCTTCGGGGGCATCCCACTTGAATTCGCCCGCCTGCGGCGATACGCCCGCCACGGCGTAACAGGTAACGGTGAATTGTTTTTCCTCTTCGCCGTTGTCCGCCGTAAACGTATGCGCCCCGCGCGAAAGCGAAGCGAGAAATTCTTCCGCAATGCGCAGCGTATCCCCCTCCACCGTGTAATTTTCCGCGGCTACGTTTTCGCCGTCGGCCGTGAGCGTGAGCGACTGCGTTTCCTCGCCGAGCAGCAAAATCAGGTCGCCCGACTGACCGGCAATAAAGTTTGTAGACGTTGGCGATATGCCGAACCCGCCGTTCGCAGGCTGCGCCGTCTGCCCGGACGAGCAGGCAACGATTGCGCCGCAGCAGATGCACAGCGCCAACAAGAGCGCCGTACATGCCCATGTTCTGAATTTTTTCCTTATCATAGTTACCTCTCCTTTTCTGATTGTACTGTAAGCGGAACACCCGGCTCTATTTGAATTCGCCTGCCCCGCATGATCAGCGTTCCGGGCGCGTCTGCCGTAACGGAAAGCGCACCGTCTGCACATTCGATCCGCAATTTGCCTTTCGGAATCGGCAGCACCGCGGTATAATCGCGCAAAAGACCCGTTTCCGGCTGCACGGTAAAGCCGCAGCCGCCTTTTTCGGGCCGGAGCCCGATAAAATATTTAGCCAGTAAATATACGGGCGCGCCGCCCCAGGCGTGGCACAAACTCTTCCCGTACTTGCGGCCGTACATGGAAAGATGCTGCTCGCCCTTTTCGGCAGGGTCGTAATATTCCCAAAAGGTCTGCGCGCCCAAGTCGAGCATACCGCCGAAATAGGTGCGGATGCGGTGCAGCACCTCTTCTTTTCTGCCGAGTTCGCACAGGGCGGAAAGTTCGTAGAACTGCATATACGGAGTTTTGACAGCCGGCGACCGCTCCCACAGATACGTGTTGGCGGCAATCGCCGCGCGCTGCTTTTTATCCGCCGCGCCGCACAGCACCGCCATGATATTCGGCTGCCTGCAAACAGGCCCGTAAAAGTCGCCTCCCCTGCGGGCGTAGGCGAAACAGCCGCGCCCCTCCATCCAATAATCCCTGCGAAGCGCGGCAAGCACTTTTGCCGCAAGTTGCTTCCATTCAACGGCGCTCGCCGCATCTTCTGCCGTTTGCGCACATTCCGAGGCACATTCCAGCGCCTTAAAAAGCAGGATCTGAAGGTAGGCATAGCCGTCGGCATCCTTGGGCAGGCCGTCGGCCCAGTCTATAAATATCCAGTCTCCCGGAACGAAACGCAGGTTTCCGCGGCTGTCCGTCCGCGAAAGCACGAAGCGCACGATCTCGCGCAGCTGCGGAAAAATCTGCCGCGCGTAGGCGGCGTCGCCGGTGTACTCGCAGTACATTTTCACGCCGATCAGCCACAGCAGCGTATAATCGACAATCGTATTCATATGGCAGCGGACGGGCGGTTTGCCCGCGAGCCCGGTGAGCGTTCTGCGCGCGGTGGCCCTGTCGTCAAAAGAATACGCATTGAGCAGTATGCTCTGCACCGAATCGCCCGCCCATACCCAGCGGTCGCGCTTGATGCCGTCCATGAAAAATTCGCGCGTGGTCAGGTCGACGGTATGCAGCGCAACGTCCCAAATCTTTTTCAGGCGTTCGTCTTTTGTTTCGAATACGGGAACGAAGGTGCGAGGGCTGTATTCGGCGAGCGCGCAAACGCTCTCATACCGAGCGCCCTGTTCCCCGACGACGCAAAGCCAGCGCATCGCCTTCGGAATTTCCGTGCGCACGTTCCCGTTCCCGCATTCCACGGTATCGGTCAGTTCGCAGTGCGCGAAATCGAGCGCTTCCTGCTCAGACTCGCCGTAATACAGGCACAACCTGCCCTTGGCGTTGCAGCCGCGGAACTCGGCGTATGCGAGCATCTCCTCCCCGAAGTCGTACAGCACCGCATTTTCCGTATGGCGGCATGCGACAGGCATAACTGCGCGCACAGGCAGCCGGAAATCATTGGGCGAAACATCAGGCTCGAAAAACCCGCCCGCCGCGGCGGGAACGAACGTTCCGTCTTGACAGGTACAGTGCCAGGATGTATCCGAACACACTTCCCTGCCGCTGACGTACAGGCAGGGCACGCGCCCGTTTTCGCTTTCTACCAGCACCGCCACGGTATGTTCTCCCGCAGGCAGCCGCAGAGCGCCGCCGAAACCGTAAACGTATTTTCCGGGCCCGTCAAGCTCCACGTTAAACTTACCGTCGCACCGTATTGCGAGGCAGTCTTCTTCTTTCAGAACAAACTTCTTCGCAAATTTGATGACGGGGAAAATTCCGGCAGCCGGCCACAGCGGCGGTATAAACACGTCGCGCTCGTAACGGCGCGCATTAAAGTTGTTGATCCAGCGCGCTTCCATTTCGCCCGGATACCAAATCCATTCCGCACACATAACCGTTTACTGAATAATTACATATCCTTCCGAATCGGAAGCTCCGTTCAGGTCAATGGTGAATTTGCCGTTTTCGGCAGTAACGCGCGAAATGCTTACGATGTTGTCGTTGGCATCGTACAGCGTAACGGCAACGCTGTCTTTTTCCGCATAATCGGCCAGTGTAAGCGTGAGATCGAGCGCGGAAACGCCTTCCAATTTGACATTGCCGTTGCGGTAAACGGTCAGGTTATAATTATTTCCGCCGAACACGAGATCTTTCGCGCCCATGTACCCGTACTGCTCGGGGATATCGGGAGATACGACCAACCCGCCCGAACCGACGGATACCCCGAGAAACCCGTACAGATAAACGGTGGGAACAAGCCCGGATTCGGGAAATTCCCCTATAAAGCCAAGCACGTCCTGCCCGCCCGAAACGGGGTTCATCGGATCGCGAGCCAGTTCGTCTTTTGCATACTCCTCCGCCAGCAAGATCAGCCTGTCGAGCGCACTTTCGCTGCCGAACATCTTAAACCGCCCCATCAGGTCGTAATATTCGGTGTACAGAATCGCGCCGCCGTTTTCGAGGTGATAGCCGTACGAGCCGTTGCCCGACAGCGCCTGGCCGCCGTTGTTATCGTGCCACCAGTATTTATTGTTCCCGTTCGCATCGCTGACAGCGGCGAAATCGATGGTGTTGGTACGGGGAGCCGCTATATACTCGTATATATCTTCCCCGGTGGAGGTATCTCCTTCGACGATACGCTCGCCGTCCAGCCATTGGTAAATCTGTTCCGCCTGCTCTTCGCCAGCAAGGCCCGCCGTGACGGCTTCGGTATTGACGAAAGTGAGGCCGTAATCGCGAACGACGCCGTTTACGTCTACCGTGCCGGCATAGCGGCCGGTGGCTTCCACCCAGAAAGTATCGTTATAATTCTTTTTGACCGTTTCGGCAAGTTCGAGATAATAGGCCGATTTTTCCGAATCGCCGCGCATGATCTCAAAATCGCCCAATTGGTTGAGCATGTTGTAGAAAAGAATATTCTCGTAGGCGTCTTTATAGCCGAAAGGTATATTGTCCCAGTAGTTGGAACTGTAACTGTCGGTCGTGCCGAGATTGAGCCCGTCGTTGGCGTTTTCATCGATGATGATCAATCCGTCTTCGCCGTGCAGCTCGGTCATAATGTATTCGATTGCAGAATCGAATTTTTCGAGGACGGTCATGCCTTCGGAAACATCTTCATCTTGGTGATACGTCCCCTCGTTCGCTTCGGTGTCGTCGGCGACGGTATCGCCGTCTGTTTCGCTGAGAAGGTCGAGCGAATTTTCCCAGGAGCAGAAGTTAATGACCGTGATCACGAAACGGAAGTTGCTGTCGTAGTGGAAATTGTGGTGCGAATCGGTATAGCCGAGGTCGGGCCAGTGCGGCGTATCGTAAGACCAGACATAGCCGTCTTCACTCATAGGGCAGTTGATGAGATAATTGCGCCAGGTTTCTTTCGCCCATTCATTATCCGACCAGTTGCGCGTGAGCGCGATCCATTCGTACCAGGCAGGGCACCAGCCGACGCCTAATCCGACAAACGGCTGATTGCTGGGCGTAAGATAGCCGTACGATTTATACATCGCATTGCAGAAATAGGTGATTGCGTCGGTTTGATCGGAAAAAAACGGATAGGCAAGGTTTTCTTCGGTATAAACATTGCTGCCGCCGGCGCTGCGCCAAGACATTTCCGTTGCATCCGGAATCTGTTCGATACTCGGGCCGCCGCCCGGCTCTTTGCCCGTATTGCATGCGGCAAAAGATACCGCCATGGCGATACATCCGGCCCAAGCCGCGATCTTTTTGAATGTTTTACTTATTTTCATCCGTTTTTTCCTCCTTTTTTGCTTTTCGATTTGCAAAGGATGCCGCAACCGCAGCCGCGCCGAGCACGAACAGGCACGGCAGCAGCGTGCCGCCCGCCGCCGAAGCGCCGCAGCCGGAAGAATCGGATTCTTCCGTTTCGCCGCTCTGCGTTTTCGCCGTAAAATGAAGCGTGATGCGCACGCTCGCCGTTCCGGCAGAGTCGCTCGCCCGGAATGTGACGGTAAGCAATTCCTCCATGTCGTTCGTATACGACCATACGCCGTCGTTTATGCTGCCCTTTGTGGCAAAGTAGGTCAAAGTATCCCCTTCCGCATCGGTAAACAGCGTTTTCAGGTCAATTTCGACCTTCGAGCCTACCGCATACGTGTGCTCGTCGTATTTGCGCAATTCGAGCGTATCGGATACGGGAATACTGTTGGATGAAACCAGCGACATATCTTCAATTACAAAAGCTTCTCCGCCGACCGACATGCCCCACGCTTCCAGATAACCGCCGCCGCCAGGGAAATAGGGATAAATTTCCTCAAAATAGTCGTTGAGAGTTCTCCCCTCCTCACTGATGGTATCCGAAAAAACGGTTTCTTCGTTGACGGAAAGAGTCCAGATGCCGTGGCTCCTGTAAACGCGGAAACTGTTGCTTCCGTACCAGTTGAAATTCTGTATCGTAGTGGACATGCGGATAGGCTCTTCGCCGCTGGAATCCGTCTGATCGGTGTACACCAGCAAACTAAGATTTACCTGGTTGTCTGCCATACTCGAATTCCAACTCAGCATAAAGCCCATAGAATAAGCGCCCGCATACCAGTTGCTGCCGTAATCTGACGTGAGCGCAATGACGGTTGACATGTTCGAACTGCCGTGCGCCATGCGCATGGTAAGATCAAAACCGTTGAGCGGGATCAAATAATCATCGCCCCTGATCGTATAGCTGGCGCTGCCGGCAGGCGTCCAACCGACGATCTCATCGCCCGATGTAACCAACCAGTCGGGCATGTCCAACACGCCGCCGTTCGACCAGTCCGCGGGCACATCGGTAGCCGCGGCAGGAATGCCGTAACGACCGGCCACATATGTAAGTTTTGCCTGCCCGCTGCTTTCAAATTGCAGATAGCCGATCCGATCCGTAAACCCTTCCAATTCCGCATCCAGTGCGGCTACGGCTGCCCCGTCGGTTATTTCGTGCAGTTCGTCGTTAAGGTTAATCACCCAAGTATCGCCGGCTTTGCCGAAATACACGTCATTTGTGGAATAACTGTAAGAATCCGTCCAGTTTACCTGCACCGTAGAATACTGTACGGCGAGCGTTTCGCCGGCATACAGAGAGACGTTCGTAGTAAGCAGGTCTTCGCTGCACGTGAGCGAGAGCCTGAAATAGGACATATCCGCATCCTCAAACCAAGTATCCGCCTGTGCAGCGACGATAACGTCAAGCGTGCCGACATCGGTACGATTGATACGGTAACTGACGCCGAATTTATCCGGCCACAGCTTCGACTGCGAATTGTAAACGGCAAAATCCGTACCGCTGAAAACGGTGCCGTAACTGTCGGCAGATTGCTCCGGCTCGCCGCTTTTTATTTTCCAACCGCCGTCTTCTCCATCGGCTGCGAACGCCAGCGTACCGCCGAATACAGCCATTGCCGCACAAACCAGCGTAAGCAGAACGACCACAAGTTTTTTTTGCTTCATAATTTCCTCCTTTTTATTTGCATATTCCCGCATATTCCTGCATATCCGGCCGGGCATATGCGGAACAGTACCAAAATCACCCCTTGATTCCCGTAAGAACGACGCCGTCGATCAGCTGCCTTTGAAAGATGAGGAACAGTACGGCTACGGGTATGACCATGATAACGCCCGTGGCCATCTGTAAGTTCGGGTAAACATCCGTCGTTCCGCGGATCAGGAATTTGTAGTAAATACCGAGAGCAAGCGTCTGCCACTCCCGCGAACTTGCCGTGTTGCCGATATAGACGAGCGCGGCGTCAAAATCGCGCCAGCAACTCATAAAAGTGTTGACCATGATATAGATAATGATGGGCTTTACAAGCGGAATGATCACGGAAAAAAAGATCCGAAGCCGCCCCGCTCCGTCCATCACAGCCGCTTCATCCAACTCTTTGGGGAGAGAACGTATGAACTGCCGGGCCAGAAAGATGTTCAGCGCCCCGCCGCCGAACAGGTTGGGAATGATTAGCGGAAGAAGCGTGCCCGTCATGTTGAACATGCGGAACAGAATAAACACCGGTACCTGCGTGACCGCCGCCGGGAGCATGATCGTAGACAGCACGAACATGAAACAGACGTTTTTACCGCGGAAGTGCCCCCGTGCAAACCCGTACGCGCACAGGCATGCCGCGAGCGGCACGCCGATCATATTGCATACGACAACGATGAGCGTATTGCGGAAATACCGGATAAAATCGGCGTCGAAAACTTTTGCGTAATTCTCAAAATGCCATTCCGTCGGAAAAAAACGAACGTACGGCATGCCGACCGATTCGAGATCGCTCATTACGCTCTTAAAAAACATAAACACAAAGGGGAATAGGAAAAATAAGCCGAAAACAACCAGCACCAAATATAAGACGGCATACCGGCAGATTCGGACAGCTTTTGTACGTTTTATCATGACTCGCCCCCGTCTCCGTAATACACCCATTTGCTGGTTTTGAACGCAAGCAAAGTAAGCCCGCCGATAATGACAAACAAAAACCATGCGAGCGCGCAGGCGTAACCCATATCGTAAGACATAAAAGCCGTACCATAAATCTTATACGCATAAAAGAGCAGCGAATTATCCGGCCCCGCGCCGCTGTCGCCCATCAGCGTCATCACCGAGCCGAGCGTCTGCAAAGCCCCGATGATGCCCGTAATCAGATTATAAAACAGCACGGGCGTACACATGGGCACGGTGATGCGGAACATCCTCGTAAAGGGCCCGGCTCCGTCGATTTTGGCGGCCTCTAAAAGATTTTCGGGTACATTTTTCAGGGCAGACAGCCATAAAATCATAGAAGCGCCCAACGTCCACAGATTGATGGACATGAACGTAACGAGCGCGGTATCCGCCGATTCGAGAAACCGGCTTTCCGGAAGCCCAAGCGCCGTCAGAATCTGATTGGCAAGCCCGAAACGGACGTTGAAAAAGTCTGCCCACAAAAGCCCCGAAATTGTTGTGGGAATGATTACCGGCAGATAATAAACGACACGAAAGACGCCTATGCCCTTTACCTTGCTGTTCATGAGCAGCGCCACGAGAAAGGAAAGCACCAAGCTGGCCGGCACCACCACAACCGCATATAAAAACGTAATGCCCAGCGACTGCCATACTTCGGGATCCATCGTAAACATCTTTTTATAGTTGAATATCCCGAAATTGAGAAATCCGTTTATGTAAAATTCCGGCAGATTTGTCGTGCCCGTATACGTTTTGAAAAAACTGTAGTACAGCGAAATCACCATCGGATACAGCGAGAAGATAAGTACCCCGAGGATAACGGGCAGAGTAAACGCCGCCCAGCCCAACTGCGAACGAGCTGAGCGGGCAATGGCGGTTTTACTGCGTTTGTTTGCAATTGCGTTGCCCTTCATGCCGTCTCCTTATACAAAATATTCAGGGTAGTTGCTTCGAATCGTGTTGATGTTCGTTTGCAGCGTGGTATAACCCTGCAAAAAGCTCCGCGTACCGTTGCAAACATCTTTCAGAAAAGTATTGTAAAACCCTTTGTAGGCATTCTGTGCCAGCGAAGGCAGCCCGTCGAACCACGTGGCAACCACGTCGCGTTCGGGGTACAGAAGAAGCGCTTCCGTATTGATCGCTTGGCCCTTGCCGTTGGTCATCGAACGCCATGAAGCCGTTTCCGACTCGGCAAGCGACCGCAAAACAGGCACCATGCCGCCCGTCGCGGAAATAATTTCCTGGCCTTCTTCACTCATGATAAAATCAAGAAACGCCCAAGCCGCGTTTTTATTCTCGGAAACCTGTGCGATCGAGTAGCCGCTGGTGCCGGCAGGCGCTTTGGGAGTATCCCCGATGGCGGGGAAAGAAACGACGTCGAAATTGATTTCGTTCTGTACGAACGATTTCATGCTCGGCGTGGCAACAAGAGCCATGGCCGCGGCGCCCTTCTGAAAATCATCCGCCGCATAGCTGTTGCTGTTGAGAGAATAACCGCTCGCAATCATATCGGCGGCCGTCTGCATACCCTTCTGCCAATTGGCTTTTACGGTTTCGTCGGTGGTGAGCGAATAGTCGTCATTGAGCAGGCTCGTCACGCCGTACGAACTCACGATGCCCCAATTGAGGATGTCGTACGACATGCTTGCCTGTACAACGGTATAATCAGAATTAAATTTCGCGCTGTTCTTGATTGCATTGCACGTCTGCAAAAACTGATCCCACGTCCACCCGTCTTTCGGGTAATCCACCTCGCAGGCATCGAATATATCCTTATCGTAAAAACAAACGATACGGCTGTAATCGCGGGCAAGCATATAAATGCTGTCGGAATCGTCCACCCGGCCGAGAGAAAGCATGGAATCGTAATACAGCGATTCGTCAAACCCGGCCGCATCCATATACGGATGAAGGTCGGCAATCAGCCCTTCGCCCTGATAATAATCGACGTTTTCGCCGATTACCTGCATGATGTCTACCTGGTCGCCCGAGCGAATGTAGCTGACCACGTCAGACGTTTGGATAACCTGTATTGTGATATTCGTATACGTTTCATTAAACTTTGCAGCCAATGATTCCAGCAGGGTTTTTTCAGACGCATCGTTATCGACCAACGCGACCAGCGTCGCCTCCGTATCCGCAGGCAGCTCAACATTGATCGGCTCATCACCCCCGCCCTGTTGCATTGTGCCGTTGCATGCCGCCAAAGATACCGCCAGCACCGCCGAAAACAGTATACACAACCATTTGCATAACTTCCGCATAAAATTTAAAACCTCCTCTGATAATTTAACAGATCGGAAAAATACAGGTATACGCCCGCCGTCCATCCCATCATAGGCGGCGTCGAATATTCAACGTTTCCGCCTACCCGGCAATGCACGACGTCGTACTTTTCCCACAGTTTTCCTGCATCTTCAAAAACTTTTTCGACTGTAGAGCAATACTTCTTCATCAAGCGCGCGGCCGCGGCTTTTTCTCCGGCCTCGAGCGCGGCATACGCACCGAAATACGCAAGAGGCGGCCACATCATGGGATAATCCCACTGGTAGTACCGTTCGTCGCCTAAATATTCCGTCGTCAGAAGTCCGTACGGCGTTTCCAATGCGCGCAGCACATCACCGAACCCGCATGTATTGCACGGAATGCCCATCGCCCAAGGTACGAGCGACGCCGCCGTAACCCGGTTGCCGCGTCTGCCCTCCGTAAAATTATAATCGAAATATACGCCGCGTTTGGAATCGTACATCAATCGGCGCATCAGACGGGCGCGTTTTTCCGCCGCCATACGCATGCGCTCCGCGTCTTCTTTCCGTTCGCATATCTCTAAAAACAGAGCAAGTTTTTGCTCGACATCGTACAAGATTGCATTCAGATCGATTTCGCACACCGATGCCGCCATGCATGTGCCGTTTTCAAAAAACCGAGAAGAAAAATCCCATCCGCTTTCGGCTACGGCTAAAAAATTGTATCCGCCTTTTTCCGCCTCCTGCCCGTCTCCCAATTTCAGCCGCGCACACATTTCTCTGTTGAAATCAACAAGATGCGGCGTATCCCGGCCCAGGTAACGGTTGAGCCCGCAGGGCGTCATCCTCTTCTCCATCCAAAAGGTGTACTCGCGCAGCATGGCCGGAAGCATTTGCACAACGAAACCGTCTTCTTTGGAAATTTTCCAGTAATCGTACACTCCCCGCACAAACAATGGCGGCTGGCTGCGATCGGTAAGAGGCGTGGCATTCGGCATGAATCCGTATTTATCGATCAGATATGCCATATTCAGCAAATTGCTGCGCGCCTGTTCGGCCATGCCGATGTGATAGAACCCGAGATTGGTAAAATATGTATCCCAGTAAAAGAAAAACAGAAAATCTTCCTTTACACACGGGGTAGAATACGGTTCCGGCAAATCGTTTCCGGCATCCGGCAAATGTACGGTTTTGGGTAACTGCTCTCGTATATAGTCTTGAATTCTTGTCTGTATCGCAGTCATAAAACCTCTTCTTTTAAAATATTCTTGCGCTTTGCCGTTTGTACGGTATAAGTTTACCACCGAAACAAACGGTTTTCCACCCACAAAAAAAACGTAAATGTTTCAAAAATTAAAAAAATAAGACGCAATACCGTTCAACAAACGGAATGACGTCTTATTTTTAATAATACCGCAAAGCCGCAAATCGATCAACCGGCGCTGCCTTTCAGCTGCCGCGCCTGAGCGCTGCGGGTGTTGTTCCGCACACCTCTCGGTAAGCTCTGTAAAACGTAGACTGGCTTTCAAAACCGCAGTCGTAAGCTATTTGCAATATCGTTCTGTCTTTTCGCAGCCCCGGCGAACTCCATATTTGATTAAACTTCGAAACTCGAACACGGTTCAGGTACGAACGGAAATTTTCGTCCACGACCTGATTGAACAGCTTTGAACAATATTCTTTGGCATAGCCGAGCGCGTCGGCTATTATATTGAGAGATATGTCTTCCATGTAATTTTCATCGATAAACGACAAAATATTTACGACAATTTCATTGCTGCGTTTGTGCTTGATTTCACGAGGCGGATACGCATCGCACAACATTTCCAAAAAAATATTCGCCTGATTGAATTTTTTGTATTTTCCGCCTTCCTGATCCAGATGCCATGCCGCTACATATTCGATAATCTTTCGGTTCAATTCATGATCCCTCATAACGGTCGGGAACGCCTTGTTTTGGTACAAATTCTTAAAAAACTGCAAATACCAATCGTTCAGCACGAGAATATAGCCATCGGCGGTTTCGCTTTTGGCGAACGAATGCGGCATAAAACTGCCTGCAAATACAATTTCATCTTTATACGCCACATCTCGCTCACTGTTTATGCTGATTTCCTGCTCGCCCGCGGTTAAAAAAATAAATTCAAAACTTTTATGGAAATTTACGCTGCAATAAATCTCATGCGTCATTCCCGGCAGCGATGGCTGCCCGCGTTTTTTCAGATAAATATATTCTTCGGTATCCGACCATTTTTCATATACACTCAAAATTACCTTCCCCCTTTTTTTAATCATAAGGCAACTTTATAAATACAGCTTCCTTTGCCATATGGCAAAGGAAGAGGCTAGCCTCTTCGAGCTTGTTTGTGTAAATTATACCCCAAAAAAAATTTCTTGGCAACTCTTTCCGCCATAAAGATACGGCAACTGCAAAATAAACGATTCGGCAGAATGCGGCGCAGCGGTATTTCTTTATATTACAGCATAAATTTTATTTTTAATAAGCAAAAACGATAAAATTTTCATATACGCGGATAAAAATTCCATATGCAAAATACCCGAAGTATCCGACGTAATGGAAGACGATATCATCTGCCCCTACGGGGAAGACGGGAGAA
>ERZ1643251.3501-NODE-3501-length-14442-cov-5.898659_pt1 | contig 14442 bp, 18 predicted proteins | sample MGYA00579261_ERZ1643251 | MGnify/ENA primary metagenome ERZ1643251 (study PRJEB29033, sample SAMEA4952267) | chicken gut metagenome | biome: Broiler Chicken; feature: Gastrointestinal Tract; material: Caecum | place: Ireland | collected 2018 | study: Broiler...
TGCATTTTCTTATGCGCTTTTGGGACTTTTCATTCTATGGTTTGCCGGCACAGGCAATTCCAGGATCGACACCCGGAATGAAATTTCAGCAAAAACATATAATGATAGTAGTTTGAAAAGGAGGTAATACCCCATGAGGAAAATCATTCGAGGAGCCATTGCCGTACTTACATCCGCATGTCTCACTACTGGCGCCGCCGCAGCGGCCGCCGCACCTGCATTTTCCGATGTGCCGGAGGACAATTGGGCCTACCCCTATGTCTCCGAGGCGGCCGAGAAGGGCTGGGTATCCGGAATCGGCGGCGGACTGTTTGCCCCAGACAACGAGGTGACCTACACCGAGCTGTCCGCCATGCTGGTCCGGGCGTTCTTCCCGGAGGAGCTGTCCAAGCATGAGGTCTCTGAGGACGCCCCCTGGTATGCTGCAGCCTGCACCTCGGCGGACGCCTTGGGCCTGTATGTGGGGGTGGACATCCGCACTCAGCACACCAACGCCACAATGGTAACCCAGCCGGTATCCCGGTATGAAATGGCGCAAATCCTTTACAACACCTTGCGGGCAGCGGAGGTGCAGCTGACGCCTGACCTGGCGGCTGCCCAAGCCACTACTGCTGATTGGGAGAGCGTGCCCGGCCGGTACCAGGCGGCAGTGGCTGCGGTGAAGGCTACTGGTATTATCACAGGCGTGGATGGAGCCGGGACTTTTAATGGGACGGCTACCATGTCCCGGGCCCAAGCGGCTACCGTGATGTGCCGGATGGACGATGCCCTGACCTATGGTCTGAATATCCCACCCCTGGTGGATGGGACCGAGGGTACTGTTCGCGGGGAGGATTCAGGCGCCGGGACTGAAGAGGGCGAGCAGGCATCTGAGCAGGCTGCCATTCCAAATGAGCCGCCAGTGGACGACCAGGTCATCGAAGTTGAATCCTGAGCAGCGCACCAGTCTTTTCTACGGAGAAAGGCGGGAGAATTTTCTCTGGGCTGTTAGCCCCGCGGCTTGCGCCACCCGGCCCGAGCGGCCGGGCCCGATGCCCGGCGGCACCGTCTTTTGGCGCTGCCATGAGCGGTTGCATGTTGTATCCAACAATTAACTCCAACAATTAGCCGCAGATTAGGGTGTCGTGCTGAGCAGGCCGGAGGGCTGCGGGGGTGCTCGGGGTGGGTGGTGCGTGCCGCCGCGCCCGAGAGCGGAACAAACCCCGCCCTCCCTTTTCTCCGTAGAAAAGCCCCCGTGGGGCCAGATCTGCCCCGCACCAGCAATTCCCCAGGCAATCCAGTCCCCTGCATTCGACGCCATTTTTGGACGCGCAACGGTTGCGCCGCATGAAAATAGGGCTGCTCTCCGCACCTAAGCAGAGAACAGTCCTATTGCTATGTCTTAGAGCGCCCGCAACCGTTCCTTGAGCCAGGTATTCCGGTTGGCGGCATAGGCATTGTCGATGGCATATTGGATAGAGTCCTGAGTTCCGTATATCACGGTGGCATCCTGGGCACGGGTATAAAGAGTATACAGGATCTGCCGTGTCAGCATGGACCGGTTACAGGACATAACGGGGGCGATGACCACCGGCCACTGGCTTCCCTGGGCCCTATGGATGGTCATGGCATAGGCAAGAGAGAGGTCATCCCAGTTGTCCTCATACATGACATACTGGCCGATGCTCACCTGTACATAGACCCGCTGCCGTACCGTATTTCCATCTTTTACTTTCACAATTTTGGCGATCCGCCCCATCTCACCATTGACAATACCCTTTCGGGTGAAGTCTTCAGAGAATCCGATACCCTTTTGGAAGGAAAAGAACTTCATATCATAGTTGTTGGCGGTATTGACGACCTTGTCGCCCTCCCGGAGCATAAGCCGTACCGTCTGGGGCGTCCCATCATCTGCGTGGATCTCTACTTGCTGGCTGAATACTTCGGCCTTGGATTCGGAGGGTGGGTTGAAGGCCGTCTGGAGGGCATAGTTCAGAGCATTGATTCCCACATCAGTCTGCTTCTGGGGGCACAGCACCTGTATGTCCTGGAGTCGGTAGCCCCGCCGGCCCATCGCAGCCACCATTGAGACGATCGACTGCCGGGCAGTTACTGGGTCATCCGCCTTGTAGATATAGGCGTTGTCCTTCACACCTGACTCATTAACCTTCACAGTGTGGATTGGGTGCCCAGCAAGGATCTCGTTGGCGTTGTGCAGGACGCCGGACCCGGAGCCCTGGCGCTTGACCACATTTAGGGTGACCACCGGAAGGACGCCCGATTCAATGATGTCCCGGAGTACATTGCCAGGGTCGATGCTGGGCAGCTGTCGGAAGTCCCCCATGATGATGGTCTTGGTACCGCCGGCAATGGACGAGAGCAGGGTGGCGGCCAGATTGATGCCCACCATGGAGAATTCGTCCACCACCACACAGTCGCAGGAAATCGATGTTTCAGCCTCGGTATCCTGGTCTACGACGATGTGCAGGGCCCGATGGATGGTGCTGGCGGGGAGTCCGGTCGCCCGGTGGGCCACCTGGGCAGCCTGTCCGGTAGGCGCCATGATACGGGCCGAGAAGGGCAACCCTTGCCGCTTGTAAAGCTCGGATAGGACCTTTATAATGATATTGAGCGTAAATGTTTTGCCACAGCCGGCTTGGCCATTCAGGATCAGGAGCCCGCCCCGGTTGGCGCACGCCTGGAGAACCGCCTTGCGCTGCATTTCCTCCAGAACGATACCATCGGCTGCGCAGATTTCATCCATAACTGCCTCGGCGTCCGGAAACCTGCCATAGCCGCTGATGCTCATGGTGTGTAGGCAGCGGGCAACCAGGTCTTCGGACTTGTGCAGGGAGCCCAGGTAGACCCGGTCTTCCTCCACGATGATGCGGCTTGCCCCGCACAGGGCACCCAAGGCGGTGCGCAGGGCGCTGGCCGGGATTTTGACCACCGTAAACCTGAACTGCCGGCCGCCCTTGATCCGATAGTTGGCAATCGCGGCGGCTACTGTGTCTGGGATCACTCCGGAGGGCGGGTCTATCTGGCCCCGGATGATGCCCATAGCCGTCTTGTAGTCCAGGGTGATGTCCACCAGCTTGCTCACCTGTTCAGTGAACTGACTGTTCTTCATAAAGCAGTTGCCATTGCGCCGGCTGTCCTGCTGGAGGACATAGAGCATCGCCTGCTCCAGCCGCTCCTGGCCCGCCGGGTCATACCCATTGGCCAGGGCGATCTTATCGCACTTCTGAAAGCCAAATCCGAGGATCTCATCGGCCAGGAAGTAGGGGCTGCGCTGGAGCCGCTCGATGATGTCCGGGTATTTGCCAATCAACCGCTTGGCGTCGCCGGCCGGGATCTGATATTCCTGGAGGACTGAGATGATAGCGTCATCCTCTTCAAAGCCCTTTAGGGCCCGCTGCCAGCGCAGGGCTGATTGCTGTCCTACCCCGGGGACCTTCTTGACTACCTGGTCAGGGTCGTTCATCAAAATCTCAAGCGCCTTGGGGCCGAGAATACGGTAGATGTCCGGAGCCCGGGTGTCCAGGCCGGGCAGCGTACGCAGCACCGTGATCACCGCGTCCTGGTCTTCCGGCATGGCGCTCCGGTAGTCTGCAACCTGGAGAGTACGACCGTACTTGCCCTTCTTTACCACCCCGTCGACCATGTAGTATCCGTCCAGGCGCAGCGGGGTCGGGAAGTAGCCGTTGATCTTCAGTCGGCGGTAATTGTTGTCTTCGACATCGTAGACGCTGTACCCGTTCTCGTCGTTTCGATAAGTTTTGAATACGATGCGGACCTCTGTCTTGAGCGGCGTCCCTACCGGATACTGCGCCAACAGAGAGGTGTCTTCCGCGTCAGGTGCAAACCCGATGTTGTGCATATCATAACACACCTCCTCGAAAAGGAGTTTTATGCCCACCTACATCTTGATTATTTTTCCGACAAAAACCCTACATTTTGCGGCCGGTTGCATACATATTTTTTGGGGGACATAAAATAGGGGTGTAGGGGTCCTGCAGACCACAAGATTTTGTATCAACGGAGGTATCTGTTATGTTTATCATTTTGACTATCATTGGATGGGCCTTCTTTGGCTACATCGAGTATCTTATCCACAGCTGCGGCGAAAAGACGCTGCTGATCCAGCTCTTTGAGAAGCTCGGAGCCGACCTGCGCCCGAAAGCAGAGGCCGGAGGCCTTGTTGTATGCTTTCTGCTCTGGGCACGCTTCGGCTGGTATGGCTGCCTGGCTGGCGCCGTGGCCATGACCCTGCAGCTTGTCATTTCTGCGCACATGTTCAAGCATTTTTACCGTTGTGGTTTTAACTAACATTTTTCAGAAAGGAGTCGCCGCGCAGGGTTCGCGGTTATATACAACAATGAGCGAGAACACTGATTTTATCATCCTCAAACAGGGGAATACAGAGGTCCAGAGCAAGTACACAAAGGGCGACCTGAAGCGAGCTAGCCGGAAGCTGGAGATTGCGGCCAGCATTGGGCTGATCATTGCCCTTGCCCTTTTCGTGTACATCCGGTTTAATTTTCAGATCACACACACAGATTCCCAGTCGATGGTACCAACACTGTCGGTAAGCGACATTGGATTCTACGGCCCGGTTGGGGAGGTTGAGCGGGGTGATATTATCCTGTTTGATCCTACAACCGAGTGGAACGCTGATTTGCCGATGATCCAGGCCTATGAGGGTTCTTTTTTCACAAAGCGGGTCATTGGCCTGCCCGGAGAGCGTGTTCGTATGGAGGACGGCGTTGTTTATATTAACGACGAGCCCCTGAATGAGCCCTACGCTGTTTACTCCAACAATCCGGAGCCCTACCGGGTAATGATGAGGACCATGGATGAGATTACCGTGCCGGAGGGGTGCTACTTTGTTATGGGCGACAACCGGGATCACTCCGATGATTCCCGGGTGTTTGGCGTAATCCCCAGAGAGAACATCACTCGGACCATGGTTTTCTCCTACCCTTCACTGACCGGTTGGATCACTGGTTTGTCCAACGATGACCAGTTCATCTAAGTAGGGCGTTGTATCTAACAGGCAGGGTTCTGGAGTTGCATCCAACAGATAGCCCCTCTCCCCTTTTCGTCTTAGTTCATGGTTGTACTTTTTCGGGTTGTAGGATGGCTGCGAGGAGGCCCAAGATGTAGGTCTGCTGATCCTTTTCTACGGAGAAAAGGAGGTGCTGGGGTTCTTCCTACTCCAGGCCTGCGGCATGCGCCATTCGTCCCGAGCAGCCGCGCTCGATACCTTGCGGATAGGGTTGCTGAAAACGACTAACTCTCCGGCTGTTTGCCACAACCAAACATGAGAATATCGTTTTAGAAAACATGGAGCTGTCCCTAAAAAGGGGGCAGCTCTTTTTTGCTCATTTTGGAATGAAGTTGTGACGCCAAGCATAGGATTCGACATTCCATCCAATATAGGGTGATTACATAGGCGGCGACGGTCTAACAGTCGCAACGGAGAAATCCTAAATTACATATGGAGGTAAAAGCACATGAAGGAGAAAGTATTCAATTTCGCAACCTCTACGGGCTCCACCATCAGGAGCCTTCCCATCGTGCTCGGGTTTATCCTGTGTGTGGTGATCGGCATCGGTGGAGTCGCGGTCCTTTCCTGGGCGTTGGATTTCATCACCGAGTTCGCAGAGAGCAATCTCATGAAGGTCATCTGCATCGGCTTCGTGCTTTACATGGCAGCGAAGTCGAAGAAGGGAGGGCGTATTCTTATGTTCTCCGGGATCATAGGTGTCGTCGCGGCATTGTTCGCGGGATACTGCCTGTCCTTGCTCGTTGCGGCTTCGGCTGGCTGGTGTGCAGGAGCAGTCCACGATCTTCTGATCCCACTGATGGTTGCAGCCAGTATTGCAGCTGGATTCGGTGTCTATAAGGACGACATCCAGCGCATTACGACTGCAGCTCAGAACGACATCAAATCCGGCTCTGAGAACAAGACCCGCGATCGCGGAAATGGCTAACCCAAACCCGAGGAAACATTTTTGTAAAGGAGACATACATATGAACGCACTCAAGAGGACACTTCTGAAGATGGGCTTCATCAAGAGATCCGCAATCTCCCTCGCTTTGGGCTTTGTTGCCGCTCTGGCGGTCGCAATCGCCTTTGACGAAATCTACCTGTTCCTCTCTGCTCACAGTGGGGTAGCGGTAGTAGCGGGGCTGATCGCCTCTCAGGTCTGGCTGTATAAGCCTGACAAGGCCCAATCTGCACAGGGCACAACCGCTCCGCGCCAGAGCGCCATGCAGGACACTAACCCTAAGCAGATGTCTGAAAACCAGACTCCTGCAGCCGGGGCCCCTGTAAGCTCCAATCGCGTAACGACGCTGGAGGAAGAGGTTGAAAGCCTCGGGAATGACTTTTCCGTTGCCGACGGGGAGTTGGACGACGGCGAAGACCCGGTGTAAGCTCTAACTCCACACATGGAAACCCTCGCTTCGGCGGGGGTTTCCTACTAAAATCTCGAAAGGAGAAAACAAAAATGTGGGATAAAATCATCGAATCGCTCCAGCAACGCTGGGAGGCCTGCTATTACCTGTTCGCAGACGCTCGGGCTGTACGGGCTCATCAAGCGTTTCTGGACAATAATGAAAAATACCAGGCTGAAGTCCGGCCTCGGCTGGCCAAGAAAGGTATTGCCAAGCCCACCCGCGAGCAGTTCCTCGCCGAATATGCCCTCATCATCTCTGAGGGGGCTGAGCGACTCATTCTCCCAGACGGGGAGATTGATCGAGCTGAGGTGGAGCGGGACATCGCTATGACCATCGCCGAGCTATTTTAGGCCGGCAGCACCAAAGCCCATTCCCTATTTGGGAGTGGGCTTCTTTTTTGTCACATATTGGAAATATTTGGGATGCCGCGCAACCGTTGCGCCGCACTTTCAGGTTTGCCTAGTTGGTTTAGTGCTGAGCGCAGCAGGCCCGGCTCCGATGGCAACATGTTAGAAAGCTATCCAACGAAACCGTTGCGCTGACACCCTTCCCATGGCAATCTGAAGGGCACCTGTACGCATACGATGGAGCAGAATTTCTTGAAGGGAGCAATTAGCTTGAAAAAAAACACCCTCCTCAAGGCTGCCGTTTTCGGCCTGGCTGTTGGCGACGCTCTAGGCGTGCCATACGAGTTCCGGAATCGGGACACCTTTACCGTCACCAGGATGACATCCGGCGGCGTCCACAAGCAGCCGAAAGGCACCTGGTCAGATGATACCGGTCTGACTCTTGCCACCTGCTACAGTATTCAGAAAAAGGGCGGTATCGACTTGGCGGATATGATGCGGGACTTTCGCGCCTGGCTCTGGCATGGGGCTTTTACTGTCGACGGGCGGATTTTCGATGTTGGCAATACCTGTGGCCAGGCGATCAATGTAGGGCACGGCCTGGGGCGGGAGGACAAACAAGGCAACGGCTCGCTCATGCGTATTTTGCCGCTGGCCTTCCTCCCCGGCATCTCCGACGAGGCGATCGCTGATGTCTCAGCTCTGACCCACGACAGTTCGGTCTGCAAGGAGCTCTGCATCATCTATGTACACATCGCACGCGAGCTCATCCAGGGGGCTGATCTGAAAACTGCCATTTCCCGCTCCGTCAGCCCAGATTCCAACTACCGCCACCTGCTGGACATCGAAAATTTCCCGCGGGAGGAGATCGGGAACACGGAACATGCCCCGGTAGCGCTGACGGCTGCTCTCTGGTGTCTGAGCCATACCCGCAGCTACAAGGGCTGTGTGCTGGAGGCTGTCGCCCTTGGCGGGGACACGGATACCATCGCGGCTATTGCCGGCGGGCTTGCCGGTATCATGTATGGCTACCGTGCAATCCCCAAACTGTGGCTGATGCAGCTGCGGGGCAAGAATATCATCCGGGGCTGTCTCTTCCCTGTGTCCGACTAACCGGACCTACGGGGCGGATGGAAACTCCTCCCAGAGGCATGCTGCAGCTTTATCCGCCTGGCATCGAGCGCGGCGGCCCGGAACGGGCGGCACATGCAGCAGGGCCAACGGGCCAACAGAAAGTTTCCCACCCTTTTCTCCGTAGAAAAGACAGGGGCGGCCTCCTCCAGAATGATTTGCCTCAGAAAAGAATACGATAGGGTATCTTAGCACTAAAGGAGGAGCTAGACCACCAGGAGAGAACCAATCTCATCGGCATCATTTTTCTGGCCCCAGGAATATGATACCCACCAAAACAAAGTCTTAAACAGGAGGTTCAAAAGAAAATGGAAAAGAAAATCGCTCGCATGAAAGAAATGCTGGAAATCATGAAGAAGGAAGAACAGGCTTACTACATGGACGACAATCCCATCGTCTCTGACCGGGAGTGGGATGCTCAGTTCGACGAACTGACTGCCCTGGAGCAGGAGACCGGCGTCATCTTTGCATCATCCCCCACGCAGAAGGTTGGCGGTGATGTAATGGAAGGCCTGGAGAAGGTTGTCCATTCCAAGCCGATGCTCTCTGCGGCCAAGACCAAGTCTGTGGACGACATTGATGCCTTCGCCAAGAAGGGCTGCTGTGCCTGCATGGTCAGTTGGAAGCTGGACGGCCTTACCCTGGTCATCCGCTACCACAATGGCAAACTGGAGAAAATCATTACCCGCGGCGACGGCGCCTCTGGGGAGGATGTAACCCATAACCGAGCCTCTATTCTGGGTATCCCGGAGTGCATTCCTTGCAAAGAGGATGTGGAGGTGCGTGGAGAGTGTGTTGTCTCATGGACTGATTTCAACGAAATCAACAAGCAGGTCGCAGAGCCTTACGCTCACCCCCGTGGTCTGGCCGCCGGCTCTGTCCGGCTGCTTAGCCAGCGGGAGTCCTTCGGCCGGGAACTGCGGTTCGTGGCCTTCGAGCTGGTCCAGCCCGAGGTTGCCACAGTAGAGGAAAGTTACCAGTTTCTCGCTGAGCAGGGCTTTACGGTTGTCCCGCATGTCCTGACATCGGATCCTGCTGAAGTGATCCGCAATGAAGTGTTCAAGCCGGCTGACTTCGCACTGCCGACCGACGGGTTGATTGTTGAATACAACGATAAGGTATTCGGCAAAAGCCTGGGCGCCACCGGCCACCATGAGAACTGCCGAATCGCCTTCAAGTGGAAGGACGATACCTATAAGACCTGTTTCCTGGGCGTCCGCGTGCAGCCGACCCGCTCCGGCATCCTGAGCCTGACGGCCGTATTCGAGCCGGTCAAAATCGACGGAGCTACGGTACAGCGGGCCACCCTGCACAATGTGGACATCTTCCGCAAGCTGGAGCTGGGCGAGGGCGATGAGATCGAGGTCTACAAGGCCAATATGATCATCCCTGCCATCGCCAAGAACAATACCAAGTCCGGGACCTACCAGCTGCCCGGTACCTGCCCCTGCTGCGGAGGGCCGGCGGTCGTGGAGAAGCGCGGCGAGACCAACTATCTGGTTTGCACCAACCCCCGCTGCTCGGCCAAGCGAGTGCGGCAGTTCGAGCACTTCTGCTCCCGCACCTACATGGAGATCCCCGGCCTGGCTGGCGCCACCCTGGAGACTCTGGTGGACGAGGGTTTCATCAAGAGCTTTGCCGACATCTACCACCTGGACCGCTGCAAGGCTCAAATCGTGGCTCTGGACGGATTTGGAGAGCGTTCCTATGAAAAGATACAGGCAGGCGTGGAAATGAGCCGTGACGCGACGCTGGCGGCCTTCCTGGCTGCCTTTGGGGCACCGCTCATCGGCCGCCACATCGGTAAGCTCCTGGAGAAGGAATTCGGGACCCTGGACGCCCTGCTCAAGGCGGTAGACGACGGCTTCGACTTTGCGTCCCTGGACGGCATGGGCCCCAAGAAGGCTGCCAACCTGGTGGCCTGGCTGAGGGACCCTGAAAGCCGGCAGGAGGTGCTAGATGTGGCCAAGGAGGTTCGCTTCAAGGCTGCCCCCAAAGCTGCTGCCGATAATCCCTTCAAGGGCAAGACAGTGGTGGCTACCGGCTCCCTGGAGCATTTCTCCCGGGACGGAATCAACAAGAAGCTGGAGGAGCTGGGCGCCAAGGCTGGCTCTTCGGTGTCCAAGAAAACTGATTATGTCATCGCAGGCCCTGGCGCCGGCAGCAAGCTGGCAAAAGCCCAGTCTTTGGGTGTGCCGGTGCTGACCGAGCAGGCGTTCCTGGCGATGATTCAACAGTAGGAGGAGGTTATACTATGCTGTCAGTCGAGGACTTGCGCAATATGAGCAGCTTGGGCCGTCTACGGCATCTGCTTGAGCAGGAATTTGAAAAACCGAAGGTCGATAAGATGATCGAAGCCGCTGCTCATTATTCCAAAGACGATGTGGAGCGGCTCACTGATGCAGTTTACCGGTTCGGGGCGGGAGCTCTCCTCTCTGCTGCTGAACAAATCCCCAACTGCTGAATACACAGTGGGCTGCTACTGACCACCTAAACTCCTTGGAGATACTTTATGAGGAGTGATTTCGTTGAAAAATGTGTTGCTGAAAGTGTTATCAACGCTTGGCATCATTGCCATCATTGCCCTGTTTGTCGGGTGCATCGTCCTCGGGATCATGAAGGACGGAGCGATCCTGAATTCTGACCTCCCCTGGTGGGTCAAGCTCCTGTCGCTAGGCTAAGATATAAAACATCTTAGGAATCCCGGCATCTGGAGCAAACTGACAATGCTCCAGTCCATGGATAAATTTGGAGGTTGAGCATGTTAAGCTGTATAACAAAATGGGCCGCACTTCGACGGCTGAGGAATTCTCTGGAACAAGAATTTGACCATGCCCATGCGAAGTCAATGGTTAAAAGGGCCCGTAAATATTCGACCAACGATATTGATCGTGTGGCCGATGCAATCGAAAGATTTGGCGCTCAGAATGTATTTCTCTCCATAGGGAGTTATTTCTCCCCATGGAGTCCTTAGCAAGTCCTGTATCCTTTGTGGGTCGATGAACCACAAAAACGCCCCGGGAATTCCCGGGGCGTTTCTCTTTGTCCATTCAGTTTTCGACACCGTTTTTGATGTCTTTCAGCAGGCTGGCCATGCCATCATTCCACTTCTTGAGGAATGTGCTGGCCTTGGCCGCCAGAATAACCATCTGACTGGGCTGGTATATCCCCGTGAACGCCATCTCCTCGAAGGCATCTGTCTGGGCTTCAGTCTCCCAGGAGAGCAGGTCCAGGGCCTCGTAGATTTTGTCGTAGAGGACGGAGCACCGGACATAGGACTCATCCTCTTCGATGTCTTTGAGGTCAAAGTAAGGCAGGAAACTCTCCACTGGAGCAGCCTCCACCTCAGCCTTCAGGGAGCGGAACGGCTCCATATCCGGCCAGGAGCCCATCTCGTAGTCCTGATCTGTGCCATCCTGGAATTCATGGGCCCGCAGACCGAATTCCTCCATGAGCTGCTTCGGCCAGGAGGCACCAATAATGGCAGCCAGCTGGTACTTGGGCCAGTACAGCACACGGACCTTGAACAGCTCAGACAACCAGCCGCGCAGGGACTTGTAGTTGCCCGAGTCATCATCCTTACACTGTATGGCAGCGTAGCAGATGTTGTCGTGGATCAGCTCGTCCGCATAGGGTGCCTGGACAATGGCCCGGGAAAACCGGACGCCGAGGTCCATGGCCTCCTCGCGGGAGGTTGCCTGCTTAAACGAAAGCTCGAAACGATAGCTCATCTTCTTATCCCCTTTCCCAGTTAGGCTCCCAGCTGGGAGCTGTTGTCCGGATGCTCAATCTTGTCTGCAAACCGGAATGCGGCCCTGCCCAGGTACCGGAGCATCCCAGGATCGTGGCACCCCTCCAACCAGCCGTACACGCTGTTCGCGGAGACTGGAATCGTCATAACCATCGGCAGGATGGTTTCATCCGGCCTGAGATATGCCTGCATCTCATCGTCCGGAAATCTGTAGGTTTTCAGCAGCAGGGCGTCTCTGTCGATGCCCAGCGCATTGGCGATCCGATCCAGGGCTCCGACAGGAACATTCTCGATGGGCCTGAGCTCATAGCGGAAGATCGCCTGACTGGTGAGGCCAGTCAAAGCAGCCAACTTCTCCGCAGAGAGATGATGCTGCTGGCGGATGGTACGAATTCGATTTCCCTCTTTCATGGGTCTTTTCTCCTTTCGGTTATGTATTTTGCCCAAAAAATACGGGAGCAGGGCATGGGCAATGCCCGATGAACCCTCTCCCAATGCGTCTTGCAGCCGATTACCGATCACTGGGGATGGTTACATAGCTGTCGAAGATCATGTCATCGATGTCCTGATACAACTTGTTTGCCTCCTGTTCTTTGATATTTTCACCCCCTGAATTGTGGCCTTCGTTATATATATGCGAGCTTACAGAAAACAATTCGCCGTACCAAAACAACAGGAAGGGCCCCGCCGAAGCGGAGCCCTTTTGGGATGTTAGGGATATGCTGCTGCCAGCATCTCACCTTTTCGGAAATTCAACTCCCGGCTGATCCGCTCAGCCTCTCCGCGCCGCGCATAGGCGGCCAGGAACTGACCACGGATCTTTTCGCCAGTATCCAGGTCTGTCCGCATGGCATAGATGTTCCACTTGCCTCGGATACGGATCGGGTGGACCTCGGCCGTCCAACAGGGATCAGTGTGCTTGAACCGCCGGAAAGCGATTTCCCGCTTACTGCCGAGCAAGGATCTCGCCTCCTTCCCCGTCGATGGAGCCAATCCGCCAGGTGGTCATGTCCACGCTGCCGTCCCGGCGGAAGTTAGTGATCGTAGCAGACCATCCGTCCTCAGCCAGTACCGATTCAGCGTCGTTATCGTTGGCCTCATCCTCGGCAACCTCATTCTCGAAGAATTTCTTGAGCAGGGCCTTGGCCTCATCCTCCGACCGGCAGGGATACACCCCCACATTGTCATCGAAGGTATAACTGACGAAGACGGCATACGGATACTCGTTTTTCAACATTTTCTTTCTCCTCCCTACGAAAAATTGGTGCCGTTGACCTTGACAATGTACCGCCACCAGTCGAAATCTTCCGGCATGGTAACACCTACCGCGGCCAGCTTCTCCTCGAACTCCTTGCGCAGGGTCTCCTTGTCGGGATAGGCCGTGCTGAAGAAGCTGGGGATACGGTCGCAGGCAATGTAGCAGATCGTACCCTCGTCGAAGGACTCCTCCAGGGGCTTCTTTGCCAGCTCCGGGAACAGGGTCTCGACCTCGCCACAAAAACTGATCGACCAGCAAGCTCCCTCGAACTCATCCGCCAGATCCTCCACACCATCGGGGTCAAAGGGCTCCGATTTTCCGTTTTCGTCCTTGAACACCTGCGCCCAGACCAGCTCAGCAGCTTCTCCATAAAGCAGAAAGGCAGCTGGCTCCACCATCGGATATTCACGCATTCCCATTACTTTTTACCTCCTTAAAAGATGTTTGTCCCCTGATTGGAAACTGGGCTATCCTATTCACAGGACAGGGAAATCATTCTTGGTCTTTCCTACGGGGAAAAGGAGGGAGTGGATTTCGTTTGGTTCCTGGCCCAGCGGCTGGCGTCGTTCGTCCCGAGCGGCTGTACTCGATGCCGTCCATCTGCCGTCGGCGGGCCGGTCCCCGGCTGGATACCGTCGATGCGAATGGGTGCGGGCATGGCTGTTGTATCCAACAAATAGCTTCTAGGCTGCAGGTTGCAGAAAAACGGATGGCAAATTTCCAGAATATGTAATGCAGCGCAACCGTTGCGCGCACACTTGGCGGGTCGTCCGCCTCGCTCTCCAGGCATCGGGCTTGGCCGCTCGGGGCGGGTGGCGCATGCCGCCGCACAAAACAACTCCTCAAAAATCCTCCCGCCTTTTCTCCGTAGAAAAGACCGTGAGCGCCCAACACCGAAAAGCAAAAAGAAGCCTCTATTCCCAAACCTGGGAACAGAGGCTTTTAGCTACATGATCGAGCGCCAATTCTCCTTGTCGGACTTTTTCCGCCGGTAGCTCGTCTGGTGCAAATACTCCCTGCAGTCGAAGCACCGCGTGTGGAACTTCGTACAATAGGCGGACTCGTGGAACCGACAGTCGCCCTTGTTGAGCTTTCGCCGAGACGACTTCTTCTTCCCGCCCCGTCCTTTCCCGGGGCTATATTTCCGATTAGACATGCGCATATTCCTCCAATCCAAGCCCGCGGGCTTTTGTCCACTCCTTTAACGCGACGATCTCTTCCTTGGTGGCGTACCGGTTGTCGAACCCCAGATAGGTCGAGCAGCAATTTTCTCGGTTCACCGTCAGGGTCAGCAAGGGCTTATCCAGGGCCTCTGTCTTCCGCAGGAAGCAGATTTTCTTGGAACCCTTGATGACATACTCGGCGTAGCTTCCAACACAGTGGCTGAGGGCAGCGCCCTCGTTCACCAGGTCGGCGATGCTCTCCGGGATTACCACTGCCCACTTGCCATCTTTGGATGTCCACGCGAGCCGGGCATAGTCCGCCCCCTGCACCTTGGCGGCGAAGTACGC
>ERZ1643251.3503-NODE-3503-length-14440-cov-3.897741_pt1 | contig 14440 bp, 4 predicted proteins | sample MGYA00579261_ERZ1643251 | MGnify/ENA primary metagenome ERZ1643251 (study PRJEB29033, sample SAMEA4952267) | chicken gut metagenome | biome: Broiler Chicken; feature: Gastrointestinal Tract; material: Caecum | place: Ireland | collected 2018 | study: Broiler...
GTACCCCTTCCAATATTCCCCCCCATTGGTTACGCAATGCCGTTCAACAGATCTTGCTGCATGCCAATGGAACATCGTTTCCTGCGAGCCCCGAGGCAGCGCAGTGCTCAAACCTTGAATTTGACCATTCTGCGCTCCATTCCGAGGGCGGGAGCTTATTTTTCGGGGTCGTCCGACTTGCGCTTCAGGCGCATGGTGATCGTGCGGAGATTGCTGTCCGAGCTGTAAGTGACAGAGCCGTCGACGATCTTCCGATCGGCCTTGACTGCCGCCTTGAGCACCTCGCTCCAGTCACTCCCCTCCTTGAACAGCCGGCTCAGAGCCTGCTCGTAGAGCGGCTTGTCCGCACATTTGAAGGTAATGGCGGAGGACTTTCTGCGTGCTGCATCCGCCGCGATCTGCTTGAGCTTTTCGAGGTCGTAGCGTTCCAGCACGAGCCCGTTGTGGGTATAGTAGTTCGCCCGCGTCGCAGTGCAGACAGGCATCTCCACAGGACTGCCCTTCGTATCTCTCGTACGGAGAACCTCCTCCGAGGTGATGCAGAAGTAGGCAAACCCGCAGTCACGCGACTTGACCTTCTGAATGGTATTGGAACTGTCGTCCCAGGTCGTATCCATATAGTAATAATCGCCGTCGATCTTGACGATATTCCAGGCGTGTCCCCCGCCGTCTTCGGCGATTTCCCCCACGGCTTCGGCGCACTCCACGCCGCACCTCTGCAGGAGATACTGCACGGCACGGGCATAGCCCTCGCACACGGCAGCCCGGTTGAGGAACACGCCGCAGATCGTCCGAAGATAGTCGATCTCGTCCTTGGCGGTACCGCCCTCTGCCTTCTGCTTGTTGAGCGCGATGGTGTCGTAGTCGACGGAGGAGATGACGCGCAGGTGGATGCGGAGCGCGACGTCGTACGCGCTCATCTCGTCGGTGATCCCCTTGAGATACTCCGCGGCGGCACTTTCGATGCGTGTCTGAAGCGAAGCCGCCTCTTCCGCCGATGCGCCGTAGTAAAGTTTGAGCCTGTCCGGCGTGTAGCCGAACGTCTTATACCAAAACAGCTCCGGATGATCGTAGCGAAGGGCGTCCTCCGCCGTGCTCGCCTCATCCATCGTACAGCCGCAGGGATCTGCCGTATCCTCGTGCGCGCGGATGGCAGCGAGCAGAACATCGTAGACCTTCCTAAGCTTTTCGCCGAGGCGGGGATAGTAGAAATAGGTAAGCTCCCCCTCCTTTACCCTGTCGGGTTCGGCGGGACGGTAAGGATGCCCGAGGTCGCTCTCCTCGGAAAATGCGGGAAGCGGCTGCACGATCGCTTGTCCGCCGCCCGTCAGCCCGAGCAAATAGCGGAAGGGGTTGTTGCCCGCCTCGGTGTGCGCGAGCAGTTCGCTGACGAGCCTGCGGTACCCCTTGCCCGAGAGGTTCGCCGTGCTCTCGTAATAGGTGGCCCTGCGCTGTGCCAGCGTCTCCTGCCCGAAGAATCTGAGGTACTGCACGGACACGATGGCAATGAGGCCTTCGGCGTACTCCCCGTCGATCTCGGGAAGGTGCTTCAAGAGCCATACGCGGGTGAGTTCGCGCACCAGAAGCTCGGAGAGGTTGACGGCGGGTATGTCGTCCTCCGCGTGGATAGTGAACCGTGCGTCGGCATAGGCGACATAGGATTTTAAGGGAATATCTGCGTCGTGCTTGAAGAGCCCGCTGTTGAGCCTGAGCGTATTGACGATCTTGGACGCCGATTCGAAGCACACTTCATAGTCGTCGCCGAGAGCGATGCCGTACGTGCTCTCGAGGAACATTCTTGCGCGGTCCAGGCACTGGCGGAGGACTTTCCTGTCGCCCCCTGCAAGGTTGGCAGCGCAGTCTCTGCAGATCTTGCGGCCGTCCTCGAATACCAGGATATCGTCGCCCTTTGGATAGCGATTGCCGCAGAAGTCGCACACCTCGTACTCGACCAGCGAGCCCACTTCCACGACGCGCACATCATGCTTGTCGTCGACGAGCAATCCTGCAAGCTTTTCGAGTCCTTCGAAGTCAAAACAGTCGGGGTCATGATCGAGCCCGAAGCGGAGATACCCGTCCTCGCGCGCGGACGCGCGGTACCACCTGAGGTAGTCGAGCAGCGGACGGAACAGCGTGACGAACATGTTGTCGCCCGAGGACATCAGCACGGAGATGACGCCGAGATTGGTGCGGCAGTCTTCGATGATGACCAGTTCGAAGCCGCCGTCCGGGTTCGGGTCGCCGCCGTCGACGATAAGGCGCGGCTGTTTGCGAAGGACGGACGCCGCATCTTCGCCCGCATAGCTCCCCTCTAAGACGGGGCAGACGGCAATGGCGTCGGCAACGGAGGGGAACATCGAGCGGAGCAGCTCGTTGAACATGACTGCCGCGAGCTGCATCATCTTTTTCACGTTCTCCCCGAACTTTCCCGTGACCTTGATGCGCATGACGAGCGCCCCCTTTTCCGAAGCATTGAGGGTGGTCTTCCTGAGCACGCGGTCGGAGGAATAAACAGGCGAGGAGAGGGTGCCGTAGCGGCGGTACGTCTGAAGGGCGAGCTCGTTTTTACCCTCTTCGTCAATGATGTGATAGCTGCCGTTCGTATTGTTATAAGCCAGCGTATGGGGATCAATGTCGTAGTAGCCCGACGTGAGCACCTCCATCGGCACGCGCTCCACCGAGATGTACGCATCGGAGACGGAGATCGTATCCGAATCGCGGTCCAGCACGATGTGCTTGGCGCGTCCCACGCGTTCGACGGCGTCGCTCAGCTCGATGCGGTACGTCCGCGCCTGCACATAGCGGTAAACTTCCTCGTTGGTGCCGCCGAGTGCCAGCCGCGCACTCAACCTGCCCGCGGGAACGTCGATGTTCAGGATGTGATAGATACTGCCGTTGTGAACGAAGTTCTGCTCCGCGATGTAGTTCTGCGTGATGCGGCTGCGCGGCAGGGAGAGCGTCATCTCCGCGTCGCCCACCGTCATTATGATCATGTTGCGGCCGCTGATGGTGTCGTAGATGTTCCCGTCGCGGCGGAGAATGATGCGCACGTCGGAGTTGAACTTGCCCGCATCATCGAAGGTCTGCGAAATGGCGTACTCGAAATAGTTGAATACGTTCGTGATGTTCGCCTCGGGGACGCCGTTCATCTTAAGGACTTCGCACAAAATGGCGTTGACGTCGCGGCGGGCAACGCTTCCCGAGAAGCGGGGAACGCTCTCCGCAAGGCGGATGACTTCGGAGGCAAAGATACCCGCCTCTCCCGCCTTGACGAGAATGCGCTGCGCCATGTTCCGTTCGGTGTCGACCTCGACGGGGATGCGCTGGATCTGACTGCTGCGCCAGATGGCATCGATGTTGTCGAGATAATAGTCGCGCAGCATGTAGGGCTTAGAGACGATGATGAGAAGGGCCTCGCTCCCCGACAGGATGGACATATACCTTCGCACGACGGCGGGAAGGTCGTCGCCCGAATCGACGGCGATGACGACAGAGTAGTCACGGGGATCGCAGAACCGCTTATTGATACGGATCTTGTCCGCATTGAGGTTCACCGTCATGCCGCCGATGTTCGATGAGATGGTCTCGAGGATGTTGGCATAGGGAATGACGTCATCGGTAAAGACCGCAACGTTTGACGCCCCCTTCAGAAGGCTGAACTGCGCCAGGCTCATCACAACGCCGACCTCTTCCCCCGCATCGACGATCTGCGGGCAGGACCGTCTGCCGTTTTCATCGAGCCTTCCCTCGAAGTTATAGAAGCGCACGGCCGTGGACGGACTGTAATACATGGCGTCCGTCGTATCCAACGTCACCCCCAACATGCTCTTGACCACCTTGTCGAGCCCGGGCGTTCTCGTGTCGTCGAAGCAGAGATACCGCACCTGACGGGAGGCGTACCGCATAGCGGTGTCATCGTCGTCCGCGGTGTCATCGTCGTCCGCGCTGTCGAGCCTTGACGCCAGCAGATTTTTGCGGACAATGTGCTTGAGCTTGGTATTGAGCATCGCCAGCTGCCGGTTGAACTTGTTGAGCGTATCGAGCATATCGACAAACGTGACAAAATTCTTATAGGCATCCTCGAAGCGGTCGGAGCAGAGATATCCCAGCGAGGTCACGAGCACGTTTGCGTCGTCGACGCCCGCCTCTTCCACAACGCTGCGTTCGCCGCTCACCTTGACGATGCGCCAGATGGGGTGATCGAACCTGTGCTTGCCGCCGCCCTGTTTGAGGCTGGAGATCTCGGAAAAGCCCTGCACAAGATAGTCGTGTACGGCATCGATCTGCGCATCGCTGTTGCAGACGAAGATGATACTGTCGCCGCGGGCGAGGATCGCGGAAAGGTATCTTAAGAGATACATTGAAAACGGCGAGAAGAAATTGCCGTTGATGAGCAGGCTGCCCGTACCCCCCACGAGCTTATCGGCAGCATTGAGATAGAGCTGATGCTCGGGCTTGTCATGCCTGATCGCCTCTTTGATGTACGCCGTGACGGGATCGTGGGAGGTCGAAGCGAGCTCCTCCCCCTTTTTCACGGGTTTGAGATCGCGCACATAATAGTCCTTGAATACACCCCGGACGCCTGTATCCACCGTCTTGAGGTCGGTGCGGTACTTTTTCAGCTTCGCGGGACTGCGGCCGAGAAGTTCGAGGCATTCCTCTTCCAACCTCTGCACGCCAGCGAGGAAAAAATACATCTCCCAGAGTGCGAGCAGCACGATGACGGGATAATTGACGCCCGCGCCGAAGATCATGGAGATGAAGTCGTACGGGGGCCAGTTGACGTCGGCTACGCCGAAGATCAGCCATACGGCAAAGAGAAGGAGGTAGACCGCCGAAAGGATGGCCGCGAAGTACTTGAGCACCTTCGCGACAAAGAACCAGGCGTCGCCGTAAAAGAAGCGGACGGCCTTCCGCTCCGCCATCTGCCGCCGTGTAAACTGCCCGTCCGCCTTTTTGGGTTCGGTGAGGCTCGCCTTGCCGATGCCGATACGGACAAACCTGCCGATCAGCCAATACCCGAGCCCGACCGCAACGTTTACGAGCACCGCGGTAAAGACGCGCACGAAATACTCCGTTCTGCTGCCGATGGCGAGCGCGGAGACGATGCTTTGGACCAAAGGAAGCGAGCCCAGCAGGGACAGAAGGTCGGTGAGCAGGCACAGGACGATGGTTATGACGATGAGATAGCCCGCGGTATACACGATCACACGGAACCGCTTATAGCATATCTTCTTTGCTCTGTCGCGCCGGTATGCGACATATTCCAGAAGGAAGGGTACGGCAAGCGCAACGAGCGCGATGAGGACGAACAATGATTTGATAAACGTTTGCATATTCTTCCTCCGCTATTTCCTGAGCGAGTTCAACGTCTTGGCCGTAAAGACACTGTAAAATGCAATGTTCTTTTCGCCGGTGCAGAAGGGCTTCTTGTAGTCGATCTCCCCGTTTCCGTCCGGCTTGCTTTCTCCGCCTCTCCCCGCATCGAGATCGGCGATGATGTTGCCGATGGCCATTTCTCTCTCGGAAAGCTTCTTTCTGTGATGCTCCAGCTTGGCTTTGGCAACGATGCAGCAATCGTAATAGTAATCAACGTCCAGCTTGTAGTCGTACACCCACCGAAGGGCGGGAATGACGGAGAACAGGAAGAAATTGTACTCTTCCACCGCGTTCTTGTTTCCCGCCATGGCGCTCTTCGACCTGCTCTCAAACTGCGCCCACGCCTTGCCGTACTGCTTTTTTTCGGAGGCGGCAACGACGGCCAGGATGAGGGCGGTCAGCACCAGCGGGACGAGGACGGACACGGCCGCCACCATCATCGTCGCCACATTGCGCACGATATCGCCCGCCTGAATGACCAGGAAGGGGATATATATCACGACCATGGCTACAAGAAGTATGACGGAGACGGCCTTGAGCTTTTTCAAGCTCTGCGCGATCCTCTTGATCTTTGCGATAAACCAGTCGTACTGATCGTCGATCTCGGTGAGCGTCACCGTCCTGCGCGCACAGAAGCTCATGTATTCCCGAAGCGCGGAACGATAGGCGGTCTCGGAGGAATCTTTTACGGTCTCGATCGTCGCTTGCTCGCGCTGCTTCTTGTCGGCGCGATAGTTGTAGCCGCCCGTGGTCAGCATCGCGGGATTATTTTCGCTCGACCTGCCCGCATAGTGCGAGAGCACCGTGTCCGCCGTGCGCTTTAATTTATCCAAAAAGTCATGATGCTCCTGTTTGAGGCGATTTGCATCCTTTATGAGCTTTTCGAGATCGTCGGAACCGCCTTGCTTCTGTGCCCCGGCGGAGCCGCCTTGCTTCTGCGCCCCCTCATCTTCTTTGCAAAGATCGCTGAAATTGTCCTCCGTCTCAAGGAGCGGCTTTTTCACGCCCCTCACGCCGGCATCCGTCCTTTCCCCGTTCTCTTTCAGCCCGAACTTCTCGTGATCGAACTTGTACAGCGTCCGAGCCAGACCGAGGTCGGTGTATTGCGTTTTGAGCTTCTTTATCTCCCTTTCTTTTTGGGAAAAGAGCGTCTGTTTCTTGCGAAGGAGATCGACGATCTCCTTGGCGTTGTAGGTGATGAAGGGTTTGGGCTTGCCATTCGCATCGTCGGCACTTTCCTCGTAAATGGAATTTGACTCAACGCACTTGAGAAGATGGATGGCGATATTGAGCAGGCTCATTGCACGGATGCACTTGTCGGAGCGCGCGGCGAAATAGTCGTAGGGAGCGGACACCATATAGAGCGACGCCCTCCTCGCATTCTCTCTTGCGGTATCGCGAAACAAATTTACGACTCTTTGGCTTGCCGCCTGCACCCCGCTCTGCACGGCCGTTTGGCACCATTCCAGAAGGATGTCCTTGAGGAACTCGTCGTTGAGCCCCGCCGGAAGCGCTTGCTTGCGCAATTCGAGCAGCTCTCTATACAGCGCCTCCGCTTTGGTGCCGATCTCGTCCGCAGGCTCTGCGGCTTTACCGCCACTCTCCGAGCCCGCAGGCTCTGCGGCAGCATCCTCCCGGATCCCGAGCAGCTTCAGGAGATCGCTGTTGATCCCTTCCGGAGCAGGGGCGTCTTTGACGACACCTCCGTGTTCGTGCTTCTTGTCCACGCCGAACATGATGAGCACGCTCTTCGGCTCCCTGCCCTCTTCGATGAGGTCGTGCGTCATCGACTGAAGGAAGAGGTATCTGTAAATCCGCTGCAGCGCCTCGCAGTACTCTTCGCGCTCGCGCTGATTCATCGGATCCCTCGGAATGGCGGTGTAGCCTGCGTTCTCCGTCAGGTCGACGTACAGAATGACGTTGAAGGCATTGTTGAGCTCGACGTAGCCGTCGATCATGTTGCCCATCGTCTTAACGCACGCCCTGTAGCCCTTCTCTTCATCCCACCAGTCGCCGAGAGGGCACTGCATGGTGACGAGTGTCTTGTTCTCGAGATGGATATCGAAGAGCACATCGTATGGTTTGAATTCTGTTTTGGAGGTATTGATAAAAAATGTATGCATACTCTCTCCGATTTGAGCGAAAAGCGGCTGAGAGGGGCTCGAAAAGAACCCCTCTCGCGCAGCTCTTTAAAGACATGCGGCTGCAAGATCCTCAGATGTCTTCGTCCGCGCCGTCTTCGGGCGCACCGCCTTCGCCCGTTTCTCCTTCCCCGCCGCCGGCAGGTTTGCCGGTTTCTTTCAGGTTATACTGGGCAAATTTTCTCACCCAGTGGTAGAAAGCCCTCTCCTTATCCCCGGAGTCCGAGAATGAATCGTAGATCATCCGGCAGACATAGTACTTGGACTTTTCGAGGCTGTCGCCCTCACGGCTGACATCCCTGTGCTCCGCAAGTTCCGCCGCGATCTTCTCGAGCCCTGCAAGGAGCGAGGACGCGACATTCCCGTCCTGATTGGCGGACGCTTGCAGGCGCAGCATGAGCCTTACGGGATTGAGCTCCGACTGCTCCGTGAGCCCGCGCATCACCTCGCTTCTGGCATAAGTCGACACTCTGGCGATATCGTCCTGATATATTTCCTCAAGAGAAGGGATATCGGAGTTCATAAAGATCATATCCGACCGGAGCGTTTGGATGAGCCGTGCAACTTCAGTCGCGCGGAGCTGTCTGCCGTCTCTGCGACCGTTTTCGGTGATGGGGACGGGCGGCAGTAATCTGTCCCCCTCGGAGTGACTGATAAAAAGTTTGCCGTTATTGGCATACACGTGCCCGTATGCGATGGCAAGCCAGAACGCATGATAGAACGCATCTTCGCTCTCGGCGCGCCGTTCCGCGCTGATGCTCGGCAGGATCTTGTGCCAACGCTTGTCGAGATGGGGCGTTACCACCAGGGCCTCGTCGCCCCGATAACCGGCGGCGAGCGTCATTTCCCTGATGACGGTATTATAGTACCGATAGTAGCAGCCAGGGTCGTCCAGCTCGCGGAACTTGAGGACGCCCTCCGCCTTGACGCCGTACACCGCCCTGTAACAGCAGAGCTCGTTCTTGGGATAGGCCTCGTCTGCCTGAAGGTCCTCGTTTACGCCGAGAGACCGTACGGCGGCAGCACTGATATCCTTAAGCAGGGGACTGAAGCCCCAGAACACTTTATAATGGAGCGCCGCGGCACCGTTGGCGTTCCTTTCAACATTCCTGTCCAGCGTGATGAACTCGGCTGCCTTTGCCCTGAGGTTTTCGGAATAGTTCTTGAATGCCTCGTCATAGGTCTGCCCGTATCTGTATCCGTTGACCTCGTTCTCCCTGCCGATGGCCGTATAGATATCCAGATCGATGAGTTCGCGGTTTTCGGGATCCTCCTCGATCTCCCCCGCAAAGGAGGCGAGCGTCTGCTCGATGAAGGCAGAAGTCACGCTGAGGTCTCTGTATTCGGCGTTGTGGGGATTGTCGGGGCGGTTTTGGGCGCAGAAGCTGCCGTACAGCGTGTCGATCACGCTCTTGTTGATGGCAGAATCGCTCATATTTCTGAACCGCAGCGAGCGGTACATCTTCTCCTTGCTCTCCTTGCCGCCGAGCACATAGGCCGTCCTGCCGCTGTCCTGCTTAGTTTCGCCGATGTTTTTATCGAGCATGCCGTCGAGCGTGTTCCGGACACCGTCGAACGAGCGGAAGAATTCCTCAAACTTGGTGATGAGCCCCTCCAATCTTCCGATGAGCTGGTTGTAGACGTAACTCTTTAAAATATCGACCTCGTACTGAATGTATATGGGAAGTACCCCCGCCATGTAGTCGAAATACGCTCTCTTGAAGTCGTCCAGGAAGCCCTTCCTCAGCTGATACCACGCCTTGCTGCGGAGGTAATCGGAAGGGGTCTTCTCGGTCCGAGAAGTCGCCTTGTTATCAAATACCCGATTGGTATCGCCGTATTCCTCGGCCTCTTTCTTGGTCTCTTCGGGAGTCAAATCATTGCCCAGCTCCCGAAGCTTGGCCACCAGCCTATAGAGCAGATATCTCGCCGCGACGGGGTGGACGAATACGCGGCTCTCTCCGCTTTCGCCCTTCGTCAACAGCCCATATACGGAGCACGCGTTCGCCGCATTCACATCGCCCATGCTGTACGGGCACATGGCGTTTACGACCTCCGACGCGTACGTTTCCACATTGTCTTCGAACTCTTTGATCGCTCGTTTGATCTGCATGTCGTCGAAGCGGGCAAACTTTTCAAGGTCCTGCTCGCTTCTGCTCAGCGAGAGATAGCCGTCCCGCCTCGTATCATCGAACCTCGCAGAGAGCTCCTGCAGGTCGCCGTACTTTTTCACCGTATCTTCGATCAGCCCGTCGTTCAGAGCATTTACAAAATCTTCGATCTTGTCCCTGTAGATGACGGTGGGATTGCCGAGCGCATCGCGTCTCCGCTCCTCGTTTTTCACATCCTTGGCGATGGAGAGGAAGAAGCGGTCGCGGCCGGCCTCGTCGGGTTTGACGGAAGTATATTCGTCAAAATGACGGATGTATTCGCTGCGGGGCTCGATATACCGGCCGACGGGCTCGTTGTCGCGCTCCTTCCGCCGCTGTTCCTTCAAATCGACTTCGATCTCGCTGTCGATCCTGCCCCAGCCGGTGGCGAGGGAATCCTGCATGGCGCGGATGCTGCAGTATTCCTTGACGCTCTCTACGGGGTATTCCGCCTTGGCAACGCCGCAAGAACCGTACAGCGGGTCTTCGCTCTGCACGTTCACCATAAACAGATTATCTTCCTCGGAATACATATCGTCCTTCATCGGGGAATAGAGCTGCATGTAGACGAGCTGTGCCGCCATGCTCTCATATGCCGAAATGCTTTCGAGGGTGATCCTGTTCGCGTCCTCATAGTCGATAAAGAAGGCGAGGTCATATACTTTCACGTCCTCTCCCAGACCACCGCCGCCGGCGTCGCGCTCACTGTCGAAGAGATCGCCGATGGTGATCCTATCGGGGAGCTTAAAGGTGGCGCTCTTCAGCACCTTGGAGATGGCGTTGAGCTCCTTGATCGCCGCATACGCATTGGCATAGTGGCGCTGCTTGGTGGCGGCATTGGCCGAGATGTCCCGCATCGTCCCGATAAAGACATCGGGGAGCACGAAGATGCCGCGGATCATGATCTGCATGCCGCGGAGGAAGCGCCTCAGCCAGAGCGCCACCTGAATGAACATGCCCGAACCGGTGCCGCCCGCAAGGGACGAGACGATCATGATCCTAAGCTTGGCCTGAGGATCCCTCTGACGCACCCGGTTGAGAAGGAAGCCCAGCTCCCTCTGCAGCCTGCCCGAGAGATCGCAGTCCATAAAGGCGATCCTCGACTTGATGCGAAGTTCGGAGGCGCCGTCTACCATGCTCTCTCTCAGAAATTCGGGAGATGTCGGGCACCACTCCTCGATGTCCGTACGGGAGCTGTACTCGTTGATGTATTCACGGACAGTTTTCGAGGCGCTCGTCGGGATCACGGGAACACCGGTACCGCTCCCCATGATCTCTTCATTGTCGTTTCCGTTCGTGTCCAAAACGGCACAGCAGATCTCACCATTGTTGATCTCTTTGCCGTTTTTGTGCAGCTCCTTGACGACCCTGTTGACGATGCGGGCGCCCGTTCCGCCGAGACCCAGCAATAAAGTTTGTGCCATTTTCATTTCCCTCCAAATATATTTTATTTTATTTTCTTATTCTTTGTCCAGAGATACAGCGTACCGCTTGTGATGCTCGTTACGTCATTGGCATTTTCAAGATCACCCCGATCGGAAAGGATATAAAATTTGTCACGCAACATGTTTGGAAAGAAGCCCTTCTTTGCGCTCTTACCTTTCCTTCTTTGGCTGTCTTCGGCTTCGGAGGCGTTTTCCTGCCCCTGATTGCGCGCCGTGAGACCGGCAGTCAGTTCGCCTCCTGCGTTGAGCCTCTCGTACAATCTCTCTGCCTTCTCGGCGTCCCCATTGTCCCCGCGCATCAGATTTGCGTTTGTTAAATTTACCCGAACCAGCGTTCCGCTGCCCGTATACTCAATTTTTTCATCTCTTGCGGCGCGAAATGGGATGCCTTTATCGATATCATCGGGCTCACGCTTGAACTTCCATCTGCCGCAGCACCATATTTTGTTGTATACGCCAAGTTCTATGCAATTTGCATTGGAAATGACACGAGAATCATCACTTCCCCTCCCCACAACAAACGAATAAAGTTTTGCGCCCTTGGGGAAGCGGGGCTTTTGGACGATGAGCTTGATCCATACCGCAAGGAATACCGCGATGGCGAGCTCCACGAGCAGCGGAAGATATACGTTGAGCAGCTGATAGGGAGCGCTCTCCCCCACCACGTCGATCACGGCGTCTGCCGAGCCGTAGGGGGTATCCAGCGTGACGACCACGTCGCTCCCGCTGAGAAGGAAGTAATACACCCAGTTGCCCCACCAACTGCCGAAGTTGACCACGTGCTCCTCGTCCGAATAGGGAACGACGGTCACCGTGCCGTCGGCAGAGACGGAAGTATTCAGAAGCAGCGACGAATGTGCCTTGTTCAACGAGACGGCGATCTCGTTCTCGATGGCGGCCTTGTCCAGCCTGACGCCGTCCCGCGTGACATAGAAGGAAACGCCCGTGTCATTTTGATAGAAGCCCGTCTTTTTGACCTGCCCGACGGCGTCGGTGGGGAAGATCTCATACTTGACCAGGAACACCGTGAAGGTCTCGGAGGCGGAGGCACCGTTGATAAGCGTGCAGGTGACTTCCACGCCGAAGCTGTCCACGGCGCCGTCGGGAGCGGCGGCCTGCGTCGGCTCATACACGATCGTTCCGTCGTCGGCATAGGAGACCGTCCCCGTGCAGCCCTCCGGAGCGGCCGTGATGACGGGCGAAAGACTGCGGACGACATCGGGGTCGGTCACGGGCACGCCGTCGGCATAGACCGTGAAGCGAATGCTCAATGCTCCGCTGCCGATATCATCGATGTGGACACTCGATCCGCCGCCGAAGCTTGCCGACACCGTATAGGCGATCCTGGGCTCTTCGAGCGGCTGAAAAGACGCCGAGACTTCGATGGGCCGGAAGCCTTCGATGGTCACAGACGCTCTGATCTGCGTCTCTACGGCATCGAGCTCGAAGTCCGAAAGCTGCATCCCGCTGTCGGTCACCTGCCCGGCCAGGGTGCCGTTCTCATATACGGCGATCTCGAAGAGGGTGCCGGGCGGGAGAAGGTCGGGGGCGATGACGGTATCGGTGCCCCTTTCGTACACTTTGCACGAAACGGACAGCTTATCGCCCTTTACCGTATCGTCCAACACGGAGAGGTCGGTGATCTCCCTGCCGTTGATGCCGATCGTCATGCGCATTTCGAGCGCTGGTTCAAACAATACGACGATCTCATCGAGCGAAACGGGGCCGCTGAACGTGATGCGGTAGGAGCCCGAGCCGATCGTCTGCCGGGAATCGCCCACAAGGAATGTTCCGCCCACAAGAGGATCGCCGCTCAGGCCCTCGGAAGACCGCAGCGAGGCGGACCTGACAATGGGAAGCGTGCTGCCGCCCGAATAGGAAGCGGAAGTAACCGCCGCATCCGTTCCCTGTGTAAATAGAACGATGTTGAGAAGGGGAATGATAGACGACACTTCGATCGTATCGGAACTGACCTGCCGGATACTGTCCGAAGAGAGGCGCGTTCTGCCGGAGATCCTGTCCGCCATATCATTCATGGCATCGGTGATGCCCGCCGCATTCTGCGCCGTATAGGTATAAATGCCTCTGTTCTCGTCCTCATCGGGAGCGATCGCGCTGTCGATCCCGAGGAAGGTGATCTGAGGATGCGTACCGTTCGGCATCGTGCCCTCGGCATACTCCGTAAATTTTCTGTCCAGATCTTCTTTGCTCTGCCCCGAAAAGCTGCCGTCGGTGATGACAACGAGCCAATACTGCGTGTTGGGGTTGTTGTCCGCATCCTGCTCCCGCTTTAAGAGGTTATACGCACTTTCGACCGATTCAAACGGCGTGCCGCCGTTGGCACCGTGTCTTCGGATGGCGTCGATGGAATTCTGGATGCCCCCTGCGGACAGATCGACCTTCTCTGCGCGGAAACCGTCCTCCGCCGAACTGTCCTTAGATGCGTTCATGTAGGTGATATACAGCGTGTCCTCGGCGTTGAGCATGCCGCAGAACGCCTGCATGGCGTAGTTGGCATAGGCATTCTTTTCGCCCAGCATACTTCCGGAATCGTCGTACACCACCGAAACGATCTTGCGGATATACAGCGACTCGGCCGACGCCGTGAGCCGTGCGCCCGGAATGAGCAAAGCCGCGGCAAACAGCAGCAAGGCGATCGCCATCACGGCCGCCGAAAGCTTTTTCAGCAAAGTATGATCGATACCGCTTCTACGCATGGGATGTCCTCCGAATATCAACGGCACTGCAACCCGGGCAAACGCCCCGCCGTGCCATGAAAATGTCCTGCCGCGCCGAACGACAGTCTCGAATTGCTGCAGCGCGGCAGCTTTGTGTTCGGAAAAAACCTCGGGCTGAGATCTTTCAACCATATTCCGACACAGTCATTCACGATTCGATAAAATTTCTCTCATTCAGTTTAACACATTGATAACATAATGTCAAGATATGATATCACAAAAAGCATTTAATCATTAACATTTGCGAACTGTTCGTACATTTTTGCGCCCCACGTTCCGTTTGATTTGTCGCGCCAAATCGCAGTCCTTTCCGTACCCCGAAATGATAGCACCTTTTTGCGAGCTTTTCAACGGCTCAGTCTTCTTTGCTGTATGGAATTCCCGTAAATTATGCAGCAATTCCGCATCCTCTGTGCCCGCCGCACTGGCCATGAGCCTTACCGCCTGCCGCGCTGCGTCTTATTGCATCTCATAAAAAGACAAAGCCGCCCCGCGCGATACGCGCGGGGCGGCATTTATGCTCTCTATGCCGTTTCTATTCGGCGAAACATTCAGTTGAGCTTTTCGAGCAGCTTGAAGTCGATGCC
>ERZ1643251.3504-NODE-3504-length-14439-cov-7.046788_pt1 | contig 14439 bp, 12 predicted proteins | sample MGYA00579261_ERZ1643251 | MGnify/ENA primary metagenome ERZ1643251 (study PRJEB29033, sample SAMEA4952267) | chicken gut metagenome | biome: Broiler Chicken; feature: Gastrointestinal Tract; material: Caecum | place: Ireland | collected 2018 | study: Broiler...
TCCTGGGACCTTCCGGATGCGGAAAAACAACTTTACTGAATCTGGTGCTGGGACTTACTCCGGCAGACCAGGGACAGATTCTTTTTGACGGAAAAGATATTACCAAAGTACCTATGGAAGAGAGAGGATTTAATATTGTATTTCAGGACTATGCTCTGTTTCCAAATCTGAACGTATACAAAAATATTACTTATGGACTGCGGAATAAACCGGATATTTCCACAAAAGAAGAAGTTGATGAATTTATCGAACTTCTTGGATTGAAAGAACATCTGAATAAAAAAATCGACCAGCTTTCCGGAGGTCAGAAACAGCGTGTGGCTCTGGCAAGGACTATGGTAATGAAACCAAAGATCCTGCTTCTGGATGAGCCCTTAAGCGCACTGGACGGTGTGATCAAAGAATCTATTAAAGAAAAGATCAAAGAAATCGCCAGAGACTTCCATTTGACTACTATTATTGTAACCCATGATCCTGAAGAGGCTCTTACCTTGTCCGATAAGGTGCTGATCGTAAACCAGGGACATATTTCTCAGTATGGAGCGCCGGAAGAGATCATTACAGCTCCTTCCAATAACTTTGTTAAGGAATTTATCCTGAATCAGCTGGAAATCAAGAGAAACAATATTTTCGCCCTGTTTCATCAGGATCTGACCAGAAACGCACAGGCGGTATAAGAAAATGATCAGAAAAGAAAGAGAAATAAAAGTAATTTATGTTTTGGTACTTGCTATTTTTGCAGTATTTCTTGCCATTCCCATAGTAAGGCTCCTGCTGGAGTCTTTCCTGGGAGAGGCGGGAGCAGGAATCAGCAACTATGTGGAGGTCCTGACAGGACGAGGCTTTCTGCAGGCTCTGGGAAACAGTGTGGCAGTCTCCATTTCCAGTGCTTTGATTGCCACTATACTTGCTTTTTTATGGCTTATAGTATACAGTATACAAATTTGCCTGGAAAATTTAAAGCAATAATCCGCACTCTGGCAGACTATTATCCGCCCGCTTCTGGGAACTCTGGCGGCCTCTATGGTACAGTGCTTCTTCCTCTGTTTTACAGATTACGGTATTCCTGCCTCTGTAGGGGGAGAATACGAGGTGGTGGCTACGGTCCTCTATAATGAAATGCTGGGAAGTATCCCTAATTTTAACCGAGGCGCAGTAGTAGCCATGATGATGCTGATTCCTTCGGTTGTGAGTATTGCTCTTCTGAAATATCTGGAGCGGTACAATGTGAGATATACAAAGATTTCTCAGATTGAAATGAAGAAAAACAGACTGAGAGACGGAATATGCGGTGCAGGCTCAGCATTTATCATCCTGTGTATCCTGGCAATCTTTGCAGTAATCTTTGTGGTGCCTCTGGTTCAGGAATGGCCATACCAGATCAGCTTTACCCTGGAACATGTACAGGCGGTGCTCAATGATCAGAGCCTTTTCGGAGTATATCAGAATTCCCTTTTTGTAGCCTTCTGTACAGCTCTTCTGGGACTGCTGGTTACCTATGGAGCGGCTCTTGCAACAGCCCGAAGCGGACTGAACAGCAAACTGAAAGGTGTCATAGACGCCATAGCTTTGATCACAAATACAATCCCTGGAATGGTTATCGGTATTGCCTTTATGTTTATCTTCTCAGGAACAGCTCTTCAGAATACATTCTTCCTCATCATCTTATGTAATGTGGTGCATTTTTTCTCTACCCCCTATCTGATGATGCGGAATTCCCTGTCAAAGCTGAACAGTTCCTGGGAGACTACAGCTTCCTTAATGGGAGACACCTGGATCAAAACTATCGTAAGAATTGTTACGCCTAATATGACCTCTACAATTTTAGAGGTATTCAGCTACTATTTTGTAAACGCCATGGTAACCGTCAGTGCCGTAATCTTTATCGCAGGTGCCAGGACCATGGTTATCACGACTAAGATCAAAGAACTGCAGTATTATACCAAGTTTAACGAAGTGTTTGTACTGTCCCTGTTTATCCTGGGAACAAACTTGATTGTCAAAGGAATTCTGGGATATGTAATAAAAAGAAAAGAAGGAAAAAAGGAGAAATAAAAATATGAAAGCGAAAAAAGTATCAGTAATTCTTATGGCAGCGACAAAGACCTGACAAAGCCTGAGTACAAAGATCTGATATCTGTAACAGATATTAAAAGTTCATCAACAGCATGGCTGCTGATCCAGGCTCTGGTAAGTGAATATGGAGATGACGGAGCCAAAGAAGTTCTGTCCGGCATCTACGAAAACGCAGGCCCTCATATTGAATCCTCCGGCTCTGCTCCTCTGAAAAAGGTTCGTGCAGGAGAGGTAGCTGCAGGCTTCGGTCTCCGTCAGCAGGCAGTTGCAGACAAAGCAGAGGGACTTCCTGTAGACTTTGTAGACCCGACAGAAGGAAATTTTTCACTTACAGAGTCTGTAGCAGTAGTGGATAAAGGAGAAGACACCAATCCTCTGGCTCAGGAGATGGCAGAATGCATCATTACCAAGGGAAGAGCGGAACTTCAGAAATACTATCCAAACGCGATTTATGAAGGTGAGACCACCGATGAAGCCAACAGCTCTGCAAATCCCAAGACTTTCCCAGAACCACTTACTCTGGATCTTCTGGAAAAACACCAGGAACTGTCTGAGAGCTGCAAATAATTTATAAAAGCTGTTCCATTACTTAAAATCGAGAATATTTATACATTTTATGCGAATCTGTCAAGAATAGCTTAAAAATTTAAAATGTGATATAAGGAGAAGAAAAAAATGCCAAACTATAAACTGCTGACACCGGGTCCGCTGACTACTACGGATACGGTAAAAAAAGAAATGCTTTTTGACCACTGCACATGGGATGATGACTATAAAAAAATCACCCTTTCTATACGGGAAAAACTGTTGAAGCTTGCACATGTCAGCGAACCGGAATACACAGTAGTCCTTATGCAGGGAAGCGGGACTTTCGGCGTGGAGTCAGTGCTTACCAGTGTCATTGGAAAAGAGGATACCCTTCTCATCGCGGCAAACGGAGCTTATGGGGAGAGAATGGGAGATATTGCAGAGCACGCAGGGATTCCTTACCTGATGTATAAGGAAGAGTATGATCAGATTCCTTCCGGAGAAAAAATCGGAGAAATCCTGAAAGAACATCCGGAGATCACCCATGTCTCTATGGTGCACAGTGAGACCACCTCTGGTATTTTAAATGATATTGCATCTGTTGGAAAAGTAGTAAAGGCAGCGGGAAAAACCTTTATTGTAGACGCTATGTCCAGTTTTGGCGGCGTTGATATTCCTGTAGGAGAGCTGGGAATTGATTTTATTATCAGCAGCGCCAATAAATGTATTCAGGGCGTTCCGGGATTTTCCTTTATTATCTGCAACAGGGAAAAGCTCATGGAAAGCAAAGGAAAGGCCAGAAGCCTGTCTCTGGACCTTTATGACCAGTGGGAAACTATGAATAAAGATGGAAAATGGAGATTTACCTCTCCGACCCATGTGGTGCTGGCGTTCGCCCAGGCCTTAAAGGAAATGGAAGAAGAGGGAGGCATTCCGGCCAGAGCGAAACGCTATGAGGAAAATAACAGACTGCTGATCCAGAATATGGCCCAGATGGGGATTTATCCATACATCGGCAGTGAGCATCAGGGCCCGATCATTACCACATTCCTGTATCCAGAACATCATAGTTTCTCTTTCCAGGAAATGTACCAGTATATTAAGGACAGAGGCTATGCCATTTATCCGGGAAAGGTAACTGACGCAGATACCTTCCGTATTGGAAATATCGGTGAAATCTATAAAGAAGATATAGAGAAACTCTGCAGCATCATCAAAGAATTTTTGGAGGAGAAATAAGGTTATGAAATTCGATGGAATTATTTTTGACTGGGCAGGAACAACAGTGGATTACGGATGTTTTGCTCCTGTAAAAGCGTTTATTGAGGCCTTTGAGCAGTTTGGCATTACCCCTACCCTGGAAGAAGTAAGAAAACCTATGGGAATGCTGAAGATCGATCACGTAAGGACTATGCTGTCCATGGACCGGATCTCCAGACTCTGGGAAGAAAAACAGGGCAGAAAATGGACAGAGCAAGACGTCCAGAGGGTTTACGAACTCAGTGAGAGCAAGATCCTGGAAATCGTACATAACTATGCAGAGCCCAAGCCTTATGTAGTAGAAACTGTAAAAAAATTAAGAGAGATGGGGCTGAAGATCGGTTCCACTACAGGCTACACCGATGAAATGATGGCCCTGGTAGTGCCAAAGGCTGCAGAGCTGGGATATGCTCCCGACTGCTGGTTCAGCCCGGACTCTACAAATAAAAAGGGCAGACCCTACCCCTACATGATCTTCCGGAACATGGAAAAGCTGGAGTTAAAGGATGTATCCAGAGTCATGAAAGTGGGAGACACAGTTTCCGATATCCTGGAGGGAAAGAACGCAGGACTGGTAACTGTGGGAATCCTGGAGGGAAGTTCTGTGATGGGACTGACTCAGGAAGAATACGAGGCACTGTCACCGGAAGAGCGGGAAGCAGCAGATAAAAAAGCAGAGCAGACCTATCTGGAAGCAGGAGCTGATTACGTAGTGAGAGATGTGCGGGGAGTCCTGGATTTCATAAAATAAACCATCGGGGGAAATTATACGAAAACAAAGAAAAATAATTCTTGCAGTCCTTTTTGCAAATCAGTATGATAGAGTGATGAGATACTGTAAAGGAGGACTGCAAGAATCATGAAAGAAAAAGCAAGCAACAGAATCCATTATTATGAAAATCCCCAGGGGCCGGTGATCGGTACCTGCAGCGATAAGATCATCCAGAAGGATGGCCTGTATTTCCGTGATATTAACGGAGATGGAAAATTAAATACATATAAAGACTGGAGAAAAACTCCCCAAGAGAGAGCCCAGGCTCTGGCAGAAGAACTTTCTGCAGAGGAAAAAATCGGCCTTCTTTTCCTGAATTCCTGGAAGATGGGAATGGAGCAGGAGGATAAAGATTTTGTAGATGAGACAGGGCTTCTGGATGAAAAACCGGTGGAGAAAGGCTCCTCTATTTTCGCTACAGCTTCCACAGTGGGAACCACAGAAACAATCAAAGACTGGAAGGTACGTACCTTTATTTTAAGAAGCAATCCAAAGCCAGATGAGCTGGCAGACTGGATCAATGAGATGAACAGCCTGGCAGAAGAAGGGGAACATTTTATTCCGGTCATGGTGGTATCTAACTCCAGAAATGAGAACGGCGAGGTAGTCTTTGGCATGAATGATGCCTCCGGTGTATTTGCCGCCTGGCCTGGAACCATGGGGATCGCCGCTGCAGTAAAAGGAGACGGGCTCCATATTATTGATGATTTTGCTGACTGTATCCGGAGAGAATGGGACGCAGTTGGTATGAAAAAAGGATATATGTATATGGCGGACTGTGCCACAGACCCCAGATGGCAGAGAACTTACGGTACTTTCGGAGAGGATTCCAAGCTGATCAAAGAGATTTTTGAGCGGCTGATCCCCGGAGTACAGGGAAGCCAGGAAGGCCTGACCCCAGATGGCGTGGCTATGACGGTGAAACACTTCCCGGGAGGAAGCGCCAGGGAGAATGGCTTTGACCCTCATTATCGTCAGGGACAGTGGAATGTTTATCAGACAGAAAACAGCCTGGAGACTTACCACATTCCTCCTTTTGAGGCAGCCATTGAGAAAAATGCCGCTTCTATCATGCCTTACTATGCGAAACCTTCCAGAGAGAAGAGCGCAGATCAGTATGACCTTCAGGGAAATCCTATTGAATGGAAACCAGTGGGATTTGCCTTTAACGATTATTTTATCCAGGAACTTCTGAAGAAGCAGATGGGATTTAGGGGCTATATCAACAGTGATTCCGGAATTGTTCAGAACATGGCCTGGGGCGTGGAAGAGCTGGAAGTCTGCGAAAGGGTGGCTCTGGCCGTTCATGCTGGAGTAGATATTATCAGCGGCTCTTATGATATCGAGGCTGCAAAGGAAGCCTACAGAAGAGGAAAAGAAGGCTATTATACCACTCAGGGACATAAGGTTCCGGAAGGCTATACAGTAGAGCAGGTGACTCTTTCCGACCAGGCTCTGACCCAGGCGGCAGCCCATACTCTCAAAGAGAAGTTCGAGCTGGGCCTTTTTGAAAATCCATACAGAAATCCTGAGAAAGCTGTGGAAATAGTAGCTACAAAGAAGGACTGGGACAATGCGGCAGATGTACACAGAAAGTCTGTAGTTCTTCTGAAAAATCAGGAAGTCCTGCCTTTGACCGAAGAAAAAACAGCAGGCAAAAAGGTATATGCACAGTGCTTTAACAAGAAGGAAGAAGACGGCATAAATGCTACAAAAGAGCTGAAGAAAATGCTGGAAAAAGAGAAGGGGATCACTCTTACAGACAAGCCGGAAGAGGCAGATTATGCCCTTCTGTTCCTTACCCCAAGCTCAGGAGAATACTTTAATGCCACTCCCGGATATCTGGAGCTGGAAATCTGCGACGGCAAAGAAGTATGTGACGTAGATGAGGAGGGAAGACCTGCCCAGACTACCCATAAAGAGACCACTCTTTTCGGGGCAGGAAGGATTCCTGAAATCGCGAAAGCTGTCCATGACAGAGGCGGAAAAATGATCGCCAATATTAACTTTACTCTGGCCTGGGAGGTAGGAAGCGTAGAACCATATACAGACAGTCTTCTGGCTGGTTTCGACACTTATCCATGGGCTGTGCTGGATGTGATCTTCTGCAGATTTTCACCGACGGGAAAGATGCCTATCACCCTGCCAAAGGACGATTCTGTTCTTGCAGTAAATGCAGAAGGCGTATGTATTTCACCAAATGATGTTCCAGGCTATGACAAGGATAAATACATGCCTGAGAACATGAAAGATGAGAATGGAAAGGCCTATGCCTACAGAGACAGCACAGGAAATTACTATGAGCTGAACTTTGGCCTGTATTATTAAAAAAACTGTTGACAAAATCCTATTCAGGGCATAGAATGATACCAACAAAAGCAAAACCGTTGAGAAAGAGGAGTAAGCTCTAAAAGAAATCACAGAGAGCGGCAGGTGGTGAGATTGCCGTATGGATTTTATTGCTGAATGGACTTTCGAGGGCAGTCCGAAATGAAAAGAGTAGGCGCTGCCGGGAACCGAACCCGTTATCAATCAGGAGCGTATGTTAGTACGTGAGAAAGTGGGCGAACTGCCAAGTTGAGTGGTACCGCGATAATAAAGATTTTTATTACCGTCTCAAGTCATAAATTGACTTGAGGCGGTTTCTTTGTTTTACAGATCAGTTTGGAGAACTTTTCTCTAAAACAAAAAAGTTCCTTAAGGACTTTACATACCGGGATTTGCTTTTGAAATCATGAATAAAGGAGACAGAAAAAAATGAAAAAAAGAGTATTAGCAGTGATTTTAGGGGCAATGATGACAACAGCAGGACTGACAGGCTGCGGTGGAGACACAGGAAGTTCTGAAAGCGCCAGTGAAGGCCAGGAGATGTACACCATAGGAATTTCCCAGTTTGCAGAGCATGGTTCTCTGGACAACTGCAGAGAAGGCTTTATCCAGGGTCTGGAAGAAGAGGGGCTTGTAGAAGGAGAAAATCTGGTGATTAAGGTAAACAATGCAGATTCTGATACAGCAACTGCCGCTCAGATTGCTGATACCTTTGTAGCAGATAAGGTAGATCTGATCTGCGCTATCGCTACTCCAAGCGCTCAGGCAGCTTATAACTCCGCCAGAAATTCAGAGATTCCTGTAGTCTATACGGCAGTGACCAATCCAGAAGAAGCCCAGCTTGCAGATGATGAGGGAATGCCTGTAGGCGCAGTAACCGGAACCAGCGACCAGCTTCCCGTAAAGGCCCAGCTGGAAATGATAAGAGAGCTTCTTCCGGAGGCCAAGACCATTGGTATTCTCTATACTACCAGCGAAGCCAACTCTGCCTATAGTATCAGCCAGTATGAAAAATACGCCGAAGAATATGGTTTTACTCTGGAGACCGCAGGCGTTACCAATACCTCAGAGGTTTCTCTGGCAGCGGCCAGTCTTCTGGACAAAGTAGACTGCCTTACAAATCTGACAGACAATACAGTAGTCAGTGCTCTTCCTACAGTCCTGGATCAGGCTAACGAGAAAAACATTCCGGTGTTTGGCAGTGAGATTGAACAGGTGAAACTGGGATGTCTGGCAGCCGAAGGTCTGGACTATGTGAACCTTGGAGTTGAAACAGGAAAAATGGCAGCCCAGATTTTAAAAGGCGAGGCACAGGCAGAAGATATGGAATATGAACTTCTCACAGACAGCAGCCTGTATATCAACCAGGCAGTGGCTGAAAACCTGGGAATCACTATTCCGGATGAAATGCTTGAAAATGCAGAAGAGACCTTTACGGAAATCTCTCAGGAATAGCCGGCAGGCAGAAATTTAAGGAGGCATCGAAATGGATTTTGCATTAAGTATATTGGAACAGGGGCTGATCTACGGGATCCTGGCCCTGGGCATTTACATTACCTATAAGATCCTGGATTTTCCGGATCTGACTGTAGATGGAAGCTTTCCCCTGGGGTCGGCGGTGACAGCAGCCCTTCTTACAAAAGGAGTGAATCCCTACCTTTCACTTTTGATTTCTTTCCTGGCAGGAGTACTGGCAGGAACCTGTACTGGACTGATCCACGTAAAAGGTAAGGTGAGGGATCTTCTCTCCGGAATCATTATGATGACGGCTCTGTATACAGTAAATCTGGTAATCGCAGGAAGCAATAATGTACCTCTTTTCGCCCAGGAAACCATATTCAGCAACTCTTTCCTGGAAGGCATTACAGGAGGAAATATTCCGGATTATACGGTGATATTTCTGATCCTTCTGGTAGCGGTGGTCAGCAAACTCCTTCTGGATTTTTACCTGAAAACCAGATCTGGCTACCTTTTGCGGGCAGTAGGGGATAATGAGGTTTTAGTGACTTCTCTGGCAAAGGATAAGGGGAATGTAAAAATCCTGGGACTGGCTATTTCCAATGGTCTGGTAGCCCTGGCAGGTTCTGTATTCTGCCAGCAGCAGGGAGTCTTTGATATCTCCTCAGGCACTGGTTCCATGGTCATCGGACTTGCCAGTGTTATAGTGGGAACCAGCCTCTACCGGGTTTTTACAAAGCTGAAACCCTTCCGGAAAAAAAGCTATATCAAGGTGACTACCTTTGTATTTCTGGGAGCAGTTTTATATAAAGCCTGTACAGGTCTGGCTATCCGGTACTTTATGCCCCAGTCTATGAAGATGATCTCAGCCCTGTTCCTGCTGGCAGTGCTTCTTCTCATGCTGGTATTTGATAATATGGATAAAAAGAAGGTGAAGAAAAATGCTTGAGCTGCGTCATATTCATAAATATTATAATCCGGGAACCATTAGCGAGATGTGCCTTTTCCAGGATTTTAATCTGGAGATACAGAAGGGAGAATTCGTTTCTGTAGTAGGCAGCAACGGCTCGGGAAAAACTTCTATGCTGAACCTTATCTGTGGCAGCATCGGCCTGGATGAGGGACAGATTTTAATAGATGGGAAGGACATTACAAGGCAGAAAGAATATAAACGGCTGAAACGGATAGGCCGGGTTTATCAGAATCCTGCCATGGGTACCTGTCCGGAAATGACCATACTGGAAAATCTTTCCATGGCAGACTGTAAAGGAGGATTTTTCGGCCTTCAGAGAGGTACAGATAAGAAACGGATTCCTTATTATCAGGAACTCCTTTCTCAGCTGGGACTGGGGCTGGAGGATAAACTCTATGCAAAGGTAGGAACCCTCTCCGGCGGACAGCGTCAGGCTATGTCCTTAGTTATGTCTGCTATGACGCCTATTGATTTTTTGATTCTGGATGAGCATACAGCAGCTCTTGACCCCAAGACGGCGGATCTGATCATGGAGCTGACAGAAAAAATTGTACGGGAGAAAGAACTGACTACCATTATGGTGACCCATAATCTGCGGTATGCTGTGGAATATGGAGACAGACTTCTGATGATGCATCAGGGAAAAACAGTCATGGACATTTCCGGAGAGAAAAAGAAAAACCTCCAGGTGGAGGATATTTTGGATAAATTTAATACCATCAGTATCGAGTGCGGAAACTGAAAGGATTTTGTATAAAATCACGAATCTGAAATACTGGCTTGAAACCAACCATATATTGTGCTAACATTATTGAGGTTAACAAAATCTAGTGGAGGTTGAGCACATGACAACAGAAGAGTGGCTGGGCAGTGAGAACCAGCTGGGAATGGACATCTGGACCAGAAAATACCGAAACAACGGCGAGGATTTTGAAAGCTGGGTCCAGAGGATCAGCGGCGGAAATGAAGAAATAGGGAAGTATATTAAAGAAAAGAAATTTTTATTTGGGGGAAGAATTTTATCTAACAGAGGACTGAACAAACAGGGAAGGAAGGTTACTTATTCCAACTGTTATGTGATCGCTCCTCCTGAAGATAATATTGAAAGTATATTTGACTGCGCAAAAAAACTGGCACGGACTTACAGTTACGGCGGAGGCTGCGGAATCGATATTTCCAAGTTGAGCCCAAGGGGAGCCAAGATCAATAATGCAGCAAAGGAGACCAGCGGAGCCGTATCCTTTATGGAACTGTATTCTCTGGTAACAGGGCTTATCGGACAAAACGGCAGGAGAGGAGCTTTGATGATTTCTATCGACTGCTCCCATCCGGATGTGCCGGAGTTTATTGAACTGAAAACCGACCTGGAGAAGGTGACAAAAGCAAATATTTCCATCAGAGTCCATGAGGATTTTATGGAGGCTGTTAAGAAAAATCAGGAGTATACCCTTCATTATACCAGGGAAACTACCGGAGAAGTCATTGAGAAGAAAGTAAATGCCAGAGAACTTTTCCGCAGGATTACAGAGACAAACTGGGATTATGCAGAGCCGGGAGCTTTGTTCTGGGACAGGATCACAAGCTGGAATCTTTTAAGCAATACGAAAGAGTTTTCCTATGCAGGAGTGAATCCATGTGCAGAAGAGCCGCTTCCTGCAGGAGGCAGCTGTCTTCTGGGAAGTGTGAACCTGGCAGAATTTGTTCAGAATCCTTTTACGGAGGAAGCATTTTTTGATTTTGAAGGGTTAAAAGAGTGTGTGGGCGCTTCTGTCCGTGCATTAAATGAGGTTCTGGAGGAGGGCCTTCCTCTTCATCCTCTGGAGGAGCAGAGGGAAAGCGTAGAGCAGTGGAGACAGATCGGTCTGGGCATTATGGGACTGGCTGACGCCCTTCTGAAGCTGGGTCTGACTTACGGAGAAGAGGATGCTGTGGAAATGTGTGACAAGATCGGCTTTGCCATGGCAGACACAGCCATTGCAGCTTCTGCAAAACTGGCAAAGGAAAAGGGAGCTTTTCCAAAGTGCAATGTAGATGAAATCATGTCTACACCTTTCTTCCTGGCCAATACTACAGAGAAGACCAGAGAACTGGTGAATAAATACGGTCTGAGAAACTCTCAGCTTCTTACCATTGCCCCTACAGGCACACTTTCTACTATGCTGGGAATTTCCGGAGGGATTGAGCCTGTATATGCCAATTACTATGTGCGCAAGACAGAATCTCTCCATGGCACCGATGTATACTACAAGGTTTACACAAAGATCGTAGAAGACTATATGAAGCAGCATAATCTGAAAGAAGACAAAGAACTGCCGGACTACTTTGTTACAGCTATGACATTGGATTACCGTCAGAGGATTGATATGCAGTCCATATGGCAGAAACACATCGATGCTTCTATCAGCTCTACGGTAAACGTACCCAACAGCTTTACAGTAGAGGAGACGGAAAGCCTTTATCTTTACGCCTATGAGCAGGGGCTGAAAGGCATCACCATTTTCCGTGACGGCTGTAAGAGAGTTGGCATCCTGAATACAGAGCAGAAGGAAGAAAAGAAAGAAAAGAAAATAACTGCCGGGGAAGGCCTGAAGAGAGGCGAAATCCTTCTGGTAACTGATGACGTGGTAGGCAAGAAGAGAAAATTGATGACCGGCTGTGGAAGCCTTCACTGTATTGCTCTTTTTGACCCTCATACAGGAGCTCTTTTGGAAACCTATCTGAGCAAAGGATCTACCGGGGGCTGCAATAACTTCATGGTAGGACTTTCCAGAATGATCTCGATCAGCGCAAGAGGCGGCATCGACATCGAAACGATTGTAGACCAGTTAAATTCCAGCGGTTCTTGTCCTTCCTATACTGCAAGGAGAGTGACCAGAAAGGATACCAGCAAGGGAGCATGCTGTCCTATGGCTGTAGGAAATGCCCTTATGGATATGTACAAGGAAATGCAGGAAGAGCTGAGTCAGAAGGAACAGGGAAAGGATTCCATTAAGCCTAAAAAAGCTCCAAAACCTAAGGCAGTAACTCCTGTGGAGGAAACAGATAAGATGTACTGTCCAGAATGCGGAGAACCTCTGGTTTTTGAGGAAGGCTGCAATATCTGCAAAAACTGCGGATGGAGCAAATGCCACTAACAGGAGGAGAGAAAATGCGGCTGGAAAAAGTACAGAAGGTTTTGAAAGAAAAGAAATTTCCATATAAATATGCGGAGGAAGACGGCTGCGGAAGCATAAATTTTGAATACAGGGGAGTCGTATATCATATCTGGGAATTTCAGGACAACGGCCAATGGGGAGCTGAGACGAATGTGCGTATAGTCGGACGTCATGAGGATATTCTGGGAGACTATGAAGAAGAGATCATAAAGCTGATCAGCGGCTGGAATTAGACCAGGGAAAGCAGGCAGAGCATGAAAGAAAATAAGTATGATGATTCGGTGTTTTTTCAGAAATACAGTGAGATGAGCCGTTCAAAATACGGCCTTCAGGGAGCCGGGGAATGGCAGGAATTCCAGAAGATGATGCCGGATTTTTCAGACAAAGAGGTGCTGGATCTGGGCTGCGGCTATGGATGGCACTGTGCCTATGCAGCGGAAAAAGGCGCCAAGAGAGTGCTTGGGATAGACCTTTCTGAAAAAATGCTTCAGAAAGCCGAGAAAATCAACAGTCACCAAAAGATTACCTATAAAAGAGGAGCCATGGAAGACCTGGAACTTCCGGAGAGTTCTTTTGACATTGTGCTCAGTTCTCTGGCCTTTCACTACGTCAAAGATTTTCCGGCCTTTGTAAAGAAGATCAGCAGCTGGCTGAGACCGGAGGGAATCTTTATTTTTTCTGTGGAGCATCCGGTATTTACTGCTTATGGATCCCAGGATTGGTATTATGATGATAGGGGAGAAATCCTTCACTTTCCTGTAGATAATTATTACTATGAGGAAAAACGGGAAGCACTGTTCCTGGGAGAAAAGGTTATAAAATATCACAGAACCCTGACTACCTACGTAAATTCCTTACTGCAAAACGGATTTATGCTGGAAGGTCTGGTAGAGCCTGCTCCACCGGAAAATATGCTGGAGCTTCCGGGGATGAAAGACGAAATGCGCCGGCCCATGATGCTGCTGATCCGGGCAGTAAAACAAAAATAGATTTTTATATAACAAGGAGTGTCCAATGTCACCAGAGATGATGTTGAACACTCCTTTTTTAAGGACTTTTCTATTTAATGCCACCCTACCATAAATGACAAGATTCTGGAAGACAGCTCTTACAGAAAAAATTAACAAGTGTCTTGTCACATGTAAAAACATGGTGTATAATTTCTGTTAAAATTGTGTTAACAGGAGGGACAGGGATGGAGTCCATAAAAGAAGAAATAGAGAAGTTGAAGAAGGAAAAAAGAGCCATTATCCTGGCTCATTATTATGTGCCTGGAGAGGTTCAGGAAATCGCCGATTATATAGGAGATTCCTATTTCCTGAGTAAAAAAGCCAGGGAGACAGAAGCAGAAATGATTCTTTTTGCAGGTGTGTCTTTTATGGGAGAAAGCGCCAAAATTCTGAATTCGGAAAGAACTGTGCTGCTTCCAGATGCCCAGGCAGACTGTCCTATGGCTCACATGGCTTCCAGGGAGAAGATCAGGGAAATGCGGGAAAAGTATGAGGAACTGGCTGTGGTCTGCTACATTAATTCCACTGCAGAACTTAAAACGATGTCCGATGTATGTGTCACTTCTTCCAATGCTGTAGACATTGTAAAAAAACTGCCAAATAAAAATATTTTCTTTATACCTGACGGCAATCTGGGCGCTTATGTAGCAGCGCAGATTCCTGAAAAAAATGTAATTCTCAATAACGGCTATTGCCCTGTACACCGGGAGATCACCCGGGAAGACGTAGAAAAGGCCAGGAAGGATCATCCGGCGGCTCTGGTACTGGTCCATCCGGAATGTACCACAGAAGTGGTCCGCAGGGCTGATTTTGTTGGAAGCACTTCAGAGATCATCAACTTTGCCTGTCAGTCGGAAAAGAAGGAATTTCTTATCGGTA